>Ga0256405_10002676_pt1 | contig 39582 bp, 33 predicted proteins | sample RumenRJG_02DNA_FD_189096 | JGI IMG/M metagenome (GOLD analysis project Ga0256405, IMG submission 189096) | Bovine rumen microbial communities from Lethbridge, Alberta, Canada - RJG_02 | ecosystem: Host-associated > Mammals > Digestive system > Stomach > Rumen | place: Canada: Alberta... | reverse complement strand
ACAGCTTCACTGCCTCTTCTTTAAAGTTTTTTTCGTAGGTCATCTTTTTTCTCGCCTTTCTTTTATGATTTTTCATTATATCACACCTTTGGGCATTTGACGACTCTACTTACATGATAACACTCCATCCATAAAACCAGACACAAAAAAATAATTTCTTTTTTTGCTTCAACACTGGCTTTGAAGGTTCAATTGGTTGATTGGCAGAACAGGGGGAATCCGAATGAATCTCGTCATTCAACTGCTTATGAATGCTTTCAAGAGTGTATTGATGCCATTCAAGCTCCATTACTGCCTGAACGTATTCTGTAAGATTGTTGCTGATCGTAGATGACATCCAAATAAGGGCTGTTGCAGAATGAAAAATTCTGTAACAGCCCCGAGAAAAAACGTATTGAATTATTTGATGACACGAACCCAGCCGAACTTGTCTTCGATTCTGCCCATCTGAATACCGGTGAGGGTATCATAGAGCTGCTTGGTAACAGGACCCATCTGCTCCATACCGCTGGGGAAGCAGATTTCGTTGCCATGATCATAAATCTTGCCGACAGGTGAAATAACCGCAGCCGTACCGCAGAGACCACACTCAGCGAAGTCTTTTACCTCGTCAAAATAAACCTCACGCTCTTCAACTTCCAGACCGAGATACTCTTTAGCAACGATCATCAGCGAGCGTCTGGTGATAGAAGGAAGAATGCTGTCAGACTTAGGAGTAACAACCTTGTTGTCTTTCGTAACAAACAGGAAGTTAGCGCCGCCGGTTTCTTCAACCTTGGTTCTTGTACCGGCGTCAAGATACATATTCTCATCGAACCCTTCTTTATGAGCGGTAACGATAGCGTGCAGGCTCATCGCATAGTTCAGACCGGCCTTGATAAAGCCTGTTCCGTGAGGAGCTGCTCTGTCGAAATCACTGACTTTGATAGTGATAGGCTTAGCGCCGCCCTTGAAGTAAGGACCTACGGGTGTTGCGAAAATTCTGAACTGGAACTCATCAGCGGGTTTAACACCGATAACGGGGTTGCTGCCGAACATGAAAGGACGCAGATACAGAGTAGCGCCGGTACCGTAGGGGGGAACGTAGGCTTCGTTGGCACGGACAACCTGTTCAACTGCTTCGATAAATCTTTCTTCAGGGAAAACAGGCATTTCCATTCTTTTTGCGGAGGTAGCCATACGATCAGCGTTGAGATCAGGACGGAAAACAACAGTCTGACCGTTTTCGGTCGTATAAGCTTTCAAACCCTCGAAGACCGACTGAGAATACTGCAGAACGCAGGCACATTCGCTCATGGTAATCATATCGTCATCAATTAAAGCGCCGTCGTCCCATTTTCCGTCTTTGAAGTTGGAAACATATCGTTTGTCGGTTTTGATATAGCCGAAGCTGAGATTCTGCCAGTCAATATTTTTCTTATCCATTGCAAAGGACTTCCTTTCCCAAAATAATTAACAACTACATTATATCCCTAAATACAAAGTGTGTCAATGCAAAAATGCAGGATTTCAAGCCAAGAGTTGCAAAAAAGACGTTCCATCAGCGATTATTGTCAAATCAGGCTGACCTCAATGGCAAGAACGCCGTATTGTCGGATTTTATCCGGAGAATAGTAAGCGAGCATATCTGCCGGAGAAGCACTGTTGATGTTATTTGCGGTATAGCCGCACTGCAGCAGCGGAAGACTGGCATAAAGCTCTTCAAAAGACGCAAAGTGATGCAAAGCATTCACCACAACGACCAAGTGTTCATTCGGGTTAACAGTATTAGTGAATATAATCGTATCGTTGATTCTGATAAGCCGGCGTTTTTCGTCGTTCAGCCGCAGCTCAAATTTTTTCTGACCGCTACTAATCATGCGGAAGGGTTCCGCCTGAAGGTTCATCCGGTGAATAGCCATCATGATTCCTTCCTTTCTTTTTTGTTATATTACTTACTATAGAAAACAGATAGGCATATAAAGAAACTGAAATGATCACTCGGACGCTTATCTTGCCGGTTTTAGTGTCAGAAACTAAAACAATCAGCAACTTCATGGCCGGCAATGATCCTTTGCTGCTGTGATATCATTCCATAAACAATTATCTGTTCGATTCAGTCGATGGATTGATGCAGTCATTTCTGACAAAAAACAGATGAAATGAAAAATCCGAAATACAAGCATTGGTATAAAGCTTTTAACATAAAAAGGAGAAAAGGAGCCCGAGATAATAGTTCGAAACGAAATAAATCCGTGATAAAAGCATTAGCATCAAGCGTTTGACATCATAAAGCAGAAAAGGAGCCTGAGAAAAAAGGTCGAAATGAAATAAGTCAGTCATAAATGCATTGGCAAAAAGCATCGACATTATAAAGCTGAAAAAACAGCATGAGATCAATTGCTGAAGCAAAAGACTGAATCAAAACCGGAAAGAAAAGCTTAAAATCGGAAAGATTGATAAAAAGACAGACACATTCTTTCAGGGTAAAGAATGTGTCTGATATGGTTGAGCGATTATCAGAAAGCGATTTTTTCGCTGATGTAGTCAACCAGCTTATCAATGGCGACTCTTTCCTGCTGCATTGTGTCACGGTCACGAACCGTTACACAACCGTCCTCTATACTGTCAAAGTCGTAGGTAATGCAGAAGGGAGTACCGATTTCGTCCTGACGACGGTAGCGCTTACCAATGGAACCTGCATCATCAAATTCAGTCATAAAATGCTTGGAGAGCATGGAATAAACCTCGTCTGCCTTTTCAGAGAGCTTTTTGGACAGCGGCAGAACGGCAGCTTTGAAGGGTGCAAGAGTCGGGTGCAGGTGCAGCACAACTCTCGTATCTTTTTCATCAAGCTGCTCTTCGTCATAAGCCTCAACCATAATGGCAAGGAAGAGTCTTTCAACGCCGAGTGAAGGCTCGATAACATAGGGAATATATCTTTCATTGGTCTGAGGATCAAAGTAGTCCAGAGATTTTCCACTGGTATTGATGTGCTGGGTCAGGTCATAGTCAGTTCTGTCTGCAACGCCCCAAAGCTCACCCCAGCCGAAGGGGAAGAGGTATTCAAAGTCGGTGGTTGCCTTGGAGTAGAAGCAAAGCTCCTCTTTGTGATGGTCACGCAGTCTGAGGTTTTCTTCTTTAATATTCAGTGAATAGAGCCAGTCACGGCAGAAGCCTCTCCAGTATTCAAACCATTCCAAGTCAGTGCCGGGCTTGCAGAAGAACTCAAGTTCCATCTGTTCAAATTCACGCACACGGAAGATAAAGTTACCGGGAGTGATTTCGTTTCTGAATGACTTACCGATCTGTGCAACGCCAAAAGGCACTTTTTTGCGGGTAGTTCTCTGAATGTTGGCAAAGTTAACGAAAATACCCTGTGCGGTTTCCGGACGCAGATAAAGTTCGTTTTTACTGTCTTCGGTAACGCCCTGGAAGGTTTTGAACATCAGGTTAAACTGACGGATATCGGTAAAATTATGTTTGCCGCAATTAGGGCAGGGGATTGCCTTTTCTTTGATATAGTCAGTCATCTGCTCATTAGACCAGCCGGCGACGTTGGTTCCGTCAAAATCCTCGATGAGATTGTCGGCACGGTGGCGTGTTTTACATTCCTTGCAGTCCATCAGAGGATCGGAGAAACCGCCTAGATGACCGGAAGCTACCCATGTCTGGGGATTCATCAGGATAGCCGCATCCAGACCGACGTTATATTTGTTTTCCTGCACGAATTTTTTCAGCCAGGCAGATTTGATATTGTTTTTCAGCGCCATTCCCAAAGGGCCGTAGTCCCATGTGTTGGCAAGACCGCCGTAAATCTCGGAACCCGGATATACAAAGCCTCTGCCCTTGCAAAGAGCTACAATTTTTTCCATCGTTTTTTCCGTATTTTTCATATTTTATTCCTCCCAAAAACATGATATCATATTCTACCATCTTTTCAAGAAAAGTGCAAGCCCTTGCGGTTGTTTTGCGGAACTTTGGTTTGAGAGATTGTTTTTTAGTGCTTTGAACTTGACTTCAATTTTGCAATGTTCAGCGAAGTGTTATGATATTGAAAAAGGGAAAAAACCGTTGCAGTTGCTGATGTATGGTTTAATAAGCTTATAGAGGTATATCAGTACGGGTTCCTCAACTATACTAATCTTATTCTGTTGTTTTTAAGGGAATATAAACGACATAGGTATTATTTGCTGAGAGTTCGGGCGAAAAATAATGAAAAGTGTATATGCAATTCATTTTTTAATGATAAAAGGTTTTTTTATTAAAATTGAAAAAAAGGTTTCAAAAACATAGTCAGATGTGTTATAATAAACAGAAAAGAGTCAATGCGAAAGGAATGATGCTTTTTGAAGTATGATGCACAGAACTGTAAGCTGGTCAGCGCCGAACAGCTTACAAAAACGATATATGATTTCCGGCTGCAGAACAGCCAGTTGGCAGCCATGACAGTTCCGGGACAGTTTGTTCAGGTTCTGGTTCCCGGAAAAACCTTACGCAGACCGATATCTGTCTGTGATATTGAGGGAGATATCATACGGCTGGTGTTTGAAGTAAGAGGAGAGGGTACTGAACTGCTGTCGCATACAAAAGCAGGAGAGAACGTTAATATCATTGCCCCGCTCGGACACGGCTTTGTGCTTGATCCTGACAAAAAAACGATATTTGTCGGCGGCGGAATCGGTGTGCCGCCCATGCTTTACAGTGCAAAGCAGTGCGGCAGCAATGCAACGGTTATTAACGGCTTTCGGAATAAAGATGCTGTAATTCTGTCCGAAGATTTTGAAAAAGCAGGAGTAAAACTGATTGTTACAACAGATGACGGCAGCTATGGTATACACGGGTTTGTCACACAGCCGCTGGCAGAACTGATTGATTCAGCAGAGATGATCTGTGCCTGCGGCCCTACGCCAATGCTGAAAAATATTGCAAAACTTGCAGAAGAGCATCATGTTCCGTGTCAGGTGTCGCTGGAACAAAGAATGGCTTGTGGCGTAGGAGCCTGTCTGGGTTGTGCAGTAGGTATCAAAAGCGAAAACGGGGAAACGGTATACCGTCACGTATGTAAAGACGGTCCGGTATTCAATGCTGAGGAGGTGGCATTCTGATGGCAGATCTTAGTGTGAACATTGCAGGTGTACATTTCAATAATCCCATCATAGCAGCTTCCGGGACCATAGGTTTCGGCAGAGAGTACAGTGAGTTTTATCCGCTGTCGGTTTTCGGCGGCATATCGTGTAAAGGCACCACGCTCAAGGAAAGGCCGGGTAATCCGCCGCCGAGAATAGCTGAAACGCCGATGGGAATGTTGAATGCGGTAGGACTGCAGAATCCCGGTGTTGATCATTTTATAAAAGAAGATCTTCCGTGGCTCAGGCAGCAGAACACGGTAGCCATAGCGAACGTGGCAGGCAGCACGGTTGAGGATTACTGCAAGATGGCAGAGATTCTTTCTGAAACAGATATAGATATGATCGAGTTGAATATATCATGTCCGAATGTCAAAGAGGGCGGCGTACAGTTCGGAACCTCTTGTGAGAGCGTGGCGGCAATTACAAAGGCGGTAAGGTCTTACTGTAAAAAGCCGCTGATTATCAAGCTGTCGCCGAATGTTGCGGATATCGCTTCTATAGCGCAGGCGGCTGAGAGTGAAGGCGCAGATGCGGTATCGCTGATCAACACACTGACAGGAATGAGAATTGATATCAATACCCGCCGCCCGATCATCATGAATAATACAGGCGGAATGTCCGGACCGGCAGTATTTCCCGTAGCGGTAAGAATGGTATGGCAGGTCAAGAATGCCGTCAAAATACCGGTTATCGGAATGGGCGGTGTGACCACATGGAAGGACGCTGTAGAAATGATGATAGCAGGAGCAGATGCGCTGCAGATCGGCACGGCACTGTTTACAGATCCCTATGCGCCTGTCAGGATTGCAGAGGGACTGAACAGATATCTGGACGAACATGGGATGAAGTCGGTAACAGAACTGACACATACGATCATTGCCAACTGAAAGCAATCAGGAGAGGAAACGAGGAACATGACAAAACTGATTTTGGTAAGGCATTGTCAGGCGGAAGGAAATCTGAAACGTTTTTTTCAAGGACGTATTGACAGTGACATCACAGAACTGGGCAGAAAGCAGATAGCGCAAACGGCGGAGCTTTTGTCCGCCGAGCCGATAGATGTGATATACGTCAGTTCGAAGCAGAGAGCGAGAAAGACGGCAGAGGGTATCAACGTGTACCATGAGGTGCCGCTGATCACAGACGACAGTATTGTTGAGATCAACGCCGGAAAATGGGAAGGCGTGCCGTTGAGCGAGGTAGAAAAGCTGTACCCTGAGCAGTATGATAACTGGAGACATCACAAAGAGCGTTTTCATGCGCCGGAGGGTGAAAGCATGGCAGAGGTATATGAGCGGGTGAGCGCAGGGCTGATGAATATCATACGGCAAAACAAGGGAAAGACGATATGTGTTGTGTCGCACGGCTGTGCGATCATGAACATGATGTGTTATCTGCATGGATATCCGTTAGACAGAATACAGGAGATTGTGCTGGGCAGCAACATGGCGGTGAATGTAGTCACCTTTGATGAAGAGCTGCATCCGGAAATCCTGATAGAAAACTATACGGATCATCTTCAGTAAAGCGAGCAGTCATAGGAGAGATGAATCGGTGATAATATTGTCAGTTGATTACGGCAGGGTCAGAACAGGTGTTGCAATATGTGACAAAGGGGAAGTGCTGGCTTCTCCCGTAACAGTTATCAAAGAAGTACATCAGGAGCAATTAGCGGAAAAAATCGCACAAATCTGCCAGGAAAGGCAGGCAGAACAGATCGTACTGGGACTGCCCCGAAACATGGACGGCAGTGAGGGCGAAAGCGCACAGAATGTCCGCCATTTTTCAGAGATACTGCACCAAGCAACAGGACTGCCGGTTGTATTGCAGGACGAAAGAGGAACCACCGTAACAGCGCATAATTATCTGAATACGACCGATACCCGGGGAAAAAAGCGGAAGTCGGTGGTTGACAGTGTTGCGGCGGTGATCATATTGGAGGATTATTTAAGATACAGGAGGAATGGCTTATGAGTGTTCTTCCGAGTCGAAAGCTGAGCATAGGCGAACTGTTTGTGTCTATGGCAGTGGGGCTGATCCTGTATTTGCTTCCGGGCGATATCAGAAATCAGACAGATTCGGTTTATTTTTCAGAAACAATCGTATTCTTTGCCGCATTAGCTATCACAATAGTTTTTATGCTGGTGATCAAGCGTGCAGAGGCGGTGGGCGCAGCTATGCTTACCAATGCGATCATCACCGTCGTTGCCATGGGTTTCAGCATTGTCAACGGCGTCATCACCAAAAACGGGTCTTACTGGCCCGCTATGACGGAATACCAGTTGGTGACGATCATTATTCTGTGGACTGTACCTTTCGTGTGCGTTACTGTCACACGATTGTTTACAAGCGGGCAAAAAGATAATAACGAAACCCGCATTGCATTTTCAAGATTTTTATCACTGTCCATACGGGCGCTGATGATTATCTATTTGTTGATTCTGATATTCAGACAGCTTATACCGCAGGCGCCCAATACGACAGCGGCAAGAGAAATCCATTATCTGCCGTTTTACAGAATTGAAGACTGCCTGAATAATGCAGGAGACTGGGGCGTTCGCTATCTGCTGTGGAACAGTCTGCTGCTGATGCCGCTGACCTTCAGCCTGCTGATTATCAATCCGAAGATTCGCTGGTGGCAGATTCTGTTCATATCCTTTGCTACGGGACTGTCAATCGAGATATTCCAGTTCTCGCTGAATACCGGTACGGTATATGTGGACGATCTGCTGCTGTATCTTGTAGGAGGAATGGCAGGTTTCTGGCTGAAGAAACTGATAGACCGAATACGGTTTGTCATATCCGGCAGGCAGGAAAGAAACATGCTGAGTCTGGATTACACACCGGTCGAACCGCAGGAGGGCTGTCAAGAGGAATACGATGACGACAATGACATCACAAAAGCACTGCGGGAATCCGAAGCATATGATGAATTTGACAATACGCTGGAAAATCCCGGTCTGCCGGGTGAAGTATCAGGACTGACGGCAAAGGATCAGGAAACATAAATAAGAGCATACAAAAACAGCTTCACAGTGCCAAGGCATTGGAGAAGCTGTTTTTTTTATCGTGTCGGATAACTAAAAGTCAGTTTTGTGAGTGTCCGCTGAAAGCAGAGCCAATCTTTTCGATAGCGTGCTTTTGGGCAATCACTGCGGCGTGTTCCAGCAAAAACGCCGGCAGAAGCCGTCCCATGCGGGAAGAATCGGCAAATTCTGCAATCGTGTAGTAGAAACGGCTTTTCGGCAAAAAGGCGGACTGCAGTATAAGATAATACCGATTCTGATAAAGACAGACAGTGCTTTCCGGCAGGCGGCACTTCATGCTGTAAAGAATCTGCAGACAATGCAGTAGGTGATCAAGCTTCCGGAAAGCAAACGTGATGCTGTAATGGTCGTGCTTGATATGATAGACTTTACGGCGACGGCACTTGTCAGAAAAGGTCAGCAGCAACAGGCAGCCTTTGTCATACTGCATCGCTTCGATCAGGATACGCTTGTTTCGCATTGATAAGCCACATTCCTCGGCAGCAAGCCGCAAAAGCTCCCGAATCATTCTGCGTGAGGTTTCTTCTTTCAGATCAAGAGTGTCAAATGTCATAGAATAACCGGCAAGATCCTTTTCTCCCAGGGAGATCAGAATTCTGTCAGAAGCCAACTGTTCAATTTTCATCACCATCACTCCGTTACCACACAGCGTTCTTCGCTGTTTTACTCTATAATACATAATATTATGCAGGTAAGATGTTTGCAATTGATTTTTACTGGAAAAATTCCTGTTCGATTGAAGAACAAAGAGTAGTGTGATAAAATGATGTAAAGGAAGAACGGAGTGATGAAAATGACGGACTTAGATAAAACAAGCACGCAGGATCTGACGGATGTGATGACAGAAGCAGCCGAAACAGTGAACCGGCAGCAAATCAAACAATCATGGAAAAGAATGATCAAATCGGTGCTGACCTCTGTATGGTTCTGGTTGCTGATGCTGCTGCCGGCAGGACTGCTGCTCCGGGAGGTTTGCCGGCAGAATACAGGTTTTGCCGAATTCTATTGGCGTTATATTTACCGTTATCTGTCGGTATTTTGGAATAATGTTACGGGAGTATTGCCGTTTTCTATAGGCGAGTTTTTGCTTTTGCTGACCTGTGCGGGTCTGCTCGTATACCTGATATCCGTTACGGTCGGTGTGATCCGTCATAAGGGCAAGCGGCTGAAAACCTTGTTAAAAGGTATTCTGCGGCTGATGGGGACAGCATCTGCGGTATTTTTTCTGTATATTACGAATTGCGGGCTCAATTATTATTGTCCTGATTTCATGACGCTGCAGAACTGGAGTTTTGAAGCGCCGGACAAAGAGGAATTGTATGAGCTGTGTGTCTATCTTTCGGACAATGCTTCCCTTCATCGTAAAAAGCTGCCGGAAACCCCTGAAGGAACGGTGGCGGCAGATATCCGTGAAACGGCAGAAAAAGCGAAAAATGCCGTCAACGCCCTGCACGGAGAATATGAGTGTATTTTTGACGGTTACAGTAACCCTAAAAGCGTGCTGCTGTCAGAAGGAATGTCGTGGCTGAATATATCGGGTGTATATTTTCCGTGGACTTTTGAAGCAAACGTCAACACCGATTTCAGAGGATACCAGATGGCATTTACGATGTGTCATGAGCTGAGCCATGTCAGGGGCTTTATGCATGAAGAAGACGCCAATTTCATTGCCTATCTGGCTTGCATATCCTGTGAAGATGATCTGATGGCGTATTCCGGTTATGCTTATGCACTGCGTTATGTTTCCGGATATCTTTACAGAACGGACGAAGAACTGTACCGTGATTGTCTGAAGCATCTTGACGAAGGTGTTCTCAGAGATATGGCTGCAGAAAGTCTGTACTGGAAGAAGTATGAAACACCTGTTGCAGAGGCAGCGGTCAGGATTAACAACAGTTATTTGAAAACAAACAATCAGGCTCAGGGTGTCAGGAGTTACAGCAAAATGGCAGAATTGGTTATTGAGCACTATCGAAGGCATATTCGTTCGGAGATGTCCGCCAATCAACAGGCAGATTGATGACAGACGACAAAGATATCAGAATCATCAATAAACTGGCAGGAATAAAAAACAAGATCAATCATACAGTTAGAAAAAACGGTAAGAACTTAAACATACAATAAATCAGACAATCATGAAGGAATGACACAGCTTTTTCGAAGTCGTCCGTACCCTGCTAATCCATGATAAATACTTTTGAAAGAGTGGTTTTTGAGTGAGCTGCTCTTGAAATGGTGACGATTGAAAGAGGTGTCAAAAGAAAAGGCCAAAAAATCACCGGAATAAAATTTTTCTCTGTACAAATCAGGCAGAATTATGTATAATATATGAGGAAAAGTGTTTTGTTTCATCGGAATAAAGGTGATGATGTGGAAAGCACTTAAACAGATGACGGAAAAGCAACCGTCGGAATTTGCAGAGGTGATTTCAGATGCAAAAAATGCTGATTGCAGAAAATGACGAGATGAATCGTTCACTGTTATATGAGAGTTTTGCAGGGCAGTATGAGGTAATACAGACAGAGGGAAGCGAAGAGCTGTACAGAATACTGACTGATTCAAAGGAAAAACCTTCGATCGTACTGGTCAAGGAGGATATTGCCGAGCATTTCACAAAAGAGATGGTACAGACTATGTCGGCACTGAAGGTATTTGAAAACATACCTGTTATCATCATACTGAACCAAGGTAAGGCGATACTTCACCCGCAGCGGTTGCATCTGCCGTTCAGCGATGTAGTAACCTCTCCGGTCAATCCTGTGGTTGTCAAGAGAAGAGTAGGCAATCTGGTGTCATATTTTTCGAATAAACAGGAGATGGAACAGCTTGTCACTAAACAAACCAAAAAAATACTGGAGCAGAACCGTGAACTGAAGGAAAAGCAAAAGAAGATCAATTCCATCAACAATGATATGCTGGACGCTCTGAGCATGGTGATAGAATACAGAGACGTCGAATCCGGAAGACATATACATAGAATACGAAAATTCACAGAAGCGTTGTTGCGTGTACTGGCACAGAAATATCCGAAGTATAATCTGACAGAAGAAAAAATAGAACTGATCACATCAGCGTCTTCCATGCACGACATTGGAAAAATCGCCATTCCGGATTCCATTCTGCTGAGTCCCCGGCGCCTGACTTATGAAGAGTTCCGGATCATGAAGCAGCACACCATAAAAGGTTGTGAAATACTGGATCAGCTTGATTCCGGAGAGCAGAACGATTACTTCCGCTATTGTTATGATATATGCAGATATCATCACGAGAAGTATGACGGTATGGGGTATCCGGACGGACTGGTCGGAGATCAGATTCCGATATGGGCGCAGGTAGTATCGTTAGCGGACTGCTATGATGCGCTGACCAGTGAAAGAACGTACAAAAGCGCCTATTCTCACGAACAGGCGGTGGAAATGATCCGGACAGGCGCCTGCGGAGCATTTTCGGACGAGATGATGGACTGCTTCAGTGCCGTACTTCCCAAATTCAAGGCATTGGCGATCGAGTATGCAGACGTCAATCACGTCGACAGAAGCGTGTCACAGCGTGCGCCGGTTCTGCCCAAGGACAAGGACGAAACGGATCACAGCAGAGATATCTATCTGAAAATGGACAGAGATGACCTGATCAATACAATCGAGCATCAGAAGTCGGTGATTGCCCAGTTGCAGCAGCATGACCTTGAAGTGCTGTATAAAACGTCGGATTATGTGTTTGAGTTTGATCTGAACGGTGATATGCTGCATCAGCGCAAGGGCAGCATGAAGGATATCTGCGGCTATATACCGAAGAATTACGAAGAGAGCGTCAATATCCTGTGCGAGTGTTGTGAAAAGGACTATCAGGCAGCGTTTTTGAAGACTTTCCGATTGAATACTATTAACGAGAGGTTTTCGTCGGGTGATGAACGTATGGTACTGGAATGCAAAATGACCCTGCAGGGAGACATACCGTCATTTGTGCGCTTTACTGCAGTGCCGTTGAGCGAGAATGATAAGATACAGCGCATTTTCCTGATTATTACAGAGCTGCAGCAAAATCAGGAAAACAGGCATTTCAGCCGGGACAGAGATATTGTAACAGGACTGTGGAATTATACCGGCATACAGAAGGAAACGGACGACTATCTGCAAAACGCAGGAAAGAACGGATATCATGCATTGATGCTGATAGATATAGATGATTTTCGAACAGTCAACCGACAGGCAGGCTACCGTTACGGCAATGATATACTGCGGGATATCTCGAACCTGCTGAATGATCAGGTGAGCGGCAGTAATTTACTCGCCCGCATAGAAGACGACAACTTTGTTATCCTCGTCAAAGACTGTCCTGACCGTGACGAACGTAACGTTATGATAGAGGATCTTTTCCGCTGCATACACAAAACCTACCTGCTGGGGGAAGAAAAAATTCCCGATATTTCCTCAACAATAGGCATAGCGCTGTATCCGAATGACGGCAGCAGCTTTGAAGAGTTGTTTAATAATGCAGCAAGAGCGGTTGAGATTGCGAAGATAAACGGCAAAAATATGTTTTTGTATTATAACAGCAGTATGCGTGAGCATTGGGAGCTGAAGAAATATGATACGGAACTGACGGTACAGGGCGACAGTGAGATCAATTCGGTTTCCTTTGATGAGTATTTCATTCCTGTGGAAGACTCTGCCGGTGAATATATCCTGTATTACGATATGCTGGGAGTGAACAGCGGTTATCTTGCCAATATCAGCAACTTTGATGAGCTGATGACGTATGTAGCTGACAAAGATAATATTACAGCCTTGTGTCTGAACAATATCAACAAGCTGCTGCGTACTGTGTATGAGCTGGAGCAGGAAAAGACAGCTCTGCCGCAGCTTGCCCTTTATACGGCATTTCGGGCGGAGGACTGCCGGAGCTTTTTGACAGCGTTGCAGGATATGACGGAAGAAATGCCTGTTGACTGCAGTCATATTTGTCTGATGATTCACCACGGGCTTGTCGAGCAGCTCAGTGTGGCGGAGTTGTCTGATTTTGCAGGCAGACTGAAAGAGCTTGGATTTATGGTCGGTATCTACCAGGTAGGTATGCAGAATATCAACATTAACTGTTTTATTGAAGGAATGTTTGACAGAATTGATTTTGCCGAAAGCTTTATCCGTTCTGTCATGGACGGAATGTACGATATCGAGTTGCTGACGGGGCTGATGAAGTATTTTGACAAACAAGGATCAAAATGTGTGTTCCCGATGGGAAGTGACGAAATGTTTGTGGCACAGATCAAAAAACTTTCTCCCTGCGGGTTTGGCGTACATCAAAGTAAGCTGGTACCGCTGGAGGAATTCAAGCTGCAGATGAAATCGCCTTCCGTAAGCAGAGAATATCCTGTTCTTAGTCATTCACATACTTCGCTGGTGCTGAACGAGCAGTTGTATGATGAGATACTGGAGAGGACCGGGTCATTTATACTGGAATGGGCGCCACGGTTTGACAGAGTCAAGTTTTCCGGTTCCTTCAGCTATCTGTATGGTTACCGGCCCGATACCGAAGACTTTATCCGTCACTTACCCGACAACAGCTTTGTTCATGCCGATGACAGAAAAAAGCTGATAGAAAAGCTGAATGCCGCCCGTTCTGAAGAAAGTGATTCCGAAGCATTTATCAGAATATACAGCAAGACGCTGGACGAATACAAATGGAACAGAGTGCATTTTGTAACCATACGCAACGCTTCCGGCATACCGGTTCGTGTGATAGCGGTCTTTTCGGATATCACAGACAGCCGTACAGACGGCATTGACGAGAGACGAAAAGACCGAACGGATTTTATAACCAATCTGTATAATAAACACGCTGTCGAGAATAAGATCAAGAGCTTCCTTTATGACGAAGGGGCAGGGAACGGTCATGCCTTGATGATCGCAGAAATATGCGGTTTAGAAGTTCTTGAGCGCAGTCTTGGTACAGTATTTGCCAATGCGGTACTGAAAGAAACGGCACAGAATATCCGGGAGCTGTTCCGTGATTCCGACATTATCGGACGCAGCAGCGGCAACCGCTTTATTGTACTGGTCAAAGGGCTGGATGCAAGACAGAAAATTGAAGAAAAAGCTGAACAGATGTGTCGAATCATACGCAACAAATATCAGTCTGATGAGGGAGAAATCTACGTATTCGGAAAAACGGGCATCAGTATGTTCCCAAGAGACGGCGGCACCTACGATGAACTGTACTCCGCTGCTTTGAAAGCGCTGTACTTTGCAAAGCACAGCATCAAAAAAGACGCCGCATTTGCATCAGATACAGATGGTTCTCAAAAGTTGCTGCACGATTAAGCGATCAAGTGAATCTTTTTATAACCAATCACCGATGTCCCCCGCCTCTTAGGCGGCGGGGGACATTCGGACTTTCAGTGGGGGTTATAATCCCCCACTGAAACCCCGAGGAGCTAAAGCTCCTGCGGTGAGGTTGGATCAATGCAGCCGATGTTAAGCGAGCTTACATCGGGCTTTGCTCCGAGTTAAACCAATCACCGAATGTCCCCCGAGTCTCGCCCGGCGGCTTGGTTGCTACTTCTGCTTCGCAGAGGTGTCTACCGGACACCCGCACTCTCTTAGGCGGCGGGGAACATTCGGAGCTTCAGTGGGGGTCTGATCCCCCACTAAAACTCCGAGGAGCTAAAGCTCCTGCAGTGCAGTTGCCTCGTCGCAGCCGATATTAAGCGAGCTTACATCGGGCTTTGCTCCAAGTTAAACCTCACCAACAGCAGGTACATCATTCTTACGAAGTAAGACAGTGTACCTGCTTTTTTTGGGGGTTGTAGTTGGTAATGGTTATTTTGATGGAACAAAAGGAATCAGGAGAGAATAAAATGGCTATGGGAAAGCGTTTGTGCTTCAGAGAGAATGGAAGTGATGAGGGGATAGAGAATGGAACAGTGGTGGATCATCTGGGGGCTGCTGATACCTTTTGCCGGCACAGGAGCCGGCGCAGCGGCAGTATTTTTAATGAAAAGCAATATTGGTGCTCGTACGGAAAAAATGCTGACAGGACTTGCGTCCGGTGTAATGTTGGCGGCATCGGTCTGGTCATTACTGCTGCCGGCGCTGTCCATGACAGAGGATCAGCCGGTATCATTTTTACCGGCAGTAGTCGGTTTTTTGGCAGGCGTACTGTTTTTGATGCTGACAGACAAACTGTTGCCGCATTGGCTGTTAAAAGAAGGGAAAGACCAAGTGCCGTGTCAAAAGAAAAACGGTATGATGATCTTTGCTGTAACGCTTCACAACATTCCGGAAGGCATGGCAGTAGGCATAGCGCTGGCGGCTGCCTTTTGCAGTCACACCGGCATTTCCGGAACAGCGGCAATAGCGCTGTCGGTGGGGATAGCTATACAGAATTTTCCGGAAGGTGCAATCATTTCCATGCCGCTGAAAACAGAAGGAAAGACGAAAGGGACAGCTTTTGCAGTCGGCGTCCTATCGGGAGCTGTCGAGCCTGTATTTGGTTTGCTGACGGTTATGATGACAGGAGTTATCATACCTTTCATGCCATATCTGCTGTCCTTTGCGGCAGGAGCGATGATCTATGTGGTAGCAGAGGAACTGATCCCGCAGGGACATAGCGGAGGCTGTTCTTCTTTGGCAACCATTGGAACGGCGGTTGGTTTTGCGCTGATGATGGCGCTTGATGTAGCGTTTGGCTGAGTCTTTTCAGCAGACGGAAAAAAAGGAAACGCACTCTTTCAGAAGAAGCGGGGCTTCTGCATGAAGAGTGCGTTTTGAATAGTTTGTCAGTGTATGCTTTCTTGGCAACACTCTGCAATCTTAGTGAGCGAAAAAGGAGAGTGTTTCTCAGTTTTCATTGCCGGACTCATCGTCATCGGCGCCGTTGATTTCTTCCTCAAGATATTCACGGGCATATTCTACGATATGCGGATAGTTTTCGTCATCAATTTCTGCCTGTTCAACGTCAAGTCGTTCTGCATTTTCCAAAAAAGCGCTGAGAATATCTTCGGCGTCGTCATAAGCACGAATGCCGGAAGCGGGCCCCTCTTCCAGTAAAAAGAGGATAATATAAGCGATAGCCTTCATCTGAGAAGCGTCGGGATTCTGACGGAGCATACTGCGGATATCCAGCTCATCAAAAAGCTTGTTGGCAAGGTATCCCGGGTGAATGCTGTTATGTACACCGTTATTCAGCAGCCATTCCCGTATTTCCGGTGTATCAGGCTGCAAAAAGTGTACTGCAAAGATTCTGCCCCAGCCAAACGTACGTTTAGCCATGGTGAAAACCAGTTCGTTGGCATTATCAAGCCTTTGCACCGCCCAGATACAGAAGAGGGTGAATTCGTTGCAGGCGGACAGCTTCATAATGGCTTCCAACAACTTGTCGTTATAATCGGAAAAGATCTCGAGAATCATCAGACCGGTTTTGACAGCCTCGTAATTTTTGGAGCTGACAAGTAATGAAATACCAAAATCATAAATAGCGTCTGCGTTCAGTTCATCTCTGTGGCTGATGATATAATTCTGCAGATTGTCTGCAATATGAAGAGTGAATTTATCAGGGTCCGAAAAGAATTTTTCCGTTTTGTTGACAGCCAGTCTGGTTTTGCCTTTGCCTGCCAACTGAACGATGTTTTCCATCTCACCGAGTTCTTTCTGTTCCGGTTTATAATGAAAATACATGATGCCGTCCATTGCACCGTCATCAAGGGGAGCATGATCCTTGTCGGGCTTTTTACGGGGCAGAGAAAAATCCGGCGGCAGCATACCGTCGTCCATATATTCGCAGATGTATTCAAACACAGGAATATCCACCTTGGTGGGTTTTCTGAAGCGTGTTCCTTTGAATTGATAGGTTTTGTCAAGTTTGTCAGTCAGCATAGAATTGCCGTTGCGCCGGTCGAGCTTTTGCGCATAAAAAGCAGCTTTTTCAAAGAAATAATCTTTCAGATCGGAAATTTGATACTGATTGTCGGGCTGATAGATGCTGTCTTCCTTAAAGGGGAGCTTCATACGGACGTGATGATAACCTTCTTTGTCAAGATTGAGCATGACGTGGTAAGCAGCCCGGAAGAAGAAAAAGCAGCCCTTTGCGTTATGGCTGACGGCAGCAGCAGGCAGCAGGTCACGGAGCATTTTTAATGCTTTTTGCGGTTCACGATAAGCAATAATCATGGCAGTATCGGAGAGGGAATTGAAAAAGTCACTCTCAGGCGCAGACTGGCTGCGTATCAGGCGATAGGACTTGGTAGCGTATTTAACGGCATCGTTGAGTTTCCCGTGTTCAAAATAATAGACGCTAAGATTAGAATAGGTGGTTTCCGGCACTTCGGCGCAGTACAGTCTTCCGCTGAAAACAGGTTCAATGACTTCAAGTGCTTTTTCAAGATTATCTTCGGCATTGAGGTAATAATCGAATTCACGGTCGAGTTCACAGGCAGGGCAGTCGCTCAGGGCGTCACGCTTTGTTTTCAGCATTTTCTGAAAAGCTTCCTTTGCAGTCAGCCCACGAAAAGTTTCGCCGGGCATACAGTTATTCTGAATGAATATGCTGAGGAATTCATAGTAAGTGCGCGGGCTGTAATTGTACTTACGGCAAAAGGCAGCGTATTGTTCAAAGATATTGTCAATCTGAGTGAGGGATATCTGATAAAACTCATCCATATTGTTGATGATCCACTTAAAGCACCACATCACGTCACGCTTGAATTCTTTTTGCAGCTCGGGGTGCGATTCAAAAAAGGAAAGATACTCCGGAAACACCAGAATGGCCTGTTGATTATCGCAATGAAAGATATCCTCACGGATTAGTTCATGGTAAAGCTCCATGGCTCCGTTATGATCCTGCTTTTCAAGAGCGGCTTCCAGCGCCCTGCGAATGCCGTTGCGGCGAGAAACGCCGTTTTCCAGATCGGCAAAGAATTCTTGTTCATATTCTTTCAGATTCATTGTTATCCCTCCGGTTAAGTGAGCAGTAGATAAAGATTTTCGTTCAGTGTTTTCATCTCGTCATGCAGCAGCGGAAAATGACCGGACAGCAGGGCGTTAACGTACAGTATTTCAATACTGGCTCTTGTTTTGTCAGAAGCACCGGAATCAAGCAGCTTTTTGACAACGAGATTGTTGGTGTTGAAATACAGACACGAGCGTGCTTTTGAATGCAGGTCTTCTTCAAAGGAAGAGAGCATATCCGAAAAAACGCCGGTGACAGTTTCTTTTGAGCGTCTGATCTGCCGTGTCTGTACAGCGTCCTCATTGATCGTATAAAGGGCAGGAATATCCGTGGGTCGAAACTGTTTGACAGCGGGTTTGCAGTCATATTTCCGGAGAACTCTTTCAGCCTCATGCAAAAAGGCGGAGAGCTTTTCATTGTCATCCTCATCAGAATCTTCCAGTATCAGTTCAATATCTGCGTCGGTCAACATTTCAATATCGGTTTCAAAAGATTTATCGGCTAACTTTCGGATAATCGGAGCCTCATAAACATAGCCGGCGTTAATCAGCAGCTCAGAGCGCTGTGTATACAGAGGTGCAAGCTGGCGGAATTGATTAATGTCGGTGGTATAAAACGCACTGGTACCGAATTCTGAAATCTCACGGGCAGAAAGAATGCCCAGAGAGGTTTCAAAGTTCACATAGGGCAGCAGAATATCTGATAAGCCGTCATCGGAAGCAATCACTGATTTGACAGCCAGACTGTGAACGCTGACAATCTCACGAAGCAGTTTGTCGTTGTGGATTTCCAGCCCTTCGAGATAGTCTGCGATACATTCTGCAATCTCGTCACGGGCAGTAGAAAGAGCTTCGTTTTCATAGAAATCTTCTCTTGACGAGGTAGGTGTCAGACGATCGGTATTGATCATGCACTTGATAAAGAATGCCCATTCCGGCAGTAGTTTTTCTCCGTTTTCGGTCAGAAGCATATTTTTAAGATAGATGCGGTGCATATTGTGTGTCGTAGCGGCAACAGGATAGGGCAGAACGTAAGCGATGCCGCTGAAAAGACCTGTAGGAGAACGGAGATTAAAGCAATCCAGAAAATCGTCACCTAAAAACATTTTGCCTGTTTTCAGACACAGGGCTTTATTCTTGTCAGCGTCCAGCTTCATCTGCAGATTCAGTCTTGTTCTGTTATCTCCGTCAATAACGTACACCGGATATTTCAAAAACAGCCCGTAATAATAGACAAGATTGGCAATTTCATCGGCGTGAAAGTAAGCCGAAGCCGAGTCTTTTGTTGCGTCAGCGTTATATTCCAGAATTATTTCCGTACCGACAGACGGCAGATCGTCCGCAGAAGTAATAGTGTAAGTGCCGTCAGCGTTACCGTGCCATTCCAGTGTGATGTCGGGTGTGCGGTATGACTTTGTTCTTACAATGATGGTATCACTCACCATAAAGCAGGACAGCAGACCAATGCCGAAGCGACCGATATAGTCACCTTCTGCAAGCTTATGACCAAGATCGTATTTGGAAGATTGCCCGATCACGGATAAAAAGCGATGAATTTCATCTTCCGTCAGACCGGTACCGTTGTCACGGAAGACGATCCTCCGTTCGGGTTCTACTTCGATTTCAATGACGGCGGATTTTGGATCATAGGCATTGTCAGCAAGTATTCTGGCGCTGACAGCGTCGGTAGCGTTTTGCAGCAGTTCTCTGACGAACACGTTGGGGGAACTGTACAAATGCTCTGAGAGCAGTTCAATCATTCCGCCCAGATTGACTTTGAAGGTGTAGTCGTTTGTTTCCATTATCTGACCTCATTTGCTAAACTTTTTTATATATCCATTGAAATGTACGAAAACTGAAATGTACGAAAACTTTGTATCGTGCCTTCAGAAACTATGATTGGCGGTGCGTTTTGTGTCGTCACAGTTTTTTGCAGATGCCGGTATTATTTCCAGTCGTGGCTTGTGATATCAATAGAATATCTGAAACAAAACAGCCGCAAGAAATAATCGTAAATAGGCTGATAATATGTTTTGACTGACTTGTATATTTTGATTGTAACACACGAAGATTACAGAATCCGGCATGATGCGTAATTCGATCAAAAACAGTCTTTCAAAGAGCTATTTATCAATATAAGAATATCACAGACAACCTGCGATTTCAAGTGAGAATAGAGAATTAATCAAAGGGTGTTTTAGCGTTCCGGCAAAAGAAACGGTTTTACTTGGAAGCAGATGGTAAGAAACAGGCAGAAACGAAGACTGAATGATTAGAATCATCATGTATCGTTAGCGGTATTGAGAAGGAATGCGGACAGTATTGTTCATGACAAACAAAAGAACTAATCGGTCGGTGTTGTGTCAACTGTCGAAGAGTACAGATGGAAGAATGGAGAGATCGATACGGCATTGTCAAGAAAAGCATAGTCAAAAAACATACTGAATTTGAAGTGAACATTCTGTCGCAGCGGCGGATCATCAAGCGAAAGAAATAAAAGCAGAATTGTGTTAATATTGTGTTAACAGGTTAATAATCCGTTTACAATAAACGCTGGAAATGATATAATAAACTATCTTGTACAAGACGGAGGAAAGAATGTATGAAAGATGAAGACAGTATTTTTTACGGACCTTACGCTGAGGGACTGGAGAGAACCAAGGAACTGATGCTGCATGAGATACAGCGGATTCTGGACAGTATCAGTACCGATTCGGAAACAGCGCCGGCTGAACATTTGAAATGCCGGATCAAGGGTTCGGAAAGTCTGAAAGAAAAACTGCGGCGTAAGGGTTTGGAGGAAACACCGGAGAACGGACTGCGTGAACTGTCAGATCTGGTCGGAGCGAGAGTTGTTACCCATTTTGTCGGAGACATCTATACAGTACTTGAAAAGATCGAAAAAAGCGACAAGTGGAAAGTGTGTGAGATAAAAGATTATATAGCCAACGCCAAGCCCAACGGTTACAGAAGCCTTCACGTTATCATAGAAGTGCCGTTCGGCGCCGGAGGTGTGAACAGTATCCGTACAGAAATACAGATGAGGACAATAGCGATGGATTGCTGGGCAAGTCTGGAGCACCAGTTAAAGTATAAGAAACATATACGGAACACAGGATTGATCGTAGAGGAATTAAAGCGGTGTGCCGATGAAATGGCGTCGACGGATCTGACGATGCAGACGATACGGGATATGATCAGGAGGGGATAAGACGATGAAGGTGTTATACGCAGAAGACGAAAGGCAGCTTTCCGTGGCGGTAGCGGAGATACTGAAGATGGAAGGTTTTGAAGTAAAGGCGGTATATGACGGCGAAGAGGCGATAGAGGCAATCGGACAGGACTATTATGATGCTGTCATACTGGATATTATGATGCCGAAAGCAGACGGCATCGAAGTACTGAAAACAATGCGCAGCAGAGGAGATCATACGCCTGTACTGATGTTGACAGCCAAGGCAACGCTGGACGACCGTGTAACGGGGCTGACGCTGGGAGCTGACGACTATCTGGCAAAGCCGTTTGCGATGAAAGAACTGGTTGTCAGGCTGAAGTCCATGGTACGCAGAAGTGTGGATTACCGCCATTCGGTGATCAGATACAAGAGTCTGGAACTGGACACGAACAGTTGTGAGCTGAAGTCTGATAAAGGCAGCTTACGGCTGAGCAATCCGGAAGCAGAGCTGCTGGAATTTCTGATTAAAAATGCCGGCAGAGCATATACGGCGGAGCAGATCAACCAAGAGGTATGGAATGGCAGAGAAAGCGCTGAAAAAGCTGAGCTATATGTTTATTATCTGAAAAACAAGCTGATACCGCTGCGGGCTGGAGTAGCCATTATCATAGACGGAGACGCTTATGCGTTGGGAGAATAAAAATGAAAAAACTGCGAATAAAAATAGTATTGGGAGTATTCTTATCGGCAACTGTCGTGCTGATGCTGACGGTACTGCTGGTTGGAATCGGGTTGGGTCTTGAGGTTGACCAGCACGCAGATTCCATGACGCAGATGATCGTGAACAACGGAGGTACGATGCCGGAACATAACGATGAAAACTACCATAACCGAAGCGCTGAGAACCGAATGTATGGGTATGATGTAGAGTTGCCGTACCGCATGAGGTATTTTGTAGTAAGATACGAGAATAATGAAATAAAGACGATAGATCTGGAGCATATAGCGTCGGTTACGGAAGAAGAAGCCAAAGGGTTGGCGAATGAGGTTTCGTGGGAGTATGACAGTACCGGGTATTATGACAATTACCGCTATCGTATAGCAAGTGAAAACGGCATGATGGTTTTTTTGGATTCAGCGAATGAACTGTATGCGGTGCGGTATATTATACTGATGCTGATGGCTATCGCCCTGTTTTTTATCTTGATGATCACCGTAGTTTTCCATTTTTTATCTAAGCTGATTGTCCAGCCGTTTATAGAGAACAACAAAATGCAAAAGCGTTTTATTACCGATGCCAGTCATGAGTTAAAAACGCCCATAGCGATCATTGCCGCAAATGCTGAGGTTCTGGCATATAAAGACGGCGAGAACGAATGGATCAATAATATTACCTCGCAGGTACAGCGGATCAGTGAACTGGTGAATGAGCTGCTGACGCTGAACCGTCTGGACGAGGTAGAGACAGTAACGGATATCAAGCCGGTAGACCTTACGGAAACGGTAACTAAAACATCGGCTTCATTTGAAGAAGTGCTGAAAAACAAGCATACTGCTTTCACACAGGAGATTCAGCCGGAGGTTGTACTTAACGGTAATCAGATGCAGCTTGAACGGCTGGTATCTGTTTTGGTGGAGAATGCGACGAAATATGTCAGCGAAGGCGGCGAAGTGGTGATCACTCTGAAAAAAGGTCAGAGGTTTACATTTTTTTCGGTCTTCAATACTTGTGAAATCGACAACAAAGCGGAGTTTTCACATCTGTTTGACCGCTTCTATCGGCCGGATTCTTCCCGGACTTCCAAAACAGGGGGACATGGTATTGGACTGAGTATTGCTAAAAGAATAGTTGAACTGCATAACGGCACAATAGAGGCGATACCGTCTGACAAGGGACTGACATTTCAGGTAAAGCTTTCCAATCGTCTGAAAACCGGCAAAAAAAGGCAGACTTAATGGTGCAAAATGTACTGTGGACAATATAACGGCGATATAGCACATGACTGTTGTAATGACTCTTCACGGTAGAATTCATCAAGTGAAATGGAGAAAAGAGCTGACCTGACGCTGAAACCGGGTGAAGATGCAAGAGCAGAGTACCCGTGAGTGATTGAAATAGCAAATACAATAAAAGCGAGATAAAAAAACTGATACCGTTTCGAAACAGGAATCCGGCATCAGGTTTTTTATAGAAAGATATAGCAGTATTGTTATCCGACAACAAACTGCGTGCCGCATTGACAGCAGCCGAAGGGAACATTGTTGTTGCCGGTAAGAATCTGCAGAGCGCTGCTCAGCAGAGTATCCGGCGATGTGTTAAGGCACTTCGGACATCTAATGGTCTGTTGATGATACAGGCAGTAATCATCATTCAATATCAGTCCTCTACTCTGATTGAGGCTGTGAAGAATTACACCTGCCTCCTGGGTTGTACAGTCTTCACCCTGTTCTGTCAGCAACTCTGCGATACAGTCGGTTGTCATCGTATTCGTTAGCGAAACTGCCAATTCGTTAATATCTCTTAGAGTCATTCATGAAAACCTCCCTGAAGGTATTTTTTGACAAAATCCGATTGCAGTTATTATACAATAATTACAGATGCGATGTCAATAAATGCGGTTTCAAAAGATAAAGGAGAGGTAAAACAATGTTTTACGGTAATAGATAAGATATGTGAATGTCACCGGTGACGGTTCAGATCATGCAATCCTTTATAGTAATCGTATACATTAAACAACATACTTCTGAGCGGGTACCGAAGCTTCATTGAGGGTTTATTCATCTTTTTACTTGTTACATCGTGGAATCGTTGTATATACAAAGACTTAGCAGGATCAATCTGTGTGGATATCAAACCAATGGCATCAAGTATCAAAAAATATAATACATTTTTTTCGAAAAAAACAAAAAAACCCTTGACAAATTTCGTTTGTTATGATAATATAATTCTTGTCGCTGATATGCGGGTGTAGTTCAGTGGTAGAACCCCAGCCTTCCAAGCTGGTTGTGTGGGTTCGATTCCCATCACCCGCTCCACTTGCGCCAATAGCTCAGCTGGATAGAGCAACTGCCTTCTAAGCAGTAGGTCAGGGGTTCGAGTCCCTTTTGGCGCGCTTTGTATGGTGGGTATAGCTTAGCTGGTTAAAGCGCCAGTTTGTGGCACTGGAGATCGTCGGTTCGAATCCGATTACCCACCCCACTGTCATAAATCACGCAGTTCTATGGAACTGCGTGCATTTATGAGTATATAATGGGGTGTCGCCTAGCGGTTAGGGCAACGGACTTTGACTCCGTCATCGCTGGTTCGAATCCAGCCATCCCAGCCATCATTTCCAGATTGAATATGATCCATTAGCTCAGTTGGCAGAGCACTTGACTTTTAATCAAGGTGTCCGGAGTTCGAATCTCCGATGGATCATCGAAAACTCCGCTTCTGATAGGTGTTTCAGAAGCGGAGTTTTTTTGTTGCCTGAGAGGTTCTTGTGAGCACAAGTTTATGTGTGTGTTATTTCGGGAGAGCCGAAAAATACTATTGGTGAATGACAATCCGTCGTAACGATGAAAATCGACTGTAACCGATGAAAGCAGGATATGAAAAAAAGCGGCTGACTAATAATGACAGATCAAGCGGAGAAAGCTGTAAACTGTTTTTGAAACCTATGCCTTTTTGTGCGTGAATATATTCATAAGACAAGCGTATGTATAGCTGTTGTGATCAATATTGAACAGGTGTGTTTCTGTTAGGGGCAAATTTGAGAATGCAGCAATGAGTTATGATAAGCTGATGATCATCATATAAACGGAGGATAAGATGATACAAGATTTCATGCTGACAAAGGATTATCGTCAGGTATGTGTTTCCGGGCATCTTGAAACGGGCAATGGTAAAGATAATAATGAACTGTCATTTGCGGCGGCTTTGTCATCAGGATAGGGGAAAGCATAAATGCAGTCCTGGCGAAGGAAATGATTGACAGAAAAATGAAAAATATATTGACACTGCGTCAGAATAGTGATATGATTATTGTAGTGACACGATGTCAGAATACAAATCAGGAGGGGAAGTTATGCCAAGGGGTTCTGCTGAGCTGACAGCCGCCCGAAAGGAAGAAATTGTCAAAGCATGTGAGCAGTTATATCAGACGATGAGCTTTAAGGATATTACCATCAAGGAAATTGCAGCCTTTACGTCATTTACGAGAACGTCTGTTTACAATTATTTTCAGACGAAAGAAGAAATATTCCTGGCGCTGATGCAGCGTGAATATGAAAATTGGGCAGAAGAGATGTATTGTGTTGCAGAGGAAAATGACAGCATGACTCCGGAGGGCTTTGCTGCAGCAGTTGCCGTATCGTTGGAGAAGCACGAACAACTGTTGAAACTGCTGGCGATGAATCACTACGATATGGAGGCTAACTCCCGCTATGAGTGCCTGAAGGAATTCAAGTCGGCTTATGGTACATCTCTTGAAGCGGTAAGATCGTGTATAAAAAAGTTTTTTCGCCATGTGGATTGTGAAAGCTTTGTATATGTATTTTTTCCATTTCTGTTCGGGGTATATCCATATGCGGTTGCAACAGAAAAACAGCTTCAGGCGATAAAAGATGCGGGCTTGTCGTTTAAGATGCATAGTATTCACGATATGATCTATCAATGTGTTTTACAGTTGCTTGGAGAAAAGCGTCATGACGATTACAGTGAAAAATAAAGGGAGTGAATGAAAATGTTTGATAAAAAACTGACACTGACCAATGGGGTATCCGTTCCGCAGCTTGCGCCGGGAACATGGCTGATAGATGACAGCGTCGTTGCAGAAGCTGTGAAAGCCGCTGTTAAGCTTGTCTAACGTCATATAGATACAGCTCAGGCTTACGGCAATGAGAGGGGTGTAGGTCAGGGAGTTTGTGAAAGCGGTGTGCCTCGTGATGAAATATTTGTCACTTCAAAGGTAGCCGCCGAACATAAGGATTATAAAAGCGCCGCAGCAGGCATAGATGAAACGCTCAGAAAAACTGGACTTGACTACCTGGATATGATGATCATACATTCACCGCAGCCGTGGAAGCTGGTGAATCAGTCGGACGATCGTTTTATCGAGGGAAACCGTGAAGCCTGGAGAGCACTTGAAGACGCCTATCAAGCAGGAAAGCTCAGAGCAATCGGCGTGTCGAATTTTTTGCAGGAGGATATTGTCAGCTTATGGCAGACCGCAGCGATTAAGCCGATGGTCAATCAGGTGTTGTGTCATATTTCAAATACACCGCTCGAACTGATCGGATTCTGCGTGGAAAAGGGTATGATAATGGAAGCGTATTCTCCTGTAGCGCACGGAGAAGCGATGAAAAATCCACAGATAGTGGAAATGGCTCGGAAATACGGTGTAACGGTACCGCAGCTTTGTATCAGATATGATATTCAGCTTGGAATGATCGTATTACCAAAAACAGCGAATCCCTCGTACATGAAGAGTAATGCAGAGGTTGATTTTGACATCACTGAAGAGGATATGCAGATACTGAAAACTGTCAGACACATTGCAAACTACGGCGAACACAGTTTTTTTCCGGTATTTGGCGGAAAACTATAAGGAGGAACGGATATGAAGACAGAAAAGATTACACAGACCGCAGGAAGGGAGCAACTTGGTGAATTTGCGCCGATGTTTGCTCATTTGAATGATGACGTGCTGTTTGGAGAAGTATGGAATGAAGAAGCGATAGATGTTAAGACGAAGTGCATTATCACGGTAGTATCGTTAATGGCGTCCGGTATTACGGACAGTTCACTGGTTTATCATTTACAGAATGCAAAGGCACACGGTGTAAGCAAGCAGGAAATTGCGGCAATTATAACTCATGCCACCATGTATACCGGTTGGCCGAAAGGCTGGGCGGTTTTTCGGCTGGCGAAAGAAGTATGGAACGAAGCCGCCCCTGAGTTGAGCGATAAGGACAGATATCAGAATACAATTTTCTTTCCAATAGGAGAAGAAAATCCTTACGGAGAGTATTTTGTCGGACAAAGCTATCTTGCGCCGGTATCGACACAACAGCTTCCGGTATTCAATGTAACCTTTGAGCCTGCATGCCGCAACAACTGGCATATCCACCATGCAAAAAGTGGCGGAGGGCAGATGTTGATCTGTGTCGGTGGCAGAGGTTACTATCAGGAATGGGGCAAGGCAGCCGTAGAAATGACGCCGGGAACGGTAATCAATATTCCGTCGGAGGTCAAACACTGGCACGGAGCGGCGCCGGACAGTTGGTTTTCGCATCTTGCCATAGAGCTCCCCGGAGAAGACAGCACAACTCAGTGGTGTGAGCCTGTTTCCGAACAGGATTATGCTAAGCTTGGTAACTGATCGGTAATGCCAGCACAAGACGCTGGTGCAGGCGGCTAATTGTTTTTGGGTGGTTCTGTTTTGCCGATTTTTAAAAACGATAGGGTTAGTCATACTCAGTGAAAACAGAAACAGATTTCCGGTACCTGAGGACGGATCAGGAAAGTTGAAACAGTCAATGAAGTAACGCTGCACAGTGTCGACCAATATGCAAAGGTTTTTTTTTCGGAAACAATTCCCTCTTGTTAATTAAAAACCCCGTATTCGATTGATCAGAATACGGGGCTAAATTATTGCAGAAAATGACAACAACCGCAATGCTGAGTCCTTTTTATTTTTCAGTGATGCAGCGATAGTCATGGCGGCTGTTTTCTATTGTGCGGGGGTTATATTACATGACGCACTCATCAACGATTATTAACAACAGATTCGCAAAATGCATTGCAATTGAAAGAGAATAGTCAGCTTTTTTATCGTAAAAAAGAACGCCGCACCGTAAAGGTGCAGCGTCCGAATAATGATACTTTAAAAGGAGTGAACAATTAAACAATACCCTGAGCGAGCATAGCGTCAGCAACCTTAACGAAGCCTGCGATGTTAGCGCCGGCAACAAGGTTCTTACCGAGGTTGTACTTCTCACAAGCCTCAACGCTCTGCTTGAAGATATTAACCATGATGGACTCCAGCTTAGCGTAAACTTCTTCAGCGGAGAATACAAGGTGTTCAGCGTTCTGAGCCATCTCGATGCAGGAGCAAGCAACGCCGCCTGCGTTAGCAGCCTTGGAAGGACCAACTACTACGCCGTTTTCCATGAGGTACTCAATAGCTTCGTTTCTGGTAGGCATATTAGCGCCTTCACAGAGGAACTTACAGCCGTTGGCAACCATCTTCTGAGCGTCCTCAAGATAGATTTCGTTCTGAGTAGCGCAGGGGATATAGAGGTCAGCCTTAACACCCCAGGGCTTCTCACCCTTGAAGAACTTAGCGTTCGGGAACTTCTCTGCATAAGGCTCGCAGATGTTCTTACCGGAATTTCTCAGCTCAAGCAGGTAGTCAATCTTTTCGCCTGCAACGCCGTCTTCATCAAGGATATAACCGTCAGGACCGGAAATAGTAATAACCTTAGCACCCAGCTCTGTGAGCTTCTTGCAGGTACCCCATGCAACGTTGCCGAAGCCGGAAACAACAGCAGTTTTGCCCTCGAGGGTTTCACCGCAGTATTTGAGCATTTCTCTTGCATAGAATACGATACCGTAACCGGTAGCTTCAGCTCTGCCCAGCAGACCGCCGTAGCCAACGCCCTTGCCGGTGAGTGTGCCGTCATAAGCATCTCTGATTCTCTTGTACTGACCCATCATATAGCCGATCTCTCTGCCGCCGACACCGAGGTCACCAGCAGGAACGTCTGTGTTGGGGCCGATATGTCTGTACAGTTCAGTGATGAAGGACTGGCAGAATCTCATGATTTCCATATCGGACTTACCGTTAGGATCGAAGTCAGCGCCGCCCTTACCGCCGCCGATTGGAAGACCTGTCAGAGAGTTCTTGAAGATCTGCTCAAAGCCGAGGAACTTGATGATGCTGATATTAACGTTAGGAGCAAAACGCAAACCGCCCTTATACGGACCAAGTGCGCTGCTGAACTGTACACGGAAACCACGGTTTACCTGTACCTTGCCGTTGTCGTCAACCCACGGAACTCTGAACATAATCTGTCTTTCAGGCTCTGTGATTCTTTCGATGATAGCGTTCTTCTGATACTGAGGATTTGCATCAAATACAGGCTCCAGAGAAGTAAGAACTTCAGTAGCAGTCTGAAGGAATTCAGGCTGATTCGGGTTTTTTGCTGCCAGCTTTTCAAGCTGTTCGCTTACGTATGACATCTTTCGCCACTCCTTAAATAATAAAAATATATCATGAAAAGCCATACTTCCTGAACCGTGAAACACGGTCAAAGGAGCTGGTTTTCAACTGCAGACTAATTTTAACACATAAAAACCGTTTTATCAAGTATAAATTTTTATTTTTTGCAAGATTCTGCTTTGGAAAATGCAAAAATAAGGTAAAACTGTAAGCGAAGAACCTGTTAAATGATGCTTGTTTTAATCCGGATTGTCATTTCACTTGTATAATTTAATAAAATAGTGTAAATAGCAGAGAAATGATTCTATGCAAGGAGCTGAATTTTTATGCAGGATCAAAAAGCAAGATTGCAAATTTGTCAAAATCACAGAAAAACAGCCCTGAATCGGACAAATAATAGACTAAACGTCAAAAAAACAAAATAGTCCCTGAACTTACTTGCTAAAAAGCGTGACAAGTTGTATAATTAAAGATGTTTTTGAAGACCTGATTTTTTCAGAACGCAGAAGCTGTAAAATATGCATTCTACGGAATGTCAGCGTACTGCAGAAGGTTCTTCTGACAGGCTGACCGTCAGGGTCAGAGGACAAATAACAGGATTTTCTAATTTCGAGAGGAGTAATACAGAATGGAAAAGGCAGAGCTTTTGTATGAAGGTAAGGCAAAGAAAGTATATGCAACCTCAGAACCCGGTTATTGCATTGTTGAGTATAAAGATGATGCAACAGCTTTTAACGGACTGAAAAAAGGAACGATTGTGGGAAAAGGTGTTGTTAACAACAGAATGTCTAACTTCATGTTCAGACTTCTGGAAGAAAAAGGCATCAAAACCCATTATGTAGAAGAACTCAATGACAGAGAAACTGTTGTAAAGCAGGTTAAGATCGTACCTCTTGAGGTAATTATCCGAAACAAGGCAGCCGGCTCCATGGCAAAAAGACTGGGTCTTGAAGAAGGCTCTGAGCTGAAATGTACGGTACTCGAGTTCTCTTATAAGGATGACGAGCTGGGCGATCCGCTGATCAATGCTTATCATGCGGTTGCAATCGGCGCAGCTACCACACAGGATATTGAAACCATCAGCCACATGGCGCTGGAAATCAACAAATATATGGTAGAGTTTTTTGCAGGCGTAGGCGTTGAGCTGATCGACTTCAAGCTGGAATTCGGCAAAACACCCGACGGCGAGATCGTTCTGGCTGATGAAATCTCTCCGGACACCTGTCGCTTCTGGGATATCAAAACCCATGAAAAGCTTGACAAGGATCGCTTCAGAAGAGATCTGGGCAACGTAGAAGAGGCTTATGCCGAGATGATGAAGAGAATCGGACTTGCAAAATAAGCTTGTCCTACAAAACCTTATTCAATAGCATTCAGAAAGACACGAAATCCGACAGCGTTTATACCCGAAAAAGCGCTGCCGGATATGACTCATTATATAAGGTGCAGTGATTGGCTGCAGGATGGTGAATTTTTTGAGTATTGATTCAGAAAACTTGTTCAAAGAAGAACTGCATGAAGAATGCGGTGTTTTCGGAATATACGGTGATGACAGTATAGCACCGGCGTTTGCCTGTTATAACGGACTTCTGGCGCTGCAGCACAGAGGTCAGGAAAGCTGCGGCATCTCTGTCAACGACAGGGGTGTCATCACCGGACACAAAAACATGGGACTCGTCAGCGAGGTGTTCAGTCAGGAAATCCTGAGCGGTCTGAAGGGTCAGATGGCAATTGCTCATGTAAGATACTCAACGGCAGGCGGCAGTGTGCGTGAAAACTCACAGCCGCTTGTTATGCGTTATGTTAAGGGTACGCTTGCCATTGCCCACAACGGTAACCTGACCAATGCCTATGAGGTACGCAGAGAGCTGGAACGCAGGGGCGCTATTTTTCAGACGACGATAGATTCCGAAGCCATAGCTTATCTGATTGCCCGTGAGAGAATAACGGCGCATTCTGTAGAAAAAGCTGTGGAAAAAACCATGAAACAGATTGACGGTGCGTATTCTTTGCTGGTGATGAGTCCGCAAAAGCTGATTGCGGCAAGAGATCCCCACGGCTTCCGTCCTCTTTGCATGGGAAAAATCGGCAATTCAACGGTGTTTGCTTCCGAAAGCTGCGCGCTTGCAGCCTGCGGAGCAGAATTTGTCCGAGATGTAGAGCCCGGCGAGATTATTGTTGTTGATGAGAACGGTATCCGTTCGATCAAGACGGCCGATACACAAAAGCAGAAAAAATCGCTGTGCATATTTGAGTATATATATTTTGCCCGTACCGATTCTGAAATAGACGGAATCAGTGTCTACGAATCCAGAAAAGCTGCAGGCAGAATTCTTGCAAGAGAGTTCCCCGTAGACGCCGACGTTGTCATCGGTGTTCCGGAGTCCGGCATAGACGCAGCAATCGGCTACAGTGAAGAGTCGGGTATTCCCTATGAAAAGGGAATCGTTAAAAACGGTTATATCGGCAGAACCTTTATCAAGCCGACGCAGAAAGAAAGAGCCAGCAGTGTCAAGCTCAAGCTGAATCCTCTGCGTTCGGTACTGGAGGGTAAGAGAGTAGTGGTCATTGATGATTCCATTGTGAGGGGTACTACCTGTGACAGAATCGTTAAAATGCTGCGGAATGCCGGTGCAAAGGAAGTGCATCTGCGCATCAGCTCACCGCCGTTTATCTGGCCGTGTTTTTACGGGACAGACATTCCTTCCCGTGAAGAGCTTATCGCCGTCAGACATACAATTGACGAAATCTGTGAGCTGACAGGAGCTGATACACTCGGTTTCTTACCACCGGACAAACTCAGCGAAATGCTGAACTTCGAAGAAACAGGCTTTTGTGACGCCTGCTTCTCCGGAAACTATCCCACAAAGATTCCTGAAAAAATGCTGGCAGGCAAGGAAAGAGGCGGCTTAGATTTTGACAAAAAGCTGCCCGATAAAAAAGCCTCCTGTCTGGGCAAGCAGGAAGGCTGAAGAATAACTGACAGAAAGAGGTTGCACTATGGCAAGAGATACTTATGAATCGCCGCTGTCTTCACGCTATGCGGACAAAGAAATGAAGTATATTTTTTCTCCGGATAAGAAATTCCGTACCTGGAGAAAGCTCTGGATTGCTCTGGCGGAAGCTGAGCATGAGCTGGGACTGAACATTACGCAGGAGCAGATTGATGAGCTGAAGGAACACGCAGAGGACATAAACTATGAGGTGGCAGAAGAACGGGAGAAAGTTGTTCGTCACGACGTTATGTCTCATGTTTACGCATACGGTGTGCAGTGCCCGAAAGCCGCAGGCATCATTCATCTGGGCGCAACCTCCTGCTATGTCGGCGACAATACAGATGTGATCATCATGACAGAAGCGCTGAGAATAGTAGAAAAAAAGCTGGTGAGCGTGATCCGTCAGTTGTCCGTATTTGCGGATAAATATAAAAACTTGCCCACACTGGCATTTACACATTTTCAGCCGGCACAGCCCACAACCGTTGGAAAGAGGGCTACGCTGTGGATTCAGGATCTTCTTATGGATCTGGAAGACGTTCGCTATGTACTTTCCGGTATGAAGCTTCTGGGCTGTAAGGGTACCACCGGAACACAGGCAAGCTTTTTGGAGTTGTTTGACGGTGATCACGAAAAATGCAAGGAAATTGACAGACTGATTGCCGAAAAAATGGGATATACACAGTGCTTTGCCGTATCCGGACAGACATATTCCAGAAAACTGGACAGCCGTGTAGTGAATGTTCTGGCAGGCATTGCTCAGAGCGCATCAAAGTTCTCCAATGATATCAGGCTGCTTCAGCACCTGAAAGAAATAGAAGAGCCGTTTGAAAAGAATCAGATTGGTTCCAGCGCAATGGCATACAAGCGTAACCCCATGCGTTCTGAAAGAATGACTTCATTGTCCCGCTATGTGATGATTGACGTGCTCAATCCGTACATTACGGCGGCAACACAATGGTTTGAGAGGACGCTGGACGACTCTGCCAACAAGCGACTGAGTATTCCTGAGGCATTTCTGGCAGTAGACGCTATTCTGAATCTGTATTTGAATGTCAGTGACGGACTTGTGGTATATGAAAAGGTAATTACGGCGCATCTGATGAATGAACTGCCCTTTATGATGACGGAAAACATTATGATGGACGCTGTAAAGGCGGGCGGAGACCGTCAGAAGCTGCATGAAAAAATCCGTGAAGCATCTCAGATTATCAAAAGCAGCGGCGGCAGGAATGACCTGTTGGAGAAAATTGCAGCAGATCCTGATTTTGGCAAGACGATGGAGGAACTCAACGAAATCTGTCGTCCGGAAAAATATGTGGGCAGAGCGCCGCAGCAGGTTACAGATTTTCTCAATGAAACGGTAGCAGAGGCACTGGCGCCTTATGCTTCACTTGAAACAGAAACCGCCGAGATTAACGTATAACTCAGATACTGTCACCATAATGACCTGAAAGGAGAGTCAGCATGATCAGTCATAATGTATTCAACCAGACAGCCGCTAAGGCTGTTGTTAATCAGGCAGGGTGCTTCTCTGTGGTAGAATACCTGAAAGATTTGTCCGTAACTCCCGCAACAGCCCAGACAGCGTTTTATATGTCAAAAATGGGTGTCAGAAAAAGACAGGTGATTGCCTCGCTGAACGATCAGGGTATTATTTTGCAGGCAGGAGCTATGCAGATGATGATAGGCGATATTCAGATGAATTCTAACGTGCGTGGGGCCGGAGATCTTGTCAAAAAATTCATTGGCGGCAAGATGACCCGGGAAAGTACCATTAAACCAAGGTATTTCGGCACGGGACAGGTTATTTTTGAGCCTACCTATAAATATATTATAATGGAGGATATCTCCAAGTGGAACGGTTCTATGGTCATAGAGGACGGATTGTTTTTAGCGTGCAATGACAGTGTTCAGATGAGTGTAACGAGTCGGTCTAATTTTTCATCAGCCGTAGCGGGCGGTGAAGGTTTGTTTAACACAACACTCAACGGTATGGGTATCGCAGTGCTGGAAAGTCCTGTCCCGGCAGAAGAACTGCTGGTCTTTGATCTGATGAACGATACGTTGAAAATAGACGGCAATATGGCGATTGCATGGTCCGGTTCGCTGCAGTTTACCGTGGAACGTTCGTCAAAATCACTGGTAGGTTCTGCAGCATCGGGAGAAGGTCTGGTTAATGTTTACAGAGGCACCGGCAGAGTATTGGTAGCGCCGGTAGCATAAAAATACATTCATATTGACAATGAGGAAAGGCAGGTAAAAAATGGTAAAGGCAATTGTAGGCGCCAACTGGGGCGATGAAGGCAAGGGAAAAATCACAGACGTACTTGCACAAAATTCGGATATGGTAATCCGTTTTCAGGGCGGCAGCAACGCAGGTCACACCATCATCAACAATTATGGAAAATTTGCGCTGCATCAGCTTCCGTCCGGAGTTTTTAATACAGAGATCACGAATATTATCGGCAACGGCGTAGCATTAAGCGTCGAAAATCTTGTCAAAGAGATACAGCAGCTTGTGGATCAGGGTGTACCCATGCCCCGGATTCTTGTTTCAGACAGGGCGCAGATCGTTATGCCTTATCACAAGCTTTTCGACTGTTACGAAGAAGAAAGACTGGGTAAACAAAGCTTCGGATCTACTAAATCCGGTATAGCGCCTTTCTACTCCGATAAGTTCTCCAAAATCGGTTTTCAGGTCAACGAACTGTTTGATGATGAGAAGGGTCTGAGAGAAAAGCTGGAACGTATTCTTGAAGTTAAGAATGCTATTTGTACCAATGTATACCATAAGGAGCCGATCAGTGTTGATGAAATGTTCGACAAGCTGATGGAGTACAAGGAAGCGCTTGCGCCTTATGTAGCCAATACTTTTGATATTGTACATGATGCGGTCACAGAGGGCAAGGATATTCTTCTGGAAGGACAGCTTGGTTCACTGAAGGATACCGATTTCGGCATTTACCCGATGGTAACTTCTTCAAATACCATTGCAGGTTACGGTGCGGTTGGTGCCGGCGGCATTCCACCTTATGCTATCAAAGATATTATCACAGTAGTGAAAGCCTACTCCAGCTCTGTCGGAGCAGGGGAATTTGTCAGTGAAATCTTCGGAGAAGAGGCAGAAGAGCTGAGAAAAAGAGGCGGCGACGGCGGCGAATACGGCGCTACCACAGGACGTCCCAGAAGAATGGGCTGGCTTGACCTGGTAGCCACCCGTTATGGCTGTAAGGTACAGGGCGCAACACAGGTTGCCTTCACGGTGCTGGATGCACTGGGATATCTTGATGAAATTCCGGTATGCGTGGCGTATGAACTGGACGGTGAGAGGATTGATTACTTCCCCTCGACAACTAAGCTGAAAAGAGCGAAACCGGTTCTTGAAGTACTGCCGGGTTGGAAGTGTGATATTCGCGGCATCAAGAAATATGAGGATTTGCCCGAAAACTGCCGCAAATATATAGAGTTTGCAGAGAAGGCTGTCGGTGTACCGTTTACCATGATATCGAACGGTCCTAAGAGAGAGGATATCATCTACCGATAAGCAGGGAGGGTATGTCATGTGTGGCATTGTCGGATATGTCGGCTATGAACAGGCCGCTCCGTTTTTATTGAGCGGTCTTGAAAAACTTGAATACCGTGGATATGACTCCGCCGGAATCTGTCTGAATAACGGCAGCGAACTGGTTGTCAAAAAATCCAAGGGGAAATTAAAAGAATTGAAAAAACTCACCGATAACGGAAGTTCACTTCACGGTACTATCGGTATTGGTCATACAAGATGGGCAACGCACGGAGAGCCGTCTGATGTTAATGCACATCCTCACCTGAGTAATTCCGGGCGTTTTGCCGTGGTGCATAACGGTATCATCGAAAACTATCTGCCGCTTAAAGAATACTTGATGTCCAAGGGTATGAGTTTTCAGTCAAAGACGGACACTGAGGTGATTGCTCAGTTGATCGAGTATTATTATGACGGTGACCTCATTGATACGGTGATCAAGGTGTTATCCAAACTGGACGGCTCTTATGCGTTGGGAGTACTTTGCGTGGACAATCCTGACGAGATTATTGCCGTGCGTAAAGAAAGTCCGTTGATAATCGGTCTGGGTGAAAACGAAAACTATATTGCATCAGATGTACCTGCAATTTTGTCAAAAACCAGAAAGATCTATCGTCTTGATAATGACGAAATCGCTATTATCAGACGGGACGGTGTAAGAATCATCAACACCGACAGAGAAGATGTTCAAAAAGAACAGGAAATTGTCAACTGGGATATTGATGCTGCCGAGAAGGGTGGCTATGAGCATTTTATGTTCAAAGAGATTATGGAACAGCCCAAAGCACTGCATGATACCATTGACCCAAGAATTAAGAACGGGAGAGTAGTGCTGGACGAAATACATCTTACCGCCGATCAGATCCGTTCATTCCGCAAGATAAATATTCTGGCATGCGGGTCTGCCTATCATGTAGGTGTTGTTGCCAAGTATGTCTTTGAGAAGGTGCTGCGTATTCCTGTAGAAGCTGACCTTGCTTCAGAATTCCGTTATCGTGATCCTATTGTTGATGATCACACGCTGACGATCGTGATCAGTCAGTCCGGAGAAACTGCTGATACGAAAGAAGCGATGAAAGAGGCAAAGCGTCGTGGATCTCATGTGATTTCCATCGTGAATGTAGTAGGAAGCGCAATCGCAAAAGAATCGGACGATGTTATCTATACGTGGGCAGGACCTGAAATAGCTGTTGCAACGACCAAAGCATACAGTACGCAGTTGGCGGTAGTGTATCTGATGGCAATCTATTTCGGCGATATACTCGGAACGATCAATCAGATTGAATACGAAAACTATATGAGAGAGCTGCATCTGCTACCCGAAAAAATACAGCAGATACTCAGCAATGAGGATAGGGTGCAGTATCTTGCTTCAAAGCTGTTTAACTCCAGAGATGTTTTCTTTATCGGAAGAAATATAGACTACGCATTGTCACTGGAAGGTTCTCTGAAGCTGAAGGAAATATCATATATACATTCTGAAGCGTACGCTGCCGGAGAATTGAAACATGGTACGATCTCTTTAATAGAAGACGGAACATTAGTCATTGCATTGGCAACGCATGAAGAGTTGATCGGCAAAATCGTCAGCAATATGAAAGAGGTACAGGCAAGAGGTGCCTACGTCCTGTGCATGGCGTGCGAAGACCACAAAGAACTGGAAAATGTAGCGCAAAGCACCATATTTATTCCGAAAACCTGTGATATGATGCTGCCCTCTTTAGCAGTTATTCCGTTGCAGTTGTTTGCTTACTACGTTGCCTCTCTCAAGGGCTGTGATATTGATAAGCCTCGTAATCTCGCAAAGTCAGTAACAGTAGAGTAAAGTATCATAAATTGGTAAAGACAGAGGATGGGTGTATAAATGGGTATAAAAAAAGAATCAGTTCTGATCATGGATTTCGGAGGTCAGTATAATCAGTTGATTGCCCGTCGTGTCAGAGAGTGTCATGTATACTGCGAATTGAAATCCTATAAAATAACCGCAGAAGAAATCAAAAAGGCCGGTTATATGGGCATTATATTTACAGGCGGACCTAACAGTACGTATGACGAAAATGCGCCTAAGTGCGATCCGGCTATATTTCAGCTTGGAATTCCTATTCTTGGAATATGTTACGGCGCTCAGTTGATGGCACAGACTTTGGGTGGAAAAGTCAAAAGCAGTGATACAAAAGAATATGGAAAAACCGAGATTGAATGCAATACTTCATCCCTGATTTTTCATGCCGCTCAATCAAAGAGTATCTGCTGGATGAGTCACACGGATTATATCTCTGAAATACCGCATGGTTTTAAGATAACCGCTATTTCTGAAGCTTGTCCTGTGGCTGCGATGGAAGATATAAAACGACACTTTTTTGCTATGCAATTCCACCCGGAAGTGATGCATACACAGCAGGGACAGTTGTATCTGCAGAATTTCTTGTATAATGCTTGTGGCTGTACGGCAGAATGGCAGATGAGTTCTTTTGTTGCAGATACGATTGATACTCTCAAAAAGAAGATCGGAGATAAAAAAGTACTCTGCGCTCTTTCCGGCGGTGTAGATTCATCAGTTGCAGCATTGCTTGTTCACAAAGCTGTCGGAAAACAGCTAACTTGTATTTTTGTAGATCATGGACTTCTTCGAAAAGATGAAGGAGATCAAGTGGAAGCTGTTTTCAGAAAGCAATTTGACATGAATCTGATTCGTGTGAATGCACAAGAAAGATTTCTTACAAAACTTGAAGGCATTTCCGATCCGGAAACGAAACGAAAAATAATCGGCGAGGAGTTTATCAGAGTTTTTGAAGATGAGGCTAAGAAACTCGGAAAAGTCGAATACCTTTGTCAGGGTACAATATATCCCGATGTTGTGGAAAGCGGAATCGGCGAGGCGGCTGTGATAAAAAGTCATCATAACGTGGGCGGCTTGCCAGAAGATGTAGGATTTGAAGGTATCATAGAGCCGCTGCGGGACCTTTTTAAGGATGAGGTTCGTCAGGCAGGACTTGAGCTTGGCATTCCGGATTATCTTGTTTGGAGACAGCCTTTTCCCGGTCCCGGTCTTGCGATCCGAATCATGGGTGATGTTACCGAAGAAAAACTCACAATACTTCAGGATGCAGATGCTATCATGCGAGAGGAAATTCACTTAGCCAAGCTTGAAAAGTCCGTTAATCAGTATTTTGCTGTACTCACCGGCATAAAGAGTGTTGGTGTTATGGGAGATGGCAGAACGTACGATAATACAATTGCGCTTCGTGCGGTGACAACTGATGATTTTATGACAGCTGATTGGGCAAAAATCCCATACGATGTTTTGGAAAGAATATCTAACCGTATTATTAATGAAGTTGATCATGTAAATCGTGTTGTTTACGACATTACTTCAAAGCCACCCGCCACTGTCGAGTGGGAGTAATCAAAATTGTCCCCCGGCAGATCCCCTCACCCTTTTTCGGGGCACCCGCAATAGTCTTAGAAAAAAGATAAAGAAGTAAAAAAAGAGACCTTGTAATGTGTGATTTTATGATCACACTTGCGAGGTCTTTTCTT
>Ga0256405_10002675_pt1 | contig 39585 bp, 31 predicted proteins | sample RumenRJG_02DNA_FD_189096 | JGI IMG/M metagenome (GOLD analysis project Ga0256405, IMG submission 189096) | Bovine rumen microbial communities from Lethbridge, Alberta, Canada - RJG_02 | ecosystem: Host-associated > Mammals > Digestive system > Stomach > Rumen | place: Canada: Alberta... | reverse complement strand
GGATGATCTCGTTCTCCTTGTCGTTCTCCGCGCCTTCCAGCAGCGCCACTTCCCGGGCGCAGCCGTCCAGCTGCAGGATCATCTGCTCGTTCAGGTCCAGGATATGACGCATATCCTCAAGGTGTCCAGACAGTGTCAGCAGCCGGTCCTCCTGGACCCGGTCGTCGATCTGGTCCTTTGTATAGGATCCGCTGGATATGACCCGCGTCAGCCTGTCGTATTCCTTTTCGTCAAAATTCTTCACCTGCCAGGACAATGCCTCCAGGTTCTTTCCGAAGATCTCCATGCACTGGTCGATGGTCCCGGTGTACCGCGCGTAGGTCAGTGACCCTTCCACAAACTTGCGGCTCACCACTTCGCGGAAGCTCGCTGCTTTCTGGACCGCCGTCTTTCCCTGATCCAGCGCCTGCCGCGCGATCTTGCCTGTGAACAGCCTCGGCGCCGCGTCAGCCAGCAATGTCTTCGATACCGGGCTGCAGGGAATTCCTTCCAGCTGCTTCAGCGCCTCCGCGCTGGTCCAGTCCTTCTCCGCCGGGTCCGCCGGCCCGTTCTTCTTTGCAGGCTTTCCGTCTGCGGTGCCCTTGCCGTAACCCTGCGCCTTGATGAACCCGCTGACGGACCAAACCATCAGCACCGCCAGCAGAACGCAGAACGCGAGGCTCAAGCCTCCCCGGATAACGCCCGGGTCCGAAAACCTGAGGTGAAGACCGATGGGTGAATACAGCACCACACCTGCGATAATGCATCCGATGATGCCCTTCAGGTATTTTTCGCTGCCTGGCTTCAGGCCGCCTCCTTCCGTATTCATGGACAACGCACACCTCCTTTTCCGCTCCGGCCGTTGATACGCCGGGCGCTTTGTTTCTGCCGGAATTTTCACTCCGGCCGCTGCTTAATATTGTATCATGAAGTTCTGCCGATTTCCGTATATCGGACAAAAAGTCACAAAGATTTCATACGCAGCAGCCGCCACAGCGGCAGAAGGTAAAGATAGCAGGCAAACCATATGCCCGACAGCGGCGCCCCCACCGACGCCAGCGGAACACTTCCCGCAATGGACCAGGGCACCAGCGGCGCCACGACCACAGCCGTATCCGCCAGCCCCAGGGCAAACCTGTGCCTGTCTTTATTCAGATTTCCGCAGAGCTGGGCAGTCAGCATGATGGAGAGCGTCTGATTGCAGGCGATGATGCCCGACACCGCCGCCGTACACAGCATGGCGGCGTACGGTCCCATCCTGGACGCCAGCTTCTCCACCTCTCCTCTTACTCCGTCCAGGAGCCCTGTCTCGCGGAAGATGCCGGAGAAAGAGGAGGAAATGCAGACGATGCCGCTGACCCGCAGCATGGAACTGATCCCGCCGCCGTTCAGCATCGCGGCCACCTCCGGGTCCGCGGCGCGGAAGCCCGTGAGTGCCATCCGCACAAGCTCCGGCGGTGCCTTGTGCTGAAGCAGCATGCAGATCGGCACGGACACCGCGATACTCGCCGCCATGGCGGGCTTCACACTGACCCGCATCATGGAGAGCACCAGAATGACCACCGCCGGCAGCATCGCGATCCAGTGCAGCGTAAATTCTCTGCCGAACAGCGCCGTCAGGTCCGGCACGTCTCCGGAAGGCGCCGCGGCGAATCCCAGTCCCAGGTACACCGCGCAGGAAAGAAGGAACGGCACCAGCGCCGACTTCATCATGCGGGGGATGTTATCAAACACGACGGTTTTCGTGAGCTCCGCCACCAGCAGGGCGCTGGTGGAGACCGGCGAACACCTGTCTCCGAAATAGGCCCCCGACAGCACTGCGCCGCCCACCAGCCTCAGGTCCACACCAAGCGAACTCCCGATGGCGCCGCAGATCACCCCCATGGTGGCCGCGGTCCCGAAAGAAGTCCCTGTCAGCATCGAGATAAGACAGTTCAGCAGGAACGTCATCAGCACCAGGATCGACGGACGGATCAGCGTAGACGCGAAGCTGACGATCACCGGGATGGTCCCCGCCGCCCTCCACAGCGCCGTCATCACACCGATCAGAAGAAAGGTCAGAAGAATGTTCCTCGCAGTCATGACCCCTTCCAGGGAGATGGCGAACAGACTCTTCCAGGAAAAACCTTTCCGCCTTCCGTACAGCCAGAACAGGACCAGCCCCGCCCCCAGCGCATACAGGATCGAGAATTTCAAAAATATGCAGAGGATCAGTCCCGCGCAGAACAGACCCAGGGTGAGTATTTCCATCGTGTCGTTATGCTTCCTTTCAGCTTCATTCCGGCCCGGTTTCCTGCCGGCCGATATTACTGCTGCACCTATTGTATCAGACCTGCCGCGCGATTTCGATGTAGTTTTCCGTTATGGTATTTCGACAACAAAAAATCGCAGCCCAAAGGCTGCGAATCTCATAATGTTCCTCCTGCAGCCCTCCGGTCTGGTCAACCGGAGGGTATTCTCTGTGTATCGGAAATCTTTAATATCTTGACTGCCGATGTAAACGCATAGACCATCGGCTTATCATATCGATAGAAAATGATCCCGTCCGCCGGGCTTTTCAGCGTTTCCAGCACCTCGCCTGTACAGGGCTCGATCACCTCCGCCAGTACCTGGCCCGCGGCAACAGGCTCGCTGATGTCCGTCAGATTATGGTACAGTCCCGCCTCCTGTGTGCGGACGTTCAGCAGTTCATCATAGCGGAAAAGACACGCGGGCGGGGCGTCTGCCGGCTTTCCCTTCAGGATCCCGCGGCAGGTCATGAAGCGTTCTATGCTGTCCACCACGATCTCCGCCCGTTTCCGGCTGATGCGGTCGGTCCTGCCGGAATAGATGCTGTATGCCTTAGTCTCCCAGATCTGCCAGTTATAATTCAGCGTGGCAGTATCATACGGCCGGGGATCCCGCAGTACGATATAGGGCAGCCCGAAGTCCCTTGCCTCTTCCGGGTCCTCATATCCCGTATGCATCATCTGGACGTAGACCTGGTATTCCCCGGGCATGTAATAGGAAGTGAACTGGACACCGCAGCGGTACTGTTTGATGACATCGAACACACCCGCTGCGATCCGCTGGGTCGTCTCCCCCAGATCGTATCCGGGAAACATACGGTTGATATCCGTATTATCGATGCTCCAGAAGCGTTTCCCGATATTCATGGAGCTGGGATTCACGGAGGGGATGACCATCACCTGATATCCTTCCGCAAAACGCCCTTCCTCCTCCAGCTTTTTCAGCCGCCGGATCACCTGGGAACAAATAAAGATCTGCTGGTATTCATTGCCCCGGGTGTTTCCCACGATGCACAGCGCCTTTTCCCCCTGGCCGAAGAGAAACGCCCGGACACGGAAATCGTCCCGGTAGATGTGGGAGATCCGATAGATCACCTGTTCTCTCATTTTTCTTTTCTCCCCCGTACCAGGATCCGGCCCATCAGGGAACCTTCATCCACCAGCGGATACTCGCGGATCGTAAAGAGCAGTCCGCTTTTCATTGCATTGACATACTCCAGGATCTCTCCCTTGAACGGGTCGAAAACATATCCGACAGTCTCCCCCTTTTTCACCCAGGACCCCTGGTTCCTCGTTTTCATGAACATCCCTGAACACCGGGCGTTCAGAAAGACCACCTGGTCCGGCTGATCCGAGACGATGGGGTCGCTCACGGGAGATACCTCCCCGTCCCACATTCCCATATTCTTCATGACGTTCAGGATCCCGTTCGTCAGCTGCTCCCCGTATTCCCCGGTGAGACGCATACCGACGCCCATCTCCACCACCAGGCACGGCGTCCCGATGGCATTTAAGGAGTAGGCAAGCGTCGCCTCCAATACCGTGCTGGCTCCATGCACCCAGATAAAATCCATGTTTGACTGCCTGGCAATGGGAAGCAGGAAGTCCTTATGCTTCTCATTGATGCGGATCTGGGGGATCTCGGTCAGGAAGATATTGCTGGCGTGGATATCGAAAACCAGATCAGCACCAGAAAGCGTATCCACGATCTTCTCCGCGATGAATTCCGTCATGACGCCGGATTCGAAGCCGGGGAAAGTCCGGTTCATGTCCAGGTCAAACCCGGGGATCCCGCGCTCTATCGCGCCGATCCCCAGCGGGTTCAAAGCGGGGTAGATCTCCACCGTGCCGTGGAGCAGTTCCTTATGCGCGTTCAGGGTCCGCGCCAGAAGAAAGCAGACCTGCTGTCCCTCCAGCTCATCCCCGTGGATGCCTGTGACAATGCAGATGCGCCTGCCTTCTCCGTTCCGGATCACGTTTCTCCGGATCCGCAGCGTCTCATCTACCGGCAGCCGGATGCTGACGATATCCTCTAACATAGTTTCCATTTCCATTTGTGTTTAATGTCCTTCCGCGACGATCACGGAGATCTCTGTCGTCTGATTCGCGCTCCCCAGGAAGATCCCGCGGTTGATCGCGCAGTCCCATGCATCCCGTCCGTGCGACAGCTTGATATGCCCGTCACTGACGATCAGGTCATTGGTCGGGTCATAGCCCGTCCAGATCCCGTCGTGCAGGACCTCCACCCAGGCGTGGCTTGCACCTTCTCCGAGCATCATTCCGGCTACATAGCGGGCGATGATCCCGTGGGACCGAAGTGCTGCCAGCATAATGTGCGAATAATCCTGACACACACCGCAGCCCTGGTCAAAGGCTTCCGCAGCAGTGGTCTTCGCGCTGGTCGACCCCGGGGTATAGGAAAGAACTTCATGCACCGCATGCATGACGGCTTCGGCCTCTTCCCGGGTCCCGGAACGGACCGGCAGATCCCCGGAAAACTGCTTCAACCCGTCAGACAGCTGAGTAAGCGGCGTAGCGTAGCGGAATATCTCTTCCCGCGCCGGGTTTACTGACGCCGTTCCGGGACTCAGGCCCGCCACAGCCTGCCCGCAGACATTGGCCTCAAAACTAGTATGCTGTCCCCGGTATCTTCCGTACAGATAGGCATTGCCCCACTGATCCGCAGAATCTCTCAGAAAATCAAAGGGGAAAACATAACGATCCAGTTTCAGGATCCGCTGCCGGTCATCCGACCCCGGGACACACCGCAGAATAAAACGGTGGCAGTTCACGAATGCGTCCATCCGGATCTTCAGATGATAATGAAATGAAAGAAGTTTCAATGTCAGCACTCCACCAGATGTTCAACGACCCAGATGATCCTGCTGCAGTCCGGCTCCTGCGTGCTCATCAGGTCCTTCAGCTCCTGCACGTCCTCTTCCCGGTAGATCAGGTCCGTGCGGCCGATCCGTCCTGCCAGACGGTTGACCTCTCTCAGGAGGCTGACGCGGTCTTTCCCGAGACGGGCGTAAAGATCCAGCCGTTCCACACGCTTGCCGATCTTGATGATATTCCGGGTGTTCTCATCATCGATCTGGTCATCCACACAGCCCCAGAACGCCAGGATCGCGTCCGTGATCTTCTGGAAATACAGAAGCGGCGCCGCGCTCAGCTTTGCCGAATTCATCTCATAGATGGCCATCTGGATAAACGAGAGTGTCTCGCTCCCGATCTCCTCCCGCAGCTCGATGGCATTGTCATAGGCCCGCTGCAGGTTGGCATAGATCGAATCGGGGTTTGCCGGATCAAAAGCATAGCGGCTGATGAAATCTTCCTTGTCTGTATAGATGTCCGGGATCTCCAGAAATCTGCAGACGCTCTTGTAATTGTCCTGCTCGATCAGAGTGTCGTACGATGAGGAAAACAGTTTCAGCGAGGTGTAGACACGCTCGGAATAACGGCCCAGCCAGTACAGACGGCCGGTGTTGGTTATCGACTTAATACCCATGTATCCTTGAAACCTCCTCCCTGGGAAGAATTGACGATGAATGAATCCGGGTTCCGTGAGAAGCGGGTCAGTCCGCTCTTCCATACCACCGGCTCCTCGCTGCTCAGGACAAACGCGCGCAGGTCAGCCTTGCGCTCCACCTGACCGCCGCCCTCCATGATCGGGATGTCGCAGAAATCGATCACCTCCTGGGCGATGAAACGGCGCGGTTCCGCCAGGATCATGGCGATGAACCTCTCCTTCTGCTCCGCGGTGAGTCCGCTGCCGAAGACCACGCCGTAGCCTCCCGCTTCCGCCACATCCTTAATGACCAGCGTGTCGAAATGCTCAAGGACGTACTTCCGGTCATCTTCATAGAACGGAAGGTAGGTCGGCGCATTGTGCAGGATCGGCTCTTCGCCGAGATAATACCTGATCATCTTCGGAACGAAATAGTAGATGCCCTTGTCATCAGCGATCCCGTTTCCCGGGGCATTGATCAGGGCCACGTTTCCTTTGCGGTAGACCTCAAAAATATGCGGGATACCGATCAGAGATTCCGGATTGAAGGTCAGCGGATCCATGTATTCATCGGAGATCCTCCGGTACACGGCACCGACGCGTTCCTTCCGGCCGGCGTATCCCGTGAAGTACAGACAATCCCCGTCCACTTCCAGGTCGCTGCAGGTGACCAGCGGCACCTTCATCTGCTCCGCCAGGAAGGAATGCTCGAAATACGCCGCATTGTACCTTCCTGGCGTCATGACCACATTGATGCCGCCCGTATTCACGTGATCCATCGTGTGCTTCAGAAGCTTCGGATAGTCGCGGTTGTCCTCAATCGGGATGTCATGGAACGTCTGCGGACTGCAAAGGCGCTCCAGACCTCTGGCAATGGTCGGGTAGGAAGCTCCGGACGGGACCCGGAGATTGTCCTCCAGAATGTACCAGACACCGTCCTTACCAAGAACGAGGTCGATGCCGGAAATGTGGGAGAAGACACTCTTCGGCGGCACGATCCCCTCGCACTGGGGAAGGTAGCCGGATGCCGCGTAAATAAAGTCCGCGGGAATTACTTTATCCGACACGATCTTCTTCTCATTGTAAATATCCTTCAGGAACAGATTCAGGGCTTTCACCCTTTGTTTCAGGCCGCGCTCCAGATAAGCGAACTCCTCCTTTTCAATGATCCGGGGGACAGGGTCGTATGGAAAGAGCTGCTCTTTGAATACACCGTTTTTGTAGATACCAAATTTGACGCCGTAACGGGCAAGAAGACCGTTGATCGCATCAGCGCTGCCCAGAAGATTCTCAAGATTTAGCATGTCGGCGGGTACCCCCCTTCTATATCAGCTGAAACTGTGGAAAAAAAAAGAACAAAGACGTGCTGTGTTTGCGCACAAAACGTCTTTGTTCTGTATAAATATACAATATCATCCACAGTATTCCTTGTCAATCAGCGCTTTTTCCTGCCCTGCGAACCCTCGTTCCGGTATTTCGCTCCGGTATTTCGTTCCGGTATTTCGTTCTGGTGTTCCGGCGGGAGGTGTTTTATAATCCATATAATCAGCTCCGGATCACCGGCAAGTCTGCCGCAGTATGAAAAGCCGGCTGCATCAGAAAGCGAGGAAAAGCATGTCCGACCACATCATTAAAATATCCCGCAGCGCAGCTTCAGCTGTCTTTTCCGGCCGGGAAGTGGCCCTTCCCGAAATGCTGGATGCAAGGGAACGGCGCGTGTACCGCCAGCAGCAGCTCCTGCAGGAATACGGAAAACCCCTGCTCTGCTTCACCATGAACATCGCGGGCCCCGTCAAGAATTCAGAAATGATCCGGGACGGCTTCGACCTCGGATGTGAGATGCTGAAAGCGAATCTGGCCCCCGCAGGAGGGACCGCCCGGACCGGGGCCTCCTCCTCAGGCGGGATCCCTGTTCTTTTTTCCGAAGAGGTCCACGAGATCACAGGGAACGAAGCTCTCTACGTCGTTGACGCGGATCCCCTCGAGGTGAAAAAGATCACCACCGCGATCGAAGACGGGTCCGACCTGGGCCGCCTCTTTGATATGGACATCCTCCGTCCCGACGGCACCAAAGTGGACCGGAAAGAACTGGACCTCCCCGTCCGGCAGTGCCTGATCTGCGGAAAGCCCGCAAAAGAATGCGGCCGCAGCCGCACCCACAGCGTGGAAGAACTCCAGGAGCGTACCGCCGAGATCCTCCTGGCCGCGGTAAGGAAATAGTCTTCTGCGCGCCAAAATGCTGATGGACTGAGGCGCGAAATTTGTGAAAAAAGTCCATGGCATTTTTCTTCTGAAAAGAGTATTTTAAAGCACAAGAACGTGTAGCAGAACTGCGTAAGTCCGGTTTCGCTGCACGTTCTTTTTCTATTTTCAGGAGGATATCATGGACGAAAAAAGCATAAAAAGCACAGGAAAAGACGCAAACCAGTTCCTCGGCACGGAACCGGTGGGGGAGCTGATGAGACAGTATGCCCTGCCCTGCATCATCTCCCTCCTTGTGGGGGCCCTTTACAACATCGTGGATCAGATCTTCATCGCGAACGCCTCGTACCTCGGTTCTTACGGCAACGCGGCCAATACAGTGGTGTTCCCGCTGACAGTCATCGCCCTCGCCATCGCGGTGATGATCGGAGACGGCTGCTGTGCTTTCGTGAGCCTGAGCCTCGGAATGGGCAGAACAGAAAATGCCAGAAAGAGCGTGGGCAATGCGGTGGTCATGACGATCATCAGCAGCATAGCTCTCACATTACTGTATCTTCTGTTCAGTAACCAGATCATTGCCCTGTTCGGCGGAACAGTAAACGCGGAGACTTTCCGTCAGTCAAAGGAATATTTCTTCTATATCACCCTGGGCATTCCCTTCTATATGTTCGGCCAGGCTATGAATCCCGTGATCCGCGCGGACGGAGACCCGAAATTTGCCATGGCGTCCACACTGCTCGGCGCATTCATCAACATCTTCCTCGATCCGGTATTCATTTTTGTGTTCCGGTGGGGGATGATGGGCGCAGCGGTGGCTACAGTCCTGGGGCAGATCGCCACGGCGCTGCTCGCGGTCTGGTACCTGCTTCACATGAAGCTCGCGAAACCTGCGGCTGATGATTTCAGAATGGAAACTGCCATCGTAAAAAGGACGATGCTTCTCGGCATCACAAGCCTCCTGTCCCAGATCTCCCTGGTGGCTTCCATGGCAGCGGTCAACAACATGATCCGGACGTATGGCGCTATGGACCCGGTGTTCGGCCAGGAGCAGTACGCGCAGATCCCGATGGCTGTGGTCGGCATCGTGATGAAGTTCTTCCAGATCGTGATCTCCATTGTGGTCGGCATGGCAGCCGGCTGCATCCCCGTGGTCGGCTACAATATGGGAGCGGGGCTCAGAAAACGTGTCCGCGACCTGTTCTCCCTGCTACTCAGATGTGAAGCCGCCGTCGGCGCAGCAGCTCTGGTCATCGTCGAACTGTTCCCCGGCTTCCTGATCAGCATTTTCGGCGCGGCAAATGAGAGTGTCTACTACACCGAATTTGCATTGAGGGCCTTCCGCGTGTATCTCTGCATGGTAGTGCTTGCCTGCGTCAACAAAGCATGCTTCATCTTCCTTCAGGCCATGGGTAAAGCCGCGGAGAGCACGGGGATCTCCATGATCCGCGAGATCGTGTTCGGCGTTGGGTTTGCACTGCTCCTTCCCGTTTTCTTCGGACTGGACGGCGTCCTTTACTCCATGCCGGTGTCCGATCTCCTGACCTTTCTGATCGCCGCAGTCCTGATCGTCAGAACCTTCCGGGAACTGGGCGCCGGGGAGAACCTTATTGCTGCCAAAAGCCGGCAGAACGATGAAAACAGTCCGGCGGTACACAGCAGAATGATGAAGACAGTCCGGCGGTACACAGCAGAATGCTCCAGGAAGCCGAAAAGCCGCTTTCACAGCGCTTAAGTTTGTGAACTGCGTCGCAGAAAAGAGAAGTGGTCACGAATAGTAAGTTTTCGAAATTTGTGAACACAGGAAATCTGGATTTCGCCACGAGTTCCAGCATTTACTGTGTCCACTTTTTTGAGATCTTCCTGATTCGTGACCACTTTACCTTTTTCAGAGCACCTGGCATGGTGAAATTAGCGGAATATATGCATTAAACAAGCATAAGTGTCAGAAAACAATGGGATTTGCTGTGTCCATATTTTTTCAAAACATCAATTCTGTGACCACACATCTTTTCTGATGGCGGTATGTTACACAAAAATTATGACTGCAGTTGACCACACATCTTTTTTGACTGCGGTTTCCAGCAGACAAAGATGTAGTAAAATATTTATATTGCATAAGTTCGTCAGCTAACGCACAGAAATACAGCAACGGGGCAGGAGGAAAACGGAAGTGAAACGACTTTCCCAGGCATTGAAGGACACATACGGAGAGAAGGTGTACCGCCTCTCCTTAAGTTCCGGCTGCACCTGCCCGAACCGGGACGGGACGCTGGGAACCGGGGGATGCACCTTCTGCTCAGAAGGCGGCTCCGGTGAGTTCGCAGCGGAGCTTGTGCCGCTTAAGGAACAGCTGGAACAGGCAAAAGAGCAGATCCGGGCAAAAACAAATGCGGAAAAGTTCATCGCCTACTTCCAGTCCTTTACCAATACCTACGGCGATCCCAAGCGTCTCAGGAAGCTGTATACCGAAGCCATTCTCCGGGAAGAAGTCGCGGTCCTCTCTCTTGGGACACGGCCCGACTGCCTTCCTGAGGAGATTCTTGAGATGCTGCGGGAACTGAATGAGATCAAACCGGTGTGGGTGGAGCTGGGGCTCCAGACCATCCATGAACGAACCGCCAAACGGATACACCGCGGCTATCCGCTGCAGGTCTTTGAAGAGAGCTTCCGGAAGCTGAAAGAATCCGGGCTCACAGTGATCGTTCACGTGATCTTCGGCCTGCCCGGGGAGACAAAGGAAGATATGCTGGCGACCGTGAAGTATCTCGCCGGACTGTTCAAGGAATATGGATATGGGAAGGCAGATTCTGCCGGACCTGGAGCCACTGCCGTCTCGCCCGGATCATCTGCCGCCGCACCCGGATCATCTGCCGCCGCACCCGGATCATCTGCCGCCGCCCTGCAGTGTTTTGACGGGGTGAAGCTCCAGATGCTGCAGATCCTGAAGGGGACAGAGATGGCGGAGGAATATCTGCGGGAGCCGTTTCCTCTCTTCTCTCTTGAAGAGTATACCGAACTGGTAAAAGAAAGCGTCCGCCTTCTGCCTGCGGACCTGGTGCTGCACCGGATGACCGGTGACGGACCGAAGAGACTGCTGATCGCGCCTCTCTGGTGCGCAGACAAAAAACGGACGCTGAATTATATGAACCGCGTTCTTGAGGATGTACTGTAAGAAGGATGTACTTTAAGAACCGGGTACTAAGTCTGGACACTGAGTACAATGTCCGGAGCCATGTCCGGGAATTCAACCCAGGAACGTTTTCTCCGCGATCTTTCTAAGCTCCCGGCACTCCGCTTCAATATCCTTCGCGGAAAAGATGGCGCTTACAAGAGCGGCGCCGTCCGCGCCGCAGCCCTGAAGCTCAGGCATGTTCGACTTGGTGATGCCGCCGATCGCGACCACGGGGACATCCACCGCGTCACAGATCGCGCGGAGCGTCTTCCTCGGAAGCACGGAAGTATTGGTCTTTGTAGATGTTGCGAAAACGGCGCCGGAGCCAAGACAGTCGGCGCCGTTTTTTACTGCCAGAAGCGCCTCCTCCACCGAGTGGGCGGACACACCGATCAACATGTCAGGACCGACCCTGCGGCGCACATCTGCCGCTGCCATGTCGTCCTGTCCCACATGGACACCGTCCGCGCCGCACTTTACCGCGATCTCCACGTTGTCGTTGATGAAAAATGGAACGTGATAACGGCGGCACAGCGCACCGATCTCCAGAGCTTCCTTCAGGAACGCCTCATCATCCAGATCCTTTTCCCGGAGCTGGACGCAGGTCACGCCGCCCTTCAGTGCATCCTCCACCTGTTCATACAGAGTCTTCTCCCCTGTCCAGGCACGGTCAGTCACCGCGTAAAGCAGCATGGCATGCCGAAGTTCTTCTTTGCTGTATATCATATTTTTCCTCCTGTCCCCGGAAATCAGTTCTGATGAAAGTATAACTCTGCGAAGTTCTGTTTTGCAATGCAGCACACAAGCTTCTTTGCCGCACGCTTCATTGCCGCAGACCTCAGGCTTCTTTGCCGCGGACACGGCTTCACCGGCCTCCCGGGACTGAACTGCCGACTGCAGCTGTCAAACTTGTGTGCTGCGGCCGCAGCTTCATCGACCTCCCGGGACTGAACTGCCGGCCACAGCGGTGCCTTGGGCGTTTTCAGGCTTTTTTCGGAAATTTGTTCCCCTCAGGCCGATGATTTTCAGGAGAATCCGGCCTGTCTGAAAGAGCAATTGGGCGTTTTTCGAAAAAATATAAAGATTTGTACCCCTTTACTGGTTGTACAGTAAGGGGGTACAGATCAAAAAAGGGAACAAATTTTCAAATTCTCTTTTAAAACGCCCAATTCATTCCGGAAACAGCTTTTTTTCAGCAGTTTTCCGGCTTCAGAGGGGAACAAAATTTGACAAAACCCTCAAAAACGCCCAATTGCTTTCTTGACCACGGCCAACATACTTCCCCGGTCGCCCGGGTCAAAATTGCCGGCCGCAGCACACAAACTTCTTTACTTCTCCAGCACCACAACTTCATAGGGCTTCAGCTTCAGCTTCGCGCCGTCATCGACAGCGCCGCCCGCCGGCGCTTCATGCCCGCCGATCTCCTGATAATTCCCCAGGATCTTCCGGTATCCGGCAAGGGAAACGCCGGGCTCACACTCTGTCTCTGTGCCGTAGAAATTGCAGAACACCAGCAGCGAGCCGCCGCCCTGTCCTGCTGCGCTGCCCTGCCCTGCTGCGCCGCCCTCTCCCTCAAGCTTTCTCTCAAAAGCGAAGACCTGGGGATGTGCCTCCAGCATAGGAATAAATTTGCCCTCCTGAACCACGGGGGACTCTTTCCTCAGCCGGATAAGCTTCTGGTAGAAATAGAAGACGGAATCCGGATCGGCAAGGGCCTGCTCCGCGTTGATCTCCCGGTAGTTCTCGTTCACGCCGAGCCAGGGCGTGCCGGTGGTGAATCCGGCGTTCGGGCTGCTGTCCCACTGCATGGGGGTGCGGCTGTTATCGCGGCTTCTCTCCTGCAGGATGTGGAGGATCTCCTCCTTCGGCTTTCCTTCCTTCAGAAGGATGTCGTATATATTCGTGCTCTCCACGTCGCGGTACTGTCTGATGTCCTTGAAGTAAGCGTTGGTCATGCCAAGCTCTTCTCCCATGTAGACATAGGGTGTGCCGCGCATGAGGTGCGTCACCGCAGCCAGCATCTTCGCGCTCTCTTTCCGGTATTCTTTGTCGTTGCCGAATCTGGAAAGAGCTCTCGGCTGGTCGTGGTTGTTGAAGAACAGCGCGTTCCAGGCGTCCGCGTCCTGCATGCCGGTCTGCCAGCCGAAAATGAGCCGCTTCAGCTCCAGGAAATCAAAGGGCTGCAGCTCCCACTTCTTCTGGTTCTTGTAGTCCACCTTCAGGTGATGGAAGGTGAAGACCATGCTCAGCTCGTGGGCGTCTTTTCCGGCGTATTTCACGCAGTTGTTCAGCGTGGTCGATGACATCTCGCCCACTGTCACCGCATCGGGATCCTGCCCGAAGCTGTTCCGGTTCAGTTCCTGCAGATACTCGTGGACTCTCGGGCCGTCGGTGTAGAACTGCCTGCCGTCGAAAAGATTCGGATCGTCCTCGTCCACCGTCGCCTTGGAGATGAGGTTCACCACGTCGAAGCGGAATCCCTTCAGTCCCTTTTCTCTCCAGAAGTTGACGATGCCGGCGCACTCTCTGCGCACATCCGGGTTCGTCCAGTCCAGATCCGCCTGGGTGGGATCAAACAGATGCAGATACCACTCGTCCAGCTCCGGAACATACTGCCAGGCCGGTCCTCCGAACTTGGACTGCCAGTTGGTGGGCGGAAGCTGCCCCTCTATGCCGGCATCACCCGCGGCGCCTGCCGCGAGCTTCCCCTTGCGGAAGATGTAGTACTTCTTATACTTTTCCTCGCCCCGGAGCGCTCTCTGGAACCACTCGTGCTCCGTGGAGGTATGATTGAACACCATGTCGAACATGAGGCTGATGCCGCGCTTTTTCGCTTCCCGGATCAGATCCTCCAGATCCTCCATGGTCCCGTATCTGGGATCGATCCTGCGGTAGTCCGCCACATCATAGCCATTGTCTTTCTGCGGAGAGACCGTCATCGGGTTGAACCAGATGATATCGATCCCCAGCTTCTGAAGATAATCCAGGCGGGAAATGACGCCGCGGATATCGCCCCATCCGTCTCCTTTGGAATCCTGAAAAGATTTCGGATAGATCTGATATACTACCTTGTCCTGAAATCCCATGCCGTCTCCTTTCTCCCCTGTTGTCCGTCAGGTTGCACTTATTTATCCCAGCTTCACGAGTTCCTTCTCACCTGCTGCAATATCGCCTCTCTTCAGAAGCTCCACCGGGGTCTCATCCGTAAAGATGACTGGAGTCACTACCGGCTTGCCCTGGCTGCGGATGTAATCCAGATCCACTTCCGTCAGAAGATCGCCCTGCTTCACGATGTCGCCCTGCTTCACCTTCGGGGAGAAGCCCTTGCCTTCCAGCTCCACCGTATCCATGCCGATGTGGATCAGGATCTCCTTGCCGTTGGCAGCCTTGATGCCGTAAGCGTGGCCGGTCGGGAACGCAACGGTGATCTCGCCGGAATACGGAGCGTAGACCTTGCCCTCCGCCGGATCAATGGCGATACCTTCACCCATGGCGCAGGAAGCAAAGACCTCATCCTGCACTTCCGTCACCGGCATCACGCGGCCGGCGATGGGAGCTGCGAAATCCTCCGCCTTCTGCTCTTCTGTAAACTCATGCTCCTTTTTGGCCAGAACAGCAGCCTCTTCCTCATCGCCCTCTGCCTCTTCCGCTTCCTCCTCGAAGGAAACGCCGGTCTCAGTATTGATGCGCTTCTTACCGATGGTGTAGGTCGCAGCGAAGGGAACTACGATAGCGACCAGCGCCGCGATGGCCCACATCAGCATGTACTGGGGCATGATGGAGATGATGCCCGGCAGACCGCCGACACCGATGGCCGCTGCCTGCACCTTGCAGCTTGTGGAGATGATGCCTGCCAGGCAGGAGCCTGCCATACCGCAGAAGAACGGGAAGCGGTACTTGAGGTTGATACCGAACATAGCCGGCTCAGTAACGCCGAGGTAGCAGGAGATCATGGAAGGAATGTTGACTTCCTGAGCGCGGGCGTTCTTCTTCTGCAGCGCTGCCATACCGGCGACTGCGGAGCCCTGTGCAATGTTGGAAAGCGCGATCATGGGCCACAGCATGGTGCCCTGGATCGGGTTCATCGCCTGACCAGCGGCGATCAGCTGCAGGTCAATCGCGTTGGACATGTGGTGCAGACCGGTGATGACCAGCGGCGCGTAGAACATGCCGAAGATCGCACCGAAGAGCACGCGGAAGTTGCCGGAGATACCTGCCATGACAACACTGGAGACGACCTCGCCCAGCTTCCAGCCGATGGGTCCAAGGACGAAGTGCGCTGCCATGACTGCCAGAGTCAGGGAGCAGAAGGGAACCAGGATCATCTGCACGACCTGGGGGATCACCTTCTTAAAGAATCTCTCCAGATAAGCAAGGGTGAACGCTGCCAGGATCGCCGGGATGACCTGCGCCTGATAGCCGATCATACGGAAGGAATGGAAACCGAAGTTCCAGACGTAGTTCGGCGCCCAGTCTTCCGCTGCCATGCCGGCCACGCCGTAAGCGTTCACCAGCTGACCGGAGATCAGGGTAAGTCCGAGGACGATGCCCAGTGCCGGGGTGCCGCCCATCTTCCGCTGGACAGACCAGCAGATGCCGACCGGGATACCGGTGTGGAACACTGCTTCGCCGATGATCCACAGGAACTTATCAAGTCCGGCGAGGAAGGAGCCCTCTTCCAGGACCACCATGACCTCCAGCATGTTGCGGAAGCCGAGGATAAGACCGCCGCAGATGATCGCCGGAATCAACGGGGCGAAGATCTCTGCGATATTGGACATTGCTTTCTGCAGCGGCGTCTGATTACCCTTTGCCGCCTGCTTTGTCGCTTCCTTGGACACTCCTTCAATTCCCGAAATGGCAGTGAACTCTTTGTAGAAATCCGCCACCTCATTGCCGATGATCACCTGGAACTGTCCGGCCTGCGTGAATGTTCCCTTGACGGAAGGCAGAGCCTCGATCTTCTTGATACTCGCCTTCTTCGGGTCCGCAAGCACGAACCGCATTCTTGTGACGCAGTGTGTGATCGCGTTGATGTTTTCCTTGCCGCCGACATACGCCAGCAGTTTGGCAGCATCGTCACTGAACTTTCCCATGTTTTCCTCCTTGATTCCCTCTTCTCCGGATCTGTTGACCAGGTCCTCTCCTCTGGATCTGTTAACAGGTTGCTTCCGTCCCCCATCGTTGTCAGTTATTGTGTCCGCCAATAGCCGCCATTTTTTGTTTCTCTGTGGAGCCGTTGCCTGTTTGTGTCTGCATGAAGTCGTCGCGCCAACTTGTTTAAACATGTTAGCCTAATTATATCATCTTGTTTAAACATGTCAAGGGGTGATGAACAAGTCGTGAGAAATTCAGTACAGAATCTGTCGTGTGAAATTCAGTAAAAATATACATAAATCAGATGAGCCTACATGCTGTATAATTGTATAAACAAGTTGAAAGCATGGAACTGCGCTGACAGGAACAGCGTCACAGAACTGCGGAAGCGAGAGAAGCTATATGCAGAACAGACATCGAGGGAGAAAAGAAATGCCCAAAGCCAAGTACGAATCCATCTACCTTCAGATCCGGAAAGACATCACCAGCGGAAAATACGAGTTCGGCGATTATCTCCCCTCGGAAAACGAATACGCGGAGCGCTTTGCCTGCACCCGGAATACCGTCCGGAGGGCCCTGTCCATCCTCACCGGGGAAGGCTATCTTCAGCCGCGCCACGGCCGCGGTGTCCAGGTGATCTACCAGAAGGAACAGGAAAAGAACCTGTTCACCGTGGGAGGCATCGAAAGCTTTGCGGAGACCGTGCGCCGGAACCACCGCAAAGCAGAGACAAAGGTCCTCGCCTTCCGGGAGATCGAAGCGGACGATGTCATCAGCCACAGGACTGGCTTTGAAGTCGGTGCCAGACTTTACTATATTGAACGGCTCCGCCTCATGGACGGCATCGCCGTGATCCGCGACACCAACATGTATCTCATGTCCGAAGCCCCCGGCCTCACCCCCGAGATCGCCGCCCGCTCCATCTACCGGTACCTGGAGGATGAACTCCACATGACCATCACCACCAGCCGCCGGAGAGTCACCGCTGAAAAACCAACACCTGAAGATCTTGCATGCATGGACCTGTCAGAGTACCCCTTTGTCCTCGTGGTCAGCGGCCAGGTATTCAATTCCAACGGCGTCCTTTTCGAGTACACTCAGTCCCGCCACCGCCCTGACCTAGTGTGCTTCACCGAGACCGCCGTGCGGCAGAAACTTTGAGAAACGGGACCGCCGTGCGGCAGAAATTCTGAGAGAATAGTGTATGATACAGCAACGCCAGGAACACCGATCAGGTGAACCTGGCGTTTCGATTTTATTTGTCGATCATCCACTTTTCAGCGACTTCTATACCCGTAAATTCTTTTACCTTCCCCACATTGAAATGATCGTAGAAATAAGCATCCATCGGCACATGCTCACCATCTTTGATATAGTAGTACCATTCGTTTTCGATGAAAGACTCAGACATCTCATACGTACTGCCGTCGATCCCTTCAAAGGTGAAATCATCCTTTGTTCCGGACACCGGATACCCGCTGCGTCTCAGCACCTCATAAATAGTCGGGAAAGAAATGCCATAGCTGAAGAAACTGCACATCAGATCGTCGGGCATGTACCATGATCCATCGCTTTGTTTAATTCCCAAAGCATGTTTGCTACCCCTGACATGGTCCCTGATCTCGTCTGCGGTGAACTCTTTCAGACGATCCTCATATCTCATATCCAGCAGAAGATTGATCATCGCTCCTTCCGTATAGGTGCAGTCAACATGACTGCTCTTACTTACAGTTCCATGATAATCCGCCTCAGTTTTTTCATAGTCACCGATGGAACGGTACGGATGATCATATCTGATATCGTATAAGATCGAAAGATCACCGTCGCATCCGTCAGCCAGTCGGTTGAGCCTTTCCATATATTCATGAAGCTCGCTTCTCGAGCAGTATGTGCCTGTCAGCTCAACGCCTGCCATCGGATGCTCTTCACCGGGATCGTCGATCTCAAAGCCCGTGAGATCCGCTGTAGTGAGATACTGCCTGACTCTGACCTCGTTCCGGTTGTTTCTGAGGGAATTTGTGACCCATTCAAGTGAATAATAGTAATCATCCAGAACATAGAAAACAGTGCCGTCTGATTCCGTCACTTCCCAAAGGTGGTCCGTGTAGCCTTCGTCGTCGATGATATCTGTACACGTCTTGCTGACGGTAAAGCCCTTCAGCCCAAGCTCATCGCGGACGTACTTTTTGATATCACTCCTGCCGTTTTTTTTCGTGCAGGCTGTGAGCGACAACAAAGTGGCCATGATCAGCATTATAAATATGAGTTTTTTCATGTGTTGACCCAATTTAATGGTGCCTTTTAATGGTGCCTGACACCTTCGTGCGTTACCTTGGTGAGGTGCCTGACACTTTTGCGCGTTACCTTGGTAAGGTGCCTGACACCTTCGCTGACACCTTTGTCCTTATTCCGTCGCTTTCAGGAATTCCTCGTACACGTACTTCCTCAGCTTTTCGCGGTTCTCCGGATCCTTTCCGCCCACCGGCCTGCCGTCGATCATGTCGGCGTACAGGCAGAAATTGGAGGAACTGCTGACCAGGATCTCATCCGCCGCGTACAGCTCGTCCTGTGTGAAGGGCGTCTCGCTGACCGGGATCCCCAGTGCGTGGCAGGCCCGGATCAGATGGGCGCGGGCAATGCCGGGCAGGATCAGGTGATCCGTAGGCGCTGTGCGGAAAACACCGTCCTTCAGGATGTGGACATTGGAGTGGGCGCACTCTGTCACACGGCCGCCGGGGCGCACAAACACGCACTCCTTCGCGCCGGCGCGCTTCGCCTTCTCCGATGCCATGACCGACGGGATCAGGTTCAGAGTCTTGATATCGCAGTGGAAAAACCGCGTGTCCTCCGTCGTCACAAGGTGGACCGGCTCCGCCCCGTCACTGATCTTCGCGGGCTTCAGCATCACCCACAGATTTCCCGGTCCCTCCGTGAACACATGGTCCCGGATCCCGGTGCCGCGGGTCACCTGATAATACACGAACAGCTCTCCCGTATCCACCTTCCGGACCAGATCGTTCAGAAGATCCTTCATCTCCTGCTTCGTGACCGGCATCTTGATCTCCAGCTTCGCTGCATTCCCGAAGAAGCGGTCGATGTGCTCATCCAGCGCAAAAATATGGTAATTCCGGCTGGGTCCCGCGTCATAGACCCCGTCGCCGAACCAGCTGACCCGGTCATTCATGGGGATGCTCATCTCTTCCAGTTCTCCGAATTTCCCGTTGTAATAACCCAGATTCTTCATAGCAAGTCCTCCCCTGTTATCTCCGGCACAGTCAGCCGGAGGTTTTTTCGATGAAACCATAAAGCCATGATAAAACCTTAAGGACATTATAACATCTGATGAGCAAAAGTTTCTGCCATATCTCCCGTAACTTTACCGCCGGCCGCAGCACACAAGCTTGTTGGCTGCGGCCGCAGCTTCTTTGCCCTCCCGGAACCAAACTACCGGCCGCGGCACACAAAATCAGCTTGACAAACATTAGCAAGATTTGTTGGTCGTGGGCGTTTTCTGGCGTTTTTCGGAAATTTGTTCCCCTCGGTCCACCGATTTTCAGGAGAATCCGGCCACTCTGAAGGAGCAAATGGGCGCTTTTCGGTAAAATTTAAAAATCTGTACCCTTTTACCGGTTCTACAGTAAAGGGGTACAGATCAAAAAGGGAACAAATTTTCAATTTTTCTCTTAAAACGCCCAATCCGGCCCGGAAACTGCTGAAATCAAGCATTTTTCCGGCTCCGGAAGGGAACAAAATTTGATAAAAACCTCAAAAACGCCCAAACCCACAATTCGCAGCCCGCGACCTATAGGTAAACACTCGCACCCAACGGCCCGCAAATTTTCAACCCACAGCCCGCGGCCCGCATACTCTTATTTTTATTCCACCGTCACGCTCTTCGCGAGGTTTCTCGGCTTGTCCACGTCGATGCCGCGGTTCACAGCCACGTAATACGCCAGCAGCTGCAGCGGGATCACGGTCAGGGTGGCGGAGAAGTGCTCATCCGACTTCGGCACGTAGAGCACGAAGTCCGCAGTGTCCTCCATGGAGTAGTTGCCGGCGGAGGTGATGCCGCAGAGATACGCGCCTCTGGTCTTCACTTCCACCATGTTTGAGATCGTCTTCTCGAAGACCTTCTTCTGGGTGGCGACACCGATGATCATGGTGCCTTTCTCCACAAGGCTGATGGTGCCGTGCTTCAGTTCGCCGGCAGCGTAGGCCTCGGAGTGGATGTAGGAGATCTCCTTCATCTTGAGGCTGCCTTCCATGCAGGCGGCGTAATCCAGGCCGCGGCCCAGGAAGAACACGTCGTTAATGTTCGCGAACTTGTTGGCAAACCACTGGATCCGCTCCTTGTCCTCGATGATCCGTCCCACCTTGCCCGGCAGGCTCAGAAGATCAGAGATCAGTTCCTTGATCTTCTCTTCCTCCAGGACGCCTCTCGCGCGGCCCAGTGCCACAGCAAGCAGGTCGCAGCTTACAAGCTGTGCGGAGTAAGCCTTGGTGGTCGCCACCGCGATCTCCGGTCCCGCCAGGGTGTAGAACACATAGTCCGCTTCGCGGGCGATGGCGGAGCCCACCACGTTGACGATGGCAAAGACCTTCACGCCCTGCCGCTTCGCCTCCCGGAGCGCCGCTAAAGAGTCCGCCGTCTCGCCGGACTGGCTGATGATCACTACCAGGGCATCCTTCGCCAGCAGCGGCTGACGATAGCGGAATTCCGACGCAAGCTCCACGCGCACGGGAATCTTTGCCAGGTCCTCCAGCACGTACTGCGCCACCACTCCTACATGATAGGCGGAACCACAGCCCACGATCCACACGGAAGAAAAGCCCTTCATCTCTTCCTCTGTAAGTCCCGTGCCGGAAATATCGATGGTGCCCTCCTTGATGGCAGAGTGCAGTGTATCCTCGATTGCCCGGGGCTCCTCGTAGATCTCCTTCATCATGAAGTGCTCAAAGCCGCCCTTTTCCGCCGCTTCGGCGTCCCAGGTGATCTCCGTCACTTCCTTCTCGATCACATCTCCGTTCAGGTCGATGATCTCGGCCTTTTCCGGGGTGATCCGTGCCATCTCAAGGTTCCCGACATAGATCACCCGGCGGGTGTGCTTCAGGATCGCCGGAACATCAGACGCGATGAAATTCTCACCGTCGCCGAGGCCCAGGATCATCGGGCTTTCCTTGCGCGCCGCGTAGATCTCGCCCGGATAATCGCGGAACATGACCGCCAGGGCGTAGCTGCCCCGCATACGGACCATGCACTTCGCGATGGCGTCGATGGGGCCCACCTTGTATTTCTTGTAATAGTAGTCGATCAGCTTCACAGCCACTTCCGTATCTGTGTCGGAGTAGAACGTGTAGCCGTTTCTCAGAAGCTTCTCCTTCAGCTCCTGGTAGTTCTCGATGATGCCGTTGTGCACCGCCACAACAGAGCTGTCCTCGGACACATGAGGATGCGCGTTGTTCTCCGAGGGCTCTCCGTGGGTCGCCCAGCGCGTGTGGCCGATGCCGCAGTTCCCGGGGACCGTCTGTCCTCCGTCCGTCTTTTCCGCAAGTACAGAAAGACGTCCTCTGGCCTTGACCACCCTGACGTCCTTCTCTCCGTCGCGCACAGCGATGCCGGCAGAGTCGTAGCCGCGGTACTCCAGGTTCGACAGGGCCTCCAAAAGCACCGGAGCTGCCTGCTGTTTACCGGTATATCCAACAATTCCGCACATATTATCACCCCACAATATGACCCTTCGCCCGGATCACATCGATCACTCCGTCAACATACTTCTCGCAGATCTCGTCGGTGCCCGCTTCCACCATCACGCGGATCACAGGCTCCGTACCGGATTCGCGCACCAGGATCCTGCCGTCGCTGCCAAGCTCGTCAGCCACTTTCTTCACCGCCGCCTGGACGTCCGGATCGTTCTGCGCGTCGGGCTTCGACTTCACCCGCACGTTCTTCAGCACCTGGGGATAGAACACCACCGGCGCCGCCAGCTCGCTCATGGGCTTTTCCTTTGCCAGCATCACTTCCATCATCTTAAGGCTGGTCAGAATGCCGTCGCCCGTGGTGGCGTACTTCGTGAAGATGATGTGGCCGCTCTGCTCGCCGCCGATCCTGTGGCCGTACTTCACCATGTTCTCATAGACGTACTTGTCGCCGACCTTCGTCTTCTCATAGTCGATGCCGACCTTGTCCAACGCTTTGTAAAGACCGAAGTTCGACATGACCGTGGTGACCACTGTGTTGTTGACCAGTTTGCCGCGCTCCTTCATATAGAGCCCGTAGATGTACATGATATGGTCGCCGGTGACCACATTTCCCTTCTCGTCCACGCAGAGGCAGCGGTCCGCGTCGCCGTCGTAGGCAAAGCCGACATCAAGACCTTTCTCCACCACGAATTTCTGCAGGTGTTCGATGTGGGTGGAACCGCAGTCTGTGTTGATGTTGTAGCCGTCCGGTTCCGCGTTCATTACGTAAGTCTTCGCGCCGAGAGCATCGAACACGCTCTTCGCGATACTCCATGCTGAACCATTCGCCACGTCCAGACCCACCTTCACGTCCTTGAAGCTGAAGCGGGACATGGAAATGAGATAGCCGATGTAGCGGTTTCTTCCCGCCACATAGTCCACCGTCCGGCCGATCTCATGACGCTCCGCGATCGGGACCTCGACCTTGCCGTCCAGGTACTCCTCGACCTTCAGAATGGTCTCCTCGTCCATCTTCTCGCCCTTGCCGTTCAGCAGCTTGATGCCGTTGTCGTAGTAAGGGTTGTGGGAAGCGGAGATCATGATACCGCAGTCAAAATCATCCACACGGGTGATGTAGGCTACCGAGGGTGTAGTGGTGACGTGCATAATGTACGCGTCAGCGCCCGATGCCATCAGCCCTGTGCAGAGCGCGTACTCAAACATGTAGCTGGACCGCCGGGTGTCCTTACCGATGACGACCTTCGCCTTTCTTCCCTCTTTTACGCCGTAATACCAGCCAAGGAAGCGGCCGATCTTCACCGCGTGTTCATAAGTCAGGTTCTTGTTGGCCTCGCCGCGGAAGCCGTCTGTCCCGAAATATTTTCCCATGATTGCAGTCTCTCCTTCTTTACTTACAGTCTTTCCTTCTTTTCAATATCCAGGAAGTACTTGTAGGTATCCACCATGATCTCGCCGCAGGCTTCCTCATCGCAGGCGATGATGGCTGCCTTGTGCATCTGCAGCGCGCTGCAGGTCCATCTCTGGCTGACGCCGCCTTCCACCACTGCCGCCAGGGCGCGGGCCTTGTTGTGGCCGCTGATCAGGATGATGACTTCCTTCGCGTCCATCACAGTGCCGATACCCACAGACAGCGCCTGGGCCGGGACCTTCTCCGGATCGTTGCCGAAGAAACGGGAATTCACGATCCTGGTATCCGTAGTCAGGTCGCGCACGCCGGTCCTGGAGGTGAGGGAAGTGTAGGGCTCGTTGAACGCCAGATGGCCGTCCACACCGATGCCGCCCATGAAGAGGTCAATACCGCCGTAGGAAGCGATCTTCTCCTCATAGCGCGCGCACTCGCCTTCCGGGTCGTCCGTCATGCCGTTCAGAATGTTGATGTTCTCCGCCTTCATGTCCTTCAGATGATCGAAGAAATACTCGTGCATGAAGTACCAGTAGCTCTGGTCATGCTCTCTCGGCAGACCCAGGTACTCGTCCATGTTGAAGGTGACCACATTCGCGAAGGAGACCTCGCCGGCCTGGTTCATTCTTGCCAGCTCCTTGTACACGCCGATGGGGGAAGAGCCCGTGGGCAGTCCCAGCACGAACGGCCGCGCTTCCTTGTGCGCGTTGATCTTCGCCGCAATATAGTGCGCGGTCCAAAGGCTCATCTTATCATAGTTGTCCTGAATTACTACTCTCATAGTTCTCTCCTTTAAGGTACCTTCCTGTTAAGGTGTCAGGCACCATTAAATTTCTGTTAAGGTGTCAGGCACCATTAAATTTTTATAAAGTCAGTTTATACTTTTTTAATGGTACCTGACACCTTTAAGTGACACCATTAAATGGACACCACTAAGAAATCATTCGTGCTTCTCGGAGATCTCTCCGCTGTTCTTGTAGATGCAGTTCTCCGGCACCACTCCGCGCACGCAGGATGTGGGATAGACATTGGAATGACGGCCGATGACCGTGCCGGGGTTGCACACACTGTTGCAGCCCACCTCGACATAATCGCCCAGCATGGCGCCGACCTTCTTGATACCGGTCTCCACCTGTTCTGTGCCGTTGTGGATCACCACCAGCTTTTTGTCGGACTTCACGTTGGAAGTAATGGAGCCCGCGCCCATGTGGCTGTAGTAGCCGAGAATGGAATCGCCCACATAGTTGTAGTGCGGGGTCTGGACGTGGTCGAACAGGATCACGTTCTTCAGCTCCACGGAGTTTCCCACCACACAGTTCGCGCCCACCAGAGCTGAGCCGCGGATAAACGCGCAGTGACGCACTTCCGTCTCCGGCCCGATGATGCAGGGTGCCCCGAGATAAGCCGTCGGGAAGACCTTCGCGGTCTTATGCACCCAGACCTGGGGCTCCCGCTCCACATAGTCCTCACCCAGCGTGGGGCCCAGAGCCAGGATCATCTCCTTGATGCCCTTCAGCGCTTCCCAGGGGTACGTAAACTGAGAAAGATAATCTTTTGCAAGTGTATGGTCCAGATCATAGAGATCCTTGATCGTATACATATGACACCTCTCTGTAAATAATGTAACGGCGACGGAAAAGGCTCTGTTGCAGTTTTGATTCTGTTTTTTAACCTTTTCCTCTCGGCCCGCCGAACTTCGAAACCCTGATCATCACCACATTCCACTTCATCGGATCTGATCCCCCGGTTCCGTTTCTACAGCCGTGGCAGCATCCGCCGAGTCTTTCGACAACTGCCATTCCTCGTCGACCGTTTCCGGTCCTGGCGCTAACAGTCTCCTTTTCTCCTCCTCCCTGAAGGAACACTGTTTTATATCATCGGTTGACATAAAGATACAGTTAACCGAATTATATGCATTATATCATGGACAAGGGGAATTGACCACACAAAGAAAAACCGGGAACCCTCCCGGTTTTTCCGCCAATTCTCATCATTTCTGTGACAAATCGCCGTCCGGCATCATCAGCCGCCGGCAGACAGTCTGTCAGCTGCCCGTCCGGCAGTTCTTCATCCCTCCATCAGATAGGAAAAGATCAGGAACGATGTCTGCAGTGCATCGTGCCGGATACTGCCGCTCTCATCGATCATAAAGATGTCGCCTTCGATGATCCGGGTCCCCTGGGCTGCGATCTTTTCCCGGTCCAGCTCCACCAGTGTCTTGTTTTCCGTGCAGAGATATTTCTCCGTGACCTCCGGGTCGATCTCCGCATTGTTCGAAAGAACGATGTCCACCTTCCTGCCCTTCAGGTACCTGTTCAGCACCGCCAGATGGTCGCTTACGTTGTAGCCGTCTGTCTCACCGGGCTGGGTCACCAGGTTCGAGACATACATGATGGGCGCCGGGGATTTCCGGATCTCCTCCACGATATCCTCCACGATAAGGTGCGGGAGAATGCTGGTGTAAAGACTTCCCGGACTGAAGATAATGAGATCCGCGTCCGCAATCTTCTGCCGCACCCGGTTTCCGATGTGGATGTCGTGGTCGTAGGAAAGGCTGGCGATCCGCCGGATGTTCCGGCTCACATCTTCCTCTCCATAGTACTCCGGATTGCCCATCTCATCTTTCCCCACCAGCTCCACCCGCTCCTCGCTGAGGGGCAGCACCTCGCCCTTGATCTGCAGAAGTCTGCTCATATATCTGGTGGCTTCCGTGAGGTTCCCCTTCAGGTCGATCAGCGCGGTGAGAAGGATGTTCCTGACCGGATGGTTGTCCAGGGAACTGCCCGCCTTGTGGAAACGGTAGCGGAGCAGTTTTACGAAATCCTCGTCCACGTTCGCCATGGAGAGGAGGACCTTTCCCACATCGCCCACGGCAGGAATATCAAACTCCTGCTTCAGCACCCCCGTGCTGCTGCCGTTGTCGCTCACTGTGATGACCGTCGTCACCTCCACAGGAAACAGCTTCAGGCCGGAAAGCAGGCACGAAAGCCCGGTCCCCCCGCCGAATACGATGACCTTCTTCACTTTGACACCTCCGAATCCGAAACAAAAAAGAATGGCTCGGAAAAAGTATAACATGAGACCGGGGAATTGACTATATAAGCGGCATTCAGGGGCACTGCAAATTGAGCCCGGACGAGAAAGGCCCCCCGGTTGACCAGACCGGAGGGCGTAAGGAGGAATGTATGAGATTTATGGGATCTATGGGATTCGCGACCGTGGCGGCTGCGGTAATCAATTTTTATGGTGCCACTATAACAGGCTTTATGTCACAGAATCCACACAAAAAACAAATGCTCTGCCGCAGTTTCCCGGGATGCCGGGGGATGCTTTGCGGGACATAAGAATACTTGATGTCATCTGTGATATAATAATAAATGTTTTGCAAGCGCAGACAGGAGGGGACTTTATATGGCCAATACGGCTGAAATTGTTCTGGAGATCAGGGATCTGGACATCAGCTTCCGCTCTGCGGGAGAGGTGATCCATGCGATCCGCGGGGTAGATCTGGTCCTGCACAGGGGCGAGACGGTGGCGATTGTCGGCGAATCCGGATCGGGAAAATCCGTGTCCATGAAGGCCGCGATGGGCATTCTGCCGGACAACGCGCGGATCAACGGGGGCAGTATTCTGTACCGGCCGGAACCGGGGGCGGAGCCGGTGGATCTTCTGAAGGCGGATCCGGCATGGATCAGGAAAAATATCCGGGGCCGGAGCATCGCAATGGTCTTTCAGGATCCGATGACTTCTCTGAATCCCACCATGACCATCGGCGCACAGCTGATCACGGCGATCCGGGCCCATGAGAATATCAGCCGCAGGGAGGCTTCCGACCGGGCGCTGACACTGCTTGCGGAGGTAGGGATCACAGAGCCGGAGCGGCGGATACGCCAGTATCCTCACGAATTCTCCGGCGGCATGCGACAGCGCATCGTGATCGCTATCGCGCTGTCCTGCAACCCGAACCTTCTGATCTGCGACGAGCCGACGACCGCGCTCGATGTGACGATACAGGACCGCATCCTGGACCTGATCGTGAGCCTTCAGCAGAAACGCGGCCTGTCCGTCATTTACATCACCCACGATCTTGGCGTGGTCGCCCGTGTGGCCGACTATGTGAACGTGATGTATGCCGGAAAGATCATTGAGACCGGCACAGTCACCGACATTTTCTATGATCCGCGGCATCCCTACACCTGGGGACTTCTGTCGGCCATTCCCGATACGGAGAGCGGCGACACCCTCTATTCCATCCCTGGAACGCCGCCGGTCCTGACAAAGGATCCCGTGGGCGATGCCTTTGCTCCGCGCAATCCCTATGCCCTGGAGATCGACTTCAAAGAAGAACCGCCCATGTTCCGGATCTCCGGCACCCACGCCGCCGCGACCTGGCTGCTGGACGAACGTGCGCCCAAAGTGGCAAGACCCGAGGCACTGGAGGCGAGAATTCAGAAAATGAGAAGAGAGGCCGCCGACTATGTCAAATGAACAGCATGAAAAGCGGACGATGTCAGATGAACATCCAAGACTCCTGGAGGTTCAGGATCTGACGATGCGTTTCGGGCAGAACACGGTTCTGCGCAATATCAGCTTTCATATCAACGAAGGAGAGACCTACGGCCTTGTCGGCGAGTCCGGCTCCGGAAAGTCCACCGTCGGCAAGTGCATTATCGGTCTCCACAGCCCCAGCGCGGGAACCATCCGTTTCGGCGGCCGGGTCCTGAAGCCGGGCGAGAATCTGCGGGACATCCAGATGATCTTCCAGGATCCCATGGCCTCTCTGAACCCGCGTAAAAAGGTCAGTGACATCGTCGGTGCCGGGCTGGATATTCACAAGCTGTACAGCAGCCCGCAGGAGCGCAGCGAGCGCATCGGCGCCATGCTGGAGCGGGTGGGCCTTTCCCGGGACCAGGGGCAGCGTTATCCCTCGCAGTTTTCCGGCGGACAGCGCCAGCGTGTAGGCATCGCCCGCGCGCTCATCATGAACCCGCGCCTCATTATCGCCGACGAGTGCATTGCAGCGCTTGACGCCTCGATCCAGGCCCAGGTGGTGAATCTTCTGAAGCAGATCCAGACGGAGACCGGCACCTCCTTTTTGTTCATCTCCCACGATCTTTCCATGGTCCGCTACCTTTCCGACAGGATCGGCGTGCTGCACCGCGGCTTCCTTCTGGAGACGGGAACGCCGGAGGAGATCTTTGCCCATCCGGTGCATCCCTATACCCGGAACCTTCTGGCTTCCAGGCCCTCGCCGAACCCCATCGTCCAGCTTCGCCCGGAGACGCACTACGACTACGAGACCTCCGGCATCGTGTACGAAAACGGGACCTGGCACGCGGTCGATGAAAGCGATACCCATCAGGTCCTCTGCACCGATCTGGAATTCGAGAAATGGGGGCGCGGGACATGATGAATAAACGTCTGAACCTTCCACGCCTGGCCCGGCAGGACTTCCGTCTGCCGTCCTTCCGCCTTCCGGCCATCGGTCTGCTCTTCTGTCTCCTGCTGGCGGGCTGCGGTACGAAAAGCGGACCGCCCGACACAAACGAACTGAATGCCGCGCTGTCTATGGCGCCGCTCACCATGGACCCGCAGCTGGCGGTGGATGCAGGCTCTATGGAATATTTAAATCCAGTGTGCGGCAGGCTTTTCCGGCTGGATCCGGAGCACGGGTTCACGCCGGAGCTGGTGGAAAGCTATGAGGTCTCTTCCGACGGCTGCACCTGCACCTTCCGTCTGCGGGAGGGCATCTGCTATTCCAACGGCGATCCGATCGGCGCCCAGGATTTTGTCGATGCCTTCCGGCGCATTGCTGATCCGCTCACGGGGAGCTCCGCGATCTATATCCTGCAGGATCTGTGCCGGGTAAAAAATGTGGACGCGGTCAATGCCGGAACCATGGAGCCGGAGGAGCTCGGGGTCTATAAGCTGGACGACCGCACCCTTGTCATCGAGCTGGAGCAGCCCTGCCCGTATCTCCCCTATGTTCTCACAATGGAGGAGTGCTCTCCCTACAACCGCGCCTTTGCCGCCGCCTGCGGCAAGGATTACGCTTCGAGTCCCGAGACGCTTCTGTCCAGCGGTCCCTTCATCGTTGACCGCTATGAACCGCTGTCCATCCAGGTACACTACACGAAAAACCCCAGATACATAGACGCTGATCTCGTCAAGCTGGACGGCATCACGCTCCGCCAGGTGAGCAATGCCCAGCAGGCCATGATGAGCTATCAGGCCGGAGACGCGGACGTGATCGCAGTCGGCGGAGAGTACAGCGCCCTGTCCCAGGGCGACCCGTGTCTCATCCAGAGTCCCTGCGGCATCGCGGACTATATCGGCGGCAACTTCAACAGCTGCAGGGCCTGGCAGAACAGGAACATCCGCATAGCCTTAAGCCTCGCCCTTGACCGGAAGAGTATCGCGAGAGACTTTCTCCGGTCGGGAACCGTGCCGTCCAGGCGCATTATCCCCCCGGGCTTCTGTCTGGATGCGGAAGGCCATGATTTTGCAGAAGACGCCGCGCGGTACAGCGACGTCTGCGACACAGCTCCGGAACGGGCCAGAGAGTACTGGAAAAAAGGACTGGAGGAGCTGGGCGTCCAGAAGCTGGAGTTGGAATTCCTCGCGATGAGCAGCAGCCAGAAAATGCTGGAGGTCCTGAAGGATCAGTGGGAGCGGACGCTGCCGGGTTTTACGCTCAAGGCACGTCTCGCCTCGACCGCACAATACTATGATCTGAGGACCAGGGGAGAGTTCGATCTCTGCACGTTTCCCTGGGCCGCGGATTATCCCGATCCGAACGCATTCCTCTCCTGTTTCGAAAGCAGTTCCCCCATGAACAGTTCGCATTACGCAAATCCGGAGTTCGACCGGCTGCTGCATGAGGCGGCTTATGAGCTGGATGCTGAAAAACGTTTTGGTCTCCTTCAGCAGGCGGAGGATGTGATCATGGAGGATGTGGGCGTCATTCCGACCTATGCTATGGGCACTTCGTTCCTCATCTCTGATCGTGTAAAGGGTATCGCTCTTCACTTCAGCGGTACATTGCTGCAGTTTTCGTTTGCGGAAAAGGAGGCAGGACAATGAGGAAATACATCTTTAAAAAACTCATGCTGTCCATCGTGACGCTCTTTGTGATCCTGCTGGTCCTGTTTCTCCTGATGGAGCTGATGCCGGGATCCCCTTTCAACAGCGACAAGCTTTCAGCGGCACAGAAAGCCACGCTGGCCAAGGCTTACGGCCTGGACAAGCCTGTTCTGGTCCGCTTCTTCCTGTATCTGAAAAACATGCTGAGAGGCGATTTCGGCGTGAGCTATAATCTCTCGATCAACACACCGGTCCTCACGATGATCAAGTCGAGGCTGCCCATCTCCATGCGGATCGGCGTGTGCTCCATGCTCCTGGGGAGCGTCTTCGGCCTTGCCATCGGGTTTCTGGCAGCCTTTCATCAGGGGAAAGCGGCTGATGTCTTCTGCACGGTCCTTTCCGTTCTGGGGATCTCCGTTCCGTCCTATATCTTTGCCATCGCGCTGAGCTACTACGGCGGATTCAAGTTCAATCTCCTTCCCCTGCTCTACGATTTCCGCATGCCCGTCGTGTCCAGCATCATGCCCGTGCTGTCCCTCAGCATCGCCGTCATGGCCGTCATCGCCCGCTTCACCCGGGATGAAGCCGTCTCAGTCATGAAGTCCGATTATGTGATGTTTGCCCGCAGCCAGGGCATTTCCAACACGACGCTTCTGTTCCACTACGTGATCCGCAACTCCCTGATGCCGGTCATCACGGTCATGGCCATGCTGCTGGTGGGGCTTCTCACAGGTTCCCTTGTGACAGAGCAGATCTTTGCCATCCCCGGCATCGGCTTCCTGCTCTCCAGCGCCATCACCGCCAACGACTACAACGTTGTCGTCACGCTGGGCTTTCTGTACGCGGCCATCTATGTGGCTGCACGCCTGATCCTCGATATCCTGTACGGCATCATTGACCCGCGCGTCAGATTGGGGGAAAACAAATGAATGATGATCTGGGAAGACAAGTGAACAGCGATTTTCAGTTTCATGTACGTACAGATGATTCTCTGGAGATCGACCACAGCTTTGCCGGCGACAGCTTTTTCAAAGCCGGCATGAAACGCTTCCTTGCCAAAAAGAGCAATGTGTTCGGACTGGCGCTGCTGTGCCTTCTGATGGTCATGAGCCTCATCGGACCGTATCTCTCCGGCCACAATTACGCCGAGCAGAACCTGGAGCGCGCGAACATGGCGCCCCGCATCCCCGGGCTTCTCTCCGGCGAGGAAAAGCTCTCCGGTACGGAGGGGGAGATCCTGGTAAACCGCTATGAGGACCTGGGCCTCCAGGACGTCTACTATCCCTTCGGCACCGACAGCCTGGGACGCGATCTCTTTTCCCGCTGCTTCCAGGGACTTCGCGTCTCCGTGCTGATCGCGCTGGCCGCTGCCCTGACAGACCTTGTGATCGGCGTCAACTACGGCATGATCTCAGGATATCTCGGCGGTAAGACCGACCTCATCATGCAGCAGATCGTGGACATTGCCGGAAGCATTCCGAGCCTCGTGATCGTGACTCTCCTGATGCTCGTGCTGAAGCCCGGCGTCGGGACCATCATCTTTGCCCTCATGCTGACCGGCTGGATGGAGATGAGCATCATTGCCCGCACCCAGGTACTGCGCCTCAAAGACCAGGAATTCGTACAGGCCGCGCGCACCCTCGGCGCCGGCAATGCCTTCCTCCTGTTCCGGGAGATCCTGCCGAACGTCACCGGCACCCTGATCACCCAGATCATGGTCTCCATCCCCGGCGCCATTTTCCTTGAGACCTTCCTGAGCTTCGTCGGTCTGGGCCTCCCCCTTGGCAGCTGCTCCCTCGGCCAGCTCATCTCCGAAGGCTTCGCCAACTGCCTCCTGCACCCCTACAAACTGTTCCCCTGCATGGTGATCCTGGTGCTGCTCATGATCGCATGCAACCTCGTCGCGGACGGACTTCGCGAGGCGTTTGATACGCGAAGTGTACGGTAAAAGGAGACAGGGGACGGTTCTGTTTCTCCTGGTGAAGAAAACCCCCGGCTAATTCAGCCGGGGGTTTTCTTAGCGCCATCTTAACGGTGCCTGACACCTATGTTGGTTATTCCGCCAAGGGTATCATCACGCGGATCGCATGGTTGTCGATCGTGTATTCGTAATCATAATCCAGGAGCTCTGCCTCCTTTTCCGTATCCAGGGAATCGAAGCTTTCATCCAGAAATACACGGTAGGGATCCCAGGTCGTGAGGATCAGCCAAAGGGTGTGGCCCGGTTCCACCGTGTAGACCGTCGGCAGCATATATATGGTGTAGTCGTAATATTTACCGGCCTCGAGCCGGACGGTCTCTGTGTACTCCCGGATGTCATCGCCCAGACCGGGATTCGTCAGATCAGTGTAGCCGTAGGAAATGGCTTTCCCCCGGACGCTGTCTTTTACATATTCCACGATATCCGATGTTTCCCCGGGTGCAGGCCCTTCGTATTCGCCAATGACCTGGACGGGCAGAACGTAATCCAGCCGGTTCTTTACCTGGTAGGCCCTGAAGGGTTCGCCGTCATCGGCCGCGTCGATAAGAATGGCGCTGATCATCAGGCCTTCGTAATCCGTGACCCGGGTGGAAAGCTTCAGGTGGATCTCAGGCACACCGTATACAGTGGAGTTTTCCGGCAGCGTGAGCGGATAAAAGGCCGCACGGTCATCCGCCAGGCTCAGGTAGTAATCCGCCCGGTGTTCCTCGCCGCTCAGATCGGGATTATCATCCTGTATGAACATGGATGCGTACAGAGCAAGACCCTCGGTCGTCACATCCGTCCTGTCGGCTTCAAAGGACACCGGTGCCTCCGTGTACTTAAATTCGCGCCAGCTGTCATAGGGATGATACTCTCCGTCCACATTGGACTGTGCAAGCACCGCCGGCATGTTCTCAACGTCATTGTCCACGTCGTAAAGATAATGGGCGAGCCACCTGTTCTGGATCTCGTTCCACAGTTCACCCCGCACCAGGGTGTTATAGATGAAGTTGTGGCCGTCCTGATGCAGAACGAGTTTCACCGTCTGTCCCGCTTTGGTAAACGCCTGCACCATTTTGTCCGCATGCCGTGTAGTTACGTTGAAATCGTTCAACCCCTGAACGATCAGCGCGGAGCAGCGGAGACCCTCCCAGTCCTTCGCATAGTCGGATTCCTCCCATATGGGCGCATAGTTCCCGTTGGTCTCCAGCTGATCCTGGGCGATCGTCCACAGCCAGGATCCGTACTCATCGTTGGGAACCGTCCAGTCCCTGTCGAGGAAGGTCCCCCCGCAGTTTTCGGATGCGAGGTAGTCTGTGTAATTGACCTCCAGGATCGTGGGGACTCCCTGGGAGTTGGTGTAATCATACCAGCTGGCGATGCCGGCATAGGGGATAATGGTCTTCAGTCCCTCGACCCCGGTGGTCGCCACGGAAAACGGAAGTGTGCCGCCATAGGAACAGCCGGTCATGGCGACATTGCCGTTGCACCAGTCAGCCTTGATCTCGATATTGTTTGTCCTGTCGGTAAATGCCTTCCGCTTTCCGGCCAGCCATTCCACCACAGCGGCGTGGCTGTCCCGCTCAAGGTGTGTGCCGCAGAGTTCAAAGCCCTCTGAACCGTAGGTGCCGATCCCTGAAGCCGTTACTATGGCATAGCCCCGTGCCAGATAATAGTTGTAGCCCGCCGCGTTCCAGAATCCCAGCTGACCGGATACGGGAGCAGTGTAATTCCAGTCCTTTGCAGGCCGCGCCGAAAGAGCTGCGTCCATGCTGCTCATTTCTCCCTCCGGCTCCCGCTTGCTGCAGGGTCGGTACAGGCTGTCGTAGTCGAACCGCTTTTCCCGGTACAGTACTTTGTACGAGCTGACAGAAGGATCCTGCTCACCATCATACATTCCGGCACAGTAGGGCGTGGGATCGTAGATCACACCGGCTTTGTAGACCCCTTCCACTGCCGGGCGCGGAACCTGCACCAGCGCTTTTACCAGATCCGCTTTTCCGTCGTTATCCGTGTCATGATCCGTCTCCACATAAACGCAGAAGCGCAGGATATCGCTGTCCTCATTGCTGTAGTCCTCGGCCCTGAGATCAGAGATTTCAAGGAAGGGCTGCAGCGCGCCGTTTTCGATGCGCAGCCCGGCTTTGTCTCCGCTCCCGCTCCCGGCTTTCTCTTCCGTCCCGCTTTTACCGGCCGCTGCCGCTCCCAGGGCTGCCGCCGTTCCTGTGCCTGCCGCCATTTCCGAGCCTGCCGCCGTTCCTGTGCCTGCTGCCGGCCCCTGGCTTCCGCACCCGCCCAGAACTCCGCAGAGAAGCATGACTGCCAGCCCTGATGAAATGAGTTTTTTCATGATCTTTCTCCTGTCTTTCTTTTCAAGTCTCACTTGTAGTATATCATTTCCACCCGGCGGGCCGGAACACACTCTTCCCAATAACAGAGCATACTATCCTTCCATTTCGACATAGTGAAAAGCCCTCCGGACCGGAGGGCTTAATTTTCTTAGCATTATCTTAACGGTGCCTGACACCTTAGATACCCTGTTCATGATCTCCCGGCTTTGGCCGCGGCTTTCTCTTCAAAACGTTCTTTGAAGACCACCGCTCTCTGATGTGTTCCTTCGCCGATCAGCCCCGCCTCATCAGCCGCCGTCACTTTGAATGTGAGCATGCGCCCGTTGGGAGAGACCTCTGTCAGCTCCGTGTCCACCGTCACCTTCATCCCCTCCGGGGTCGCCGCCACATGGCTCACGTTCACAAGAGTCCCCACGGTGGTGCAGCCTTCCTGCAGTTCCTTCTGCACGCTCTCCGCTGCTGTCTGCTCGATCGCGGCGATCATCATCGGCGTCGCGAATACATTCACAAGACCGCTTCCCACTTTGGAAGCAAGCTTGTCTTCTGTCACTGTGAGTTCCAGATGACCTTTGATTCCTGCTGTAAGCATATCGATCCTCCGTTTCTGTCTTTATTTGAGCAGCCCGTTCTTCTGCAGAATGTCCCGCATGTGTGCTGCATATGCCTGGAGTATTTCTTCCGCGGGCCCTTTTCTCTCCTTCTCCGCACTAAGAACGCTGCTTGTCTGCAAAAGCTTTGTCAGGGGCCCTCTTGTCGGGAAGTATTCAGCGATCGCTATCTGCGCTCCCTCAGGGGTATCCGCCGTAGAAAGGATGACTTTATTGTCTTTATTGAAGAACCCGCCCTTTGCTCTCGGATAGACAATGATCAGGAACCGGTGAGTGGCGGGCAGAAGAATGTATTCTTCGATGGATGCCTTCGTCGGTCTTCCGATCATGAAATTGCCGTACTGTTCCTTATCCCAGTGTTCCTGCATGAACTGCTCCAGTTCCTGGAGCGTAAAAGCTTTGTTTGTAAGGATGACCTGTCTGCCGATCATATGAAACCCTCCTTGTTATCCCCACTGTGCCAGTCTTAATACGGTGATATCACCGTTTTCGTCCACTGCGGAGATCACGCAGGAGACGCTGTAAAACCACTGCGACTGCGACTCTCTCTCGTAGTACGTTCCAAAAGGTTCCGTAACAACTCTCATATCGGAATCATAGTTGGTATAGGATATCAGGGCGTCCTTCCGGATGTAGACGCTTCCGCTCCACACCTGATACGAAAAGACAACGCCGTCCATTCCGTAGATGCTGTAGTTGCCCCCTTCGTTCCGGGCTATATTTCCCATTCCATCACTGTACTCAAACAAACCATCCCTTATCAGCTGCTCGAGATGCTCCTGCGCCTCGCTTTCTGTGCTGTACTCATAGGGCCGGTATATCTGCACGTCGTCTACTTTCCAGCAGTCGCCCAGATCCGTCATGGTCTCCGGGGAGACTCCCAGATAAATGTCATAATACCCGATCCCGTATTCCGTCGCGTCAGCCCATAAGGAATTGATGCCTCTGCAGTACTGGGCATAAGACATGTCGCGGCCGGATGAAGCGGATGAGGGTGAAGCGGGTGATGCCTCTCCGGCAACAGTCTTCCTCTGGACTCTTTCTCCGACCGTCCACTGTCCGGCATCATTCACATGATACCCGTTAATATCGTTATTGCTGGCCATATAGCCGTCAGAATAGAAATAATAGCATTCCGCTGTTCCGTCGCCATCGCTGTCGATCCACTGCCAGCCTCCGGCAGGATATGTTCCGTCATCGTTCTGATACCACCATCCGGAAGGCCCCTGCCTCCAGCTGCCCGCGTATGCCGGAAGCGCCCCGCCCGCCAGAAGGGCTGCCAGGCAGAGCCCGGCGGCAGTCTTTTGTACTTTGTTCATAGCTCACTTTTTCCAATCTTTTAAGGGGATCCACTCGATCTTCCGGATCTCGCCGAAGCGTCCCAGCATCTCGTTCCACTTCTCTTCTGTTACAGGCTCCAGAGTCATATCGCCGCCGTAATCGATGAACCAGGGGTTCTTTTCGTCCTTCTCACCGTCATAGATCAGGGAGATCTGGGAGACCATATCGGCAGACTGGGCAGGAAGGGAATAGATGGTGTTCACACCGTACTTCGCCCCGCCGGACCCGCGGTACAGCACCGTCTCCATCTGGTCTGTGAGATAGTAGCACGCTCTCTCCGTTCCTTCAAATACATGCACAGCTTTTCCGTCCACCGGCGCGTACAGGTCGTAGATCTCATCTCCGTCCACGCATCCAAGAAGCAGTTCTGCGTACCCGTCCCCGGTGATGTCCTCGAAGCAGTACGCGGCCTTTTCCAGGGGCTTCTCCGTATTCTCCGCCATAAGTCCAAAGGTGGTGCTGAAGGCCTGGTTCCCGGCCATTTTCTCCACCCCGGCCTTTTCTTTCATCAGCCGGTACAGTTCGTCCAGGACACCGGTGTAGATCCCGGTCGTGTCGATATCTTCCTGCTTTGTGTACTTGTAGTTCTTTGCCGGCTGAAGGGTCTCAAGGATTCCCGGGACCGCTTCCGCAAGCTTCGTGTACTCTTCCCTGTGGTCCAGATCCATCTGGACGTCCGTAGGATACTCGATCACGATATCATAGCTCTGGTTTCCCAGATCCGTGACCATCCCGCCGCGGCTGTAGTGGGGGTTGTTCGCGTAATCCGCGGGATCACTGTAGGCAGCGACATTGAACACAAAGCCCGCTCCCATCTCGTGAGCATTCTTCTCATAGACAGAGACCGCAGCCGGCGTCACGCTGACGTCGTACAGGCCATCAAGGTCCTCCGGGATCAGAATGGAGAAGTAGTCCGTCTCCAGGAGCTCGCCCTGCTGGGCCTCTGCGCCGGCAGAGGTCTCCTGGGCGGTGGCAGTCTCTGTCTGAGTTCCTGCGGCGTCCTGTGTGTCGGTTTCTTTCTGTGTGTCGGATTCTTTCTGTGCGTCGGTCTGCTGGGCGCTTGCTGCCTGCTGGTCAGCTGCTCCGGCGGAAGTAGCTGCCGGTGCGGTGGTGCTGCTTCCTGCGCCGCCTGCGCAGGCAGAGAGGCCTGCCGCGAGAAGCGCGGCGGTGAGCGCGAGGGCGAGAACCGGGGCTGCCGCAGCGCCGTTCCTGTTCTGTTTGTTTCTCATCTATTTACTCCTTTCGGGTATACCTGTTGTTCTTTATATAAGTTGTTTATCTGCTTATAGCATACAACAGGTTCTACCTTTGCGGCTTTAAATTTTTCTTTATTTTCCGCCATAAAAGTCGCGGTCGCAGCACACAAATTTCTACAACCTTGGCTGGAAGACCTCCTGGCCAAGGTAAGAAAGCTTGTTGGTCGCGACCCGCAAGCTTTCACACCTTGGCCGGAAGGTTATCGCGGGCCTGGAAAACGCAGGAGTTGCGGCCACTGCACATAAATTTAGTTTACATGGGCGTTATTTAATGATTTTTTAAAATTTGTTCCCCTCCGGAGGTCTGAAAACTTCAATTTTCCTGCTCTGGAAGGGGCTCAGTGGGCGTTTTCTGGCTGTTTTCAGATTTTTGTTCCCTTTTTCCCTCCTGTTCTTTCTAAATCAGAAGCCCAAAAGGGAACAAAAATTACAATTATTGCTGAAAACGCCCACTGAGCCCTTCCTGGCACCCGGAATCTGAGAAAAACCAGGCCTTGAAAGGGAACAAATTTTCAAAAACAGGCTGAAAACGCCCGATTGGGCTCTCGAACCAGGCTCAAAGACCTCCCAGCCGAGTTAAGGAAGCTTGTTGGTCGCGACCCGCAAATAAAAAACCGCGGCAGGGAAACCTGCCGCGGTCTGTCATTTATTTAGTTGAGAATCAGTACAGAGACTTCTCAGCGGGCTTGGAAAGGTCAAGGCCGCGGATCACCTTACGCAGCGGCAGGATGCTCTTCGCGTTGACGGAGAGTTCGTCGATGCCCATGCGGAGGAAGGTCTCGGTGAGAGCCAGGTCTGCGCCCAGCTCGCCGCAGATACCGACCCAGATGCCGTGTCTGTGGCCTGCGTCGATGGTCGCCTTGATGGCGCGCAGGACTGCCAGATGGTGGGTATCCAGGAAGCGGTCCAGTTTCGCGTTCTGACGGTCGATGGCCAGGGTGTACTGGGTCAGGTCGTTGGTTCCGATGGAGAAGAAGTCGCACTCCTGCGCCAGTTCATCTGCGCAGAAGACGGCTGCCGGAGTCTCGATCATGATACCGACTTCAATATCGCCCATCTTGACGCCTTCCTTCTCAAGCTCCTTACGGCACTCTTCCAGAGTTGCCTTGGCCTGCTTCAGCTCCCAGACGGAGATGACCATCGGGAACATGATGGCGAGGTTGCCGTAAGCGGAAGCACGCAGCAGGGCGCGCAGCTGCTTCTTGAAGAAGTCGTTTCTGGTAAGGCAGATACGAAGAGCACGGAAGCCCAGTGCCGGGTTGTCCTCGTGATCCAGGTTCATGTAGTCGATGGTCTTGTCTGCGCCGATATCGCAGGTACGGATGACCACGGTCTTCGGAGCAAGGCTCTCGACTGCGAACTTGTAGGCCTTGAACTGCTCTTCCTCAGTCGGCTCCACCTTGTTGTTGAGGTAGACGAACTCGGAACGGAACAGGCCGACGCCGCCGGCGTCGTTCTGCTGGACTGCGCCGATGTCGCTGGGTCCGCCGATGTTCGCGTAGACCTTGATGGTGTGGCCGTCCAGGGTGGTGTTGGGCTTGCCCTTCAGCTCCTGCAGCAGGGCCAGCTTCGCCTGGTCAGCTTTCAGCTTCTCGCCGAGGCTCTTCAGCAGGTCCTCGGTGGGATCGATGTATG
>Ga0256405_10002674_pt1 | contig 39585 bp, 45 predicted proteins | sample RumenRJG_02DNA_FD_189096 | JGI IMG/M metagenome (GOLD analysis project Ga0256405, IMG submission 189096) | Bovine rumen microbial communities from Lethbridge, Alberta, Canada - RJG_02 | ecosystem: Host-associated > Mammals > Digestive system > Stomach > Rumen | place: Canada: Alberta... | reverse complement strand
CACGATTTTTTGTCATGAGACAAAGAAATCCTGTCGGATTATGAGAAGTAAATCAACTGATAATTCGCATAGGAAAGGGCTTTTGGGTCATTAACTTTTCATAATCTATAGCTTTCCATAACCCACGCCGCCTTTTTGATTGCCTACACAAATCACCTTGCCCATTTTCCGCTCCTTTTCATTAGATAACCCATTGCTTTCATCTGCCTGTAATCGCATTCCTCCCTTCCGGCAGAAGGGCAAAAGAAAAGGACCGCTGCACTTAGCGATCCTTGGTTTCTGCCTGCCCCGTCTATTCAGTTTTCGACAATATCATTATACCCATGAAAATGTTTTTTTGTGTTTCTACTTGAGGGCACTTTGTTTCCAATTTGCGGGTTTTTGTTTCCTGACGTTTCCCGAATGTATTATTATGTTTCCATTCCCCAATAAATCTTCCAGACCTCTTATATTGCTTATATGCCCGATTTTTGTATAGCTGTAACTGCTTTGAAAAGTCTTGTAAAACAAAACCACACAGTCATCACCATACAGCATAAGGTCACCGGCCCTTATTGTTCCTGGCTTCTTTGCATTAACCGGCAGCTGCTTCTTCTGGCCAACGGTCATGGCAACTGCCTTCGCTGCAGCCTGTACATGAGCTGACATGCCCATAGAGCATAACAGAAGCAGAAGAAACAGTCTCAGCATCTTCCGTGACCTTATGTTGATTTCTCTCATTCATTCTACTCCTGCTTTTAAGCCATGATTATTTTCCGCGCTCTTCACAAAGACAGTGTAATTGTAACATCCCCGTTGCCCAGTAAAGAAGCCAGCTCCTCGTTTGTGCAATCTGTTATCTTACCCAGTCTTGTATAGGCCCACGAGTTGGATCCGTAGAAGATCACGATCTGGCTGTCTGCATAGAGCACAATGTCCCCGGGTTCTGTTACTGTCTGAACATCATTGCTGACAAGGGATGAACCGATTGCGCCCACCTATTCAAAGCCTCCATACATGGACATATTAATGGTCACAGGCCCTTCACCAGCCAGCTTCTTAAGCTCCTTTATCTTAAGTTGAAAAAGCTGTCACTTACTTGAATATCCCGGCTCTCCTTCAGGGCACTTTCTCCGTCTGCCGGTCCGTCAAACCGGCAGGAAACGACCTTCACATCTTCTGCCCCGTATAACGTTCTTTCTTCGTCGAAAACCTGATCCTGATACAGCTTCATTATCATCACCTCTTTATAAAAAAGCTCCGTTGCACACCTGGATGACCTGTCCCTTTACCGAGGAAGGAATGATCCTGCGCAGACGGGCGGAAGAGATGGTTCACCTGATGCAGATGACCGAAGGGGAAATCTCCAAGGCACATCACAATGTTTCCGGTGAAATCCACATCGGTGCCGGTGAATCCAGGTCATTCCACCACATCTCGGAAACTGCAGGGAAAATCCACGCACAGTATCCTGACATCCGTTTTACCATTACCAGCGGAGATACCGCCGACCTTATGGAGCAGCTGGAAAGTGGACTTATAGATGTTGCCCTGATTTTTACGGACTATGACCATGATCAGTATCAGGGGATCCGCCTGCCACAGGAGGACCGGCTGGGTGTCCTGATGCGCAGGGATGATCCTCTCGCCGGGAAGGACGTAATCTCCTTTCACGACATGAAGGATCAGCCCCTGATCATTCCCCGTGCAGCTGCCGGTCTGCTGTCATCCGATCCCGCTTTGGCAGATATGAAAATCGCCACCGTTTACAACCTGATCTACAATGCCTCTCTTTTCGTGGAAGATGGGGTCGGTTATGCGATCGGCTTTGACGGACTGATCAACGTTTCCGGTGACAGTGCTCTGGCTTTCCGCCCTCTGGAAACACAGATCATACAGGCAGCCACCGTAATCTGGAAAAAATATGAATCCTTCACTCCGGCAGTCAACCTCTTTCTGAACTATATGAAACAGGGCACAAAATGAGCGGCTTGTACTTTCCGCCAATAAAGCACATAGAGGCTTCGATCGTACAGTTAAACTTTCGTTCGGATTTCATGTGCACCTCCTATAGTATCCATTTTGATAGTACCTATCAAAAATGACCATACTTGCTCCATACTTTGATATCGCTTATACTCAAGCAAATTCGGTGATGTGTCAACAGGAAGGCAGAAGTGATGCAGGAGTTGCGGTTTGCTGTCAGGAATACGATCCCTATTTTCTTTACCTATCTCTTCATTGGCATTGCGTTTGGCATGCTGATGAGCGATGCGGGGTACGGCGTTCTGCTCTCCACCGCCTCCGGATTGTTTATCTTCGCCGGTTCCATGCAGATTGTCATGGTGCCTATGATGATCTCCGGAGCGTCCCTTCCCGCCCTTGCCCTGATGACATTTTTCATCAACGCACGCCACGTCTTTTATGGTATAGGCTTTATTGAACAATTCCGGCGTATGGGGTGGCGCCGCCCCTATATGATTCTGACGCTGACCGACGAGACCTATTCCGTTCTCTGCTCGGTCCAGTACGAGAAGGGGCTTGACAAGGACAGGGCCGCATTTCTGATCGCCATGCTCGATCACCTTTATTGGGTCTTCGGCTGCTTTCTCGGAGCTTGTGCCGGGCAGTATCTGCAATTTGATCTGCGCGGGATCGATTTCTCCGCAACGGCCTTTTTTCTAGTGGTGGTCGTCAACCAGTGGCGTCAGTACCGCTCCAAGCTGCCGTTCTTAACGGCTGCTGTCTGTGCTATAGGGTTTTACCTGCTGTTAGGCAAAGAACAGTTTCTGATCCCTTCGCTGATTACTTGTCTGGCAGCGTTGATTCTTCTCAAAAAGCCGATTGAAGCAAAGGAGGCATACCGGGATGAATGATATGCTTTATCCTGCCGCGGTCATTGCCGTGGTTGCCGTTGTAACATGGTCGCTGCGGGCGGTTCCCTTTTTGATTTTTGGAAACAGGCCCCTGCCCAAAGTGATGCAGTATCTTGGAAAGACACTGCCCCCCGCCATCATGACGATCCTTGTTTCGTACTGTCTCCGAAATACAGACGTTATTCATTCGCCCTTCGGCATTCCTGAATTGACCGCATGCTGCCTGGTCGTCTGCCTTCAAATTCTAAGGAGCAATATGTACCTGTCGATTATTACAGGAACCGTTTGTTATATGATCCTGATTCGGATCCTTTGATTGACAAATCCCGATTTTTACCTCTGAACGCTCTCCGTGACTAGAATTCCATGCTCAGTTTCATATTATACACAAGAATCTTGATCCGCAATATTCGAATCTGTCTTCAGTTTTCTCACAATCTCCATATTATGCAGGTGTTTCGTAGCAAGAATCTCCCTTTCTTCCATGTCTGTAAGATCAGCGATATCTTTTTCATCCGTTACACCAACAATACATTTGAGTTTATCTCTCCAATCCATTCGTGTTTCCTCCATTCTTTCCGTCAAAAACCTTATACCGGAGATATTGTCTCCGGAGCTTTCTGGCTCCTTCGCGGATTTCCAAGCGGTGCTCCAGATCGTAGTATTCTCTTTCTGAAGCAATTGGCTGATAGGTGTGTTCCTTCCTTGTCTCCATGTGTTTCTCCTTTCAGATTATTGACAACAGTTACTATTCAGACCAACAATGACTTCTGTTTTTTCCCGGAATAGAAAAAGCACCTTCCAGGATTAACTCCTGAAAGGTGCCTATTCTTGCAATAAGTGCTTCTATTGTCACATGATCGCTAACAATTCATCACCGTTCATTATTCTACGTGATGCATTGCAAATTTGTTGTCAATTTGTTGTCAACACATTTTCTCAAGTCCGGAAACCCGCATGGTTGCGGCATTTATTCCTTGAGTGACTTCATCGTCGGGAGCTCTTCCGGCGGGTTTCCGCAAGCTGTCATAACCTGTCAAAACCCTTCATTTATGCGCCTCCGCGGCGCTTTATCTTCCCATAACTTTTCATAAGTTTTCATACACCGTGTTTCAAATGGTGTAAGATTTGGTGTAAATCTGAGTGTTGGCTATCAGAGATGTGCTTCATTGTGATTTCATAAAACCCAGGATTTTGGCTTTCCAACCATGGCTTACACCATTATTTTTTATCCTGATTCTCTTCCGTGTCACTAAGTACTTGTTCAATCTCCTCCGTTGTAGGCAGGAAGTGAGACAATTCATATTCCGAGATGCCGATCGGTTCATTTGTTGTTCCCACCGCATACTTGGCAAGCACATTATTTTTGCTCTTACAAATGATCAAACCGATTGTTTTGCCATCGCCTTCCCTGCGAATCAGGTCATCTGCAATGGTTACGTATGTAGCGGTCTGGCCTATGTCTGCAGGGATAAATGCCTTCACCTTCACTTCAACAACGATATAGCAATGAAGCCAAAGATGGTAGAACAGAAGATCTATCCTCTCTTCTGTTCCGGATATAGGGAGCGGATACTCCTTTCCGACAAATGCGAAGCCCCTTCCAAGTTCGAGAAGGAACTGGATGATATTATCGACGAGAGCCTCCTTCAGCAGCTTCTCATCATAATCCTCCTGAATCGTCAGGAAGTCGAAATTATAAGGGTCTTTGGTCATTTCCTGAGCCAGATCACTCTGGGCAGCTGGAAGGGCATATTGGAAATTACTGATTGCCTTTCCCTGTCTCTCATAGAGATCCGTATCGAGGAAATTCATCAGAACTGCTCTGGACCAGTTGTTCTGAATCGTCTTTCTGACAAAGAAAACCGCCTTCCCAACATCCCCGTGACAGCGATCCAATATCAATCTGTGATGTCCCCACGGAACAGAAAACAGTTCTGACTCGGTTATTTCGCCCACAAGTTGTGGGCGAATTTGCTCCGCATCGCCTTCTTTCAATTCGCCCACAGCTTGTGGCTGAATTGAAACGGAATATAAACTGAAGAACCTGCGTACGTACCTTAGATTAGAAACTGCAAATCCCTTCACATCCGGCAATGCCCTTTGAAGATCTTTACTGAGTGTTTCGTAAAAGCCAGTTCCCCATTTCTTTTCTCTTTCGGATATGTCCCTGCCAAGATCCCAATAAAAGGCAAGCAGTTCCCGATTGACAGAGACGGCGGCTTTAATCTGACTCTGCCGATATTTCTGACTGACAGATCTGATCCATTCTTTGTATTCCCGATCCAGGGAAGCCAATTCTGCCATCGCTCATCCCTCCAATTCTTATGTGATTGCATCATACCACACACATTTGAATAATGTATGTCTATTGATCAGTTTTCTTCCCGGTTTTGAAATACTCATCCAGTCCTTCAAACTCAATCGTAAAGTCCCTGATACAGCTTCTGATTTGGACCGTTTCAGCATTCCTCGGCAGGTTCAGGCATTCGCGCTCCATGGTTCCATCGACATTGATGTAATACCGCAACGTCACCGTCCGCGGCGGTCCCTTCACAGTCACAACCTTCTTTATCAGGGGTACCGCCTGGAAGCAGATGTTCAGGATCTGTCCGTCAGTCCAGTATTCTGTGACATTCAGGCGGTCACCGCACTTTTCCACTGCCTTATCCGCCGCTTTCTGAATCTGCTCCTGTGTGTACTTCTCCAATCTCCACCGCCTTTCTGAAGCGACAGACTGCATGTTCCACGGGCTGCCAGGGGATCCGCCATGCAGCCCTGTTTGAGATCTCAGAAAAAGTGTATCCTCTCCTCATTGTGCTGACCAGACCCCAAAAGTTTCCAAAAAAAAATACCGCAAAAATGCGGCTTACCTGGTCTTTTTCCGCTATAATGGGACAGGTGGTTTATCGGAAAAAGACGTTGTCATGAAAGCGCAGGGAGGATACGGGATGAGTTTAATGGACGAGAACAGCGGACAGAACGATGCTTCCATCAATAACATGATCCCATCAAAGCTTTTCCCGGGCTATATTGGGGAGCTTCTGTTTCACTATGCGCTCGGAGTGAAAGTACCAAAGCAGCTGGATCTTCTTGATTTCTTTTATCCCGGACTGATCATCATGGAGGAGCCGGTCAAAACAATCATGAAAGACGAGGCTTTTTTTGATGACAAGGATCTGATGATCCATGCAGAAAAGCATAATGACAGCTTCTATGCGGGAGGAAGCAAAAGAGTTTCGCAGATCACCGCTCGCCTGATCGGAACCTCAAACGCCGGACAGCAGTCTTTCGTCTTTCCATTTCACGATTAACCTCTTCCTGCATAATCTTCCAGTAATGCTTCTTCTTCGGCCTCTATTTCGTTTCCAGGCTCATCTCCGTACGCTTTTGAGATCAAGTAAATCGTAGCTTCTTTTGCCAACGATTCAGCATGCGGTATCTTGTTGATCGGAAGTATTGATACAAGGAATCCAACACCTGTAGGTAATCCTTCGCGGATTAGGACCTCTGACATGGCAGACACATAATCGCCCAGTGTGATCTGTTCATTCTTGTACTGATATCCATACATCAATGCTCCAAACACAATTCTTGTTGCGATCTGTATTGCTTCCTCACTGACTTTCTCCCGGTCAATGATCCCCTCATCAAACGCTTTATCAACCGCTGCATCTACAGCAGCCTTCGCCTCTTCCCAGCTTTCTTCTTTTGAAAGATCAATCCCCGAAACCGCAGCTTCAGCAAGGTTCATAAGCAATGTTCCGTATCTCTGCAGCACCTGTAAAGCTTCTGCCGCCTCGGAAGACACATAATCCGCAGCAGCGGCGGCAAGGTCAATCACATGCCCTGCCCGATCCACAACGAATCCACCCGCATCGGTAACAGCTCCAATTGCATCATCTGCAGTTTTCCCTGCCTGTTCAGTTAGCTTAGAAGCCTTCTTAGCAGTAGCACTTCCAAGTTCTTCTGCGGAAGTTTTGACTTTCACCCCGGCATCAGACAGTTTTTGTTTTACGGAATCCGCTGTTTCTCCTGCAACCGCCCCCCAGCCGGAAAGCACCTCTCCTGCCCGTGAAGCAAAGCCAGAAACCACGTCACTTACCTGGCCTGCAGCACTCGATACTACATCGCCCACATTTCCCGCGATATCAGAGGCAGCCTCTCCTACCTGTCCTGCTGCATCAACAATAGCACCGCCTGCAGTTCCTGCCGTATCAGCAATAGCACCGCCTGCAGTTCCTGCTGCATCAGCAATAGCTCCTCCTGCGGTTCCTGCTGCATCAGCAATCCCGGAAGCTGCTTCCGATGCAAGCTTTCCAAGCTCAGATGGATCAGGCAGTCCAAAAGCCATCACCTCCTGCGAAAAAACAGAAGTGCATATTAACAATGTTGCCAATATGGCTGACACTCGCTTTTTCATAGAGCTCCTCCATTAATATAGAACACGGATCCATATCTGCGCATACGCTGAAACAATCCTGGTGGATAGTCCGCTGTTTCTCCTCTCGCTTATCCTTTTTATTCAGCTCCAGTGAACCTCACAGCCGTCCCATAAGACATAACTTCCGCTGCGCCCTGCATGATAGACGCAGAGGCGTACCTGACACAGACAATGGCATCTGCACCCATTCTCTCCGCTTCCTCAACCATGCGCTTTGTTGCCAGTGCCCTGGCATTATTCATCATCTCATTGTATTTGGGCAGCTCACCGCCGACCAGCCCCTTGAGGCCTGCGCCTATATCCCGGAATGCATTCACCGTCTGTACGGTGCTTCCCTTAACAAGGCCCAGCGTTTCCAGTTCTTTTCCGTTGATTGAATCAGTAGTTGTTAAGATCATCTTCTTCACCGCTCCTTAACTCTTCAATTCTTGACTTCAATGTGTAACACATACCAATCCCCAGAGCAATCATACCGCCCCCGGATTCATATGCATCTCTTCCTCAAGTATGGATTTGTTTTCATTGAGGAGAGATGCGCACTCCATAGTCGAGATCAAAACAGCGCCCCATTATATGCGTCTTCCAAATCCACAATCTCATCAATCACACCGCTGAAATCCGTAATATAATATTTCGCCCTGATCGAATTCATGATATTTGACTTCAGCACCTCCATCGTGCCGTCGTCATACACCGCAACCGTATCAAGGATCCCCGCATTACAGGGATAAGTATCCCCAAAGTAATTCGTCAGCATCATGAATTCGATGACAGAGTCGATTCCTTCGAGTTCCTCGACAGGCTTATCGTCCATCTGAACATTAACAGGGTTATCGGAGATTTTGATAATACGGGTATTCTTTATATCAACGTATGGACTCGATATCATATCCGGATACTGATCAGCCTGATCCTGCCAGGCGTCTTTGATCAGTTCCAGGGTTTTCTTGACGGTCTCGTCATACTCTGCTGCCGTTTCTGCTGTTTCAGTTTCTTCAACACGATCGAAGACACCTTCACCAATTGCAATTTTCTGAATATCAAGGAGTTCTGCATTTCCCTCCAGATCTTCGTAGATATATACGTAATAGTATTCCGGGGTCGCATCAGGCACTATAACAGTTCCCCTGCACAGGAAACAGTAATTTGTTCCCGCGACAACCTGCGTGGCAAGAAGATCTACCGGTTCATAGCCTACTCCGGTGAATGATTCCATCGCTTGATCGAATACTTCCTGTGCTTCAGGTGTAATGGACGTATCGTCAGTTATACTCCAGCCCCCTGAGACAGGCGCTGCGCACACAGATGCGGCGAACAGAAACAACGCTGCAAAAGACACCATCATTGTTATGATTTGTTTTCTCATTCCCTAATTCCTTTCTGCTGCTCGCTCCCTAATATAAGTCTTATCCAAGCCGCTTTTTTACTCCTGCACTGTCTCAGCTGCAGGGGGCAGTCCGAACTCTGCCCTAAGTGCGTCATACCTCTTACGTTCCTTTTCCTTAACCGGCTTTTGGGGATCGTTCATTGTGTGGTGGATCACATCGGCATCCTTAAGCACTTCATCCATCGGGGAATCAACAGACGCTTTATCATCATGATGATAGATGGCAGAACAGATGATATCTGTCTCTTCTTCCGATGTGATCTTCAGTTTTCCCAGAATCTTACGGGCGAGATCTGCCCCTTTATGGGCATGGTCTTCATAGGATCCGGCCGTATAGGCATACATATCATGAAGCATTGCTGCCATACATGCGAGCTCTGTATTCTGCCCACGCTTTTCAGATATCATGCCTGCCGCAAGTGATACGCCATACAGATGCACATAGGCTTTCTTCAGCTCATCCGGATCATCAATCGCTTTCCGCAGTGCTTTATCTGTGTACTTCCTCAACTCTTTCAATCTGCTCATCGCAATCTCTCTCCCTTATAGATTATCTGCTTAATCTGCCATGCCAGTGAAGTCATCACCCTCTGTCATTTCCTTATCTGATAAAATGCGTCGCCTGCCATGCTTCCTTCTCAGGAAGGCCATATTTTTCCCTGCCAAGCGCGATACTCTTCATCAGAAATGACATATTTCTCGCCAGGGCTCTCATTGTCTGCAGGCCTTCCAGATCCTGCTTCGCTTCGCCCTTCAGTCTGCCATGCACACTGTTCCAGTACTGGCTCGATGCGACCGGCATTCCGGAGATGGTGAAATACTTATTCAGCTCATCAAACGTTGCGGAGCACCCGCCCCTTCTTGCCACCGCAACGCTCGCGCCCACCTTCATGGTCTTGTCAAACCCTGTACTGTAGAAGAGTCTGTCAAGACATGCGATCAAAGTTGCATTTGCCGAAGCATAGTATACCGGTGATGCGACGACCAGTCCGTCGGCCTTTTCAAATATCTGTGCAGCCTCATTCACCGCATCGTCAAAAACACATTTCCCATTCTTTGCGCATGAACCGCAGGCTATACAGCCCCTGATCGCCTGGCTGCCGATCTGCATGATCTGCGTTTCTATGCCTTCTGTCTCAAACACCTTCACCATCTCATTTACTGCTATGGTTGTGTTGCCGTCCACGCGGGGACTTCCATTCAGAATCAAAACTTTCATGCTGTTTCCTCCCATCTTCTCACTGTGCTCTCACCAGGCAGACAAAAAATACAACTTACTTTTAAAAACCGAACAGATTTTTTCCGGCTACTTCATCCTATTTCAACACAGGCCTCCAATTGTCTTCTGCGGACAGGAACAATTCAGAATACTCACTATCAGATCCCTATCATCATACCATATCAGATCCGATAACGCTTTCTCCTGCAGCCTGAGAAGTCCGCACTTTTTTTCGCTCCTTATATAAAACACGAACAATTGCAAGGCCATTCTCCGAGATGGATTATGCCGCTGTCGAAGCTCTGTTGCTGCCATGGAATTCCTTAATAGAAAGGCACATATCAACAGCTGTACAGCGGTAATCTGGAAGAAAAGATTGTAATGCTGTCAATGTTATTGGGAGAAAAAACTGATCGGACATGATATGATGTTGTCAGAAAGGCGAATCGGTATTTGTTGCGGAGATTTCCGGTGTGATGTTTGCATCGACCGGAACAATATGTGGGTAAAAAACAAAGAGGAAGGATGCAAACTGATGTCCAGCTATTTTATATACTATACCGAAGCGAGCATTGTCTGTGTCATCATTTTTGGCATTATGCTTTGTTGGGATCTTTTTAGCATTGACAAGCAGGAAAAGCAGATAAAATATGACCACGCACTGATCGCCTTTATGCTCTATTTCGTGTCCGATGCGTTGTGGGCGGCGGTCATTGCCGGTATGTTGCCTCGAAACAGGTTTATCGTCGTATCAACAAATTTCTCAAACTGCGTTCTGATGGACGCTATCACCTACACATGGTTGAGATATGTCATGGCGGTTGAGCAGATTCCAAAGAGAGATAAACCGTTAACAAGATTCATCCTCTTGATTCCGTTTCTTCTTTCTACGGTTGCGCTGATTTTCACCTTTCTTTTCGCTCCCTATCTGCTTCTGAGCAGCGACCTGGAACTACAGCCGCTATACACTGTATTCCTGATCGCGGTACCAATTATTTATATTGTTGCCATACTCGGCTATGCGATGAAGCGAGCGATTACTGCGGAGAGCCTCATCGAAAGGAGGAACCACCTGCTGGTCGGACTTTTCCCGCTCCTGGTCGTCTTCGGCGGTCTGGCTCAGGAAATGGTGATGTCGGAAACACCGATCTTTTGCTTCACCAGTGCGATCCTGATGCTTATTTTCTACATCGCTTCCTTGAAAACACAGATTTCAACCGATCCTTTGACCAGACTGAATAACCGGGGGCAACTGGCCAATTATGTCGCACAGAAGAGCAACATCTACTATGAAAACCGGTTAACGATCGTAATCATGTTTGATATCAATGACTTTAAACTCATCAACGATACATACGGTCATGCTGAAGGCGACCGAGCTTTGATCCTTGTTTCCAATGTGCTTAAGGAAGTTATGAGGAATCACAGTATTCCTATGTTTCTCGCCCGATATGGGGGAGATGAATTCGTTCTTGTTGCCCATCCAACCAGCGAAAGTGAAACTGAAGCAATAATCTGTGAGATTCGCGAAAGAATTGAAGCACGATGTCGGATGGAGGGTACTCCATATACGATATCGATTGGTGCTGGCTACGACAAATTAGCCGGTGAGATGGACACTTTCCAGAAGTGCATGCAGCGAGCAGATAAAAAGTTGTATGAGGACAAGGCAAGGCAGAAGAAGCTGAAGACAATACCATGAAGAGACCACCATGAATGTCATCGGTAAGAGGAAAACTGTCCAAGATTCTCCCATAAGAGGGAAATTGTCTATCGATTCATCAGTCGTTTTTCGCCTTCCCCTGCTCTACCTGCTTGATCTCGTTCCCGGATGCTTCCTTCAGTGAATACGTATCAAACACCGGCTCATCCGGCAGCCTGAGTTCAATGGTATTAATCTTATCCAGAATGCACTTCCCTCTCACCATGGAAATATCAAATACGTGTCCGCCAAGTTTCCGGTCATCGGACACAAAATGCAGATGCCATCCGGCAGCATTAATGCCATCCATATAATCCGGAAAGTATACGCAGATCAATGAGCCCTTGATATCTTTAAAGCAGAATGCCTGCTGCGTCTGCTCCAGAACCGTCTTAAGCGTTACATGCATGGACTTATACGCTGACTCTGATCTGGCATCCACAAAAGAGAACTCTCCGTCAATTCTGGCGACATGCATACTGTTCAGTCCAAACTCTTCTTCGATCAGATTGTTCAGCTCTGACTTGAGCCTGTCAGCGCATTCGTATTCGCCTAATTCAAATGAACGTTTACCCTGCATGCTGCAGACTGCCGAGAACGGAACGCCTTTCTCCGGTTCAGCAACCACAACACTGCCATTTTCCGTGGCGCGGTAACATATCCCGTCAATCACGATCATCTCGCCGTCCACGTCCTCAAATGTCCCAATGCCCGTATCTCCATGTTCCAGCAGTTCCGATACGGTTATTACAGAACGGGAGTAGCCGAGCATAAGTGCCTGAAGTGTCGATACCTGATACATCTTTACCATATCATTTAGCTCCTATACACTTTCCTTATCTGATAAAAATGCGCTGCCTGCCATGCGCGCGGTTCCAATACTGGCTCGATCATTCCTCTTTGCAGTCAGTATGGTTCATCCGCCGGGTGGGCGCCCCAGAGGTATTGCTGCAGTTCGGAGATCCCTTCTTCCTCCTGTGGAACCAGTGCCTTCGAAAACTGGGTTTCATACAGTTCCTGATAGACACCTCCGGCACTGACAAGATCTTTGTGCTGGCCGCGCTCCACGATCATTCCGTCTTTGACGACCAGAATCTCATCTGCAGCAAGAATCGTGGACAGACGGTGTGCGATCAGAATACTGGTTTTGCTTTCAATGATCGGATCAATTGCCTCCTGAATCTTCTGTTCCGATATGGAATCCAGAGCGGACGTGGCCTCGTCAAAGATAAAGATTGTCGGATTCTTCAGCAGAATTCTCGCGATGGAGATGCGCTGCTTCTCGCCGCCTGATAGCTTCAGTCCACGGTTTCCTACCTGCGTGTCCAGTCCCAGTTCCTGCTTTGCGACAAAGTCATAGATATTTGCTTTCTGTAAAGCTTCGATCATCTCCGCTTCCGTAGCGTCCTCTTTCGCATACAGCAGGTTCTCGCGGATCGTTCCGTTGAAGAGATAGGTTTCCTGTGATACGACGCCGACCTGGCTGCGCAGGAACTGAAGGTCCAGCTTCCGTACATCGATTCCGTCAAATGTGACGGATCCCTCACTTACATCATACAGCCTTGGAATCAGATTGATAATGGTACTCTTGCCGGAGCCGGACGGTCCGACGATCGCTATGCTTTTTCCCGCCTCCAGCCGGAAGCTGATATCCTTCAGAATGCGTTTCGGCTCTTCATAGGCAAAGCTGACATGACTGAATTCCACGTTTCCGGTTACCGTCTCAGGAGTCACCGCATCCGGTGCAGACTCAATTTCGGGAGGAATGTCAAAATAGTTGAAAATCCTGGTGAACAGGGACATGGAGCGGATCCACTCCACCTGGATATTCAGAAGGCTGTTCACCGGCATGTACATCTTGCCAAGGAGTGCCACCATTACGGTGATATCACCTACCGTCAGGTTATGGTCATAACGGATCATCAGGATTCCTCCGACCAGATAGATCAGCATCGGTCCGATGCTGGTAAATGTGGTCAGCACGACAAGGAACCACCGGCCTGCCATTCTCTCCCGGATGTTGAGCCGGATCATCTTCCTGTTGATCTGTTCGTACCTGTCGTATTCCCTTTTCTCTTTTCCGAACAGCTTGACCAGAAGCTGGCCGCTCACTGACAGCGTCTCATTCAGGATCCCATTGATCTGATCATTGGCTGCCTGGGATTCATTTGTCAAAGACCAGCGGGTTTTGCCTGCCTTTCTGGTAGGCAACGTAAACAACGGAACAATGATGATGCCGACCAGAGCCAGAATCCAGTTCTTCTGGAACATCGCGATTGCGGCGATCACCAATGTAATGACATTGGAGAGGATGCTGGTGAAGGTATTGGCGATCACTGTCTGAACCCCGTCGATATCACTCGTCATCCGGGTCACGATATCGCCCTGGTTGTTTGTCGTATAGAAGCGCTGGGACATCTTCTGCAGGTGCGCGTACATCTGGTTCCGCATATCATACGTGATTTGCTGGGCAATCCAGGTATTGATGTAGCTCTCCGCCACACCGATCAGGTTTGCCAGGAACGTAACCGCCAGCGAAAGGACAATAAAGAAGATCAGTGCCTTCAGATCCCGGTTGATCAGGCCCTCATCAATGATCTTGCCGGTCAGGATCGATGGCAGCAGGCTCAGGAAAGACGAGGCAGCAATGCAGATCAGAACCAGCACAAGCTGCTTCCCGTAAGGTTTCAGGTAAGAAAAGATGCGTTTCAGCAAAGCCGGCGTAACGGACGGCTGGTTTTCCTTTTCTTCTTCTGACAAAAACGGAGTCCTCATCGGGCCATACGAACCCGGACCTCTTCCTCCCGCCATGTTTTCTCCTTATGTATCAGCAAAACCTTATGGTTCTAAAACCATTCCGGGAATACAGATCTTCCTGTACCCGCTTCCGATCAGAAGATCTGCTTTCCGATAGATCGCCGGTACCTTCTTTGTCCGGAATGCCTGCATCTCCTGCCTGTCTTCAGTCTCTTTCCAATTCCGGATTCCCCCTTCTCATGATGGCAATGAATACAGCCGCAATCAATACGCCGATCGATGCAAATGGAGGCCAGATTAAAACACCCAGTATTGTTCCGGCAATCTTGATCCCAATATCGATGAACAGAAGTCCGCATACATGTTTCATATACTGCACGGTATCGGGCCGCTTATCATCATTTGCAAGACTTCTGTAGATCAGGATCAGCATACCGGTTGTAGCGATCACAACCAGCCCGTAAAAACCCTGTACCACCTCACTGAAAAAAAAATGGCCAACCAGACTCGTCGCATAAGGAAACAGGGAGGCAAAGAACAGAAGTCCTAAACTCAGCCACATCGTCCTGCCAGAAATTTTATCTACTACATGCCATGCATTGTGAAGGCTGATCCACATAGCTGCAAGCCAGAGAAAAGACAAGGCATATTCCGCGAAATTAATCCGAAGATCCCAGAACGCCTGAAGCGTCGGCGCAGCAGGTTTATCCAGTTCCAATACCAGAATCGTCATCACAATTGCGATGACAGCATCCATAAATGCGCCTAACCGATCTTTATTCATTCAAGTCTCTCCTATCTGCATATTCGGCACGCTGTCAAAAACGCTGTCATACATACACCATCCATGAATGGTTTCCTTGTTCTTTCGGGCAGTTTATTCTCTTTATTAATCATCGGCCTTTTCTGTATGCCCTCCACTGTTGAGCCAAATATCTTTGCAAGAATTAACAGGTTGTCGATTGACGGAAGTGACTGACCATGTATCCATTTGTATACAGCCTGTGGTTTTTCCAGCCCGCAGGCTTCCTGAACATCACGGACTTTCAGTCCTTTCCGGTGCATCAGGTGCTGGATATTCTGACCGGTTTCTTCCTGATCAATCATGATATAGATGGGCGCCATTGTGATCTCCTCCTTTTTCGACAAGAAAACAGATTACAACTAAGATTGCGTCCATCCCGAACACACGAGATTCAGTATAAAGTGGTGCTGCGTGGAAAGCAAGTGGATGTTCTGTGACAGTCCGGGAATCCCCGGCTGTTTTCCACCAGTATAAGTGCCGGTGCAAAGCCTGTCATTCAACCAGCAGTTGATTTTCCGGCTGATCGTGCTACGATAGCTTCGTTCATCAGGAAAGGATTCATTCATGCAGGACAACAGGGATTTTACAACCGGCAGGATTCTGACGCCCTTAATCCGGTTTATGGCACCGATCTTTTTTGCCATGCTTCTCCAGGCGATGTATGGTGCCGTTGATCTGGTCATTGTGGGGCAGTTTGCAAGCTCATCAGATGTGTCAGCGGTTTCTACCGGCTCGCAGATGATGATGACCATCACAAATCTCGTGACCAGTTTCGCGATGGGCACAACCATTCTTCTCGGCCAAAGGATAGGGGAAGGCCGCGGACGGGAAGGCGGTGCCGTAATCGGCGGGAGCATCAGTCTTTTTGCTTTGATCGCGGCGGTTTTCACGCTGGTCATCCCGCTGATGCGCAACCACCTCAGTGCTGTGATGCATGCCCCGAAGGAAGCTTTTTCCCAGACCGCAGCTTACATCTGTATCTGCGGGATTGGTTCTGCTTTCATCATTGCCTACAATCTTATCGGCAGTATCTTTCGTGGGATAGGGGATTCCGGAACACCGCTTATGACGGTGATGATCGCATGCGCGTTCAACGTTGCGGGAGACCTGCTGCTTGTCGCTGTTTTCCATATGGGTACAGTCGGCGCGGCTCTGGCCACGGTCTTCGCGCAGGCTTTGAGTGTTTTCATCTCTCTTATCATTCTGCGCAGGAAAGAGCTGCCGTTCGAGTTTCATCCCAGTGATATCCGATTGAACCGGCCGGTGATCCGGAAAGTGACCACCCTTGGGTTTCCGATCGCGCTCCAGGATCTTCTTGTGGGAATCTCTTTCCTTGTGCTGCAGGCGATTGTCAACAGCCTTGGTCTGACTGCGTCTGCCAGCATCGGTGTCGCAGAGAAGGTATGCGGATTTATCATGCTGATCCCGGCTGCGTTTATGCAGGCGATGGCTGCCTTTTCCGCACAGAATATCGGAGCCGGAAAGTATCGGCGTGCCAGACAGGCTTTGCTGTATGCAATCGGGGTTTCTACCGCTCTGGCTGTTGTGATGTTTGCGGTAACCTTCTGGAGAGGGGATCTGATGGCTTCCGTATTCACGAACGATCCGGCTGTCATCGCGGCAGCTGCTGATTACCTGAAGGCGTACGCGATTGACTGCCTGCTGACCTGTTTCCTGTTCTGCTTCATCGGATTTTTCAACGGCCTCGGGATGACGCGGTTCGTGATGATTCAGGGTGTCATCGGTGCATTCCTCGTCCGTATCCCTGTAGCGTTTCTGATGAGCAAAGAGGTTCCGGTCTCCATGTTCCACATCGGACTTGCAACGCCCTGCTCAACCGTCCTGCAGGTTGTCCTGTGCCTGATCTGCTTTAAGGTTGCAGGCAGGAAATACAGGAACCAGGCGGGGTAAATCGCCGGACCCCATATCTCATCAGATAACGTTATACATTTAAAAAAGGCATCCCAAAAGATGCCTTCAAAACCAATCCCTTCTTCATAAAGCCCTGAATGTATTAAGCTTTTTTTCGATCTCCTCAATCACCAGAATATCCGCAGGCAGCCAGTCCACCTGCCTCAGATCATCAAGCGGAAGCACTTTGCCGCCTGATCTCAGATCTTGAGATTGCCAAGCAGGTTTCCGAGGGACGTCCCCAGCGGTTCCCCGGTTTTTTCCTCTTCCAGCCTGTCCTGAAGGAAACGGGATTCCGGGTTCTTTTCCATCTTCGCGATCAGGCGTGCGGTATTTTTTGCGTCCACCAGACCGTCATGCTGTTTGCCTTTCGGTTCGACCTCCGCGAACATCAAGGCGTCCTCCAGAGACATCCTCCATGGCTTGCCAAAGCGTTTTCCGGCAGTCTGCTGGTAATCCACCCAGTGTTCCTTATCCAGAAGCACCGCCAGCTTCTCTTCATCCATCCCTTTTGTCTGGATCTCCCGGGTGATCTGAACGTAATCTGTCCTGCTCCAGGAATAGAACGTGACTTCATAGCCGGACAGCCATGAAATCATGTGATCCAGTGCCTCCTCCAGGGAGGGCGCTTCCATGATTTCTTTATCGCCGATTCCGGTGAGCTCCTGGATAAAATGATCGATCCTTCCGTATTGCGGACATACATAGGTTGAAAACTCGTCTGTGATCTCATACCCCTCATCCATCATAACGGCGCCGATCTGAATGATCTCATGCTCGTAAGGGTAATCCTTCCACTGGTATTCTTTCTGGACAACGCACATCTCGATGTCTATTACTACATTTGCTTTCATACCCGCTCCTTCATGGTATGCTTTCTGGTGAGTTCCCTTATTCCGGGTCACGCCTGCTTCTGTTCAGTTTTGCCATGGAAGCCAGTGTCGATATCTTCACGGGGCAGACCTCCATGCAGGACAGCGATTTGGAACAGGTCTTTCCGAAGTGCTCCGCATAGGTCGTCCGGACCTTCATGCCCATGGCGCGGTTCCTCGAAGCCACCAGATAGCAGTCGTTGGCGAAAGCCGCGCCGAAGAAGGTCTGACCGTTCACGTAGTTGGGACAGACTTCCAGGCAGAGCCCGCACTTCAGACATTTGGCCACGGTGTATTGATGGGCATGGTCACTGTCCGCCGCAGGCTGGTATTCCCCGATGTACATGCTGGCCTGCTTCAGGTTCTCATGAATGGAGGTCCGGTCCACGATGAGGTCGTGGATGACCGGGAATTTCCGCAAGGGACGGATCTCTATCTCCTTTCCCTTCAGGTCCCGCACGAACGTATCGCAGGCGAGCGCTGGTCTTCCGTTGATCACCATGGCGCACGCGCCGCAGACACCCTGAAGGCAGGAACATTCCCAGCCGATTCGGGTCGTCTGCTTCCCATCCGCATTGATGATGTCATCGTGATAGTTGATATAGTCCAGCACCCCTGCCACGGAATTGTCCTTTGGACCGTCGTACGTGAAGGCTTCCCAGTAGGGGGCACTGACGGGCGATTGCTGCCGTAATACTCTAACCTTCATAGATCCGCTCCTTATCCAGCCGCACGCTGTATTTCCCGCCGTCATAGGCAATGATTGTCGCAGATTGGCACGCCGCATCCTGCTGTGGATAATCACTTCGGTAATGCGCTCCGCGGCTCTCCCGCCGGGACAGCGCGCACGTCACCGTCGCCCGGGCGAGCGTCAGGATCGCCATCAGACTGTAGTTGAAATAGGGCATCACGCTGGAATCATAGCGGAGTCTGCCGGCGATCGAAAGATAATAGTCGATGTCCGCAAGTCCCAGCATGAGGTCCTCTTCGCTGCGGACGATTCCCAGATGCTTCTGCATCGTTTCCGCGAGCATGTCGCGGATGTACATGACAGGGAAAGGACTTTGCGTTTCTTTGTTCCGGTCAAGCAGTTTTCTTTCGTCTTCCAGCTCTTTGCTGAAGTCAGGATGGTTCCCGTCCTCGTTTCTGCCTGCGATCTCGTCCGCCGCGACCTTTCCGCTGTAGATGGCCGCAAGAAGGGAGTTGCCGCCGAGCCGGTTGGCCCCGTGATACATGGACGCGCATTCGCCGACAGCGAACAGGCTGCGGATGTTTGTTTCGTGATTGAGGTGTACTGCCAGGCCGCCCATGAAGAAATGCACGGACGGCTGGACCGGGATTGGCTCGCGTGTCACGTCGATCCTCCTGTACTTCGCGCACAGATCCCGCACTTCCTGCAGCCTGTCATCGATGATCTTCCGGTCCAGGAAAGAGAGATCCAGCCAGACCGTTCCGCCCAGCGCGTCGATTTCCCGCGACACGACATCCCGTGTCATCAGGTTTCCGTTTGGACCGTACTTTTCCTCCATGAAGTACACATTTCTGTCGTCCTGCCTGTAAAACAGTCTGCCGCCTTCCCCGCGTGCCGCTTCCGATATCAGCATGCGCTTCTGTGCGGTTTCGATCGTCGTCGGATGGTACTGGATGAACTCCAGGTTTTTCAGCTCGGCGCCCTGCATAAACAGCTTTCCCGCCGCGTAGCCATCGCACTGTGTGGAGCCTGTCGTCTTGCCGAACAGCGCGTTCTGCCCGCCGGTCGCCATGACCACTGCGTCAACAGAAACGAGTTCCAGTCCCCCGTGCGTTTCATCGAACAGCATCGCGCCATGGCAGACACCATCCCGGATCAGTGCCGAGTGAAAGCAGCACCACAGCCTGCGCCGGATCAGTCCCTGCGCTTCATACCGCCGCGCTTCCATGACCAGCGCGGACACGATCTGCTTGCCTGTCGACGCGCCGCAGTAATACGTCCGCTTGTGAGACTGGCCTCCGAAGGCCCGGCGCTGAGGGCGTCCTGTCTCGTCCACCGAAAACACTGTGCCGATGGTTTCAAGCCAGCGCAGGATCTCCCCGCTGTGTTCACACAGCCCTGCCACTGCCTTCTCGCCGCCCAGTCCGCATCCGCCCTTGCGCGTATCCTCGATGTGGCTGGCCACAGAATCGCCGGATCCGTCTCCGGGTATCACAGCGTTGATGCCGCCCGCAGCCATCACAGACTGGGATCGTTCCGACGGGAACGGAGATACCAGTGTCACCTGAATGCCGCGTGACGCGCAGCGCACCGCGCAGGCCATGCCCGAGATTCCACTGCCGATGATCAGTACATGCTTCATGCCGCTCCACCCCCGGTCAGGAACATGGCGAACTCCGCCTTCAGTATCACGCAGGTCGAAACCACGAATGCCGCCGCGCAGAGGATATAGATGACTCTGTCGATGCGTTTCTGTGTTTCGCGGGAAGACAAAAGCCCCAGGGTAATCAGCCCGTTGGTCACGGATACCGCGACATGGGTCAGCACCGCGCCGTAGAACACCGGCTGGCTGATCATCAGCAGCGCAAACCAGAACCATTGCCCTGCCCCGGCAGTAGACTGAAGCAGGCGGTAGGTATTGATGTGCAGAATCAGAAGCGGCAGCATCAGGGCAGCACACACCCGCTGCAGGATGGTGCGCAGATTCTGCTTCGGATACAGATCAAGGCGTGTTCCGTCCGCCTGAAGGAATACCGTCAGCATACCGCAGACAGCATGCAGGCACACCAGCACGAGGATGGGGATCGTCATCAGCAGCTTGATCTGCGGGTTATAGTAAAATGTCAGGTACGCAAATACGTTGTACCCGATGTGCAGCAGTATGGCTGCGATCGTCAGAAGGCCGAGGGCCGCATTCAGCTTTTTCAGCTTCACATCTGTTCTCCTTCCGTATTCACCTCTTCGGGTGATCCAACTCCGACTGTGTCCGGGATCAGTCGTGCGATCTCATGTTCCAATGTGCTGCCCCGGATCGGCTTGATCAGATAGCTGTCAAAGCCCTCCTGCAGGTAGTATGTTTCCATGTCCTGTCCGACATTCGCGGTCAGGCATACGATCTTGCTCTCCCGGCACAGCCCGTCTTCCTGCTCCTTGATCCGGTGCATGCACTCCACTCCGTCCATCCCGGGCATCTGATGGTCCATCAGGATCAGATCATAGAAGGTCTCTTTCGTTTTCTGCAGTGCCTCCATGCCGCCTGACGCTGTCTCAACCGTGATCCCGGTATCCCGGAGCAGCTTCTTTACAACCATCAGATTCATCGGGGTATCATCCACCACAAGGATCTTCGCGTCAGACACGGAAATCGTGCTGGCATAGCTTGCCGCTGTCCGCGGATCGCCTTTCTTCAGATCAACCTCGCCCACTGGCGTTCCGTCCACAATTTCCTGCGGGATAAAGATGCGGAAAGAAGATCCCTTTCCATATTCACTTGTCACGGTTACGGAGCCTTCCATCAGGTCCAGAAGCTGTTTCACGATCGAAAGTCCCAGTCCGGTTCCCTCTATGGCATGTGTATGCTCTTCGTCCACACGCTGAAATGCGTCAAACAGGTATGGGATATTTTCTTCCCGGATCCCGATTCCGGTGTCCGTGACATCATAGACCGCGCAGAACGCTCCGTCCTGATCTGTCGTTCCGGAAATCGTGAGAGAAACAGAGCCCTTGTGCGTGTACTTCACCGCATTGGAGATCACGTTCAGCAGGACCTGCCTGATGCGGACCTCATCTCCCCTCAGTACCACAGGGAGGGCAGGATCCACACGGATGAGGAACTCAAGTCCTTTCTCCTGTGCCCGCATCCAGATCATATTCACGATATCGGAAAGCATGGAAACCGTGCGGTAATCGACCTTCCGGATCTCCATGCCGCCGGTCTCCAGTCTGGACATGTCAAGTATCTCATTGATCGTATGCAGCAGAGTACGGCTGGCAGCTTCGATATTCCTGGCATTCTCCCTGACCTCGTCAGAGACATCCTCCCGCAGGGTCATTTCATTTAATCCGATAATCGCGTTGACCGGTGTCCGGATCTCATGGCTCATACTGGAAAAGAAGCGCTTCTGCACCTGATGAAGATCTTCGATCTCCTTCTTCTGCCGCTGGACGATCCGGTTCTCGGCCTTGTAGACCTCTGTGACGAATGTGAAGAGCATACAGAGGAGCAGCACAACAAGGAGGATCGCCAGAAAGGACTCTGTGTGTTCTTCCGACACAGTATGCCTTGTCAGCAGCTCCGGACGCAGGTAAGCGGTCAGATAGCAGATACCGCTGCCTGTTATGCAGGCCGCGAGCACGACCGCTCTTTCCCACTTCTCTGTTACCAGAAATACATAGACCAGCGCGAAAGTAAAGACGACAGGTGCTCCTCCGTACATCCCGCCGGAAGAAAAAAACGTTAGCGGATAGATCAGAAAGTACAGAAGTCCCGAGATCACGGTTCCCACTCTCATATGCCCGGACCGGAAAGTAAATGTAACCGTTCCCACGAACAGCGCCATCCCGGCGAACATGGTAATCACCTGAAGCGCGCTGCTTCCGATCACCAGGTTATAGACCGTCACGATCAGGTATTCCGCCAGCGCGATGGTGGAGAGCAACTGGAACAGCCTTTCCCGCAGATGGATCTCCGGATCAAGAATATGCCTGATTACACTCCTCATGTGCATTTCCCCGCAGCTGCCACCGCGCGCATAACGCCTGAACCAGATCATTTCCACTGAAATTATAGCACGTCTGCAATCGCGGATATAGGCTCAATGGCCGATTCGGTGCGGCTATATTTGTACAGCGTCTGATGAGAAAAGATGCTACAATATTGTTCAGAACCGTTTCGAACCTGTCAGGGAAAGGAGCAGATATGTTTATAAGAAGCAAAGACGGAAAACATCTCACCAAAGCAAAAAGCATCGATCTCGAAGAGAAGAAGATCCTTGTGAACGGCGTGATCTTCGCCGAGTATGAAAGTGAGGAAGAGGCCGGCATGGTCTTCCACGACCTCTGTCAGGAATGCTGTAATCTGGAGACATTCTTCGATCTGAAGGGCGAGATTTCCGATGATGAAGATGAAGAGTGGGACGACGATGACGGAGACTTTGTGTTCATCACACGCCCGGAAGAATAAACAGCATAATCAGTACCGCCAGGCGCACAATCAGAAAGGGCACCCTTCAGGATATCGCTCCTGAAAGGTGCCTTTATCTTTCAAATATCCTGTCAGCGTCGGCAAAGACAATCGCCACTTCTCCCTTTGTGAGATCCGATGGGCGCTTCATTCCTGCTGCAATCCCTGTCTTCTCGGCAAATGCAGCGGCAACCCGCACGCCCGGATAATAACCGTTATCATCCTTGATCGATGACCAGTCTGCTACGATGGATGGATCATGTACCTTGACGGCCGCATAGATCACCGGTTCCCGGTCGACATACTGCTCGTCATCCCAACCCCATGGCAAGAAGTATGCATCACTCTCCTGCGGGATTCCGTCATTCATGCCATATACATAATCATGGTCCAGGCCGTACAGGTCGATCAGTACCCGGCGCAGGTCTCCCACAGTGGCGTACTCACCCATCTCATCAAACATGGAAGTGCCATACTTTTCTTTCATGTAGCTGACTGCGTCCTCGATCCGTTCCTCATCCGACAGATAAGCCGGAATTGCGTCTTTTGTGAACGGTGTGTACGTCACCTTCTGATAGATCTTCACCCCTGCAAAAACGACAATGGCGGCAGCGGCAATTCCACACAGCGTGATCGACACCGCATGCAGCCTCTGCGACCTGGGATTCGCCGAAAGTAATTCCTTCTTTACCTGAGAGACATCAGAATATCTTTCCTTTGGCGAAAAAGCCGTGCACTTTCGAATGATCTTTGCCAGCGGACGATAGACCCTGATATTCTGGTTCTCCTTCGTGCTCCCGGTCAGTAGCCATCGTAAAACAATCCCCAATGCGTAGATATCCGTGCGGCAGTCCGTCTGGGAGAAACCATACTGCTCCGGAGGCGCATAGGCTACCGTTCCGAAAAACATGGTATCCGCCTCATTCTCGCTCCGGTAGACACGTGCAATATCAAAATCGATCAGCGCGATGCTGCCGTCCGGGCGGACGATGATATTCTGCGGTTTGATATCCCTGTGGATCACCGGCTTCTCCCGGTGGTGAAGGTACGCAAGAATGTCACACAGCCGGATACAGATCTGAACAATCTCCTGCTCGGACAAGTCTTTTTCCTTTGCCATCCTGTCAAGCGGGATGCCCTCGATATACTCCCGGACAGTAACGATCGTATCCTCATTCTCATAAGTGGCAATATGTTTCGGCAGGTCATGATGATCCAGCGTTTCCAGAATGCCGTTCTGCACGATGCCCCAGACTTTCTTCTCAAAACACTTGGCTGCGCAGTCCTTCCCTTCTGCGTTTTGGACGAGAAAGGTGCACACCCCTTTCTGCTCGGAAAGGCATTCCATGATGTCATATTCCGCGAGGAACGCCTTCGGATAAGGCAGAGAATCGTAAGCATCCAGTATGCTCTGCAGCAGTTCTTCATTTCTCACCGCGCTTCCCTCCTAATAAAGGCAGGCTGTTGTCGAGCAGCAGCTGCTGTGTCTGTGGCAGGGATTTATGATGATGGAGACAATAGGCAATCACAGCATCCCTTTTCACCCGCGGATGCAGAGCGGTAGCACGGGCGACTTTCAAAAGCTGCTGCGCTCCATCCGCGTCCAGTTCCAGGCCAAAAGCCAGCTGCAGCACTGTATCCCGTGACGGGTTTCGCGTTCCGGAAAACAGCCGGTGTCCATATGAGGACTCCAGATCACTGCGTTTGATCACGCTCTCCGGCTTTTCGCCTCTATCCGAACAAAGCGCAGATATATATTCTGAAAACGCCGGCAGGTGCTGTGTCTGTCCTGTGCTTTCCAGCCAGGTCTCTACTGTAGATGATTTGAACAGCCTGCCCCACAGCTCCTGCGTTGATACCTGATCAGAATTGTCTTTCATCAGCTTCTCTTCTCCTTCAGGTATGGAGGATCAGAATTTCTCCATCACCAATTCAGAAAGAATCATAATCCTCTTCCCTGGATCCGACGCCATCCGCTTCCGGCGTACTCTGGGATGCGTTAATGGTCAGTGTACTCTCATAGCCTGCCTCCAGTGCCGTCTGTTCCACTGTCTGCCCGCTGCCATCGTCAAACTGCATCACTTCATAGTACGCGTCTTCACCAAACGCGTCCTTTGACCCATACCAGGTTTCTCCGATGCCTGCCTTGATCTGATAGCTCCCTCCGGGAAGCCACACATCAGCTGATGACGCAGCGCCAATGAAGAGAATGGCTGCAAGATCACCGTTTTCCGCATAGATCTTGAACACAGCGGCTTTCCCTCCCGGCATGCTGTCTATCTTGATTGTAAAATGATTCTCCTGGGAAGACCAGGATTCGTTCTGGTAGATGATCCCGGTCTCAGGCCAGTTCTGCACACACGCCTGCGCGCGTGCGGACGCCTCTTCCTTCATGCAGGCAGAGAACCTCTTCCACGCATCATAGTACTCTCCGTTCATGGCAAATGCGCATCCGGCAAGATAACTGTATTCCTCCGGATCCATATTCTCACGGACGATATTGTCAACCCCTGAAGCGCTCTCCGACGATTGCTGCGCCTCCTGCTCTTCCTTTTCCTTCTGCAGCGTATACTGGCACTTCAGCAGCTCTTCGAAAAGATCAGCGTCGACCATGTCTGTCTGTTCACGGCCAAGGGCAGCCTGCATGTTGTGAACCGCAGCCAGGGTTTGATTGCCGACAGCTCCGTCCACCGTCAGTCCCTGGTCAAATGCATTGAGCAGCGTCTGAAGGCCGGCGCCATAGTCGGATCTTTCTCCTGCAGTGATGGTATTGCCGGCAGCAAGATAATCATAGGTGGAAGCGTACGATGGCTGAGCCAATGCCTCCAGAACCTCCCGCACCAGCCCGGTATCCGTCTCTCCTGCTCCTGTTTCAGTGTTTCCCGCAGGATTCTCTGCTGTCGTATCTGTGAGTGTCGTATCTGTGAGATCGGACGATGCCTCATTGTCTGAGGGTTCGTAGGCGGCAACCGCATCCATGAATGCAGCGAAAGCTGCCTTTTCCTCCTCATTCTCCAGATGATTCGGGTCAGCAGGCCATTTCTGTGTCCAGGAAGAGCCGACGGATATACTGATCGTGTCACCATAACGTTCCCACAGTTCCACCTGAGCGATCATCTGTCTGTCTTCCATCCCGTAAGCAGTCAGCGTAACCTGAGAGTTGTAGGCGCTGATCGTCCCGACGGGCCCGTAATGGCCGGCCAGTGAATACTGAAGATTCACGATGATCACAGCGGACGCAAGATCCGGATTGTTTGTGAATGTGACAGGAATCTCATTGGCATTCACATATGCACGCATCCCTTTTTCTTCTGGCACGGCGCCGATCGGATTGGATGGATCGATCCGGGACCACCCTCCGTCACCGTATACATACTCCATGATTTTTGACCGGATCTCCTGCGTATCCTCGTCACTGTTTGTGTAGAGCGTATCATGGGAACTCTGCGCTGCCGGATCAAGGACAACCAGACAGTTGAACGGCTGCGGCGATGCCGGCCTGAAAGCATCAAAGGATTGTCCGTAGTATTCTTCGAAATCCTCATAGGTCCAGAGCATCGAATGACTGATCTGTGGCAGCACGGCTTCTGTTTCCACCCGCTCTTCTGTTTCAGATCCATCAGTCTGCGAAGCTTCCGCTGGTACTGCCGGATTCAAAGCGATCAGCAGCAGCAAACACATGGAAAGCATTGTTATTCTCTTCTTCATAATCTGCCTCCCTTGATTCTTCTCTCTATCCGATGATGTTCATGCACCTTGTTCTGTTTCCACGATCACCCGGCCTGTTTTTTCCTCCAGGTATGAACTGATCAACCCGTCCGCATCAAAGATATCACTGGTGCTCTCTGTCAGCACCCTTTCCTCACCTTCCTCCAGATCATAAGCAGTGATCTTGTATGTCACATCATAGCTGTCGTCCAGCTTCTGTCCCGTCCTCGTATCATACCAGTAACCTTTATATGTTTTTGACGCAATCCCGCACAGGAAAACATACCTCACATCGATTACATTTTCCGCTTCAAACCCCTCCGGAATAAACCGATCATACCATGAGGGATGAGAAGAATCCTCTTCTTCCCACGCTTCCTCCAGCCATACTGCTTTACCGGCGCCTGTATATCCCGGATCGATCACAAACTTCCCGTCTTCCATATGGTCAAGGAAAGCCCTCCGAAAGCTGACCTCCCGATAGATGTCTCTGGAAACAGCGTACTCTGTTCTTGTATTCCCATCAACTTTGTTTCTCCACTTTCCCTCCCCTTTTATTTCCATATACTCATATTTTCCACCTCATACGCAAGAAGCACAGCCTCCTTTCCGTCAGCCCCGGTATAGAGATACTGCATATAATTCTCCGGTTCCCGGATCTCCTCTTTGAAACTCCTGTAATCCGGATCGATATTATGACGATAGTCATTTCCAGGATCTAACAGGACAGTTTGTCCAATCTGCTTTCCATTCTGATATTCACTCAGGGTCGTTCTGAATGGTTCCTTCATCTCTATCCCGGGATAAGGATCCCCATAGATGAGCCTGTCCAATGGCGCATTCTCTCCGTAAAAAGCATGCAGGGCCGCCGTTCCGGCCGCAATTGCAGCCGGTACACATAGAATCAGGCCGATCACCCTCGCTGCGGTATTCTTTGGAAAATAACGCCATACGACAGCCGCCAGAGGAATAAATGCTCCGACCGGAAGCATGATCGGCATGGTGTCCTGATAGTTATACCACTGCCCGAATGAACGATGGATCAGGTACATGAATACAGTATCCAGGCCAAGCAGCACCACCCAGAAAACCAGCTCTCCCGGAAACGATCTCTTACTCTTTGATGAATTGTATTTGCTGCGAACTGCCATATTTTATTCTCCGCTGATCTGTGTTTCTCCTGTTTCAATTCATTCTATAAGAAAGGGGTGTATAATAATTGGTCTGGCAGTCCACTTTTTAACTTTTTCAAACAAAAAGAGAGATATTGTCAGGGTCGGGTAGAAAAGGCCACTCCTGAGCCGGGTAAGAAGGGCCAATAGTAGTCGGATGAGAAGGACCACAACCGGTCGGGCGAAAAAGGCCATTACCCCGTTTCTGTTACTCCTTATATAATGACAGGTGCCAACGCATCAACTATATAAGGAAAATGACAGAACAAGAACGTAATGACCTTCAGTTAACTATAACACATGCGCTGAAGGAAATGGAGCAGGAAGCTGGGGATCGGTTCGACATCCAGAAGATCAATCTGGCGGATCTCGGTCGTAGGACAGGCATCTCCAGGAAGCGGCTCCGCAACATCCAGAAGAATGGTTTTGTCGTAAAACCACACGCCCTGCGGGGAACCCGAAAAGAGAAAACGGTTCTCTCCGGGTTTACCGGTATCATCGACGCCCAACTGAAGAAAGGAGTTACAAACTCAACATCCATAAAGGAGTTGCTGGATGAAGCCGGTTATACCGGCGGACAGACACAGGTAAAGGAGTATATTTCTTCCCATCTTAATCTTGTGCCTGCCAAAAGGCAGATCGTGGCTCCGCAAGGGGGCCGTGGCAGGAGGTATACCTCCGAGCCCGGAGAATCCTTTCAGATGGATTGGGGATTCGTCAATGTTGAGAAGGATACCGGTGTGACCTACAGAGCAGCTTGCTTTGCGATGATCTGCCATCACTGCGGCGAACGGTACATCGAGTTCTTCCCGAATGCCAAGCAGGAAAATCTCTTTATCGGAATGCTCCATACATTCCAGCGAATGGGCATTCCCCGGCATGTACTGACGGACAACATGAAGAGCGTTACGACCGGAAGAGATACGGATGGAAAGCCTGTCTGGAACAAGGAATACGAAAACTTTATGGTGACGGTAGGATTCGAAACCCGGCTCTGCAAGCCGCGGCATCCTTTCACCAAAGGTGCTGTAGAGCGTCTGGTTCAATTCGTAAAAAACAACTTCATGGCAGGCCGTACATTTGGAAACATCACGGATCTTAATTTCGAAGCCATCCGTTGGTGTGACTCCCAGAACAGGCGGTACCATAAAGGCGTATGCTGTATCCCGCATGAAGAGCACATGAACCGATGCCTTGGCGCAGAAGCCAGGCTTGTTATGACCGATGAACTCCACCTGTACCTTTGGCCGGAGCGTAAGATCTCCTTTGACGGGTTTGTAAACTTTGAAGGACGCAGATTTGGTGTTCCTTACTGGTATACCGGAAAGACCTGCCGCCTGAGCAGGCAGGAGTATACGCTTATCATCTGTTCATCAGACCTCAGGCGCAAGCTTGTCGAACACGATGTAACCTGGAGCCGCCGTGACAGCTTTTGTAAGGATCAGTATGCAGCGGAGCAGCCGGAAGAATACCCGACTGCTCCTGTAACCACCATCATGCGCCAGAATGCTCTGCGCAAACCACAGGCAGCCTTCTCCGGATTCAACTTTGACAAGGAGGTGGCATGGTGATGGAGCAGTCCGTTTTTGACCGCATTGAACAATGCTGCAGCGTATTAAAAGTAGATCTGTCATCGACAGAAGCGGCTTCATATGCAGAGAAGCACAATCTCTCGCAGGAGCAGCTCAGCGCGATGGACATGCTTTTTGAGTTTCTTGCAGAGAAAAAGCAGCGAACCTGTGTCGAGACTTTGCTCCGCTTAAGCCGCCTTCCGGTCAAGGCACCCAAAACTTTTGAGAACTATGATTTCTCCCGTCTTCACGGAAAAGACGCGGCGACGATAAGCAATCTTCCATCTCTGTCAGAGGTTCATTCCGGCAAGAACATCGCGTTGATTGGACCTCCCGGTGTCGGAAAGACTCACCTTGCGGAAGCTTATGGCAGGGCTTGTTGCCTGGAAGGCATGAAAGCGTATTTCCTGAAGGCATCCGAACTGAAGGCCAAGTATGTAACAGCTCGTAAATTTGGCAGAGAAGCAAACATGATCAATGGCCTGATGAAGTATTCATGCCTGATTATAGACGAGATCGGACGCTGCACTTTCGACAGAGAATCAACGGCACTGTTCTTCGATATGATAGACCGGTGGTACGGGAAAGAAGGCTCAAAGTGCATGATCTTCACCAGCAACAAGCAGCCCAGTGAATGGTTTGAATTTTTCCGTTGTGATGACGACCTAAAGGCTGCGCTGGATCGTCTGTTTGACGACGCCAAGGTAATTATTTTCAAGGGAGACAGCTATCGCGGCAGGAAACGCGAAGTTTTGGCTGTAGAGACCGGGCCGATTCCATCGAATGCGAGGATCGGCGGAAACCAGTAAATCAAAGCATAAAAAGTGAGAAGTTGATGTGTTGGCCTTTTTTATCCGACTGGTAATTGGCCCTTTTCACCCGACTCTGAATGGCCCTTCTCACCCGGCGCTAACAATATTTTCCATGTCATTTCTGGAAAATATCTCTCTGCGGATAATGTTCTTCCTAAATTATGACTCCTTGACGGTGCGCATTGTCGGGAATATATTTTCGCTTATCACATATGTCTCCATATCTTCTTAAAACCTCCCTTTTACTTGCTCCTCGCAAGGTTCGTTTTCATGTAAGTTTTTATAAGTTCCCATACACCGTGTTCAGATTGGCGTAAGGTTTGGCGTATTGGCGTGAAGGTCGTACTTCATTGTTCTACATTAAAGTACATCTAACTGCATCAATTCTGGCGTATGTCTAGCGTAAAATTGGCGTAAACCATCATAGAGGGAGATACCTTGAACAGAATTCCGCAGCTGTTATCATCTCCACATTCTCATAGCGGCCGATATCCAGAAGATCTTTATCACCACTGACAATATACAGTGCCTTTGCATCCAATGCGCAGCCGATGAACTTATCGTCATCCGGATCCCTGCTTACCTCGACCTTTGTCTTTGGAGCAATCAATTCCAGTCCCGCAATGAAAGGAGCCAGTACATCACGGCGAATATGTCCCTGTTTTCGATCAATCATCTCCTCAACGATTTCCTCATATTCCTCAATAATTTCAGGAGTAGCGCAGGCATGTATGCCGTTCTTTCCAACCGACTCGATGACTCTCCTTGGAGCTCCCCCAAAGAATGTACCAGATATCACCACATTGGTGTCGATGACTATCTTCATAGACGCTTCTTCCTTCTGACTTCCTTGATGATATCGTTCACATCCGATTCCTGATATCCCACTGATGCTGCCCATTCCCTGGCCTCATCAAGTCTTTCCGTAAAATCCCGCTCCGTCGGGATCGTAATAAGCTTCAGCATGATCACGTCATCAGATGCATAGGCAGCAAGCTTCGCTCCGCTCCCAATGGAAAGCCTTTTTCTCATTTCAGCAGGAAGGACAATCTGTCCCTTGGACGAAACAGTCAGCACGTCAATGCTCATACTCTCACCTCCGATGTAAGAATTTCTTACATTCAATATAGCATTAGCCAGAACAAAAAGAAAGATACATTCGCTGCTTCCCTTCAAAAACGTCCAAAACTGTATCCGGCCAACGACACTGGATGGAAAAATCTATGCACTTATTCTAAGCGTGAAATCTCACACAAGAAGTTGATTCCTTGTTCTACACGTTTTTTTACTTGAACAAGCTTATTGAACGTAACATCGTGTCATATATTACGCGGGATTTATTTACCTTATTATATGTATTGCCCGGTAATGCTCTCATTAAACTGTTTGATTTCGTCAGGAGTGCCACTCGCAACAATCCTGCCCCCCTCCTTTCCGCCGCCCGGTCCCATGTCGATGATGTAGTCGGCATTCTTAATGACATCAAGGTCATGCTCAATGACAATGACAGTTGCTCCATGGTCGATCAGGGTCTGAAAAACAAGCAGCAGTGTCCTCACATCCTGCGGATGCAGTCCGATCGTCGGTTCATCAAAAACAAATACGGAGTCGCTCTGGCCCTTTCCCATCTCACTGGCCAGCTTTAAACGCTGCGCCTCACCGCCGGAAAGTCCCGGCGTTTCCTCTCCTAGGGTCAGATAGCCGAGGCCTAAGTCATGCAGCACCTGGAGGCGCTGTTGCAGGAATTTAAGTCCCCCAAGCACATGCAGCACCTGATCCACACTCATATTCATGAGCTCCGGCAGACTATATTCATTTCCGTCCTTTGCCTTCCTGCGGATATCAAAAGCATCTCTTCTGTACCGGGAGCCCCGGCAGTCCGGGCAGGGAATCTTCACGTCAGGCAGGAACTGAACGTCCAGCGAGATCTCCCCTGTTCCGTCACAGGTCGGACAGCGGAGCTTTCCCGTATTATAAGAGAAATCTCCGGCCTTGAAGGAGCGTTCCTTTGCGTCTTTTGTTTTTGCATAAACTTTTCTGAGTTCGTCGTGGACATTCGCGTACGTCGCCACGGTCGATCGCACATTGATGCCGATCGGCGTCGCATCAATCAGCTTGACCTGTGTGATGCCTTTTGCTTCAATGCTTTTCACATGTGCCGGCAGCCTCTGCCCACTGATCTTTGCCTTGAGCGCCGGAATCAGGCTTTCGAGCACCATCGTCGTCTTGCCGGAACCGGAAACGCCCGTCACTACGGTAAGCCGTCCCATTGGTATCCGCACATCCAAGGGGTGCACCGTATGAATCACCCCTGTTTCCAAATGTATGGCACCTTTCGCAAACATGGAAGCCGTCTGTAAAACCGGACGGATTCTTGCTTCATACTGATCGGATAGGAACGACCCGATAACAGACCGCGGATTCTTCGAAATGTCTTCGATTTTGCCCTCGGAAATTACCGTCCCGCCGTCTGCTCCGGCTCCTTTTCCCATCTCGATCATCCAGTCGGCGTGCTTCAAAACCTGTGTGTCATGATCGACGATGATAACGGAGTTCCCGTCCGCCCGAAGATCGTCCATCACGCCAGTCAGGCCCTTGAGATTATAGGGGTGCAGGCCGATTGACGGCTCATCAAGAACATAGAGTACGCCGGTCGTGCGGTTGCGGACCGCTCTTGCGAGCTGAACGCGCTGCCTTTCCCCCGTGGAAAGCGTCGAGGCTGCCCGATCAAGCGACAGGTATCCAAGGCCGAGGTCCATCAGCCGCTTTGAGACGTCCATGAAGGATTCACAGATATTTTCCGCCATCGGACGCATTTCTTCCGGAAGAGAAGCCGGAACACCCTGCACCCAGGGGATCAGTTCCGAGAGTGTCATCGCCGTCGCCTCATCCAGGCCGATACCCCGAAGCCTCGGCGCGCGTGCGGCCTCAGAGAGCCTTGTTCCATGGCAGTCCGGGCAGACGTCTTCTTCCAGATATTTTTCGAGCCGCTTCATTCCCTTCTCGTCCTTGACCTTGGCAAGGGAATTCTTCACCGAATTAACCGCGCTGTAATAATTAAAATCCATTTCCGCAGGTTCCAGCGTATTCGGATTGACGTAGTGGATGTGGTGCTTCTTCAGCTCGCCGTGATAAACAATCTCTTTCTCCTCTGGCGTCAAATCACGAAATGGAACATCTGTCCGCACGCCCATCGTCCGCACGATATCCTTCATCAGTGACCACATGAGTGTCCCCCAGACGACGACCGCTCCTTCATCAATTGTCTTAGAATCATCCGGCACCAGCGCTGCCTCGTTCACGGTCTGGATGACTCCCGTTCCGCCGCAGGTCTTGCAGGCGCCGGTGCTGTTGAAGGCAAGCTCCTCGGCTCCGGGGCCATAGAATTTCGCGCCGCAGACAGGACACGTAATTTCCTGCATTGCCGCGACTGAAAGAGACGGAGGGCAGTAATGCCCGTTGGGACAGCGGTGGCTCGCAAGCCGGGAAAACATCAGCCGCAGACTATTGAGCAGCTCCGAAAGTGTGCCGAACGTGCTGCGGATGCCGGGAACTCCCGGCCGCTGGCGCAGCGCAAGCGCCGCCGGTACGTACCGGACATCATCCACATCCGCCCGTTCCGCCTGTGTCATTCTCCGACGTGTATAGGTTGAGAGAGATTCCAAATACCTGCGGGATCCCTCTGCATACAACGCACCAAGTGCAAGCGACGATTTTCCCGATCCGGAGACACCTGCAATCGCTACAATCTCATTAAGCGGGACATCTACATTGATATTTTTAAGGTTATGAACCTTTGCGCCGCGTACCTCGATATACTTTGGCAGCATCTTCCTCTGTCTGATCTCACCGGACATAACAATTACCTCTTCTCCATTTTCTGGTTGATATTTCCCTTTGGTGCAATCCGGAACTGATACGAATGCTTTATTTCATCAGAGTTTTTCCAACAGAAAAAGCCTTACCAGCAGTTTCTCCCATCATAATGTAATCTTTGCTTGTATCTTCAAACCACACAATATTCATTTTACGAACCTGAGGAATTCCATCCTCTCCGATATATTGATCATCAATGGTAGTTTCCTTGATTCTGCCCACGATTCTGGTATTGCCAAATTCCTCTTTGATCGAAATCACCTCGCAATGGAAGGTCATCGGATATTCTTCAAATTCGGGAGCATTTACATAAGGGGATTTGACACAGGTCAGTCCTGATCTTTTGATTTTGTCCGGTACCTTGGCTGCCGACACAAGGCCAACATAATCCGATGCCGCCAAAGTCTCTTTGGTCACAAATGCCATCGTAAACGCCTTATTGATCTTCAAATTGTCCAAAGTCTTATGCTGGATAATGTTGATTGCAACTTCCTTTGAACCAACCTGCATAGCCCAGCCCACATTCATAGCATCCGGGTTGTTATTCTCATCATACGTTCCGATAATCACTGACGCATACGGTACAAATCCAATTTTTGCTCCAAACGTCTTCTTCATTTTCTTTTCCCTTCTTGTGATTCATAATCGTTGTTTTGTTCCTGGTATTTATATCGTACCGTATTTCGAATTCATATCAAGTACGCAGATTTTTCTGACATAGTATCTTGCGTGATACCATAACAGAAAACGTCTGTATCATCAGCCGCCGATAAGGGGGTGCGGACTTTTTCTTGGACTGCCCAAGCAGCAAGTCCAAGAAAAAGTCCGCACCCCCGTACCGTTTCGGTGTTAATCCTCCACACGTTTTCCGGCCAGTAGTCTTTTGGGATTCCGACATTGCCTTCTTTCAGGTGTTGCCGGTGAACATGGTGTTTCACATACCCCGTATCTGTGCGATTGTGATGTCATTCCATGCCGCAGCCTCTATCACGGTCGCGATACATCCGCAATAGAGTTTCCTTGTCTCCATGCGTTTCTCCCTTCAGATTATTGACAACAGTTACAATTCAGGCCAACAATGACTTCGGTTTTTCCCGGAACAGAAAAAGCACCTTTCAGGATTAACTCCTGAAAGGTGCCTATTCTTGCAATAAGTGCTTCTATTGTCACATGATTGCTAACAATTCATCACCGTTTATTATTCTTCGTGATGCATTGCAAATTTGTTGTCAATTTGTTGTCAACACATTTTCTCAAGCCCGGAAACCCGCATGGTTGCGGCATTTATTCCTTGAGGGACTTCATTGTCGGGATGTCCGCCATCATCATGTCCTTGAGGATTGTTGTTACTTGATATAGCTCCTTTCAGAAGCATTTTCTGATCGATCGTTTAGTCCTTCGAAATCCATATAAGTCCATCGTTTTTATGTACTTAATATGTACTACGGCGGAAATCTATGTACCAGTGGTACAAGAGATATTTCCAAACTATCCTATCAAAAAATGTCTTTGCCTTTCTGTAATGCTTTAATTGCTTCGTGCTTTACTTCATCAGTTGCCTCGGCATAGATATCCAGCGTGGTCTGAATGTCCGCATGTCCCATAATCTCCTGGATCGCTTTAATGTTTGTCTCGCGTTCACACAATCTGGTACAAAACGTATGCCTCATATGATGACATGAAAAATGCGGAATCAGGAGCGGCTTGCGTTTTGCTTTAGCAGCCTTCAGCAGCTCTGCATCGTTGTAGCTGGTGTATACCCGTTTAATCGCCCGGTTAATCGGTCCCTGATGCAACACACCACCGAAACGATTTCTGAAGATAAAGCCCGTCATCCCGTCGATCTTTGTCGTACAGAATCCGGTTTCTTCCTGATGTGCATACTCAGCCTTTAATGCTTCGTAGACTTCGTCCATCATAGGAATAATCCGTGTGCCCTTTTCCGTCTTCGGCGTGGTGACATGAAAAGTCTCTTTTCCGCCGTCACCATCCCATCTGGCATACACCAAGCTGTGGTTGACGCTGATTTCGCGCTTTTCAAAGTCAAGGTCTTCCCATCTCAACCCGCATACTTCGCTGACACGCATCCCCGTTCCAAAGAAGACGGTGAACAAAGGAAGCCAATGATAATACTGGGGATGGTTCTCTGTAAAATCCATGAAAGCAGTTGTCTGCTCAATCGTCAGAGCATGTCTTGTTCCCTTATCCCACAGCTTGCTTTTCTTTATTTCCGTCATGACTCCGGAAGTCGGATTTGTACGAATGATCCCGTCGCGGATTCCCATTTGGAATACCGGATGAAGAACGGTATGCACATTCTCTACGGAAAGCGGTTTTACACCCCACTCATTCATCAGCTGATAGTAAAAGAACTTGATGTCCGAATATTTGATATCCTTCAACAGCCTTTTTCCTATCGTATCCCTGACGAAATGATCATAGATGTAATTGTAATTCGCCTTTGTCGTCGGCTTAAGATCGTATTTCAGAGAAATATAGCGGTCATACGCATAATTCAATGTCGTACTTCCGGCCACATAGGTCTGGATGTTATCTAGCCGATCCCGCGTGACTTCATCTTCCTTTTTCCTGAGATCCATGATGTTGCTTGCATAAAGTGTATGCGTCTGCCCAAACGGATCCCGGTACTGATAGATATATAGTTTTTTATCCGGCCTGTAGCTTTCTCCCCTCCGTAATACCCGGCCTTTTGGATCTTTTCGCGCCATCTATTCTTCCTGCCTTTCTGAATTCAGTTCATTCAGGAAGAACATAATCTGCGATCAGGTCGATCTTTCCTGTTGCTTCAACAGCAAAGAAAAGCCATCTAACAGTGTTTTTGTTACTGTCTGTTCATGATCAGTGGCATACTGGCAAATATCTTGATATTCCTTTTCTGTAAGACGTACTGTAACACTCCATTTTCTAGGATTATCTGATTTTGGTCTTCCCATAACAGCCATATCTGTGCCCTCCGATCAATTTCATTTTTATCATACTTTCTGTCTTGCAGAAAGTCAACTCGCATTGATCATGTTCTTCACTTTTAGCTGTTAGTCAGACCCGGAATGTTTCCAGGTACTCCTCAAAAATCTTTGTATTTACCAGAGAAAGCCGATTGACCTTAACTACGGCTCTCGCTTCCGCTGCCAGCTTTATGAAAGTATTCTTACACATGGAATACAGCTCAGCGCCTTCATCGTACCGAACATAAATCTTCGGCCTGCTGCTTTCTCTTTTCTTCTGATGTCTTTCTCTTAATTCCTCCCTGTCAGCACTCGGATCAAAATGATCATCATAATACCGTCTTGCCATCTATTCTTCCTGCCTTTCTGAAATTAATCCATTCAGGAAGAACACAATCAGCAATAAGGTTGTACTTTCCCATTACTTTATCAGCAATGAAAAGTCATACAATAGTGTCTCTGTTATTGCCATATCGGTCATGGTCAGAGATATTTCTGAAAACATCATGGTACTCAATACTGAAAAACACCCATCAGATATGTATTATTGTACAATTAGGTACTCCTCAAATCAGCCGTATCAGAATCCTCCAATCAATTCCAGTACTATCATACTTTCCGTCTTACAGAAAGTCAACCCATATTGATCATGTTCTTCAACTTCTTGGCTGATGGTCAGACCCGGAATGTTTCCAGATACTCCTCAAAAATCTTTGTGTTTACCAGCGAGAGCCGATTAATCTTATAAACTGCTCCCGCTTCCGCTGCCAGCTTCATGAAAGTATGCTTACACATGGAATACAGCTCAGCACCTTCATCGTACCGGACATAAACCTTCGGTCTACTGCTTTCCTTTTTCTTCTGATGTCTTTCTCTCAGTTCCTCTCTGTCTGCACTCGGATCAAAGTGATCCTCATAGTAACTTCTTGCCATCTGTTTTTCCTCCGTTCTGTAGTCTCGGAACGGAGATGGCTGCTGACTGGTTCTGCAACAACCCTTCTCCTTCCAATAACCCCAAAACAAAGGGCTGTCAGGAAAGCTGCATGTTTATTTTATTTCAAAAACACATTCATCAGCACGGTTGTTACTCTCTGCCGGCTGTCAGACCTAACAGTTCTTGTATAGAACCCATTGCCTCAAAATATTGATCTGGAAAAGCATTGTCACCATGAGCATCAATACTCATGCTGTCGATCAACAGTATATTCACCGCCAATCATATTTGTTGAATTGAGTGGAATCGAGTGTGACTCGATTTTCGCACATCAAACCAAGATCCTCCCTTTTACCCTGAATTGAGTGGATTATTGAGTTTACTCGATAGAATTGAGTGGTCTATGTAGATCATGCTTTCAAAACATATTTGGAGCCTCGAGCCTTTCCAACCTTTTCAATGAGTTTTTCATCCCTCATCTTATCGATTGCTGACCTGGCCTGTTGTTTAGTAAACCCACACAATTCTTGAATAGTTGCATTTGTTATTTCTCCATTTTCTTTCAAATAATCCAGGATCATGGTCTTTGCTTTTATATAACTGGCAACTTTGTCTCTGATATATTCCACGTCCGATTTAAGAGCAGCATAGGCCCTCGCGGTTTTGCTCCATAGGCAGTCACAACCTTTAGGCTCCATAACGCATTAACTCCCTCTTGCTACAGCTTTATCTTTGAAAGGATTTCATCTTTTCGCTTTAGGATCCTGAGCAATGTATTTTTATAGATATCCTGTTTTCCTTTTGCTGCAAATCCTCTGGCTCTCGACTCTGTTAGCTTCCTGAAATCACCAATTGTTTTAATTTGATTCGCTTGTAAAAACGACAGTACTTTATCATCGCACATAGTAGAATATTTTTTCAGTTCCTTTATAGGTAAGTCGTCAATTGTAAGCGTCTCACTTTCTGCAGAAACATCTACCCTTTCCGGTTTTTCATGATTATCTTCCGGTTTCGTCTCTTCTGTGTGAGCCGGATTCCGTGCATCGAAGGTCTCAACCCAATCCTTCAGATTTTTATACTGATCCTTATGTGATTCAATGAATTCTTTACTGGTTATTGCTTTAATATCCTGTGCGAGAGAAGCAACTTTGCATCAAATAATGATATGACTTCCGACGTTATACCTTCTCTCGCAAATCAGACACGGTTCACCACAGACAAAGGCAACAGTCTTTCGTCAGTCAATGAGCTTCACACAGAAGCGAAGAATCTGATCCGGCAGAAACATGGGATCAGTACGAGACATTTCCAGGGATATCTGGATTGGATCCTGTTCAGAAAGAGATTGAGGTACACGCTTGAGATGACAAAGTGGAAGTCAGCAGCGTATATGGATACCATGCAGGAACTGATTCCGTTCACTGCCGGGGATATCGTTAAA
>Ga0256405_10002673_pt1 | contig 39591 bp, 32 predicted proteins | sample RumenRJG_02DNA_FD_189096 | JGI IMG/M metagenome (GOLD analysis project Ga0256405, IMG submission 189096) | Bovine rumen microbial communities from Lethbridge, Alberta, Canada - RJG_02 | ecosystem: Host-associated > Mammals > Digestive system > Stomach > Rumen | place: Canada: Alberta... | reverse complement strand
CAATGAACGGTAAAGAGAATAAACTTCTTCCTCAAGACGAATCCTGTTCAGCGAGGAACGATACAAATCTTTCTTTTCTTTCATCTTTTTGAATAATAAAGGTGTCAACCTTATCTACAAAAAGACAAAGTACTAAGACTCCCTCGTTTAATCATCATCTCAACGTTCAAAAGTATAACTATCTACTGATGTAAAGCCCTGAAAGGGCGCCAGAGCATAGGCGGGGGTGTTAACCCCCGTGGGAGATATCCCCCAATATATAAGCCCCAGCGGGGCGACACAACAAACCTGTCACTCCTTTGTGGTTACGCTATTCTACCGATAATTAACGGGGGCTCACGCCCCGCCTATATTGTGACATCCCTACGGGATTGACCATGCGGGATGATGCCTACACACGGCTCATTTTCCTGCAACAATTTTTCAGGTCTTCGTTATTACCTGCAAAACTTTTATTACCAAAAGAAAACGAAATGATAAATACGACGCTGAGAATTTTGTTGTATAGAAAGAATCCTTTACTTTTGCAAAAGGAATAAACAATTGAAATGACAGATCCATGAATACCAAGAAAGCGATTATTGTAGGAGCTTCTTCCGGTATCGGAAGAGAGGTTGCCATCCGACTGATTGAAGACGGATGGACCGTAGGCATTGCCGCCAGAAGGCAGGAAGCGCTATACGACATCAAGGCATGTTATCCCAAGCAGGTAGAGGTAGCCAACATCGATATTACCAAGGAAGAGGCCGGCACCCAACTGTTGCGACTTATCGACACACTGGGGGGTATCGATCTGTATTTCCATGCCTCGGGCATCGGCAAGCAGAACCTGTCATTGCAGGAGGATATCGAGATGAATACGGTGATGACCAACGGCATCGGTTTTACACGGATGGTAGGCACCGCCTTCAGATATATGGCAGAGCATGGCGGAGGAACCATCGCCGTGATCTCTTCCATCGCAGGCACCAAAGGACTGGGAGCCGCCCCCTCTTATAGCGCCACTAAAGCTTTCCAGAACAAATATATCGAAGCCCTTGAGCAACAGGCACATCTGCGTAAGTTGAATATTCATTTCACGGATATCCGTCCGGGATTTGTGGCCACTGCCTTGCTCAATGGCGGTGAGGGCTATCCCCTGCTGCTCCGTCCGGAGAACGTAGCCAAGGAGATCGTCGACAGTATCTATAAGAAACGGCATGTACGCATCGTCGACTGGAAATACCGCATCCTGACACCCTTGTGGCGCATGCTGCCCCGATGGCTGTGGGTACGACTGCCCATCGCCAACGACAAGACGAGAAACAGTTAATTGACTGACAATTTGTCGGACAGCCGTCTGCTTGTCATTTTGGCATAGTCTTTGCATTGTTATCGGTGACTACCAAAAGTAGTCATAAGGAACGTATTCAATAAAACTTAAAAATTATAATTATGAACATTCAACCATTAGCAGACAGAGTTCTGGTACTCCCCGCAGTTGCTGAGGAGAAGATTGGCGGTATCATCATTCCTGATACAGCAAAAGAGAAACCTATGCACGGTAAGATCGTTGCTACCGGTAACGGCACAAAAGACGAAGAGATGATCCTCAAGGAAGGTGATGAGGTGCTCTACGGCAAATACGCAGGAACCGAGTTGGAATACGACGGTGTGAAATACCTGATGATGCGTCAGAGTGATGTACTCGCTATTATCAAATAACAGAACAAATAAAATAAGGAGAAATTAATCATGGCAAAAGATATTAAATTCAATATGGATGCCCGCGATCTGCTCAAGAATGGTGTAGATCAGTTGGCTAACGCAGTTAAAGTAACACTTGGTCCTAAAGGCCGTAACGTAATCATTGAGAAGAAGTTTGGTGCTCCTCAGATCACCAAGGACGGTGTCACCGTAGCCAAGGAGATCGAGTTGGAAGACCGTTTTGAGAATACCGGTGCACAGTTGCTGAAGAGTGTTGCCAGCAAGACTGGTGACGATGCCGGTGACGGAACAACTACCGCTACCATCCTAGCTCAGAGCATCATCAACGTTGGTTTGAAGAACGTGACTGCCGGAGCTAACCCGATGGATCTGAAGCGTGGTATCGACAAGGCTGTTGCTGCTGTTGTAGAGTATATTAAGAAGAGTTCTGAGAAGGTTGACGACAACTACGATAAGATCGAGCAGGTAGCTACCGTATCTGCCAACAACGATCCTGAGATCGGTAAACTCCTGGCAGAGGCTTTCCGTAAGGTAAGCAAGGACGGTGTGATCACCATCGAGGAGAGCAAGAGTCGTGACACCCACATCGGTGTTGTTGAGGGTATGCAGTTCGACCGTGGTTATCTGTCTGGCTACTTCATGACAGATGCCGACAAGATGGAGTGCGTAATGGATCATCCACGTATCCTCATCTACGACAAGAAGATCTCTAATCTGAAGGATCTGATGCCAGTACTGCAGCCTGCCGCTGAGAATGGTCTGCCACTGTTGATCATCGCAGAGGATGTAGATTCTGAGGCTCTTACCACACTGGTTGTCAACCGTCTGCGTGCCGGTTTGAAGGTTTGCGCCGTGAAGGCTCCAGGCTTTGGCGACCGTCGTAAGGCTATGCTCGAGGATATCGCTATCCTGACAGGTGGTATGGTAATCTCTGAGGAGAAGGGCTTGAAGCTTGAGCAGGCTACACTCGATATGCTGGGAACTTGCGACAAGGTGGTTATCTCTAAGGACAACACTACTATCGTAAACGGAGCTGGTGAGAAGAATGCTATTGCCGACCGTGTAGCTCAGATCAAGAACGAGATGGCTAACACCACATCTTCTTATGACAAGGAGAAGCTGCAGGAGCGTCTGGCTAAGTTGGCCGGTGGCGTGGCAGTACTCTATGTAGGTGCTAACAGCGAGGTAGAGATGAAGGAGAAGAAAGACCGTGTTGACGATGCTCTCTGCGCTACCCGTGCAGCTATCGAGGAAGGTGTAGTAGCTGGTGGTGGTACTACCTATGTACGTGCCCTGGAGGCTATCGCTGCCCTGAAGGGTGACAATGCCGATGAGGATACCGGTATCAAGATTGTGGAGCGTGCCATCGAGGAACCGCTGCGCCAGATCGTGATGAATGCCGGTGGCGAGGGTGCTGTTGTCGTACAGAAGGTACGTGAGGGTAAGGGTGACTTCGGTTACAATGCCCGCACAGATAAGTTTGAGGACCTCCGTGAGGCTGGTGTCATCGATCCTGCCAAGGTGGCTCGTGTAGCTCTGGAGAACGCAGCTTCTATCGCAGGTATGTTCCTGACGACAGAGTGTCTGATCGTTGACAAACCAGAGGATAAGCCAGCAATGCCTATGGGCGGCGCACCGGGCATGGGTGGCATGATGTAATACATCATATATAACTTCAGCACAGAGTTACAGAGCAGCAGAGTTTTTAAAAATTCCATCTCTCTGTATCTCTGTGTTTGATTTATACACCCAGTATTGTTATAATTTGCAAAATATACATATTTTTATGGTGTTTTCCTTTGGTAATATCGGGAAAATATGTAATTTTGCAACGAATAACAAAAAAGGTAATTATCAGAATACATAAAAATATTTTTTGATTTGTTTTAGTAGATTAGTTTTTAAGTAGTTTGTTTTGAAAATCGGACGTTGCGATAACATCCGATTTTTTTATTTTTCTTTTGCATTTCACTCACTTATTACATAAAATCTTCACGCTCGATAAAAGAAACAAGATTCTTTTCTTCTCGCTCAATCAGATTTTTCGTATCTTTGCACTAAAATTCATACCTTATGGACGAAAACGATTTCAAACTGTCCTGGAAACAGATCATCTCTTTCTTCATCATCTGTGGAGGACTCTATTATATCACCGAATCTATCCTGATGGCAGCCGGCATCATGCTCCTGCTGATCATCGGCGTATATGCCCTATCATTCCGTATCATGGAAAAGAGAAGGAAGAAAGAAAGAGAAGAAGAACAGAAAGAGACTGTATAGAGATTGCATGGAACAGCTAATACAACTATATAAACAATGGAAAGGGGTTGCCCCACAAGACGTTGAGAAGATCCCCGGTGCAGGCAGCAACCGACAGTATTACCGCTTGAGGAATGCCGACGGACAGTCCATCATCGGAGTGGTAGGCACCAGTCGTGATGAGAACCACGCCTTTATCTCGTTAGCGAGACATTTCCGCAAACGTAAACTGCCAGTGCCCGAAGTATTGGCCGTGAGCGATGACGAACTGAGATACCTGCAAGAGGACTTGGGCAGCATCTCCCTCTTTGAAGCCATCAAGGGTGGTCGGGAGGCTGGCGGCAGGTACAACCAGAAAGAGAAACAACTGTTGGTCAAAGCCATCCGTGCGTTGCCCGACATACAGATACGGGGAGCGAGAGGGTTGGATTGGAATGACTGTTATCCACAACCGGTCTTCGACACCGACAGCGTATTGTTCGACCTCAACTACTTCAAATACTGTTTCTTAAAACCCATCGACATCGACTTCCATGAACTGAAGTTGGAAGCTAACTTCCGACTCTTTGCCAAGGATCTCACTGCAGAGGATATCGACAGTTTTCTGTATCGTGACTTCCAAGCCAGGAATATCATGCTCGACAAAGAAGGGAATCCCTACTTCATTGATTTCCAAGGCGGCAGGAAAGGACCGTACTACTACGACCTGGCATCGTTCCTCTGGCAGGCATCGGCACAATACCCCAACAAACTGCGCATGCAACTGTTGTCGGAGTATTACAATGCCCTGAAGCAATTCATCGAGGTACCCTCGGTAAGACACTTCGCCGACCGACTGTCACTCTTCGTATTATTCCGCACACTACAGGTTTTGGGTGCCTATGGCTTCCGCGGTTATTTCGAAAGAAAGAAACATTTCCTCGACAGCATACCGCCAGCCATGCAAAACCTGCGCGAACTGATCGCCTACAACGAGCGGCATCAGTGCTTCCCCTATCCTTATCTGATGGAGATGCTGAAGCGTATCACCCAACTGCCGCAGTTCGCGCCTGCCAAGAAACCAGTGATAACAAGAGACGACGGATACAAGACGACCGAACAGAATATATACCCTGCCCACCCGCAAGACGGACCGGCCACCTTCTCAAAATACGACGGCAAAGGACCGTTGGTTGTCAGAGTATACAGTTTCTCGTATAGAAAAGGAATTCCCGAAGACGAGAGTGGCAACGGCGGTGGTTATGTGTTCGACTGCAGAAGTACGCACAACCCCGGAAGATACGAGCCTTACAAGAAACTCACCGGTCTGGATGAGCCCGTCATCCGCTTCTTGGAAGACGATGGAGAGATACTTACCTTCCTGGATCATATCTATGCCTTGGCAGATGCCCATGTGGCACGCTATATCCAACGAGGCTTCACCTCGCTGATGTTCTCCTTCGGTTGTACGGGTGGACAACACCGCAGTGTCTACTCCGCACAGCATCTGGCAGAACATATCCATGAGAAATTCGGCATCGAGGTGCGCATCATCCACCGTGAACAAGGCATCACACAAACACTCGAAAGGAAAACAGAATCATGAGACAAGCAATGATCTTCGCAGCGGGATTGGGCACAAGACTCAAACCGCTGACCGACACGATGCCCAAAGCATTGGTTCCCGTAAACGGACGACCCCTCTTGTGGCATGTCATCATGCGACTGAAAGAGGCGGGCTTCGAACGGATCGTGGTCAATGTGCATCACTTTGCACAACAGATTATCGATTACCTGCAGGAAAACAATAATTTTGGCATCGATATCCGTATCAGTGATGAACGGGAAAAATTATTAGAGACGGGTGGCGGCATCAAGAAAGCATTGCCGCTCTTCGACCAGGATTCTCCAATCCTTATTCATAATGTGGATATCCTCAGCAATATCGATCTGAATGATTTCTATGAGAAAGGTAAGGATCATGAAGCTACACTACTGGTGAGTGAGCGCACCACCAAGCGCTATCTGCTCTTTGATGAAAAGATGTTGCTAAACGGTTGGACGAACATCGAGACGGGTGAGGTAAAGAGTCCTTATCCTGATCTTAAGACAGACAACTTTCAGCATCTGGCATTCAGTGGCATACACATGATCAACCCCGTCATGTTTCCGGTCTTCGAAGAGATGCCCGACCGCTTCGGCATCATGGATTTCTATCTCAAGTGGTGCGCCGATCATCCCATCTACGGTTATTGTAAAAAAGATTTGCGACTGATGGATGTGGGTAAGATAGATACCCTTCGTGAGGCTGAGGACTTCCTCAGAAAGAGTTTATAAGTTAGTCAATCATAAAAAACAGAGTCACAGAGTTTTAAGAATTTTCTCCTTATCCCTGTGACTCTGTGTTATTATCTATTCTTTGTTTTTCCTCTTCACGATGATCGTGACCTTTCCAAACGCATTATTACGGCGGAGCATATACAGACGTGTCTGAGCAGGTTTCTCACAGGTCAGGGTGAGGGTCTGCATCCCACTCTGCTGTTGTTCGGTAAATGTACCGGTGGCTTTCTCTTTCAGGAAGGCATCGTGGAATTGACTTGTCTGATGGCCGGGCAGTGTCAACACTTTCACCACCTTTTTCACCTGTCGGGTTTTGGGGTCACGCTCCACCACCGACGTAAAGCTTGACGTTCCCACCGTGGAGTAATCCTCCACCATGCGGTCAATACTGTTCTGTGCCCTCCCGGGTATTACCACCATCAGCAGTAATATCAAGAGTGTTACAGTTTTTCTTATATTATTTCTCATATCATTCTTATCTTCAATCATTTAACAAATTCTCCAATCTACTTCGCTCAGCCTCGTCAGTGATACTGTTGAGTAGTTCTTTTTCTGCATCATCGACAATCTGACGACTGTTTGCAGAAGCCTCTATGTCATTGGCAGAAGCCAAGGTCTCCTTGATCTGAGAACGAATCTGACGCAGATTATCATTTCTCTGGCCGTCAATCACCACGTACGATCCTTCGTATTTCCTGCAGAACTGATCCCACCGATAAGCACGATAAGATGTTACACCTATTATTAATAGTGCCACAGCAGCAGAGATAGCTGCGAGATATCTCAGACGGATATTCAGACGGATACGACTGACCGTCTTCCGCAAGGCGGTCTCCGGCATGCCCGTAAGCAAAGAGATCTCCCGGTAGTTCATGCCCTCCATATCGTGCAGACGGATAATCGTCTGTTGTCTGGACGGCAGACTGTCCACGATGCGCATCAACTGCTCGGTTTCCGCTTCTTCTATCTCCTCAGTCAGTTCATTCACGAGGGTGTCGATATCCGTCGTCGTATCTCTCTTCTGCATCCGTCGCAGTTGGTTGAGCGAGAGGTTTCTCACCAGCACCGAAGCGAATGTGTCGATAGGTGCCCGTAACTGTTGACGCAACAGGCACATCTTCAGCAGGGCATCCTGCACGATGTCCTCTGCCTCCATGCCCGGAAGATAACGGTGTGCCTGCGCGACCATCTTCGGTCGCACACGCAACACCTCTTTCTGCAATTCTTCTTGCGTCATACTTTAAAAACGAGAGATTTAGTTAGTACTTGTTCAGTTCGGATGTGTTTATCTTAGAAGCCCCGTAGGACTTAATCTCCGTATGGTCGGCAGTACCGCCAATCGCCATCTTCGCAGCACCACTGTTATATGCCTTCAGGTACTTACAATCCACTTTTATATCGAGTTTTCCGGCACCACTGCTACTAACTGTCAGACTGTCGCCCTGATAATTGATTGAACCCTTGGAAGCACCACTGAACATCATCGTCGTGCTTTTATTACCCACAATACTCATATTCAACTTATTGGCACCCGAACCGTTGATCTTGACAGATGGACATCTTACCACACCCAAGTTCAGTGAAGAGGCGCCACTGCTGGCTATCTTCATGCTGTTGCACGTCACGTCTTTCAAGAAAACCTTACTTGCTCCCGAAGTACTGATATCCAACTGAGATGTTTTCAGACTACTCATCATCGCGTTCAATGACACGGCCCCACTCGAGTGGATGGCATTCAACATAGGTGCTGTTACACGTACGACAGGTGCATCTACATTGCCAAGGTTCTTCTTCAGCGTCTTTGTCTCTATCGTAAGGATTTGTCCATTCTTCTTCACGATAGTCTTCACATGCGGACTTGTGCTCTCCTCCACGCGGATGCTGTAGTTGTTGCCCTGGGTGAAATAAACTTTGGGGAAACCACTGATCCTGAGGGAACTGAAATCCTTATAATTATAGGTGTTAACCTTGCGAACAACTTGATTGCCGGCTAACATACCCGTCGTGTGCAATGCTAAAAACATCACCAAGACCACGAATAAATAGTGTTTCTGTCTCATCATTCTGATATTTTAAAAGGTTATTATTGCAGTTTCTTTCTATCTAAAGTACAATCATCAAGGCATATTGTGACAAATATCCTTAACTTTTTAACATATTTAACTATTCACTCTCCATTATCCATTTTCCATTTTGCATTTCCCATTTTTCTTCTTTTCTCTTTGTTATACGACAAAAAAGTATTAACTTTGCATCCAAAGACCATATTATGCAACAAAAAATCATTATCCTCGACTTTGGTTCACAGACCACACAACTGATTGGACGGCGTGTGCGCGAGCTCGATACCTTCTGTGAGATCCTGCCTTACAACAAGTTTCCGAAGGACGATCCCTCAGTCATCGGTGTTATCCTCAGCGGTTCCCCCTACTCTGTCCATGATCCCGAAGCCTTTCAGGTAGACCTCTTGCAATTCGTCAACCGTCTGCCCGTCTTGGGCATCTGCTACGGTGCACAGTATATCTCACATACCTTAGGCGGCAAGGTGGAGAAAGCCGACAGCCGTGAATACGGGCGCGCTAACCTGCAGACCGTAGATACGACGAATCCCCTCTTCAAAGGATTCGAGCAACACTCACAGGTATGGATGAGTCATGGCGACACCATCACCGCCATACCCGATGGTTTCCACGTTATCGGTTCAACAGCCGATGTCAAGTATGCTGCCTACTCCAACTGGCAGGAAGGCATGAATGAGAAAGGAATCTGGGCCGTGCAGTTCCATCCAGAGGTATTCCACAGCATACAGGGTACCCAACTGCTGAAGAACTTCGTGGTAGATATCTGCGGTAGTCAGCAAGACTGGAGTGCCGCCTCCTTCGTGGATACCACCGTGGCAGAGTTGAAAGCACAGTTAGGCAATGACCGTGTGATCCTCGGTCTTTCAGGCGGTGTTGACTCTTCTGTAGCCGCCGTACTTTTGAACAAAGCCATTGGCAAGAACCTCACCTGTATCTTCGTCGACCACGGCATGCTCCGTAAGGACGAGTTCCGCCAGGTGATGGACGACTACCAGGTGCTCGGACTGAATGTCATCGGTGTAGATGCCTCAGAGAAATTCTTCTCTGATCTTGCCGGCGTCACCGATCCAGAGCAGAAACGTAAGATTATCGGCCGTGACTTTATCGAGGTCTTCAATGCCGAGGCAAAGAAGATCACCGATGCCAAGTGGTTGGCTCAGGGCACGATATACCCCGACCGCATCGAGTCGCTCAATATCACCGGTAAGGTCATCAAGAGTCATCATAACGTGGGCGGACTGCCCAAGGAGATGCACCTGCAACTCTGTGAGCCACTGAAGTGGTTGTTCAAGGATGAGGTACGCCGCGTAGGTCGTCAGATGGGAATGCCCGAACATCTCATCACCCGTCATCCCTTCCCAGGTCCGGGTCTGGCCGTACGTATCTTGGGTGACATCACCCCCGAGAAGGTTCGTATCCTGCAGGATGCCGACGATATCTACATCCGTGGACTGCGTAACTACAAGGTAAAGCTTTCCGGTGAGGAAGCCCGTAAGGTATTGGCCGCCGGTATTCCAGCCACGATGACCGATGGAGAGATCGAGGTATCCCTCTACGATCAGATCTGGCAGGCAGGCGCTATCCTGCTCTCTACCGTCAGAAGTGTCGGTGTTATGGGCGATGAGCGCACCTATGAGCACCCCGTAGCCTTGAGAGCCGTCACCTCTACTGATGCGATGACTGCCGACTGGGCTCACCTGCCATACGACTTCATGGCGAAGGTATCCAACGAGATTATTAATAAGGTACGTGGCGTCAACCGCGTATGCTATGATATCTCCTCAAAACCACCATCGACAATAGAGTGGGAATAGACGAGGTATTCTTTGTAAGAAGAAGACATCCTTATAATAAATACTCAGGCCGCTATTTTGTATAATCAACTGATTATCAAGATAGCGGCCTGATTGTATTAAAGAAAGAGATTACAGGCAATTAAAGAAGAAATAAACTGCCGCAAACATCACCGGCACATCTTTTGCCGTACCCAGTTTGCGGTTGTCTTTATCTCTAACAGTGCCATCGCTCTCCACCTTTCCCAATTTTACGTTATTACTTTTACGGACCGTGCCATCACTCTCTACCTTGCCAATACATACATTGTTTGGCATTCGGATGTCACCGTTGCTACACATCTTCAAGAGCAGACGATTATGCTGGTCTCTGAGATCGCCATCACTCGAGATACGCGCGATAACCGCATCATTAGGTTTCTTGACAGTTCCGTCACGATCCACCTTCAATAAAATGGCGTTATTAGGAGCATTAATGGTCTGAGCATCACAGATGCCACACATACCTAACAACATAACAAAAATAAGAATTACCCTTCTCATGACTGTACTTCTTTTTAGTGGTTTGAATAGATTATATATGATCTGCACTTTGCAAATATAACACTTTTTTTTGATTATGATATGCGCAAGACGGCAAAAATGAAAATAAATGGTTAGATATTTGCAAAATCCGATATTTATACCTACATTTGTAATTGTTAACATAGTTGTATGATGAGAAAGAACCATTATTACTTAGTTACATTGTTCCTGTTTCTTAGCATCTGCGCATTTGCCGCACCTGAGGAAGGGACAATAACAGGTGTAAATGAACAACAACAATCCACACCTGTGCCAATTACAGGTATGGTAACCGACCCCCAAGGGGAGCCACTTATCGGTGTGACGATACACCTGAAGGGAACTGAGATTCGTACGGTGAGCGATATTGATGGAAAGTTCTCCATCAATTCTACCATGAATCTTCCGGTAACCCTGAGTCTTACTTACCTCGGTATGAAACCCAAGGAGGTGAGGGTGACCAGCAGTCAGCCCATCACCGTAAAAATGGATGAGGACGTGACGGTAATCAAGGATGTGGAGATCATCGGTGCTTATGGAACGGTGCAGAAACGCAGCGACCTGGTGGGATCGGCCTATCAGGTGGGATCGAAGCAGTTGGAGAACATGCCCAAAGGACGTCTTGACACGATGCTCGACGGACTGATCCCGGGTGTGAAGATCGACATCAACAGTGACTCTCCCGACAATTCCCGTCCGCGTTTCAACGTCAGGGTGAGAGGTGACGGATCGCTTTCCGCCAGCAGTGAACCACTGTGGGTGATCGACGGCGTGCCGATGTTCACCGGCGGGCACACCAACCAGATGCCGGGACAGAACTACACCATCAGTCCGATGTCATTCCTGAACCCCGACGATATCGAGAGTATCACCGTGTTGAAAGACGCCACGGCCACCTCTATCTATGGAGCCGACGGTGGTAACGGCGTGGTGTTGGTGACGACGAAGAAAGGACGTGAGGGAAAGGTCAACGTCAACATGAACGTGGAGTATGGCGTGGCGAACATCGACCGCTCTACAGCCCCCAAGGTGCTCAATGCCGCACAGTTCCTGGAGTTGGCTAAGGAAGCCTATGAAAATGCCGGACTGGACATGAACGCCTTCCCCTTCCAGGATAATGAGTTGAACCAGTATTCCACGACAGACACCGACTGGAGTAAGGTGTTCTACGACACCGGTCATACCTTCCAGGGTAGCGTGGCCGTGAATGGAGGAACAGGAAAAACAGAATATTATCTCTCGGGGTCATATTACGATAACCAGTCGACGATCATCGGCAATGAGCAGCAGCGTTTCTCTCTGAGGACGAACCTCGGTTTCCAACTGCATAAGAAAGTGAAGTTGAGCACGATCCTCTCGGCATCGTACAATGTCAACGACCTTTTCAACATGGGGCGCGACTACTATGAGAACCTGCCGATCTACTCACCCTACTACCCCGATGGCACGTTGCGACTGTACAACCGTTATGCCACGGGTGTGGACAGTGAGGGAAACACGATCTTCAAGGATCAGAAATTCTTCAATTCGGTAGCCGAGCGCGAGCAGAATGAGAATAAGCAGAAAGCACTCTATGTGAATGCTAACTTCTCCCTGAAATATGATATCATGAAGGGAATGTCGTATACCGGACAGTTTGGTATCGACTTCCAGAGTAACCTCGAGCAGATGTACTCTTCGCAGAAGAACTGGAGCGGTACGTCCGTGATCGGACAAGAGGGTTACTCTTCACGACAGACTGCGAATATCACCAACTGGAATACTATCCACCGACTGAACTTCAACCGTACGTTCGGCTTACACACCATCGGAGCGCTGGCAGGCTTCGAGGCAGGCTCACGCGACTATACGATCGTTGGGGCATCAGGATCGGGATTCATCAATGACTATATCCAGGATGTCAGTTATGCCGACAGTCGTAACGGCAGCAACAGCAGCAGTCTCTCGCGTAAGGCATCGTTCTTAGGACAGCTGAGCTACTCCTTCGACAGCCGTTATTACCTCACCGCCAATGCCCGTCGTGACGGTAACTCACAGTTTGGTAGTGATGTGCGCTGGGCTAACTTCTCCTCTGTAGGTGTATCCTGGAATGCACATAACGAGAAATTCTTCAAGATACCATGGATCACCGTGCTTAAGTTCAAGGCCAGCTATGGCGCCAACGGTAACTCGCGTCTCGGTTCACAAGAGGCTTTAGGACTCTATTCCTACGGCAGCAGTTATGCCTATAACGGTGAGAACGGCGGTGTACAGAGCGGTACACCCAACCACACGTTGAGTTGGGAGACCACCTATAAGACGAACCTCGGTGTACGTATCGAGTTGTTCGGTCGTCTGGACATCGACTTCGACTGGTATAACCACCACACCAAGAACCTGCTGAGCAACCTCGATGTGTCGAGAACCACCGGTGATACGAAGGTGTATCGTAACGTGGGAGAGTTGCGCAACAGGGGATATGAGTTGACCATTACCTCGAAGAACATCATTAGCGACAAGCCCGATGGTTTCCGCTGGGAGACAGAGCTTAACTTGGCTCACAACTCAAATATTCTGTTGAAGCTGTATAATGGCATACAGAAGAATTTCGGCACCTATTCTTATATAGAGGGTTATGATGTCAGCACGTACTTCCTCATCCGTTGGGCAGGCGTAGATCCTTATGATGGCAAACCGATGTGGTATGACAAGAACGGCAACGTGACAAAGACCTACAGCTCAGACGACCGAGTGCCGGGTAAGAACAGTCACCCCGATGTGACGGGTGGTATGACCAATACCCTGTCTTACAAGGGCTTTACGCTGCGCTTCCTGCTGAACTACCAGTTTGGTGGTTATGGCTTCAGTAGCTTCGGACGCGCGATGTTCTCCGACGGTCTGTATTCTTCCTCTCAAAACCAGGCCGTTGATCAGTTGGAACGCTGGAAGCAGCAGGGTGATATCTCTGCGAATCCACGACCGATATGGGGTGTAAGTACCCAGTCGATCATGAACAGCACGCGTTTCCTCTATAACAAGACATTGATACGTCTGCAGAACGTGGTGCTCTCCTACAGAGTGCCAAGCAACTGGATAAAGCCGGTGGGCGTGAACAGTTGTGTGCTCTCACTCGTAGGCAACAACCTGTTGGCTTATTCGCCGCACTCAGGAAAAGACCACAACTCATACAAGACCAGTATGAGCGGTTATCCTGCTGAGCGCACGATCTCACTATCGTTGAATGTAGGTTTCTGATGAAGGTTTTATCAAAGAATGACAAGAAGATGAAAACAATAAAGAATATATATGTACTGTTGTTATTTGCTGTAGCAGCGACGCTCACAGGATGCAGCGATTTCTTGGAAGTAGATGTCAAGGGCAAGGCTACGATACCTACGTTTCTCTCTGATCCGCAGGGCTTGCATGCCGCCATGGTAGGCACCTACAACAAGATGTATCTGTATGTAGATAATGAGTTTACGAAATACGGCGACGTGGCAGGCAATATGGTATCGTTCCCCTCGGCTGCCTCCAGCGGTGATATGGTGGCACAGTATAACTTCACCTCGGATGAGAGTCAGATCACCGGAGCTGTGGGTTATATCTGGCGAAAGATCTACGTGGCGCAGTCGAATGCCAACAACGTCATCGAATATGCACCGGCGGTGATCAGCAAGTACCCCACCGCGGCAAACCAATGCAACAACTATTTGGGACAGGCCCTGCTGATACGTGCCATGTGTCACTTCGACCAGTGTCGTGCTTATGCACAACCATATAACTACACAGCGGATGCCTCACACCTGGGTGTACCTATCCTGTTGCGCACACCGGGAGCCAACGATTCCCCGTCACGTGCCACCGTCAGTGAGGTGTATAAACAGGTGCTCGCCGATCTTGACCAGGCCTCTACCCTACTGACGGATGGTGTGGCAGCGGATTTCCGTTATGCTTCTCTGCAGGCTGTCAACTGTATGTACTCACGTGTGTATCTCTATATGGAGGATTGGACGAACGCCCTGAAATATGCGAAGATGGCTATCGGCAGTCAACAACTGGCTCAGGGTGATGCTTACCTGAAGATGTTCGACGATCTCTCTACACAGGGAGAGGCGATCTTCCGTCTGTCGGGGGACAAGATGACGGGGTACCTGAAGTCTTTCTATGAGAACACCTGTGAGCCGGCCGACACCCTGCTGTCGCTCTTCGACAAGGATGATATCCGTCTTAAACTGTTGCGTAACAGTGTCGGTTCAAAGCGTTGCATGAAATACTCCGCCACCAAGGTGCCCAATGAAGAACCTAAGCGTGACGATCCCTTTATCTTCCGTCTGTCGGAGGAATACCTCAATGCGGCAGAGGCAGCATGGAACCTGGGCAACTACAATGAGGCCCGCACCTATATCAGGGCTATCGTGGAGCGCGCCGTAGGATCAGAGAAGGCTAATGCCGTGATGAACAACTACTCGGATGCCACACTCATCAACCTGATTAGGATGGAGCGTGTGAAGGAACTCTGTTTTGAGGGACATAACTTCTTTGATATCACCCGCTGGAAACAGAACCTGGTGCGTGAGAGCAAGACCACCTCTACAGCACGTTTCATCGCCTACCCCAGCGACTATTTCGTATTGCCCATCCCACAGGATGAGTTGTATGCCAACACCAGCATGCAGCCTAACCCGACGGTCAACAGTGGCAGCAATAATACAAACGTAATCAATGAATAAGAGATGAAGAAGCTATTATACATATTTATATTATTAGGCGCGATCTACAGTTGTGATCAAGAGGAAACTGTCTTCTTCGATGAGCCCTTTGTACGTATATGTACCAGTACGGGTGAGGCACGTACCGTCGTGCTGAGCAACGTGAGAAACACCAATGCCTATACGGTATATCTCAGTTCACGCCCCATCACCGACAGTTTGGAGGTATCCTACGAAATTATCGTGGGTGACGGACTGAAGGAGGATGTGGATTACAAGGTGGTGACTACCGCCAACCCACTGGTATTCTTCCCGGGCATCAACGATATGCCTATCCGTATCCGTTGGCTGAAGAACCCGGTAGACCCTGAGAAAGACAACACCCTGAAGATCCGTCTAACCGGTAACAGCAAGGGATACAACCTGGGATTCCCCGGTCCAGACCACGTACAGAGTGAGGTGGTGATTGAGAAGAGGAATAATTAAATCCCCCCTAACCCCTCCCCCTAAAGGGGCGGGGATTTACCGTCTATGACTTTCGGTCATTGACTTCATTAAGAATGAAACCTAATTATTTAATCATTTAAAATAAGTGTATTATGAGAAAATTTTTACCTAAGAAGATTGTGATGGTATTCATGGCCTTGTTCGCGTTTACCGTTTCGGCAGTTGCCGAGGATGCACGACTATTGTCGTTCGGTTTTTACAAGGCCGACAATTCTGGTCTTACCGCTGACTACGTGGCTGAGATCCCAGCCTTCGTAGCCGGAACGACCAGTTATGAGGTTAACATCGCCATGCCGGCTGATGTAGATAAGTCAGCACTTGTCGCCCGCTTTACCGTAAACAGCGGCAACAGCGTTTCTGTTGACGGTGTACCACAGACCAGTCAGTTTACTGAAAATGATTTTGAGGATCCTATCGACTACTTAGTCAGGAACAGCAGCAGGAATCAGAATATCCGTTACACCGTTACTGTAGTGGAACTGAAAGAGAAGAGCTGGGCAGAGGTAGCCACCTTGGATGCAACAGCACTTTCTGGCAATGAAGCATTTACAGGTGTTTATTCCGGTGCTGTTTTGGTAGTGAATCCTAAAGACAATGTCCCTTATGTGGCTTATGGTGCCCGTGGCGTCGATAATAAAATGAGTGTGGCTAAGTTTGAGGACGGCGCTTGGAAGCAGGTAGGGTCAGCCCTCTTCTCTCCAGTGATCAATAGTTCACATTTTGATTTCGACATTGCACCAGATGGAACACCCTACGTTGCTTTTGGAGATAAAGAGGCAACATCTTTAGCTAATTCTCTTTCTGTTATGAAATTCGACGGCAGTGCATGGAGCAATGTTGGTGACCAAGGTTTCTTTAAAGTGCAAGCTCAATACGTGGGTTTGGCTGCCTTAGACAACGGATTGGCTGTTGGTCTTCAGAATAATAGTAAAAATGGTGAAATTCCCCAACGAGCTATGGGTATCGCAACCTGGAATGGCTCAGCCTGGACAACAGGAGAATCCGCTCTATTGTCTTCTGGTCAAGGTATGTATATTACAAAGATGGGAGATAATGGGAAGATCGCCACATTGATCTCTATTAATCGTGGCAAGGTTAATGATGTCAACTATGGTCATAACATCTTCAAATATGAGAATGGTAACTGGGAATCGCTGTTGACTAATTTCGTTGAGCCAAATGCTTCACAGACATATGCTTCCCCAAATCAAATGGGCACAAAGGTAGCCTCTGATGGTACTATCTATGCATGGACAGCTGATGATGCTCAAACATCTGGTGTTTATCAGGTTCGTCTAAAGAAATACAATGCTAACACAAAAGCATGGGAAACCATAGGCGGAAATTCACTACCACTTGGTCTGGAAAGCGGTCTTGAAAGCCATGTTATCGTGGATGTAGCCATTGATTCCGAAGGCATCGTATTCGTTGCCTTCAATAATTATAAGGACCAGAAGAAACTTTATGTAATGAATCTCGATCCAAATACCAATCAATGGACTACTGCTAAGCAACTGGCTACCGACGCTGATGATATCAACATTGATTTCGCAGCAGATGGCACTGGTTATATCACTTATACGGATGGAAGCAACAAAATTCACATGTTCAAGTATGGCATTGCTGACGAGACATCTGGTATCAATACTGTTGTCAACCAGGGTGTTGTTGGAGAGACCTATTATAATCTTTCTGGTGCACGCGTCATCACGCCAACCAAGGGTGTGTTCATCAAGCGTACTGTTGACAACAACGGCAACGTCACTACCCAGAAGATCCTGAAGAAATAAGGGGAGTGCACATAGTTTATAGTTTATAGTGCATAGTTCATAGTGTATAGCTATGATTAGCCCGTAGGGGCGACACAGCATAGGCGGGGCGCATAAGCCCCCGTGGAATAGTGTATAGTTATAGCCCGTAGGGGCGACACAGCATAGGCGGGGCGCGTGAGCCCCCGTGGAATAGTGCAAAGCTATGATTAGCCCGTAGGGGCGACACAGCATAGGCGGGGCGCGTAAGCCCCCGTGAAAGAATGCATAGTTATGATTAGCCCCGTAGGGGCGACACAGATCTTTCGTGTGCCCCATTTCCTCTGGGCTTGTCCCCTCATCGCGGGCATGACCTGCGATCTCTAAAATAAAAACACAGAGAGAAGGAGACACAGAGATTTTGATTAAAAGCAAACTCTGTAACTCAGTGTCTCTGTGTTTTTTGATAAGTTTCTATAAACCACTTTATTAACGATATCGATGAGCATAAGAACAATAGGAATAGCGATGCTGCTATGGGTAGTGCAATCTTTGTCGGCCCAGCCCCTGCCCTACGACCCACAGTTACGGAAGGGAACCTTGAAGAATGGCCTTACCTATTATATCTATCCCAACCAGAATCCGAAGGGAGAGGCGGTCTATCGCCTGTTCGTGAAATCAGGTTCTGTACAGGAGCGTGACGACCAACAGGGATTGGCTCATTTCTTAGAGCATCTGGCCTTCAATGGAACCCGTCATTTTCCGGGCGATGGCATCGTCAAGTTCTTAGAGTCTCGCGGCGCAAAGTTTGGAAAGGATCTGAACGCCCACACATCGTTTACGGAGACAGTCTACAAACTGCAATTGCCCAGTCGTGATCCGCTGTTGGTCGACTCTACCATGACCATCCTTGCAGATTGGGCCGACGGACTGCTCATCGAACCGGAAGAGGTGGAAAAAGAACGTGGCGTCATCCTCTCGGAGTGGCTTTCACGCAGTGGCACGAATACGAGCAACAGCATGAAGTTGGTCATGGAACTGCTTAACGACTCGCGCTATGCTCATCGTATTACCATTGGCGATACGGCCATTATCCGTCATGCATCGCCACAAACCATCCGCGATTATTATGAGTATTGGTATCACCCTACGTTGATGGCTGTGGCTGTCGTGGGTGATGTGGATGCTGACCAGATAGAGAAGCTCATCCGAAAGAAGTTCTCCCGTCTGAAGGCTTCCAAGAAAGGACCCCTACTACAAACGTGGCCGATACCGGAATACCAGCAAGAGAAGATCACCATCGCCACAGAGAAAGGCGTGACAAAGACTGAGTTTGACATGCTCATGCTCTTGCCACAACCACGACCCGTGCAAACTGCTGAGGACTACTCGCAATATCTTTTGCGCAGTGTGATCAACCGCCTCATCAAACAGCGTTTCAACGCCCTCTCCTTTGATAACCCAGCCTACGCCAGCGCCTCTGTGCAATACTCACGGTTTATGGCGGCAGGAGCTACCGATGCATCGGTGGAACTGCAGGAAGGAAAGATCGTTGAGGGTATATCCGACTTTATCCGTCACCAACAGCAGATCTACCGTTATGGTTTTACAAAGACGGAGATTGCCAGGGTGAAGAAATCAATGTTGTCGTCTATGCGCAACAGCGTGAAATCCCCACAAAGTCGTAGTTCGGTCACACTGATGGACGAGATATACGCCGACTACTACGACGGCAACCGCCTCATCTCGCGTGAGGAAGAACTGCGATTGATGGAGTATTACCTGCCACAGATGGATTCCGTCAGACTGGTGCAGCAGATACAACAGATCTTCGAGACACGTCCTATGCATCACCTGTTAAGAGGGGGTGATGACGTGAAGAAGGAAATCACGAAGGAACAACTGCAGCGGTTGATAGCAGATGTGCGTCGGCAACCTGTGTCCCGCTATTACAAAGAGGTGACGATTCCCGATGAGTTAGTCTCCCTACCCTATGCCGATCACATCGTCAGTGAACAAGCCATCCCCGAGATTAATGGTGTGGATATCAGATTAGACAATGGCGTACGGGTAATCTTCCGTCATCAGGAAAACGAGAAAGGGCACATCGTACTCTCCGGTTTCCGGAAAGGTGGACAGTATGGCGTTGACAGTCTGCAGTATACCACCTCACTGGTAGGTCCCAGTGTTATCTCCCTATCGGGTGCCGGCAACTATGATCGTGATGAACTGAACTACTACATGACGGGGAAAACAGCATCCGTGCGCATGTTGGTAGATAAGCTCCGTACAGGTGTAGCTGCCTCCGCCCGCATGCAGGATGTGGAGACGATGTTCCAACTGCTGTGGCTCAGGTGGACACAGCCACGACTGGATACCGCCGTCTGTCGATTAACCATCGAGAAACTCGTGGAGAGTTACCGGGAGAAGAAAGAGACGCCCAACCAACGTTTCAGTCGGCAGTTGGGATGGCTCATGACCGGGCGTAACTACACCAATGAGGTTTTGACAGACACCCTGGTGCTCAACACGGTGAATCCCGATGATATGCTGCCGTTGTATAACCGTTTCTTTGGAAATGCCGACGGTTATACCTTTATCATCATCAGCGACTGTCAACTCGATGCTATCCGTCCGCTCATCAGTACTTATCTCGGTGGACTGCCCAAAGGACAGGCAGATACCACCTGGGTAGTGGGCAAACGACAGATACCACAAGAGTCGGTGGAGTTCATCTGTCATGAGGCACAAGATCAGAAAGCCAATGTCATGCTCGTCTATCAGCAGGACCAATTGAAAGGAGATGCCGCCATGCTTGACATCCGTTCAGAGATGCTCAAGGCCGTCCTCCGCTCCGCACTGCTCAAACGACTGCGCGAGGAGATGGGCAAGGTTTACAGTGTGAGTGTCTCCTGCGCCTCCAGTCCTTATCCCTCTTTCCTCTCTCGCGTAAGTATCGGTTTTGTCTGTCAACCCTCGGATGTAGATACCCTCATCACCGCCGTACGCACAGAGTTACAACGGTTTTATGAGCATCCCGAGCAATTTGCCGATTATCTGGAGGATATCAAGAAAAACCTGATCAAGGAGAATGCCTTACAGAAACAGCGATCGAGTTATTGGACATCGTGGATTCGCAACGCCATCTATCTTAACAGGGAAGACTGGGCCTCACTGAATCATTATGACGAAAATGTGAATGCTCAAACCATCCAGGATATCGCCCGCTTTGCGCAGTGGGCCATCTCCGACGCACATAAAATAAAAGCTGTACTACTGCCATGAAAAAGAATTGTTTGATCATACTGCTGGGATTATTATTTTTCTCACATCCCTCTACAGCAAAAAACCAAGATAACGTTATCATTAACGTAAAGAATATCACAGGCGTTGTCTTTCACGACAGCAACAAGAACGGGATACGTGACCAAGGAGAGAAAGGACTGCGGGGCATGCTCGTCTCTAATGGCGACACCATCGTCGTGACCGACAAGAAGGGACGATACCTGTTGCCAGCCATAGAAGGCGGCTCCATCATGCCGATATTGCCGGCAGACTATACCCTCACTGGCAGTAATGTTGTGAATGCAAACTTCCATTATATGAGGGAGGGACTATCCGAAGATCAGACTATAGACATCCCCCTGCAGAAGAAAGAGATCAATCACCGGTTTCTGTTGAATGCCGTCGGTGATGTGCAAGTAGGAAACTATCAGGAACTCGACTACGCCACGCGTACCCTGTGGCCCGAACTGCTCTCCACCCCAGAAACAACCATCAATCTCTTCTTGGGTGATTTGGTGAATAACAACCTTTCTCTTTATCGTGATTTACGTACGTTAATGGAGCAGTTACCCTCCCCCACCTGGACGGTCTTGGGCAATCATGACCGAGATGTAGACAGTGTGAGATGGCGACAGTATCGCTCTTACAGTGAGATGTTCGGTTCGGATATGTATGCCTTCAATGAGGGCAAGGTGCACTTCATTATATTAAATAATGTATATGGGGTCGGTCCTCGTGGCTATGAGGGTTTTCTCTCTGATCGCCAACTGAATTTCGTGCGGCAGGATCTGAAGTATGTGCCGAAGAGTCATCTGATCGTCTTAAGTATGCATATTCCTTTTGCCTATACCAAGAACAGACAATATCTGCTGCATCTGTTGAAAGACAGAGGACATGTACTGGCTATCACAGGACATCTTCATCAGGTAGGACGTTTCTTCCAACAGGGTGCTGGCCTTAGTATACATGAGTTAGGAGCCGGTGCCACCTGCGGCTTCTGGTGGGTAGGTGAGAAAGATGGAGAAGGAATCCCTCACGCCCTCCAACAAGGAGGAACACCACGGAATTACTTCGTCGTGGAGTTTGACAATAACAAATATCAGTTCAGATGCAAGGCCATCGGACAAGATCAGCAAAAACAGATGACCATCCATGTGACGGGCATCGATACCCTTGACACCCATCTTCGTGATCTGAAAGATATCCCCCCTGCCACCCTCATGATGACGGTTTATGGGGGATGCGACAGTACACAGGTACGTTGCCGACTGGATCGTGGGGACTGGATCGTTTGCAAAAAGGCAAACTTGGTGGATCCCAATGTGGCCAGGGCGCGTGAGCAAAACCTCCAAAAAATATTCCCGACACCCTTCAACCGTATGAACCCCTTGAGAAAGAGAGAGTCACATCAGTTATGGACGTTGGAAATACCAGAGCATTATCGTCACGGAGCACATGTCGTGGAAGTAGAGGCTCATGATGCCTATGGCTTCCATGCTGCCGGCACACGCAGCTTCTGTTTCTTACCCGACAAATAATAACTCACTACATAGTAGCATAACCTGAGAGTCCGGTCCCTCCGGACTCTCAGATTTGATACATTTATCCACGACGAAAACTAACATCTTTTAACAACCACGTCAGTCATATCTCACGTTTTCTTCCGTCTTTTAGATAGAATGAAGCAAGAAATCAGCAGAAAAGAATACGCTCGACTGGTAAGGGAATATGCTCCGCAAGTGCTCGACCTTATCATGCGCCTACTACAAGATCGCAGGGAAGCTGAGGATACCGCTCAAGATGCTTTTGTAAAAGCCTATGAGAGGCGAGCCTCCTTCCGTGGAGAGTCGTCGTTTCTTACCTGGCTTCTACGCATCGCCTACCATGAGGCACTCGACCATCTGCGGCAACGAGGACCTTTTATGGAGGACATCGGTGAACTGACAACAGTGATTGAGGAAGAAGACCTTTCCACACAACGTGAAGAACGTATCTTGCTGATGGAAGAAGCTGTAGAGGAATTACCCGAGAAAGACCAGTTGCTGCTACATCTATTCTACTACGAAGACCGACCGCTGCGAGATATCGCATACATCATGGACGCCGAGCCTAACACCCTGTCACAACGGCTCAGCCGACTACGAAAGAAACTATTTCTAATGATAAAAAAGAAAGAAAATGAATAAGTACAAGGATTCCGACTTGCGGGAGGCCCTTCGCCGGCGAGAGGCTAAGCGCCCAAAGACAGAGGTGCCCAGCGACTTCTGTGACCGCGTGATGCAGGAAATAGAAAAGAGGGAGATGAAGAAACGTCGCGCTTGGCTCTACCCTTCCATAGCAGCCGCTGCCTGTGCCTTATTACTGTTGACCATTCATTTCGGAAGAATACCTTCAGAGCGACAAGACGTTACGACGCAACCGACGATCTCGGAAAAGATTCACAGTAAAGACATGAAGACCACACCGGCGGTAGTCGCAATACAAGATGAATACCGTGAGGATTTTCTGACAAAGAAGAACTCTGTTATAAGGAAAATGAGTGAACGCGGTAAGACAACATCCTCAGACAGTATGATAAAGCAGATCGCGTGGATAGAGAGTGAGTTGGAGCATGTTGGTGACAGCGTCTATATGGACAGACTGACAAAAACAATCATCTACGACCCTGAACTCAGCAAGATCGTCAACGATTTCTTTATCACGACAAGCGATACCCTTTTAAATAACAACTGCATTAAAACATTATAAAATGAAGAATAAGATAAACATCCTGCTTACGGCAGCATTATTCATGAGTCTCTGTGTGAAGGCTCAGAACAACGACGGCGCACGATCTATGGACAATGCCATCAAGAGATTTCTCGAATCAGGACAGCTACTGACGAAAGAAACATCGTGGAGTCATGCGATGAAAGAGTGGCAATTCAAACTGGTTGCTGAGGGCAACACTATCATGGAGCCACAGGCACTTACCGAACTGAAGATGGCCTTTGCCAGAAATATAACACAGAGTGGACTCTCCTATCTCATCGACGCAGGAAAAGGATCTGAAGATCCATGGGTAGTGCAGTTTTACAGAAAGGATAATTTCTATACGAATATCTATGGCAGTTACCGTATAGAGAAAGATTATAACATCCGCATCTTGGCTATTAATGAGACTGACGGGAAGACCTTCTATGGCTTGAAATGGCATAACGTGCCTTTCACCGACAGCAAGGGGAACACCTGGCGAACCCTGGAAGGTACATTATTCAGATTCGGTGAAGGCATCTGGAGTATGAAGACCATTGATAGCAATAGTCTATGGCAACAGCAGGAGAAATATTATCTACAGCCGCTCAATGATGACGACGAACTGAAATATGAAAAGCTGATGGCGCAGATGCGACGTCTGAATGAACTGGCATCTGGTAAAAAGGAGATACAGACCGACCTGTACGTATATATGCTTAGCAAACTCTTCGGTGAATACAATGGCAGGCTCACTGAACGACAGTATAAAGATATTATCAAACAGATATACCCCTTCTCATATCGTGAGACGACTGCAGAGCAAAGGCGGATCATAGAGAGAAATACCAAAGAATTAAGAAAGCATGTACGGAGAATGCCTGCAGGAACTTTCTTGTCATTCGGTAATAACATTGGTATATGGACAAATCCAGAGAACGAAAAAACATTGGAACTACTGTATGACCTTGGTAAGGACACCCTCCCTCAGGCAGAAGTGAAACTCACAGGAGAAACGACAACCTCTGTAACCGTCTTTCCCAGTTTCCCATCTATGCGTCCCATCAAGGTATTGCCCGACAAAGGAAAATTCACGATAAGAGAGATGCTCATGAAAGACCAATTCTATGTTGTCCGTGACCAACAGGGAAACAAGCTCGCACTCTTTGCCGACAGTATTCCTACGATGGTCAACCTGGAGGACATGAACGTTTTAGGATCACCGCTGAACATGCGCTTTGCCGAGACACAGCGCCAACTCAAAGCCTTGGAGCGGGATCTGCGTAAGTATGTCTGCTATGATGCTGATGGAGAAATCATCGTGATGGATGCGAAAGGCTATGAACAACTGCTGGCCGAAGCCCACCAACGGATATTGAAGATCATCGATGAGAATGCCAATTGTCTGATTCCCGCCTGGTACCTGGCCAACAACTTCACCTCCATGACTTACAGCGAGCTGTCTCACTGCCTCCGCAAAGATCTTCCCTATGCCAGTCATATGGCCGTACAGCCCATATGGAAATACTACCAAGGACTGGAGAAACGTCAAGAGGGGAAGATGTTTACAGATGCCGTTTGTATAGACACCAACGGGGTCAGTCATCAATTGAGCGAATACATCGGCAAGGGCGACTATGTAGTGCTGCAGTTCTGGAAGCAGAATAACAGTATCTCTCGCAGTGGATGCAAGGCCATGAACCAGATAACAAAGGATCATCGGGGCAAGAACATCCGAGCGATTGGTATATCACTTGACACGGACAAAGACACGTGGAAACAATATATCAAGGATCGTAAACTGATCTATGAGCACCTGACGATCCCTTCCACCGACGACATTGAAAAGATGAAGACAGAAGCCGTGAAGGCATACGGCATCATGTCGCTGCCCGAGACGATTATCTTCGATCCCCAAGGCCGTATCATCAAAAGCGGACTGGCAAAGGAAAGTCTGAAGAAATTTGTAAATACCTTGAATTTGAAATAATAATATTTGTAGAAATGAGTTTAGCTAGCTTAGGTTATGCATGGGCAGCAGTGATGCTCCCCATGCATTATTTTTTATTTCGCTATATCTGCCAATGAAAGTTGAGTTAAATATTTGCTGATTAATTTTGTCATTACACGAAAAACATGTAATTTTGCAGCCTGAAATTTGGTTCTCCCTAACAGGAGATGAAAAGGGAATCAGGTGAAAGACCTGAACAGAGCCCGCTGCTGTGAGCCCATTGTGTTATCAGCTAAAAAAGCCACTGTCCGACTGACGGGAAGGTGCTGATAATTGGGTAAGTCAGAAGACCTGCCGGTTTCATATTACATACGAACGACCGCCTTCGGGACTTAAGACGGTAAAAAAGATCAATATGAAGAAAAGATTACTTCTCTTCGCTGCAATAGTATTGCAGTGTGGATGGTGTGTAGCACAGAAGCACATCAAAGACTCTGTGCAGTTGGAGGATGTCTATGTGGTAGGTAAGAGTAAGGCACAACGTTTACGCGAAGGAGCCATCACCGTGAATGCCGTGGATATAGCGGCCAAGGTGAACACCCTTACAAACCTGAACGATATCGTCAATCAGACAACGGGTGTGAAGGTAAGATACGAGGGTGGATTAGGTTCTGACTTCGAATTGTCGCTCAACGGTATGTCGGGCAACTCCGTTCGTTATTTCATCGACGGCATACCGCTCGATACGAAAGGCATCGAGGTGACACTGGCCAATATCCCCGTGAATATGATCGACCATATAGAGGTGTACAAAGGAGTAGTACCTGCTTATCTTGGAAGCGATGCCTTAGGAGGTGCCATCAACCTGGTGACAAACAAACGCATCAACAACTTCCTGGATGCCTCGGTAAGCGCTGGGTCGTTCAACACGTATATCATGGATGTGAACGGACAATACAAACTGCCGAAGACAGGCATCCTGATACGACCTACCCTGGGAGTCAACTTCTCGAAGAACAACTACAAGATGAAAGACATTGAGTTGTGGGATACAGAAAGACAGGTCTTCTACAACACTGAGCGCAAGCGATTCCACGATGACTATCTCTCATTACTCGGACAGTTGGAGGTGGGCGTAGAGAACAGGTCATGGGCGGATGCCTTCTTCGTGACAGCATCATATAATAAGGTGAACAAAGAACTGCAGACCGGACAGATACAGAGTATCGTATATGGAGAGGCAGAAAGGAAACAAGACGCATGGAATATCTCAGCTCGCTATAAGAAACATAACTTCCTGATTCCAAGACTGCAACTGAACCTTTTAGCATCGCATACGTGGAACCACTCCCTGACGGTTGACTCTGCCTATAGGAAATACGATTGGAATGGCGACTGGATACCTACCACACGTAATGAGATAACAGGGCGGGCAGCACAACTGCGACATTACAAGCGACCACTCACCACCCTGCGCACCAACCTTGACTATCAGTGGAATGAGGAACACTCGCTAAACCTTAACTATATGTTGTATCACAACGGTAACAAACGCTATGATGATCTTGACAGGGAGTTTGAGCCCACCAACGACCGACTGACAAAACACATCATCGGATTGTCGTACAACCAACTGCTTTTCCATGAACGCATGCAGAATGTATTCTTCTTGAAGGAATATATCAACCACACCAATATAGAACAGGAAGACCACGCATGGATCACCAATGCCGATGACGTGCCAAAGGTATCTACCAAGACCTATACCGGCTACGGACTGGGCACCCGATACCGGTTCTTGGAGGAGTTGTCGCTGAAAGCCTCCTTCGAGCATACGGCCCGCTTGCCTCTCTCACGCGAGATGTTGGGCAATGGTACGACGGTCTATGCCAACTTAGCCCTGAAGCCGGAGAACAGTGACAACTATAACATCGGTCTTTTCGGAAATATCCGTTTTGGGAAATATCATCTGCTGAACTATGAGATAGGCGGGTTCTACCGTCATATCAAAGACTATATCCATGCGGTATTGTCTGAGTCGGAAGGTATGATACAATACGACAATGTGGCTGGCGTGAACATGAAAGGTTTTGAGACAGAGTTGCGCTACAGTTATAGCGACTGGCTGCAACTGACAACCAACATCTCTTATCAGGATGCACGCGACCAGAACAAGTTTAAGAAAGATGGCAAACCGTCGATCACCTATAATAATAAGGTGCCTAACCGTCCGTGGCTGTTCAGCAACAGCGAACTGACGTTGACCAAACACAATATCACAGGTGACGGCACCCGATTGCGTTTCAGTTACCTCTATCAGTATGTGCACTGGTTCTTCCTGACTTGGGAAGGTTATGGTTCACTGTCAACCAAGAGTCGTATACCCACACAGAACCTGCACAGCGCTACCCTCACCTACTCTTGGCAGCATCAGCGATACAATCTCTCGCTGGAGTGCAACAATATCTTCGACACCATGGCCTTCGACAACTTCAAGTTGCAGAAGCCCGGGCGCAATATCCTTTGTAAGTTCAGACTATTCATTCAATAAATTAACATTAAACAAACAAAACAATGAAGAAATTCAACTATTTGATGCTGGTGCTCTTTGCCATGATGCTCAGCATGTCATTCACCGCATGTAGTGATGACGACGATGACGACAACACCCCAAAAGAAGAGATCCATAATGTACACTACGACATTTGGGTGACACTCGGTGAGACATCCGGTATGGGATCCTCAAACTCTATCATCGTAAAGAACGTCAATACGCTGGAAGATGCAAACCAGTCGATTGCTTTCCTGAATGAGGGAACTGATGTATCTGCAAAGCTTTATCAGGAGTCGATTGTAAAAGGTAAGTATTATTATCAGATTCCTAAAGAGAAAGACCGCTTCGGCAAATACCAAATCACTAACAACGGTATCATCACCGTCGCTGAACATAAGTTTGAGAAGAACACTTATCAGGATCGCCGCTATACCCACGCATGGACTGGCGATAATGAGTTTGTAGTATTGGCAGCCAACGGTGACAAGAACGATGTGGTATGGACCAAGTTCAATGCCAACGACATGAGCATCGTTGCTGAGGGTAACCTGAACCTTCCTAACTTCTCTCCCGAGGTAATCACCTACAGCACATCAGGACTGGCCACCTACCGTAAGTCAGACAACACCCTGATTTATTTCTACTGTGAGAAAGCCAAGAAAGGCACCAAGGCTGTCTATGCTGCTTTCGTAGATGCTGCCACCATGACCGTGAAGAATGTCGACAAGACAACTGTCGGTGAGGAGATGGGTGGTACTGCCTATGGCGAGTTGCTGCAGAGCAAGATGTTCTTCAACGACAATGGCAACCTGTATATCCCACTGATGTCACAGGTACCCGGCTCTACCACCACTACTTGCGGCTACACCCGCATCGTACGTATCATGGCCGGACAGAATAAGTTTGATACCTCATGGGTAGGCATGAACAACGGCGACCGTAACGGTAAGGTACTTACCTGCGAGAACCTCGGTAACGGTAAGGCTCTGTTCTACATCACCAACCCCGAGTATACCGGCACCAGCGACGACAACTCGAAGAAAGACGGTTGGGGCATCACTAACTACAACAGCTATTATGCCATCTATGATGTAAACACCGATGCCCTGACAGAGATCACCTACAACGGACAGCGTCTGCCATTCAGCGCAGGAACCTTCTCTCAGCGTTCATTCGTGCTGGGCAACAAAGCGTTCATCGGCACCAACCCGAAAGACGCACTGCCCACCATCTATATTTATAACATCAAGACAGGTGAGGTGACCAAGGGTTCTACCATTGCTGAGGGTTATGAACTGAGTCGCATCGTCTATATTGACAATGAATAAATTCATGCTCTCTCTGCACCGCATCACGGGAACAGTCATCGCACTGTTCTTCGCGATGTGGTTCATCACGGGTCTCGTACTGCTCTATCATCCGTATCCGAGATTATCAGATACGGAGATCAATGGGCACTACGAGGACCTTCCCGATTCTTTACCGGCCATAGAGACGCTCATCGCACAACAGAAAGACTCGCTGCAGAAACTGAGCATCCGACAGTTTCAAGGACAGACGCTGGCAGATATCACCACCGCAGATACCACCTATACCATCTGTACGGACACGATACCTGTGAAACCGGTAACCTCTGAGACCATCAAAAGCATCGCACGCCAGTGGGTAGATGCACCAGTTATCAGGATAGACACCCTGCATGAACGGCAACAATGGGTGCTCTACAGTCGATACGAGAAGAACCTGCCCATATACCGTTTCTTCTTAGACGATGCCGAGAAGCACCAACTGTATATCGACAGTCGTACGGCAGAGGTGCTGCAATTCACAAACAGGCACTCACGCTTCTGGGCATGGGCAGGTGCCATCCCCCACAAATTCTACTTCCCCATGATACGCAAGGATGTGGATGTGTGGGAGACCACCATTACCATCGGCGGACTTATCTGTCTGCTGGCTGCACTATCGGGTATGTACGTGGGCATCGATGCCCTTTTGCGACATCGCAGAAACAAAAAGCGCTGGGGCAGTCCGTATAAGAAATGGACGTATAAGTGGCATCACATAGCAGGACTGATCTTCGGTATTTTCCTCGTGGGTTGGGGACTCAGTGGTATGATGGCCATGCAACGGATACCCAAGTGGCTGGTACCCATGGAAGGGGATTACTTCTTTAAAGAGTCAAAGATGTGGAATAGCAGTAAGATGATGCCCATAGAGAAATACACCCTCGACTACCGTCTTCTGTCCACCGAGTATCACGACCTGAAACAGGTGACGTGGTCGCGCATCGGTGATATCCCCATCTACCGCATCATCAACGGTGAAGAGGAGATTTGCATCAATGCCTCAGAAAGCCATATCAAAGAACTGACAATTCCTATCCCTGTCATCGAGAAGGCTGTCAGGAAGATGAACGGAAAAGAAACGCCCTTCACCATCCGACAGATGGACGAGTACGACGAGTATTACCTTTCGCGCACCCACGCACTGCCATTACCCGTATATAAGGTGGATATCGACAATGCCGACAAGACCACCTACTATATCAACCCGCATAATGGTGACACCAAGTATCTCACTCAGAACAAACGGGCCAAGAAGTGGGTGTTCAGTGGCATCCATTATCTGAATATCAAATGGTTGGTGGAGCATCCTGTGATATGGACCATCCTGATATGGACACTATGCCTTGGCGGTGCCTTCGTATCACTCACAGGTGTGGTCTTGGGAATAAAGTTTCTCAAGAGAAAACATCATTCTTCACGGTAGCCATTATCATCACACTCCTTAGTGCCTATTATGAACAATGCAGTGCGCCAGTATAGCGCACTGCATTGCCATATATAGACACTGGAGTGCGCCATAGTGGCGCACTCCAGTGTCAGTTATATTTCTTGATACGAATGTATCAATAAGATAGACAAAGAATTACTTCTTCTCTGTGGTCTCTTCTTTCTTTTCCTCTTTCTTAGCGGTGTTCTTCTTGTAAGCCTTGTTCAGACCGGCGATCACCTCGTTAGTTACATCGTAAGCCTTGTCAGCGAAGAGGATGTTATCACCTGCCTTAGAGAGGATCAGAGAGTATTTCTTATCCTTGTTGTACTTAGCCAGGAAGTGCTGGATAGAGTCACGCAGAGCAGCATTGAACTTATCGGTCTCGGCCTGGAAATCACTGCCCAGACGCTGCTGCAATGCCTGCAGGTCGGCCTGCTGCTTCTGCAAACCGGCATTTACAGCCTCAGCCTGCTGCTGGGTGTATTTATTGTTCTGCAGATCCTGCTGGAACTTATTAGCGGCAGCCTGCAGGTTCTGACCCTTCTGTGCGATCGTATTCTGGATATTCTGTCCCTTCTTCTCAAGGATCTTGGAATACTCCTTGCAGAACTCATACTGCGACATGATAGAGTCGACCTCTACGAAAGCAATCTTCAACTCACTGTTAGTGGGAGCAGCTTCTGACTTCTCGTCCACCTTGGGGGCCTGCTGGTTGCAAGCGGTCATGGCAAATAGGCCTGCCACAGCCATCAAAATTGTCTTTTTCATCTTTTATAATTTTGTTTTATTAATATGCTTTGTTAGCAGCTCTTGCCTCACGGTCTTGGTCCATCACGCAATGAATGCCACGATCGCGCATCGCCTTACTGTCATGGATATGCTGCGACTCAAAGTGTCCATTCTTCTTGAATAGCACCTTGACTGACAATAATGCTACACAAATAGCAATTATTAACACCGTAATGAGCAGAGTTTCTACCATTTTTATTAATTTTGCATTGCAAAGTTACTAAAAGTCATGTGCAGAACAAAATAAATTCGTTTATTTTTTTGCCGAGACCCAGTATCTTCACCGTCACAGGCGGCAAAGTTAAGCATTTATTTATAATTTCAGTTATAAAATAAGATAAATAATGAATAAAAGTGAATTAAAACCTGCTTGCGTGTTTGAACAGTTCGCAAGAATTAACCAGATTCCTCGTCCTTCAAAAAGAGAGGAAAAGATTATCGAGTACCTGAAAGAGTTTGGTAAGAGTCATCAACTGGAGACCTTGGTAGATGAGACGGGCAATGTGCTCATCCGTAAACCGGCCACACCAGGTTATGAGAATCGTGAGACCGTTGTTATCCAGAGTCATATGGACATGGTGTGTGACAAACTGGTGGATGTGGAGATCGACTTCGATAATGATCCCATCGAGACATACGTAGACGGAGAGTGGCTCCGTGCCAAAGGCACTACCTTAGGTGCAGACGATGGTATCGGTTGTGCTATCGAGATGGCTATCCTCGATTCTGATGATATCGCTCACGGACCGATAGAGTGTCTGTTTACACGTGATGAGGAAACCGGTCTGACTGGTGCTTTCGGTATCCAGCCGGGATTCATGACCGGTAATATGCTGATCAACCTCGACAGTGAGGATGAGGGACAGTTCTTCATCTCTTGCGCCGGTGGTAAGACCACATCAGCCACCTTCCGTTATACCCGTGAGAATGCCCCCGAGGGTTATTTCTTCCTGAAGGTATCTGTCAAGGGCTTCAAGGGCGGCCACTCTGGTGATGATATCGAGAAGAAACGCGCTAATGCCATCAAGGTGCTGGCCCGCTTCATATATAAGGAGATGGAGAAATGCGACCTGCGTGTAGCTTCTTTCAACTCTGGTAAGATGCACAACGCCATCCCACGTGATGGACAGGTGGTCTTCGCAGTGCCTAACGAGTGTAAGGAGACCGTACGTGCCGACTGGAATATCTTCGCAGACGATGTGAAAGACGAGTATCATGTATCTGATACCGCCATGGAGTTCTTCATGGAGAGCACTGAGGCTGTGCCCGTGATTGAGAAGCAGGTGGCACAGAACCTGATCCGCTCGCTGCAGGCCATCGATAACGGTGTGTTCTCTATGTGTCAGGACGAGGCACTCGCATGGATGGTAGAGACCTCCAGCAATGTTGCCAGCGTACAGACGGCAGAGAACGAGTGTGTGGTAGTGGCTTCACAGCGTTCTAACGTAATGAGTAACCTCGAGAATATGGGTAATACCGTAAAGGCCCTCTTCCAGTTGGCTGGTGCAGAGGTACAGCAGGGCGACGGCTATCCCGCATGGAAGATGAACCCCAACAGCAAGCTCACCGACCTGGTGGTAGAGACCTACAAGAAGCTCTTCGGCAAGGATCCTATCGTGAAGGGTATCCATGCCGGTCTGGAGTGCGGTCTGTTCTCTGAGAAATATCCGCATATGGATATGGTAAGCTTCGGTCCTACCCTGCGTGATGTGCATACGCCGACAGAGCGCCTGCTCATTCCTACCGTACAGATGGTATGGGATCACCTGCTGGAGATACTGAAGAATATCCCCGAGAAGAAATGAGAAAACTATTTATATTGATCATCGGCGCTGTCCTCATGGGTTCATGTGGACAGCGCTATGAAGCTAAGGACATCGTCAGGGATTTCCTTAAAGAACAGATGGTGACGGATGACTATGCCCTGCAGTTTGGCAAGTTAGACTCCACCTACCGTATCAACGACTCTATCATGGGTGATCTGCAGAAGCGTTGCGCAACAGACAAACTCTTCAAGCAACCCGTGAAATTAGCTGATTATAAAGGCATTAAGACAAAGTTACTTCTTTCTACCAAGATCATCATGAAGGATGACACTCTCAGGCGCACCTTCTATCTGGATCCAGATTTGAAGGCCAAGCGTATCCTGGCGGTAAAAGAAAATTAGTGTAAAGTGTAGAATGTAGAGTATAGAGTTATGATTAGTTTCTGGTCGAATCTCGATGTACGGTGCTCAATCAGCCCTAAACTCTACACTATGAACTATGAACTATGAACTAAAATAGCCCCTGTTGTCGTATCGCTACGTAACAGGGGCTTAACCTTAAAAATCTACCTATCGAAAAGAGAATGTTTAACTAATTTGCATCCTAAAACGATGCATGAAAACTAACCACTAATAAGACGCTATTATATTCATCATGTAATCAAAGAAATGAATATTCTTTCATTTTATTTAAAAAAAGTATCGACATGAGAACATGCCGATACCATTACAAATCATATTGATTAATTATTTAAACAACTCAGCCAACTTAGCTGCGAGCTTCTCGCCACGCGCATCATCGTTCTCGGCAAGGATAACACCCTTGGTATCTACTAGATACATCGTAGGAACAGCCTTTACCTTAAACTGATCAGCCACCTTGTTACTCAAGAAGTTAGGCCATTTGAGTTGCTCCTCCTCCAACGCCTTCTTCCACTGGGCAGCATTGCGGTCGATAGAGATACTGATCACCTCCAAGCCCTTGTCTTTATACAGTTCATACTGCTTCTTCACATTGGGTATCTCCTTGCGACAGGGAGCACACCATGAAGCCCAGAAGTCGATGATCACATATTTCTTTCCCTTGGCCAACTGCTGGAAGGTGTATGCCTTGCCAGCCTCATCCTTGATGGTGAAGGCAGGGATCTTCTCTCCCACTCCACCGGCTGGCCATAACTCCTCTTTCATTTTCTTGCCATACCAAGAGTTCTTGGCCGCATCAGAGAACTGATTATACAGGTTACGCTGTCCTGGCGTGAAGTAATTCATGAACTGATGGGCAAGCAACGGTCCCCAGAAAGAATCCTTGTTATCCAAGATGAGTCCGTTCAGCACTTTCTCTGCTGTCTGGAAAAAATCACCGTCGGCCTTTTCCATTGCCAGATATTCATCCGACTTTTTATAGGCAGCCAACTCTTCGTCTTTCAACTTGCTGGCCTTTTCATGAACACCCTTAAACTTCTCATGGTTAGCCATGTAGAGATCATCCAGTTTGTTACGTTCTGCCACAAAGCCATTGTATTTATCCGTGAGGGGAGAACCTAAGACCGTAGATTTCCAATTATAGAGATCGACACCATCATGTGCCTTACTCTTTGTCACCTTGGCATTGACAACGATGCCACGATTCTCCAACATAAACGAGCAGTAGCCATAGCTGTCTTTCACCATCACATGTCCACAGATCGGTTCCTTGACACTGCCTGTAAACTTAAACTTTCCACCTTGTACAGTCGTCTCTCCTAAAGGAGTCTCTTTACCATGACTCATTGGAATGAGTTGGAGAACAGTACCGTCGGGGAGACCCTCGACGATACCGTTAACTGTATATTTCTGTGCGCTGATGCCTAAGCATGCGATCAGTGCAAAAAAAGCAAATAATAATCTTTTCATCATCATATGAATTACTCAGCACTGGTACAAGTCATATCTATGATCTTACCCCATCCCTCTGTGATGAGTGGGTTATCAGGAGCACCGAGCATGGGACCCCACATAGAGTTTGGCACACCATAGTTGACATCCATCTCATACTGCACAAGTTTACCGTCCTGCTTGTTGTTGTTCCATACACCAATCCACAGGGCACAATCCGAGGTTGGGAATCCACCGCCGGCACTACCCCAGATATAAATAGAGGTAATCTCTTCGCCAGCCTCACAGCTATAGATCTTATTAGAGGTGGTCTCTCCACTGGAAGCAGAGAACGAATAAACGCCCTTATCTGTATAGTAATAGAAAGCAAATCCTGTGGTATTAGAACAGAACTTCTTGGCATTCATAATATCTTCACAACCACTCAGATCGATGATAGAACGATCACCCTCGGCTGAGAGGTCACCATCATCCACCACATTGTAGAAGCAGTAGCGATAGAGGTATGGCTTACCATTGATAACGGTAATCACACAGGTATAGTTGCCACCACCTTGGAAGACAGCCTTCACATCACCAGGTACATTGTTGGCATCTACTACGGCATCGGCAACAGTTGATTTGAAATTGGTTACCGAAACACCCTGAGAGAAGTACGGACGGAACTTACGGTTCTTCTGATCATAGAGTACCTACCATGCATTGATAGCTCCTGTTACGGGTCGCCATGTGGTATACGTATTACGCATCAGGAACGGGAAAGCCTCATAATCACCAGCGATAGGCTCAGAGAATTTCAGGTCATTCGTCTGATTAGCATACGTAACATACAACTTACCGTCATTAATCAAGAAGTCACAGTTATTGGTGAAGAAGCTGGTTTGTGGGTTAAACTTCTCAGGTGTGTTATAGAAGAGGTTATCCCATGTATTCATGGTAGTAAGACCTACTTGATTCAAACGATAGAGGTTCTTATCTGTAGCTACCATATAACCGTTCTTTTGAGCCTTACCAGTATGAGTACCTTTGATAAAGAGTGGTTTTCCATCCAGGTAATGACCGTTCATAGAACTATAGTATTTGTAGAAGCACTTGGTTTCAGAACCAAAGATCAGCATCAAGCCAGAGGTGAAAATCTCGATATCAGTCTGTCCGTCACGCTCTGTCAACAGATAGAGACCACCCTGTGTACCACCTTGCTGTACAGTACTATAGCTTGTTGTCTGCCAATATCCTACTATGCCATTGGTTGGGTCCTCAGCCTTACAATAGAACATATAGGTGCCTGGTTCCAAGTCGCATTTCCACTTCAGGTCCTTCTCATTATAAATCGTGTCTGCTGGGGGATACTGCAAAGAGTTACCAATCTGCTCCTGACGATATACATTATAGTAAGTCTTCAGTACGAACCAACGGTACTGCAAACGCTCAGGGTGAGAATACTTCACTCTCAAATGAAATTCCACCTCATCACCAGGATTCAACGTGTTAAGTGCATACTGATTCTTTGTTATCGTAGTATCCACTTCCAGTTCTATCTTACTGACCTCCTCATCTGGCAGATATTCATAGTTTCCATCATCCTGTGAGCATGAGCTCAAGGAGCATATAGCCAGAAGCAATGTGCAAGAGAACATGCCCATTGTCAAGGCTGTCATTTTCTTAAATATTTTAGTACTCATAATGATCAATTGTCGATTATTAATTATCAATTACTCAAACGTAACCAGTTGTCCATTCTCATCAGTCAGCGGATTACCCGGATGCGCGGCATTATACTCGTTGAGCGCATTCTGGAAACGAATTCGATAACTGTTGAGCAATGCCCATGACATCGTCTCTGTACTGAATTCGCCGGCACCATCAGAGTTAGTCAACATAAAGCGGTACTTCGTATCACTGTATGTTCCGAAGAAAGGCTCCAGGTCAGACCAGTTATTGGGCTTTGAGAGCACGTCGCTCCAGATCAACGTGATATGATTCTCTTCATTGACTCCCGTCTTGAAATCACTTGAGTCATCTACCTTTATATAGAGTCTTACCTTCTTTGAGGTTAATGAAGCATCACGCTTCAACACGACCGGGAAGGTTGCCTTTGCCTCACCGGCAGGAATCGTTACCGTTGACGGAAATGTATACATACTGGCAGTAGCCGTAGTCTTGGAATCATCTACCGAGAGATTGACCACTCTATTATGGTCGGCTACCTCGCCCATGATCTGGGCATCTACCGACATCTCCATCTCTGTAACGTCTGATGGATAAGCCACGAAAGAGAACGTGATGGAATCAGTACCAGCAGCCCAAACATAGTCGCCGACCAAACGTACACGCGGCTCATCTTGATAAAAGAAATCCTCATCAGTTGAGCTACACGCTGCAAGGAAACATGCGGTAATAAGCAACAGACATGAGCATGCACCCATCATCTTTGCCTTTATTCTTATATGATTGAAAATATTCGTAATCATAACTATTAACTTTTAACTATTAACTATTATCTAATTACTGTATCCACCAAACTCCTGGTCGTTACTTGGGATAGGCAACACGTAAACGCTCTTGCCTGGACGTACTGCAGCGCCCTTGATCTCAGAGGCATTTGTTCGTTTGTAGTAGAAGAACAACTCACCGTGCTCACCGATATACTCCTTGCGATACTCCTTGTAGATCTCATTCTGTATCTGGTCGGCTGTCAGATCCTCACTCAGTGGGAACAGACCCAGATTACGGTGATCGCGCACAATATTGAGAATCTCAATAGCTCGTTTCTTATTGCTGTTCTTCAGGCACTCTGCTGCGATATAATAGGCATCAGTCATTCGGATGACAGGATAGAGATTATTATAGGTACTTCCCTCGAGATACCAGAACTTAGCCATATAACGCTTTTCACCATCCTGCTCAAATCCCTTCAGATAACGATAATCGTTACCGTAACCGAGATCCACCTCATATATATTCTGTGAAGTAGCATCCGACGGGTTCAGCACATCAGTACCACCAGCCTTCATAAAGTAATAGTTACCTGTATCTTCCCAATCGTTGATAATCAACTGGAAAAGGTGCTCCGTGGTAAAAGCCATATCCAACTCATTACGGTTGGTCTGCTGCATATTGGTATAGTGAACCCACTGGATACCACCGTTAGGATTATTCTCCACACGGTTGATCACCTCATTGGCATACTTCAATGCATTCTGTGTGTCACCCATCCAGAGGTATGCCCGTGCTAAAGTTGCAGCACATGCGAAGAAATTAAAACAGTTTCTTGGCAGACGGTAGGCTGGTGAGCCATAATAATCATACGTATTCAGGGTGTCGTAAGCCAGTTCTTCATGGGCTATCAACAGGTCGTTAATAACCATCTGCATGGTCTCGTTGACGCTCTTCTGTCCGACGATATTCGTAGAATACTCTGTCACGTAGGGAACACCCTTGGCATTACCGTCCATAGCTGGTGCACAGGCAAACAGGCGCATCAGTTCAAAATGAAGGAAACCACGCAATCCATAAGCCTCACCACGATATTCATGGTAGTTATTGTCGGTAAACATATTTGGGTCTGCCTGCTCGATATTCTTGATCAAAATATTCGCATTGGCAATGCAAGAATAGGTATTCTTCCAGATGTTAGCAATCGTATCCTCACTACTTTGCTCTTTATAATCATAGTTATTGACGAAACGCCACTTACCACTCGGATCGATGTCATACGAATGTGAGAGCACCTCAACAAAACCGATACCCATATTCAGACCATACATCTCTTTGGTAGTAAGAGCAGTATAGATACCGGTAAGCTGATCCTTATAGCCACCCTCACGACTGAAATGGTCTTCTTCTTTGATCTGTGACTTCGGACTAACATCGAGCCAGTCTTCACAAGAAGTGAAGAAACATGTGGTAAGTAGCAACAAACATACTGTAGCCGCAACGCTCTTCACCTTATTAATATATATACTATTCATAATTATCTATTTTCAATTATCAATTAGAATGTTACCTGTGCAGAAAGCGAGAAAGTACGTGCAAACGGGTAGTCTGTACCACGCTCTGTCTTAATGCGGCGCACCCGACAAACCCTGTGGACGAGCGGGTGCCATGCTAACCTAAAAACCGCCGACAGACGATACATGAACTCAAAAAATAGTAGTACCTTTGCATCATGACCCAGAATAGTCAAGTAAACATG
>Ga0256405_10002671_pt1 | contig 39610 bp, 39 predicted proteins | sample RumenRJG_02DNA_FD_189096 | JGI IMG/M metagenome (GOLD analysis project Ga0256405, IMG submission 189096) | Bovine rumen microbial communities from Lethbridge, Alberta, Canada - RJG_02 | ecosystem: Host-associated > Mammals > Digestive system > Stomach > Rumen | place: Canada: Alberta... | reverse complement strand
GGCTCTGTCTGTCTTTTTTCCAAATGCCATATTATATACTTCCTCTCTGTTGTAACATACAAATCTCTGTATCTTCTGCCTTTTATTCTGAACTAAAATATGTTTAAAGTCAACATATTTCTATCAAAATCCGGATATTTTTTGACAATTTTGCTACTATACACAGGTTGCCCTGCGAACAATAACACTATTCTTACAGCTTCAGATTTTCCACACAAGAACTACACTTGCCACAATTCCGGCAGCGGTTGCAAAAAGGGCTCCCGGAAGTGTATATCTTGTCTTTTTTACTTTTACCGACATAAAATAAACCGACATGGTATAAAAAATGGTTTCTGTGCTGCTGAGCATAATCGATGCCGCACGTCCCAGCATCGAATCTGTACCATGTGTTTTGTAGATATCCAGTAAAAGCCCCGTCGCCGCAGAGGAAGAAAACATTTTTACCACAGCAACCGGGATCAGTTCGGTCGGAAATCCTGTCGCGGACAGCAATTTTCCAAGCCATCCGGAAATAAAGTCCAAAAAACCCGATGCCCGCAAAATTCCTACTGCTGCCATCAACCCGACCAGTGTCGGCATAATCTCCACTGCTGTGCGGATTCCGCTTTTTGCTCCTTCCAGAAAATCCTCATATACATGCTGCCGGTGCATCAGGCCGTTTCCCACAATGAGCAATACCAGAATCGGAATGACTGCCTCGGATAAGTACAGAATCAGATTCATTTTTCCAACCTCCCAAATACCTGCCGGACCTTGATGAAAATGACAGCTGCCAACGTGGAAATACTGGTGGCAATAATGGCCGGACCCACAATTGCAGCCGGACTTACGGCTCCATACTGGCTGCGATAAGCAATGATATTCACGGGAATCAGCTGCAGGGAAGAAATATTAATGATAAGAAAATCACACATCGCGTCTGTCGCCTGATTTGACATTTTCTGCTGCCGCTTTAACTCTTTCATGGCAGAAATTCCTGCCGGGGTTGCCGCCCAGCCCAGCCCCAGAAAATTGGACACCATATTCGTTGCCATATATCTGCCTGCTGTGGAATTTTCCGGAACTGACGGAAACAAAAAACGTAGTATCGGTCCCATTGCAGATGCCGCACGGTTTACCATCCCCCCTTTTTCCGCAATCTTCATAAGTCCTACCCAGAATGCCATGGCACCTGTCATTGTCAGGCAAAGGCTTACCGCTTCCTTTGCCGAAGCAAGTGCCTGGTCAGTCACTGCTCCAAGATTTCCAGTCATTGCAGCATACACCACCCCGACAAGAATCATTCCACCCCATAAATAGTTCATCCGCGCCTCCTGTTTGCGTTCTTAAATCATTGTATGGGCTTTGCTTTTTTCATATTCCTTTTGCAATTACCGGATAAACCCAAAAGGGAAGGCATAGCCCAGGCTTTCCCTGCATAAATTTTCTTAAGTTTTCTTACAGGAGTTTCTGGTATGAAACATCTTTTGAAAAAACATCGGATGCTTTCCGTGGGTATTTTTCTGGCTGCGGTGCTCTCCATTATTTATGCAGCCATTCTCTCCCCTGCCGGAAAAAGTACCGGTTCTTTTTCTGAATTTTGTACCACGCTTTTTCGCGAAGAGATGAAATCCAACACCATAAATCTGCACTTTACGCTAAAAGATCCAAAAGCTGTCGGCATTGACTCTTATGAGATCACGCTTGGCAGTCTGTCCGGTGACAGCCCTCATAACCAGGCCAGACAGCTCAAAAAACTTTCGGAAGAACTCAAAACATATTCGCACCGCTCTCTCAAAGGAAAAGACCGCTTGACCTGCCGGCTGCTTTCCGATTATATTTCACGCCAGCAGAACCTTGCTGCCTATCCCTATTACGATGAACCTCTGACCCCTTCTGGTGGTGTCACCTCACAGCTGCCTGTGCTTCTGGCAGAGTATACTTTCCGCAATACCAGAGATATTAAAGATTATCTCGGACTGTTGTCGCAGATGGATACTTATTTTTTAGGGATTTTAGATTATGAACAAAAGAAAGCCGATGCAGGACTTTTCATGTCCGATGAAGCCTGCTTAAAAGTCATTGAAGGGTGTGAAGTTTTCACAGAACATCCCGATGACAATTTTCTGATCGATACGTTTTCCAACCGGTTAAATGCCATGGATGGGCTTACGGATACCCAAAAAAATGCTTATTTGAAGCAACATTCCAAAGTTCTGAGTGATCATGTCATTCCGGCTTACAGCCAGATGATCAAAGGACTTACCATGCTGCTGGGACGCGGACATAACAACTGGGGGCTTTGTAACTTCCCGGAAGGAAAAGCCTATTACGAGGCGGTCGTGTCTGCAGATACGGGCTGTGATGACAGCGTGGAAGATCTGTTTTCCCAGATTGCCAAAGCCCGGCGGGAAGATCTCACGTTCTGTCAGAATCTTTTGGAAAAAAATCCGAAACTTGCTTCCCAGTCTCCGAAACCCGATGCTGCCTTGAAAGAGGAAAATTCCATGCTTTCCCGGCTGCAAAAAGAAATCCTTACTGACTTCCCGGCACCACCACAGACAGAAGTGGAAATCTGCCACGTTGATCCGGCACTCAGTGAGTACTTGGCTCCCGCCTTTTATATTACGGCTCCGATTGATGATATTTCACATAACCGGATCTACATAAACGATGCTAAAAATGATACGGATATCTATTACTTTACAACGCTTGCGCATGAAGGATATCCCGGTCATCTGTACCAGACCATCTGCACCTCCTCCTATGGTGCTCCGGAAGTCCTCTCCCTCCTCAACTATCCGGGTTACACCGAAGGCTGGGCAACCTACACCGAAATGCAGTCTTTCTATTATGCCGGACTTGATCCGGATCTCGCCTCCCTGTTACAGCACAACCAGGCCGCAACACTCAGCCTCTATGCCACTGCGGATATCGGGATTCATTATTTTGGATGGGAAAAAGAAAAAAACGCCGCATTCTGGAGCGAATACGGCGTAGATGATACTGCCACGGTAAAAAGAATCACGGATCTGATCCTCGAAGAACCGGGAAACTACCTAAAATATTATGTTGGCTATCTGAAATTCCGCCAGATGCGTGAACAGCTTGCGCTCGAAAACAAAAGCTTTTCGGTGTCTGCATTTCACGAAGCAATCCTTCGCACCGGTCCTTCGCCTTTTTCCGTTCTCGAAGAAACCGTGCGGGATCAGTTAAAATAAAGTCCATTGATCTTTTTTATTTTAACAGTGCCTGATAGATATCGCGCTTGCTGACTCCACGGTCTTTTGCGACACATTTCATGGCTTCCTTGCGGTCAATCCCCTGGGACTCGTAATGCGCCATGTGTTCCTCCAGGGAAAGTGCTTCCCATCCGGCCTGTTCCTCCTTTTTCATCTCTTCGCGGGAACGGCCGGCAATGATGAGGACATATTCCCCACGCGGCTCATTGACTTCGTAATAGGATAAACTGTCCGCAAGCGTCATCTGCAGCTTTTCTTCATGCCGCTTGGTCAGTTCCCGGCAGATGGTAAGCCTGCGGTCTCCGCCGAGGGCATCCGAAAGTTCCTGCAAAGTGCGCACAAGGTGGTGTGGTGCTTCGTAGATAATAATCGTACGTGTCTCGGTCTTTAATTCTTCAAGCACCGCCTGATGCTCCTTTTTATCCTTGGGAAGAAACGCCTCAAATGCAAACCGGCGTGTCGGAAGTCCCGACATGGTCAGTGCGGTGATACAGGCGGCTGCGCCCGGCAGCGAAGTGACCGGAATGCCTTCTTCATAGCAGATGCGCACAATATCCTCCCCGGGATCGGAAATACCCGGTGTCCCTGCATCTGTAATTAATGCAATGTTTTTACCCTCACGCATTTTTGCGACAAGCTGGTAGGCCTTATCGATTTTGTTGTATTCGTGATAGCTGGTCATCGGTGTCTTAATCTCGAAATGGTTGAGCAGCCGGATGGAGTTTCTCGTATCCTCTGCTGCGATCAGATCCACTTCCTTGAGTGTCCGCAGTACACGGTATGTAATATCCTCAAGATTACCGATCGGGGTGGCACACAGATAGAGTGTGCCGGTTTTATGTTGTTCCATGGGAGTTCCTTCCTCTTCGTTTCTATACAGGCGATTGCGAAACAGGTACGAACGTTATGCGCTGCACCGGTTTCGCAATTGCCTGTATTTAAGAATAGGATGAAACTATCATACTTGTCAAGTCGCAAAATTATAACTGACTCCGCACCGCACACCGGGCAATGCAATCATTAATCGAATACTCCCTTTCCCATTGAAAAATATCGTGCTAAAATATATCTGGGAGTAAGAAAAGAGGATTTCATTTATGCACGATAACACACAGCATTTATATAACAATTTAGACTTACGAAAGCTGCTGATCCCGATTATTGTGGAACAGCTACTTTCTTCTTTAATGGGGACCGCCGATACCATGATGGTCAGCAATGTCGGCTCTGCCGCAATTTCTGCCGTTTCCCTGGTGGATTCCATCAATATTCTTGTCATTCAGGCACTGTCTGCCTTATCTGCCGGGGGCGCGATCCTGTGCTCCCAGTATCTCGGCAGCCAGAACAAAAAAAATGCCAACCGTTCTGCTCGGCAGGTTTTGTTTGTCATGGTCATTCTGTCTGTAACTTTATCCGTTTTCTGTCTGATATTCCGTGATCCGCTGCTTCATGTAATCTTTGGGAAAGTAGAACGCGATGTCATGATCAATTCCCGGATTTATTTCTTCTTTACCCTGTTATCGTTTCCGTTTATCGGACTGTACGATGCCGGCGCTTCAATTATGCGCTCCCAGAACAACAGCCGTAATCCGATGATCATCTCGGTTATTTCCAATTTTATGAACATTGGCGGAAATGCGATTTTGATCTTTGTACTTGGCATGGGCGTCGAAGGTGCGGCGATATCCACTCTGGTATCACGTATTTTCTGTGCCATCGTCGTTATCTGGCAGCTGCGCAATGCCAATGCCCCGATCTGTATCCGCAACTATTTTTCCATCCGCCCCGACTGGTATCTGATTAAAAAAATTCTGTTTATCGGAATTCCTTCCGGTATTGAAAACAGTATGTTCCAGTTCGGTAAACTTGCCATCCAGTCTACGGTTTCCACACTTGGAACCGTAGCGATTGCCGCGCAGGCAATGACCAATATTCTGGAAAACTTAAACGGTATTGCTGCCATAGGCATCGGAATCGGACTGATGACCGTGGTCGGTCAGTGTCTGGGTACAGGACGCAAAGATGAAGCCATCTATTATATTAAGAAATTGTCCTGGCTGTCAGAAGCAGTCATCATCGCAAGCTGCCTGCTCGTTTTTGCACTGACCAAACCGATTACCATGCTTGCCGGAATGGAACCTGCCAGCGCAAAACTGTGCTTTTTCATGATAAGCTTCATCACAATCGCAAAGCCAGTTTCCTGGGTACTTTCCTTTATCCCACCCTATGGCATGCGCGCTGCAGGTGACGTAAAATTCTCCATGATCACCTCCTGCTGCACCATGTGGCTGTGCCGGGTAAGCCTGTGCATTTATCTCTGCCGGGTATGGGGATTCGGCCCGATTGCTGTCTGGATCGGTATGTTTTCCGACTGGACGCTACGCGCGATCATTTTCTCCATCCGTTTCCACTCCCGGAAATGGTTAAATCATCGCGTCATTGAAAAATGATGATATTTCAGTTTGTAACTTTCTTTTGCGAATAAATCAGCGGGCATATTATTGTGCCCGCTGATTTCTGTTTCTTATCTGCAATCTATATTCATCAATTCACGCAACTGAAAAGCATTTCATTTACATTTTTGCTGCATCATCTTATTTTGAAAACACCGCATCATTTTTGGAAAGAAGATATACACAATACTGATTCATGCTGATTCCTTCTCTCTGGGAATGTTCTGCCAACGATCTGTGCAGACTTCGTGGAATTCTCAATTTGAATTGCCCGGAATAATCCTCCAGACTATCTGGCTCATGAATCTCTACACCATCTTCTAATGCAGCTTCAAGCCATGCCTTTTTTGCATCTAACGCATTTTCTACCGCACTTTCTACAGTTTCTCCACAGGTAATGCACCCTGGCAGATCCGGATAAGAAACCACAAATCCACCCTCATCCTTATCTTCTATAATTTCCATACGATAGGACATTGCCATATAATCATTCAGCGTCTTCATCATTCTCCGCCTCGCTTTCTACAATCTGCCTTACCATTTCTACATATACTTTTTTGATCGGTTCATGTTTTGGTATTGTGATAGGCGCACATCCCTGCTTTCTGAACGTGTAATGACTGCTTCCACTTCTTGGTGCATTCATTTCGTACCCGCAGCTTTCCAATACTTTCCGTAACTCATCAAACCGGAGGTCTTTTGATAAATTGCATATACGTGTTATGAGTTTATCCCATTTTGACATTGTTATACCCTCCTGCTTATATTATACATGGTGTCGTATATGGTGTCAATTATTCTATTCGTTCCTGAAGCATAACCGCCAGTTCAAACTCATCCTCCCGAACGGTAACTTCCGTTTTTCCATAATATTTTTCCGCACACACTTCAATATTCCGAAGCCCCAGTCCATGATTTTTGGAATCCGGTTTTGTCGTGAGCAGTCTGCCATCGCTCCGGCTTCTGACAAGTTTCCCGTAGAATAGTGCAGAAAAATCTGGACTGCCACATACTGTCCCAGCAGTATCGCAGCACTATGATATTTTTTGACTTCCATGAATTTCTGTTCATCGCCCCTGCTTTGATCACATTCTCCGAAAAATGTTCTGGCAGATTTTCCGGATTTTCTTTTTTATGTAACGAATTTTTTTGCACAAGCTCAATAGTCACCCGATATTCATTATTTTTAGACCATAAGCCATAAAACAGCCATGCATATTCCCCAAAATACACATGGCTGATTTACTCTACAAAAGCAAATTTCACAGATACCGTCCCGTAACACTATCTTCATTTCCCACAATCTCCTCCGGTGTCCCAGTTGCAATCACCCGGCCGCCGTCATCTCCGCCGCCCGGCCCCATATCAATGATATAATCGGCGTTGCGGATCACATCGAGATCGTGCTCAATGACCAGCACCGTCGCCCCATTGTCAACCAGCGCATCAAACACGCTAAGCAGCGTCTGCACATCCAGCGGATGCAGCCCGATCGTCGGCTCATCAAACACAAACAACGAATCCGACTGTCCTTTTCCCATTTCGCTGGCAAGTTTCAGCCGCTGTGCCTCTCCGCCGGAAAGGCTCGGCGTTTCCTCGCCCAGCGTCAGATAGCCCAGTCCCAGATTTTTGAGCACTTCCAGCCGCTGATGCACAACCTTTAAATCCGCGGTTGCCTGCAAAGCGGTATTTACATCCATCTCCATCAATTCCGGCAGGGAATAGCGGTTTCCCTGTTTGTTTTCATAGCCGATCTCCCATGCCTCTTTTGCATACCGGGAACCATTGCACTCTGGACACGGCACATCCACATCCGGCAGAAACTGCACATCGAGGCTGATCTGTCCGGTTCCGTCACAGACCGGACACTTTAATTTTCCAGTATTATAGGAAAAATCGCCCGCCTTGTATTTCCGGTTTTTCGCATCCGCGGTCCGGGCAAAAATCTTCCGGAGTTCGTCGTGTACATTCGCATAGGTTGCGACCGTGGAACGGACATTGATTCCAATCGGTGACGCATCGATCAGCTTCACATGGGCGATGCCCTCTGCCGAAAGATCTTTCACATGTTTCGGCAGATGCTCTCCGTTCAGCTGCGCCTGCAATCCCGACAATCTGATGCAGAGGGACATTTACATTTACGTTTTTTAAGTTGTGGACACACGCGCCCCTTACTTCTATGTATTTTGGTTCGTTGTGACTGTTTTCCATAAAGACATTACCCGTGTATGAATTATCTTGCGTATTATCTTGCGTACTTTCTTCCTCAATTATACAGAAAAACATGCGAAATTCCAATAGTATTCCAGACAGAAAAAAGCCGGTGCATCCCAGACGATGCACCGGTTTTTCCGTTTACTATATAAAATACTCCCTTGTACCGGCTGTTAAGTCAGCCACCCTTTTAAGCTTTCAGATCCAGTGAACGGATCTCCTGCCGAACCTTTAAAATCATGGACGGGCTGACAGAAAGCTCATCATATCCCATACGGAGAAATGTCTCGGTCAGTGTCGTGTCCGCCCCAAGCTCGCCACAGATACCAACCCAGCAGCCACCCTTATGGCCGTTGTCCACAATCATCTTAAGCATCTTAAGGATTGCCGGATGATGAGAATCATAAATGTTATCAAGCTTTGGATTCTGCCGGTCGATCGCCAGTGTATACTGTGTCAGATCATTCGTTCCGACAGAGAAGAAATCCACTTCCTGTGCCAGTTCTTCGGACATCATGACGGCTGCCGGAGTCTCGATCATAATACCAAGCTCGACGTCCTTGTACGGAATCTTTTCCTCATCAAGTTCTTTTTTCACTTCCTCGATGATCTTCTTTATGGTCTGTACCTCTGTGACAGAAATGATCATCGGGAACATGATGGCGATGGTTCCGTAATAGCTTGCCCGATACAGTGCACGAAGCTGTGTCTTGAATACCTCGCGGCGGTCAAGGCAGATACGGATCGCACGGTAACCCATTGCCGGATTATCTTCTTTGTCAAGTTCGAAATAATCCACCTGCTTATCCGCACCGATATCAAGTGTACGGATGATGACTTTCTTTCCTGCCATTGCCTCAGCTACCTTGCGGTATGCTGCAAACTGTTCTTCCTCGGTTGGATAATCCTTGCTCTCCAGATAAAGGAATTCGCTTCGGAACAGTCCGATGCCGCCGGCATCATTTGCCAGCACCGATGCCACATCCCCAACGCTTCCGATATTTGCATACAGGTTGATCTTTGTTCCGTCCTTTGTGATATTCTCCTTGCCCTTGAGTTCCTGCAGCAGACGCTTTTTCTCTTCATCCTCTGCTTTCTTCTTCTGGTAAGCTTCCATAACGGAGACCGGTGGATCAATGATAATCTTGCCCTCGTATCCATCTACGATACCCATTTTTCCATCGACATCTTCCGGGAAATCGACACCGATCAGTGCCGGGATATTCATGGTACGGGCCAGAATCGCGGTATGGGAATTGGTAGAGCCGTGACGGGTTACGAAGGAAAGCACCTTCGATTTATCAAGCTGTACGGTCTCACTTGGTGCCAGATCATCGGCAAGTAAAATCACCGGTTCATCGGCATTCAGACCATTTCCTCCGTTGCCCTGCAGGATGGAAACTACGCGGTTTGACACATCCTTGACATCGGCTGCACGCTCACGCATATAATCATCATCCATTGCCGCAAACATCTCGGAAAATGTATCTCCGGTCGTTGCCACGGCATATTCGGCATTCACCTGCTGGCCTTCAATCATATTTGTGATGGATTCGATATAATCAAGGTCATCCAGCATCATCTGATGTACTTCAAAGATTGCCGCATTGACTTCACCGACTTCTTTTAACGCCTTATCATAAAGTCCTGCAAGCTGTTGTTTTGCGGTATCTTTGGCATCTTCAAACCGTTTTACCTCTTTTGCGGTATCTGTGATTTTCTCCCGTTTTACCTGATTTTCTGATTTGCGATATATGGCAAGGCGGCCGATAGCCACCCCGCTGTATACGCTTTTACCCTGAATTGTCATAGCGTCACCTCATCCTTTTCCTGATTCATTCTCCGTGAACGGTTGTCGAAACTGTTTCTTACAGTTTCTCCTCTAAGAATTTGCTGAGTGCTGCGATTGCTTCCTCTTCCTGATCTCCATCCGTCTTTAATACGATTTCCTGTCCGCATTTTACACCAAGACCCATAACACCGAGGATTCTCTTCGCGTCTACTTCCTTGCCGTCCTTACTGATGGTTACTTTACATGGATATGCGGCTGCTGCCTTTACCAGTTCTCCTGCCGGTCTTGCGTGGATTCCCTGTTCGTCTTTGATGGTATAAGTAAATTCTTTCATGATAATTCTCCTTTTCTTTGTTCCATAATTTTTAGTTTTATTATTTAACATCCTTTTTGATCAGTCCGAGCAATACGGCTGTAATGACAGAACCGACTGCCCATGCAAGGATGTATAAAAGCGGATGTCCTACGGTTGCAAATACGAAGATTCCACCGTGAGGAGCCATCAGTGTGCACTTAAACAGTGCGGATAAAAATCCTGCAACTCCGGCACCAACTAAGGTACAAGGAATTACGTGAAGCGGATCTGCTGCTGCAAACGGGATCGCACCCTCGGTGATGAAGGAAGCACCCATTACAAAGTTGGATACCTTTGATCCACGCTCTTCCTTTGTAAATTTCTTCGGGAAGAACTGGCAGGCAAGCGCGATTCCGATCGGAGGAACCATACCACCGACCATGATCGCTGCCATGGCAATGTAACATGCCTGAACAGCCGGGTCGCTTGGTTGTGCACCTTTTTCAAGCATCTGGCTTGCAGTTGCCAGTACGCCGGTACCGAATACATAAGCGGCTTTGTTGATTGGGCCACCCATGTCGATCGCCATCATTGCTCCGAGAATCAGTCCGAGTACGGTGATGTATCCCGCATCAGAGATTGCGGTCAGTCCGTTGCTGAGTCCGGTATTGATCAGTCCGATCAATGGGTTAAAGATGAAGCACATCAGAATACTGATAATCAAAATTCCAAGTAACGGATAAATCAGTGTCGGCTTGATTCCGTCTAAGGAAGCCGGCAGTTTTGAAAACGCTTTTTTCAGGAACAGTACAATAAATCCGGCAAGGAATCCGGCTAAGATTCCGCCAAGGAAACCGGAAACGGTGTTACCGCCGTTGGCACCCTGGAATGCAAAGTCTGCGATAAATTTCTGGAAACCGGTTGTGGAATCCGCCCAGTTGTAACCGGTGACTAATGCGTTACCACTCGAGGCTAACAAACCGCCCGTAAAACCAACTGCAAGTCCCGGCCGGTCTGCGATCGAGTATGCAATGTAACCTGCAAGCACCGGAACCATCAGTCCCATTGCCAGTCCTCCGGCATACTTGAAGAATGCCGATAACGGCGTACAGGAACCGAATGCCGATCCACCAGTTGCTCCATAACCCATCAGAGTATCGATCAGAAATGCGATTGCTGTCATGATACCACCGCCGATAACGAACGGAAGCATATGGGATACACCGTTCATCAGGTGCGTGTAAATCATGTGTGCGGTGGAACCGCTCTCTTCTTTTTCTTCCTTCCTGCTGCCCTCTGCCGCATGGTAGACTGGTGCATCACCGGCCACGGCACGGTTTAACAGCTGCTCTGCCTTGTTGATTCCGTCTGCAACCTTGCACTCGATGACTTTCTTTCCATCGAAGCGGTCCATCGGAACTTTGGTGTCGGCTGCAACGATGATTGCGGTCGCTCCTGCGATCTCTTCATCGGTAAGCACATGCTTGGCTCCGCCGGAACCTCTGGTCTCTACCTTAATCGTGATTCCCATCTCAGCTGCATGCTTCTCTAAGCTTTCAGCTGCCATATAAGTATGTGCGATTCCGGTCGGGCATCCGGTTACGGCAAGTACCTTGTATTTTGCACCGGTTTCGTCTTCTTTCTGATCCTCATCCTTTGCACTTTCTGCATTATCAATAACTTTTAAGAACTCATCTACGGTCTTCGCATTTTTTAATCCGTTTGTGAAATTCTCATCCATCAGAAGTACGGAAAGTTTGCTGAGCACCTCCAGATGTACATTATCCTCGGTGTTTGGAGCAGCAATCAGAAACAGTAAATTGACAGGCGCTCCATCCAGCGCGTCAAACTCTACACCATCCTTTACTACCATAGCTGCCAGTCCCGGTGCTTTCACAGCATCCGACTTGCAGTGCGGAATCGCAATTCCCTCTCCAATTCCGGTTGTTCCTTCTTCTTCTCTTGCAAAAACCCCCTTGCGGTAAGTTTCCACATCGCGGATTTTTCCGCTTTTTGCCATGAGATCAACCATTTTGTTTAAAACATCCTGTTTTCCGGCTGCAGAACCGTTCAGTTCAATGCTCTCGGCTGCAAGCAAATCTCTGATTCTCATAGTATACCCTCCTTAAAATAATTTTTGATTTGCATCCATCAATGCAAGTACTTCCTTTTTTGTTGCCAGTTCTTCGGAAAAAGCACTGGCACTTCCGGTACATACACCATAGCGGAACGCATCTGCATAGCTGCCACCATTTAAATATCCATATATAAAACCAGCCACCATGGAATCTCCGGCACCTACCGAATTGACGAGCTTTCCTTTCGGTGCATCTGCCCGGAACTCCTGACCGTCTTCCGTCACAAGGACAGCCCCGTCGCCTGCCATGGAAACAAGAACATTTCTTGCACCTTTTTCCTGCATGCGTTTTGCATATGTTACAACATCATCCTTATCATTGATTATCGTGTGGAAAATCTCTCCCAGCTCATGATTGTTTGGTTTGATCAAAAACGGATGATAAGCAAGTACATTCATCAGCAGATCTCTGGTCGCATCTACTACAATATTGAGTTTCTTGTTCTGCAGATGTTCCATGATATCCATATACATGGATTCCGGCATTGTGTCCGGAATGCTTCCGGCAAGTACCAGTGTATCGCCATCCTGCAATGCATCCAGCTTTCCGTAAAGCTTCCGGATATCTTCTGATGCAATCTTTGGTCCCTGTCCGTTGATTTCCGTCTCGGTCTGTGCCCGGAGTTTTACGTTGATACGGGACAATCCTTCGGTAACGTGAATAAAATCTGCGGTAACACCTTTCTCCTGAAGAAGCCGTGTGATGGCATCTCCGGTAAATCCTGCCATAAATCCAAGTGCTGTGCTTTCTTCCCCAAGATTTTTCAGTACCATTGAAACATTGATTCCTTTCCCACCCGGAAAAATAATTTCCTTGCTGGTACGGTTGACCACACCGGTCATAAAGTTGTCCACATTTACAATGTAATCAATGGATGGGTTAAATGTTACGGTATAGATCATTCTTTCACCTCCACAATATTTTTGTATTTTTTAAGTGCCGGCTTGTACAGCTCCGTTGTTAAGATGGTTGCCTGTTCAAAATCAGCAAATTTCACACTGGAAAGCTGGTCAAACTTGCTGGCATCTGCCAGAATATAGCAGCGTTTGCAATTCTTCATGGAATATTTCTTTACCATGGCTTCCTTGATCTCCGGGGTGGAATATCCTTTGCTGACGCTGATTCCGTTCGTTCCCCAGAATCCTTTGGTAAAGTTATACTTGGAAAGCATCTCCATGGCTTCCTCCCCGACGATCGCCTCTGTCTGGGATTTGAATTCGCCTCCCAGCAGATAAACACGGCAGCCCTTTTCCGCCAGAAGCTTTGCATGGCTGATGGCATTTGTCACAAACACCGCCTGTGTCTCCTTAATAAAAGGGATCATCGCCTCGGTGGATGTTCCGGCATCCAGATAAACAAAATCATCCGGGCGGATGAGGGATGCTGCATACTTTGCAATTGCATTCTTTTGTTCCGCATTCATCGTCTTACGGTTTCTGACATCCTCATCATGTGTACTCACACTCGGCCGTCTGGCGATTGCACCGCCATGCACCTTGGTCAGAAGACCATTCTCATCCATTGTGATTAAGTTCCGGCGAACGGTTGATTCTGAAGCGTCAAGTGCAGTCATAAGTTCCTGTATTGTGGCACTTCCCTCCGCTTCTATTATGGACAGTATCCTTGAAAATCGTTCTTCTGCAAGCATATGCCTCACTCCTTTGTTTTCTTTTTCGTTCACAATCTTTCAAAATCGTTCATTTGATGGTTCTTATTATAGTTACATTTTCTGTCACCGTCAATCACTTTCCGTCAAAATCATTCACAAAAACAGAACTGGGATTTTGTGCATAATGTCATTTAATATAGTGGCTCGAAAGGACAGGGCATGGTTCAGACAGAGGCAATCCGGCTCATACTCTTGGCATTTAAGAGGCTGTAGGAATTTTTATTTCAATTATTATCAGGCGGACGCAACCGGTGGTCATTCGCCTTCCGGGCTCAGTGACCACCTGCCTCGTACATCCATGTACGAGTCTTGCTGAAAATTGAAAAAATTCCAACAGCCTCTAAAATGCAAGAGAAATCGCCGGATTGCCTCTGTCTGAACCATGCCCTGTCCTTTCTATCGTTTCATTATCGTATAAACTATCATGTAGTAAGCACAAAAATACAATTTGTTCTACAAAAAGAACAGCATACTTATTGAGAGTATGTGTATTATTTGCTACAATATCCCCGGAATATGACAAAACAGGTTTTTCTGTGAGTTTCTTGGTATTATCTTATAGAAATGCAGAAAATTTTATTTTACAATTATCCATTACAAACACAAGGAGGAATTATCATGAGAGGCGTTGAAACCCGAATTCAGGAAATCCGTCACAAAATTTTTACAGAAGTAGCCCGTATGGCTTATCATACCGAATGGCCTGTAAAGGAACGTATGGAAGAACTTCCATATAAGATTATTCCGGGAGAAACCGGAAATTTCAGAAACGATGTATTTTTGGAGCGTGCAATTGTAGGCGAACGCCTGCGTCTGGCAATGGGTCTGCCAAACCGCAGTGCTACAGAGCATGCCCCGGTATCCGATGGCATTGAAGCTGCTGACCAGGCAGAAACTTACTATACTCCGCCTCTCATTAATGTCATTAAATTTGCCTGCAATGCCTGTCCCACAAAACGTGTGCATGTAACAGACGGCTGTCAGGGATGTCTGGCACATCCCTGTATGGAAGTATGCCCGAAAGGAGCTGTTTCCTTAGACCGTACCACCGGCAGATCTATCATTGACCAGGAGAAATGTATCAAGTGCGGCCGCTGTGCAAGTGTCTGCTCCTATAACGCCATTATCATTCAGGAACGTCCATGTGCCAAAGCGTGCGGTATGGATGCCATTACTTCAGATGAAAACGGCAAAGCCAATATCGATTATGACAAGTGTGTTTCCTGCGGTCAGTGTCTGGTAAACTGTCCGTTCGGTGCCATTGCTGACAAATCCCAGATTTTCCAGACAATCCGTGCCATCCAGTCCGGTGAAAAGGTTTATGCAGCTGTCGCTCCTGCATTTGTCGGTCAGTTCGGACCAAAGGTTACCCCTGGCAAGCTGCGTGCTGCCATGAAAGAACTCGGGTTTGCAGACGTTTTTGAGGTAGCAATCGGTGCGGATCTGTGTGCAAAGCAGGAAGCAGAAGATTTCTTAAAAGAAGTGCCGGATGAACTTCCATTCATGGCAACTTCCTGCTGTCCGGCATGGTCTGTCATGGCAAAGAAATTATTCCCGGATCACGCCAACTGTATTTCCATGGCACTGACTCCGATGACATTAACTGCACGTCTTATCAAAAAGCATAACCCAAATGCGAAGGTTGTCTTTATTGGACCATGTGCGGCTAAAAAACTCGAAGCAATGCGCCGCAGCGTCCGCAGTGAAGTAGATTTCGTGCTCACCTTTGAAGAAATGGCCGGTATTTTTGATGCAAAACATGTGGATCTGGAAAACATGGAAGAAGATCCGGATGGTGTAAGTGACGCTTCCACCGATGGAAGAAACTTTGCCGTTGCCGGTGGCGTTGCACAGGCTGTCGTAGATGTCATCAAACGGGATCATCCGGAACAGGAGATCAAGGTGGCAAATGCCGAAGGATTAAAGGAATGCCGTCAGCTTTTAAAGCTTGCCACATTAGGCAAATATCCGGGCTATCTGCTCGAAGGCATGGCTTGTCCGGGCGGATGCGTCGCCGGAGCCGGAACCATGCAGGCAATCAAGAAATCCCAGACAGCTGTCGGTCTGTATGCCAAGAAAGCAAACCATCAGTTCTCAAGCGAAACCGAATACATCAAAGAACTGGATAAACTGGTGGATTAAATATCTGCCATATAAAAAAGCTCTGCGCTTTCGAAAATTTCGAAAACGCAGAGCTTTTTGTCTGTTCTTTTACTGTACCTGAATCCCGGTATCAAAGGTCCATTTCCACTGTCCAAAGGAAGATGTGTATCCGCTGGTTCCTGCAATATCATTGTCAATCATGATTCCGCTGCATGTAGAATGAATCCGCCAGTACCTACTGTTTCCATACTTATGCACAATCGTGCGGCCACTGTAACTGTACTTATCTCCTGCAGATCTCTTAATCGTTCCTTTCGCATAGACACCAATATCTTCCAGATAATCCTTTACCGCTTCCATCGAAGAAAATTCTCCAAAATATATGGCTATATGGGAGGAAGAACCACCCTTTCCATAAACAACAACATCTCCAAGTTCCAACTGGGAAAGGCTTTTCCCACTGCTTTTTCTTCCAATAGACTTCTTTGTGCCGGAATTCCACCGGATCGCACCCTTTGTTGCAACCCCTGTTGTATACGAAATACTCGATCCGCTTACCCAGTCTCTGGTACAATGTGCTCCAACACTGACATTTTTCAGTGCAGTCCCTTTCCGTCCCTTACTCTCCAGACGATTCAGGGCTGCCCGTGTGTATCCACTGCAGTCACAGCGGATTCCATCAACCACACTGCCATAACGCTTTCCCAAAAATCCCTTACACAATGTTTTCCGGTAATTATCCTGTGCCACAACCGCGGTATGATTCTTCGATGCTGCTTCTGCCGGTGCTGCAGTACCCCCTACTACAACTGCCGCCAGCAAAATACCTGCGATCAGCTTTTTGCCCCATGTAAACTTAAACTTCAATGCACTTCCTCCGATTTGTTACAACTTTGTTACTTAACTATAACATATTTTAACAATAAGTAAAACCTTTTTCAAGAAAAATGTGCAAAAAAGTTTCGTTTTTATCTCATTTTTTATGTGTTTTTAATATTTTTTGGTCTCAATCTCCTGGAAATCATTTTTCATATCATACGAAATAAGTGAAAAATCATCCCGTTCCACATGAAGCACATAAAAACAGTCACCCGAAGAAAGTCCCCTCATCTGTTCTGCACCAGTCCACGTATCCATTTTCTGCTGTGTTCTCTTTAAGGAAATTTTCTTTACAAAAGACGTTCCATCCCACTGAAACAGCATATACCTGTTATAATTGGTTTTGGTCCAGGTCTCTGTCGCAAATCCGACCAGTCCACGTCCGGTATCTACAAATGCACACTTGTAATTCTCTGCGGCACTGCAGAAATCTTCGTTTATCGTCACAGAATCCAAAATCCTGGGGTTTATCGGATCGGAGATATCAAACATTGTCAGTTTTACCCCTGTCTTCTCGCTTGTCTTAGCATTGGTTTCATAGCCGATGCCAAGCAACAGTCCATCTCCAAACGGGTGCAGATAATCGGAATATCCTGTCATCTTCACATTTCCCAGCGGCTTCGGATGTGGCGGATCGGAAATATCCACCGCAAACAACGGGTCGGTATTATGATAAGTAATGAAATATGCTATATTTCCCAGATACCGTGCCGCATAAATCTCTTCTCCCTTTGCAATATTTTCCAGCAATCCCTCTTTTTTCAGGTCCGCATCCAGCAGATACAGGCGGTTTTCGGATAAAGAATTTTGGGAATCTGTTGTCAGAATACGAAGTTCTCCCCCACTTTCCGAAATAGCAAACGTATCCCGGATCGCCCCCTTTACGGTTGTTTCTGCAATTGCTGAAAACATTCCATTCTTATAAGAAAACTTGGCGATCTTTGTCTTTTCTCCACGCTCATATTCCATCTGATACAGATAGATTGCATCCGTTCCCATATAAACCTGTCGTCCGCTGTCGAGAAGCACCATATGGTCTGCAGCCTTCGATGGCTCTTTAAGATTTACAGATGCCATAATGACTTCTGTTGTCCCATTCTTCTGCACATAAAAACATCCGGCATCTGCTTTTTTCCCGGCAATCTCCGGAATGACCTGAGCCTTCCAGTTCTTTCCGTCTCTGGACACCCAACGGTCAGTAAACAGATAAATAAAATTTCCAACCTTACGGGAACTCTGGTATGCTCCATCCATTTTCATGGTTGCACTTAATACCGGATTTGCGCGTTCGGAAATGTCATACGTCAAAAGAACTGTACTCACATTTCCGTCCGGTTCATAAGCGATATCTTTGTAACATCCGATAAAACCGGAATCATTGTCAGCCTCCGTGCTGTCGGACTGAATCTCCTCCTGTTGTGTTTCCCATCCCTGCTTGATAACATACAGCCGGTCATTATCCACGTATAGCTGCAAAAGGATGTCATTTTCCGTCAGTTCCGGCCGTATTTCCGACAGCTTACGCATATTTTTGTCCCGAATATCCACAATGGTCACCCGGTCATCATTCAGCACATACAGATAATTTCCGTCATTTTTGACGATGTCCCCCTCGTCCACACCGTTTACCTGCAAATTGGTGTCGGAATGGGTACCAGATGACTCTTTTTTCGCCTCGGCAGAACCGGTATCTTCCACGAAAAACGAATCATCCACTGTGCCTTCTGCCAACTCCTTTTGTGAATTGGATTTTTTCTGTACCGCTGCATATACATCCTGGTAACTTTTTGCCAGAGTAAATGCGCCGATTTGTTCTTTCTTCTCTGTATCCTGCGTGCTGTCGACAGTTTCTGTTACGGAAAGAGCAGCCTTTTTCGGTTGCGCATCATCGGTTCCATACTTATTCCATCCATAGGTTCCGGCCGCAATCACCAGCACTGCAACTGCCGCAGCAATCCCGGCAAATCTCCGGTAATGTCTGTGTTCTTTCCTGCCTGCGGATGTCCGGTTTTTCCGCTCCTCCAGCATCTGCTGCACAGCCCCGGGTGTCAGAGTATCCGGCACGGTAATCTGCTCTGCGGATCTGTCTATTTTCTCTTTCCATTCTTCCAGGTTCTGTTCCTGCATATTCTCACCTCAATCCCTTCAGCTGTTTTTCCATCCGCTGCAACGCCCGATGTTCTCTCGACCGCACAGTATTCTCATTCATTGCAAGAATCTGTGCAATCTCCCGCGTCTTATATCCACCGAAGACATGCATTCCCACAATCATGCGGTCCTCCTCATCCATCGTAAGAAACGCACGCCGGACTTCTATATATTCCTCACGGGTATCACCCCATACATAGCCGTCCCAGCCACCGTTTTCTTCCGTCAGTTCTTCTCCCCGTTGATAGTATTCCCGCATTTTCTGTTTGCACATATTTGCCACGATACGATACATCCAGGCGGAAAAAGCATCTTCCTTCCGCAATTTCCCGATATTTTCAAATGCTTCCATCACAGCGGCACTGACCACATCCTCCGCATCCTGTGTATTTCCAAGCGTATACAGCGCAAACCGATACAGCCTCTTATAAATTGTCCCATACAATTCGGCAAACGCTGCGGTATCCCCGCGCTTCGCCCTTTTTACTAATAAACGTTCATCCATGGAAGGCCCTCCTATCTATACAGTGTATCGGAGGTGTATTTTTGTTGCAAGAAAATAAAAAAAGCCCTCCCGTCAAATAGGGGGGCTGTTTCGTTCCTCGATCAGGAATCTTTTTTCGCCTTATCAATCATATAAAGAATATCTGCAAGCTCATCTTCCGGAATTTTGACATAATCCGCAAGTTCTTTCTGCGTTGGCTGTGCACCGTTCTGTTTTTTCAGATAGTTCACCGCTTCACTTACCAGCGCAACTTTTCCAACCACAGAATTTTCATTCTCATCCTCACCGGTCTGTTCCCGGATGCAGGATTTCATCGCTTCTTCCACCGCGGTAAGAAGTTCCTCTTCCACATCCACTTTTTCGTGGCTGCCGCACAGGTCGCTCAGACGCAGGAAAAGCGCCATATTTCCTTCCTGCACAATATCCTCAAATCCTTCCGGAGAAACTGCCAGTTTCTTTGCTACTTCCAGCACATTGCGCAGCCATGCATTGGAGATCGCGTGTACCATGCTTTCTTCCCCTGCCAGCAGCTTCTTATACATATCAATCTGCTGCTCCTCGGTATACTCCGGAATATCTTTCAGTTCCTCCAGATACATCTGAAACATGGGAGAAGTGGAAATGTTATCTGTGACGGAATCTTTTGCGGATTCCTTTTGCGCAGAAGATTCTTTGGTTTCTTCTTTCTCTGCAGTCTCCTCATATTCTGCTTCAATTGTTTCCGGTTCGTTCTCTTCCGGCTGCGGATCATCATGCGGTGTTGACAGAAACTCTAACACCATCTCTTCCTGCTGTGCATTCAAATCCATATCCTTAAAATAGGAAAGGATCTCCTCTCTTGTCATCGGCTCCGCCGAAGTGCGGATAATATCCTGTACCGCACGTATGGTTTCTGTAAATGTATTCTGGTCTAACATATCAGGTCTCCTATTCCTCATCATAACATTCGCTTCTGATCCGCGAACTGATCTCCTGCAGACATTCTATGAGGATCGGATTAAACTGTCCGCATTCCCCATGCAGGATCATTTCCAGTACCTTTTCATGCGGTACTGCTTTCTTATAAACACGCTCACTCGCCAGCGCATCGTACACATCCGCTACAGAAACTACCTGTGCGGAAATCGGGATTTCATCTCCCACAAGTCCATCCGGATAGCCTTTTCCATCGTAGCGCTCATGATGCCAGCGGCAGATCTGGTGTGCAATCTTTACCAGCGGCTCGTCCTGATAAACGCCAAGCTGTTCCAGCATTTCTGCACCGATGACGGTATGCGTTTTCATAATCTCGAATTCTTCTTTTGTCAGTTTTCCCGGCTTATTCAGGATTTTTTCATCCACACCGATTTTTCCGATATCATGCAAAGAAGAAGCAAGTGCGATCATAGCCCTTGTATCTCCATCCAGATGATACTTTTCGGTTTTCTGCGCCAGTCTCTCCAGAAGCATCTCCGTGAGCTTGTGAATGTGAAGCACATGGCTTCCGCTCTCTCCGTTTCTAAACTCCACAATATGACTCAGAATATGGATCAGCATCTCGCTGTTTTTCTCTTTTTCGTTGATCTGTGCAGTAATCAGGGAAGTCAGCCGACGCTGCTTCGCATATAATTTCATGGTGTTCGTCACACGCTGATAAACGATCTGTGCATCGCATGGCTTGCTGACAAAATCCACTGCACCAAGTGCATATGCCCGCTTCACAACCTCCGGGGCATCGGCTCCGGACATCATAATTACCGGAATATCCTCAATCCAGTGATTTTTATTCATATACGTCAGGACGTCAAATCCATCCATCTTTGGCAATACCACATCCAGCAGGACCAAAGAAATACTATTGACCTGCTGTTCCAGTATTTCTATGCATTTTTCTCCACTCTCCGCCTGCAGGACATGATAATCCTTGGAAAAAATCATATCCAGAAGCGTCCGGTTGACCTCCTCATCATCCACTACAAGGATCTCCGGAATCATCTTTTCCGGTTGCTTCTGTGCGTGTATCTTTCCCTCATGATCAATCATGTTATTCTCGGTGATGGCCATGTTTTTCTTATTTTTTGCCTGATACATCAGTTTATCTGCGCGAAGCATTGCATGCTCAACAGATTCGTTCTGCGAAATCACGGCACCCATACTGACAGAAAGCTGAATATTGGAATACCTCGGAATCACTGCATTCTGGATCTTTTCCTGAATCTCCTGCAGTTTTTCTACCAGACCAGCTTCCTTTATCTCCGGCAGCACAAGAACAAATTCATCTCCACCATAGCGCACAAGCGTATCCTCTCTGCGGATACAACGCCAGATCACACCAGCAACCGCCGCAAGTGCCATATCTCCGGTCAGATGTCCGTATGTATCATTGCAAAGCTTGAAATCATCCACATCAATCACAACAATTCCGGCATTTCCCGTCCACATTTTTATCTCTTCCTCAAAATACAGACGATTATAAACTCCGGTCAGGACATCCTTATATAATTTTTCATTATATCCGGTCAGTTTATTGATCAGCTTTTCTCTGCAGGATATGTCGATTAAGGTGTCGTCCTCCAGATGATTGATCAATTCCATGACGTATGGCTGTCCATCAATTTCCATATATCGGGAAATCACCTGATAAACTTCTGTTTCAAGGAATTCCAGTTTAATCTTCTGCTTCTTTTCCCGTAACGCTTTATAAGAACTGCAGTTTTCACACGGACAATTTTTCTTCCAGAAACTATAGCACGGACATCCATCCTGCACATTTTCGGACATTCCTTTCTCTTTCTGGCAAAAAGTCCGCTCAACATCTTCTCCTTTTAACAGACGTACTACCTGAAAAATCTCCTGATAATATTTGATTTCCTGTTCTGCTTCCTGCATGGTCATCCCGTCACCGGATTGCATCACACCTCATCCTCCTGGCATTAAAAATTCAAGTCAATTTTAATCCCCTTCAGATCTTCGTTTACGAGATTGTTCTTCTTAAGAATTGTCTGAATGTGCTGCTGCGCTTCCTCCAGCTTACTCGTACCCTTCTGATCCACCGTTACATCTGCCTCCAGCCTGTCTGCCTCGACAGATCCCTCAATAATCTTCTCCTGCTGCTGTTTTTCCTCTTTCTTTTCGTCAATCTTTTCCTGCTGCTCGTCGCGCTTCTCCTGCGCTTCCTCTGCTTTCTTTTTCTCTTCTTCCTGTTTCTCGTCGATGTTGTCTACCGCATCCTGTATCAGCATGCCAAAAACATCTTTATTGGAAGCATCCAGCAGTTCATCCGCTGCATCCTGCGCTTTTTGCATATCCTGTGATTTCAGCTGGTCGAGCTTTGCATCTGCCGCTGCCTCAGTCAGAGAAGTCACGTTACGCTGCGCCCTGTCTTTCTTGTCCAGAATGGCATCCTTTTGTGCATTAAGCTGTAACGCCTTTGTCTGATAATCGGTCAGAGGGGTATTCTGCAGTTCTTTCAAACGGTCTATCTCTTCCTGGGAAAAGTCATCCGTCTGCACACCTTTCTGATAATCCTGATATTTTTCCAGCAGTTCTAAGTCTTTCTGCTCCTGGGAATCCGGGTCCACTCCATAACTCTGCCGCACGATTTCTTTACTCTCGCGAATCTGCTTCAATTCCTCGTCACACTCACGGACTTCTTTGAGTTTTTCCTCTTTCTGCTGCGCCATCTGATCCCGCTGGCTTACCGCCTTGTTATCACTGTTCCATGCATCCCGGATCAGCTTCATCGCCTGTTTCTGGGCGCTCTGTTTCTTGTCGCTGACAGCATTGCCTGTGGTCTGGGCAAACTGCAGATCTCCGGCATATATTGTTCCTTTGTCGGATACTCCGTTTTTGCGCGTTTCATCGTTTCCGATTTCGTATCCATTCATGTTAGCATGTGGTGCCTGAATCGTCAATGACATATGATAATTCCCCCTTTATTTTTTTCATAATCTTATTCTATATATCGGACACTTTCCGGAATTTCTCCATATATCCGGCAAAATATTATCTCTGCAGTGTTTTCCGTATTTCTGCGACAATTCGGCAATTGCCTGCTGTGACCGCTCCTGAAATAAGCGGATGATTGCAGTATCTTCCATGATGATTCCTCCCTTCTTATCTGTATACTACCGGTTTCTGGCGGGATGTGACGGGCGGATGTGTTTTTGTAAAAAAATAGCATCTAACATTTCTGTTAAATGCTATTCTAACCCGACTAATCCAGTCCTTCCCCAAGAAGTCCCAGCCCCTTGCGGTCCGCAAGACTCTGTGCCCCTTCTTTGACTTCCTCCTTGGAATAATTATGTTCCTCAAGAAATTCCTCCGGAAGTTCATTCAGATAATCGTAAAATCCGAGTGCTACTTCAAATGTGCCCTCTTCATCTCTTTCTAATTCTTCATACAAGCGGTTTTCCGCTTCATTGATTTTTCCTGCATCGACCAGCGCAATCAGCCGGGCATATAAACTGTCCGTTGCTGTATGACGATCTTCTTCCTTATATTCATAGGTCGCGGTGTTTTTCCCAAATAAAATTTTTGCAAGCATGCGGGTCATGTCACGTACCTGCCGCATGATAATATCATTCTCGTATGCCATGATAAACCTCTTTTCTGTTTTCCTTTATCCAAGATTATAGGGTCTTCCAATAGTATATGCAAGATGTCAATTTCAAAATTGTAAAATATGTATATTCTGATTATATAATATTTGTAGAGCTACCCATCAGATTTTTTTGCAAAAACCGATACAGTTCCTCATCGCTACGTATATTTACCCGTTCTGCCCGCAGATACTCCGGCAGACTGTTTTCCTCCGGATACATCCCACAAATATCCACTCCGATCACATCATATTCCGTAACCAGCGTTTTTAATATCTGTTCCAGCATTCCCATTGACATTTTTCCCTGATCCCAGTTTGTCACTGCATATTTTTCGTCCAGCACATCCTTGTCGATGGAAATATAAACAGGAACTTCATCCGGCAGTTCTTTTATTTTTTCATGTGCTATTCCGTTTTTTAATTCCTCGTAACTGATTTCAACAAGCTTTCCATCTGTCTCCTGCTGCCTGGCTCCGGACTGTAACTTATCAAGCGCTTTCTTCTCCTGACCGATCAAAACCAGCCTTTGCAGATACGGGTTTTCCTGCAATACCTTTTTCGCCCAGTTTCCACAACTCAGGATATCTCCGCCCAGACTTGCATCCTGCATATCTGTGTGATGGTCAATTAACACCAGCGTAAACGGCTCCTTAATAAAATCCGTCATAATTTTGGAAATATAATGATAATCCCCGGAATCTATAAAATGAATTCCGGATACTCCGGCCGGCGCAATCAGCGCTTTTATTTTTTCTTCCGCATCTCTGCTGCAATACAGACGGCTGCCTCCGATAGCACTGCAGTCATGCCATTCCAGTCCCGGTTCTTTTCGCTTTGGATAACATTGTGTAAAATCAAAGATCATGTTTCGGTTTTTCAAACTTTTATCCTCCCTTTTTCACAGACATTGCAAAACACGTGCGGCACATGCGCATGCTTTGCAATCGCCTGCGATATATTAAGAAAAAAGGGAGGACAGCCTCTCGACTGTCCCCCCTTCTGAATAATTAGCCTTCAATAGAAATATACTTCTTTTCTTCTATCTTCGGTGCTTCCTCTTTCTTTGGAACTTCCAGTGTCAGAACACCGTTTTCAAATTTTGCCTTCACGTCATCCTGCGTTACTGCATCGCCGACATAAAAGCTTCGGCTGCAGCTTCCGCTGTAACGTTCCTTGCGGATGTACTTGCCATCCTTATCCTTCTCATCGTTATTCTTACTGGTGGTTGCGGTTACGGTTAAATAACCATCCTTTACCTCACCTTTGATATCTTCCTTCTGGTATCCCGGAAGATTCATTGTTACTTTGTATCCTTTATCTGTCTCAGACACATCCGTCTGCATTGTTCCGTTTGATTTGTATGGGAAACCACCAAAGAAATCATTCATAAAATCGTTACCAAAAATACTAGGCATTAACATAAGTCATCTCTCCTTCCAAATCTTAATCATCTATTTTATTATCAAAGTTTCAAGAGATTATTCATTTCTCTCAACCTCTTTTCCCTTTGTTCATGATATGTTATACCACCGTTTTTAGCACTCGTCAAGTAGGACTGCTAACAATTTTTGTGAAGATTTTGTGAATTTTCTAAATTATTCTGAAAATTATATTATTTTAGCAGAAAGGACCATCGTTTTCATAGCTCATTTTCATGTAAAATATGCTGCATTTATGTTACATTATATAAATATATGAAAAAAATAAAAAATGCTGTAACGAAACACCGTATTTTTACATCAATAAATGTAACCCATATAAATTCCAGAAAAAAGGAGGTCGCACATGCAGGATATGGACGCAGTCTACCGTCAGCATTTTCGCATGGTGTATCAGTACCTGATGTCACTGACGCACCAGCCGGATGTTGCGGAAGAACTGGCACAGGAAACTTTCTGCCAGGCTGTCAGCAGTATCCACCGCTATGACGGAAGCTGCAAGATCACTACATGGCTTTGTGCCATTGCCAAAAATCAATATCTGTCCTATCTGCGAAAGCACCCACTGCACGAGGATCTGACAGACACCAAAGCGGAACTTCCGCACACACCGTCTGCAGAGCAGGAGGCGCTTTCCTCCGCCGTAAAAATGGAATTGCTGCAATGCCTGCACCAGTTCCAGGAACCTTACCGGGAAGTGATCTATCTGCGGGTATTTGGAAATCTCTCGTTCCGGGAAATCGGACAAATTATGGGACAGAGTGAAAACTGGGCGCGCGTGATGTTTTATCGCGGCAAGGAGCGCCTGCGAAAGGAGCTGAACAAACATGAAAAATGATTTGACCTGTGAGGTCGTACAGGATCTGCTGCCAAGCTATGTCGATCACCTGACGAGTGACGTCACAAATACGGCGATCGAAACACATATCCGGGAGTGTGCCGACTGTCGCCGGATACTTTCCGATATGCAGACTCCGGAACCCGTGCCGGCAGAAACGGCAACGGATGCTTCAACTATCGACTTTTTAAAAAAGAGCAACAAAAGGAACAAACGCCGGATTCTTGCCGCCATCCTGATCGTGACACTGTTGCTCGGCAGCATCTGGGGATATCGGACGTATTTCTACCCTGCACCGCTGAAAAATACCGCACTGATCGACTATGCGGTTACCGTAAAAGACAATAAAACCATTCAGATTAAAGGATCTTTAACCGATCAGACACTTGGTGTTGCCGGAATCGACTACTCCTGTGATCTGGATCACCCGGAAACCGTCACAATCAATGTCAGAACCAACCGCATATCGGCAGCCGGGCACAATACATTTTCCGATAAAAAGACAGAAACCCATGCCGTAAAAAAAGTATATGTGAACGATCAGATTGCCTGGGAGGACGGCACCTCTATTCTGCCGAAAGCGGCACAAATTTATGCCACGATCCATCCATACATCGGTGATATGTCTGCCAATGAAAAAACACTTGCGGCACTTGGCATCTCCAATGTATTTTCGATTGCAAACTTCAAACTGCAGACCACGGAAACTCCTTACGGCTGGACCATATATCTGGATGACGCATTTACAAAAAAACAGCAGACCACAGTTGAAAAAACCATGAAAAACTATGCCATGGTCATTCTCGCCTGCACCAAAAATCTGGGAAGTGTAACGTTTTCCTACACATTGGATGGAAAAACGACAGATTTTACTTATACGAAAGATCAGGGAGAAAATGAATTTCTTGGCACCTGTAACTACTTCCGCAGTTCTGCCACAGAGTTTCAGACACTGCTTGCAAAAACCGGCATCTTAAGCGATCCCGTCTTTTCCAGTCTGTCCGGAAACCAGGGATACCGCCTGACGGAGCAGCTCAACAATGTTCCGGATGCAGAAATTACCGGGACGATTCAAAACGAAAAACAAAATATTATTAAGCAATATGAAAGTTATCTGCCGACCAACAGCTGGCTGCCGGGATCAATCAGCAAATCATTTTCTTCCGAAGAAGATGCACTCGCTTATATCGGATACAAAAATCTGCGGTCATTTGCCCTCCCACAGAAAGCAGACAGCATTTCCGTCAACGCAACCGCGGATAAAAAAGGAAACATCTGCTACATCTCGCTTTCCGAACTATACAGTTGTGCAGACGGACAGATCAATGTGACGGCCGCCGCCGATCTCTATACAGAATCGTCCAACACCGGTTCCTATATCGATATGGACTATCCATCGTATGAGGAAACGCCGGATGCCGTATCCACCAACGAACTGTACACCACGGTTTCCGGCGATACCTGGCAACTGATTACGACCACCTCTCAGGGTGATGATTTCAATGATTCCATAGACGCTTACCGGACCGAAGACACGATTTTATATGGCATTCACATCGGTTACCCGTCGAACCTGAAAGAAAGCGCACAGGCAGAACTGAAAAAAATTTTAGAAAACGGCATCGGCCAGAACTAAGGGATTTATAAAAAATTAAGAAACCTTTTTCAAAAAGGTATTGAGCCAGAAGAAAATGTTCATTATAATCCATTATAAAACAATAAGGTGAATACCCCGGCCGTATCCGGGAGAAAGGAAACATCCCATCCAGTCTGACTGGATGGGATGAACATTGATAAACATGAAATGGATGATAGCATCTGATATCCACGGCTCTGCATACTACTGCAGACAGCTGTTAAATGCATACAACCGGGAACAGGCCGACCGTCTGCTGCTCCTTGGTGATCTTTTATACCACGGTCCGCGCAATGATCTGCCGGAAGAATATGATCCAAAACAGGTGATTGAACTGCTCAACGCAAAAAAACAACAGATTCTCTGTGTCCGGGGCAACTGCGATGCCGAAGTCGACCAGATGGTACTCCAATTTCCCATTATGGCAGATTACTGCGCCATTGCAGACGGTGATACGCTGATTTATGCCACCCACGGCCATACGTATAATGAACAGAACCTGCCTCCACTGCATCGCGGGGACATTCTGCTGCACGGACATACCCACGTCCCGGCATGCGTCCCACACGACACATATACCTGCATGAATCCCGGATCTGTTGCTATTCCAAAATCCGGAAGCTGGCATGGCTACATGATTATGGAAAATGGCCGTTTCCAGTGGAAAACAATGACTAACGAAGTTAAAATGGAGTTTGCAGACGGAAAACGCATTCTCTAAACAAACTCTTTTACGGAAGCATAGATGCCTTCTGCATTCAGACCATACTTCTCAAGCAGTGCCACTGCCGGACCGGACTCGCCGAAGCAGTCCTGTACACCGATGTTCTTTACCGGTGTCGGTGCCTTTCTCGAAAGTGTCTCACATACAGCGGAACCGAGACCTCCGATGACGGAGTGTTCCTCAACGGTCACGACTTTCCCGCATTCTTTTGCTGCGGCAACGACAAGATCCTCATCGAGCGGCTTGATCGTATGGATGTTGATCACTTTTGCATCAATGCCGTCTGCTGCAAGTTTTTCTGCGGCTGCGAGCGACTCGGACACACACAAACCGGTCGCAATGATTGCCACATCTTTGCCTTCCCGCAAGGTCACACCTTTACCAATCTCAAATTTGTAATCCGGACGGTCATTGATGATCGGAACTGCAAGGCGGCCAAAACGCATGTAAACCGGGCCTTCGTGTTCATATGCGGCTTTTACTGCGGCTTTTGCCTCGATATCGTCACTCGGATTTAAGATAACCATACCCGGGATGGTGCGCATAAGCGCAATATCCTCATTACACTGGTGCGTTGCACCGTCTTCACCGACGGAAATTCCGGCATGGGTTGCACCGATCTTTACATTCAGGTGCGGATAACCGACCGAGTTTCGCACCTGCTCGAATGCACGTCCTGCTGCAAACATGGCAAACGAACTTGCAAACGGAACTTTACCGGTTGCGGCAAGGCCTGCTGCAATGCCAATCATGTTACATTCTGCGATACCACAGTCAATGTGGCGCTCCGGAAATTCCTTTTTGAAGATTGCAGTCTGTGTTGCCGCTGCAAGATCTGCGTCTAAAACATATACATCATCATGCTCCTTTGCCAGCTCTACGAGAGCGTTTCCGTAGCTGACACGGGTTGCGATTTTTGTTACTTCTGACATAATGCTTCACCTTCTTTCTTCAGGTCTTCCATTGCGATCGCATATTCTTCATCGTTTGGCGCTTTTCCGTGCCATCCTACCTGATTTTCCATGAAAGAGACACCCTTTCCTTTGACCGTATGCGCAATGATTGCGGTCGGCTGTCCCTTGGTGTTTCTTGCCTCTGCAAATGCAGCGGCGATCTGATCCATGTCATTGCCGTCTGCAAGGTCAACCACATGGAAATTGAATGCTTTGAATTTCTCGTTGATCGGGTACGGAGAGCATACCTGATCCACCGGTCCGTCGATCTGCAGTCCGTTGTTATCCACGATCACAACGAGGTTATCCAGTTTGCGGAATCCGGCAAACATGGCAGCTTCCCATACCTGTCCTTCCTGAATCTCTCCATCTCCGAGCAGTGTATACACACGGTAATCGTCCCCGGAAAGTTTGGCGGACAATGCCATGCCGACTGCTGCGGAAATTCCCTGTCCTAAGGAACCGCTCGACATATCCACACCCGGAATGTGCTTCATGTCCGGATGTCCCTGCAGATACGAACCGAGGTGACGCAGTGTCTTTAAATCCTCGACCGGGAAATAGCCGCGCAGTGCCAGTGCGGAATACAGTCCCGGTGCAGTATGGCCTTTGGACAGCACAAAACGGTCTCTGTCCGGTTTCTTCGGATCTTTTGGATCGATATTTAATTCTTCAAAATATAAATAAGTAAAAATATCAGCTGCGGAAAGCGATCCGCCCGGATGTCCGGCTTTGGCTGCATGGACGGCAGTCACAATGCCTTTGCGGACTTCATTTGCCTTCAGCTGAAGCTCCTGTTTGTTCATGTTCGTTCCTCCGTATGCGTGAACATCAGCCCATGAAAATTGCCTGCGGCAGTGGGCTGACGCTACATTTCAGATTTTCTTCGAAAATCTGAAATATTACTCCCCAAAAACTGCCTTGTAGTCTGCCTGGAATTTTTCGATTCCCTGATCGGTAAGCGGATGCTTTGTCATCTGCTCGATTACCTTGTAAGGGATGGTCGCAATATCGGCACCTGCAAGTGCGCAGTCTGTTACATGGATCGGGTTACGGATGGATGCTGCAATAATCTCTGTGTCATATCCGTAAATATCAAAGATCTCTGCGATCTGGCGGATCAGTTCGATACCCGGCTGGCTGATGTCATCTAATCTGCCAAGGAATGGGGATACATAAGTAGCTCCTGCGTTTGCTGCAAGGATTGCCTGATTTGCACTGAAGATCAGGGTAACGTTTGTCTTGATGCCCTCGGAAGAAAGTACCTTTACGGCTTTAAGTCCCTCTACGGTCATAGGGATCTTTACAACCATGTTTGGATGGATAGCTGCAATCTCACGTCCCTCTTTGATCATGCCCTCTGCATCTACCGTTGTTGCCTTTACCTCGCCGCTGATCGGTCCGTCAACGATGGATGTAATTTCTTTGATGACTTCTGTAAAATCTCTTCCCTCTTTTGCGATCAGGGATGGGTTTGTGGTAACTCCACAGATAACACCCATATCATTTGCTTTCTTAATATCCTCTACATTTGCTGTATCCACGAAAAACTTCATAATAATACCTCCATTTTTATTTACGTTTGTTTTTATCTGTTAGCCTTAATATAGCACAGTTCAAAAGCAAACGCAAGTATAAAACAAAAGAGAATAAAAGTTAGTGCAAATAAATAAAAGGCACGGATACGGTTCTCTGCCTTTTGACAGAAAACGTATCTGTGCCTTTTTATATCAAAACAGCTTTCTTTATGATTGAAACCTTTTATATTCCAAGCACTCCTGCAGCACTGCGCAGTTCCGCGGCTGCCCGCTGCAGCTCAGCCGCCTGCTCTTCGGACACATTTCCCGGCTTTGTACGGCTGACCAGTTTCTTTACATAAGAAAGGCTGCTCTTGATCTGGTGACGCGCACCACTGTCGATGGTCTTTTTCTTCTCTTTATAAGCTACTTCCACCTGACGGATCAACGTGTCGGCCTCGCTTCGCGCATCAATATAAGCCTTTCTCTGCCCGTCTGTTGCTTCATATTCCGCGGCTTCTCTTATCGCGCGGTCAATCTCTGCGTCTGATAAATTGGAACTTGCCGTGATTGTGATCTCCTGATGCCGTCCGGTTCCCAGATCCCTTGCGGAAACCTGTACAATACCGTTCGCATCAATATCAAACGTTACCTCTATCTGCGGCACACCCGCCGGCGCCGGTTTAATGCCCCGCAGCTGGAACCGCCCAAGCAGCTTGTTGTCTCTTGCAAACTGACGCTCGCCCTGCAGTACTTTGATATCCACAGATGTCTGGAAATTTCCGGCAGTTGTAAACACTTTACTGAACCGTGTCGGAATCGTGGTATTCCGGTCAATCAGCTTCGTCGAAACACCTCCTACCGTCTCAATGGAAAGCGAAAGTGGTGTGACATCCATCAGGATAATCTCTGCCGCCTGTGATCCTGCCATCAGCGCACCGCCAAGTTTTCCACCCTGCACAGCCGCTCCCAGTGCCACACATTCATCCGGGTTTAAATTGCGTGAAGGTTCTTTTCCTGTCAGTCTGCGCACTTCCTCGAATACCGCCGGTACACGGGTAGAACCACCTACCAGGAGTACCATGCCCAGATCCGCTGCTGTAATTCCCGCATCCGAAAGTGCCTGCTGCACCGGACCGGCCGTGCGCTCAATGAGATCCATCGTCAGTTCCTCAAATTTTGCACGCGTCAGTGTCATTTCCATGTGCTTTGGCTCACCCTTTACGGTCGCAATAAACGGCAGGTTGATGCCCGTTGTGGAAGAGGAGGACAATACCTTTTTGGCCTTTTCCGCCTCCTCACGCACGCGCTGCATGGCGGTCGCGTCTTTCCGCAGATCCACATGCTCCGTGCGCTGGAATTCCGATACCAGATACTCCGTGATGCGCGCATCGAAATCATCCCCACCGAGGTGATTGTCTCCCGCGGTGGCAAGTACTTCGATGAGGTTGTCCCCGATTTCAATAACCGATACGTCAAATGTGCCGCCACCAAGATCATACACCAGAATTTTTTGTGGCTCCCCGTGATCCAGTCCGTATGCCAGTGCCGCAGATGTCGGCTCGTTGATAATCCGAAGAACATTTAATCCGGCAATCTTTCCGGCATCCTTTGTCGCCTGTCGCTGGGAATCACTGAAATATGCCGGTACGGTAATCACCGCATCCGAAACTGTTTCCCCCAGATATTCCTCCGCATCTTTTTTGAGTTTGCGCAGGATCATCGCGGAAATCTCCTGCGGCGTATACTGTTTGCCATCTATTTTTGCCCGGAAATTGCTTCCCATCTCACGCTTAATGGAGAAAAATGTCCGGTCTACATTGACAGCTGCCTGTCGTCTGGCAGCATCTCCCACCAGACGCTCTCCGTTTTTGGTAAATGCCACAACCGATGGTGTGGTCCGCGAGCCTTCCGCGTTTGTGATCACAACCGGCTGATCATTTTCCAAAACAGCGACACAGCTGTTTGTCGTTCCCAAATCAATTCCTATTACCTTACCCACGGTCTTTTCCTCCCTGTCTATGTGTATCCACACATCTCTTAATTACAAGAGTAAGTCGGGAAAGCCCCTGCGTCAAGGTTTCCGGCAGATATTTCACTTATTGTTTATACTTTTCATAATTCCTTCTGAATTACCACATCTCCGTGATACATCAGGAAGCGAAGCCCCACGGTCTTTTTGAGATCTCCATGTCCATGGTGCTTCATGTTTCCTGCCACAACTGCAATATTGGCATCTCCCTCTGTATTTGTACGGTCAAATGTAAACAGCGTGGAATTATGGTATTCCACCACCTCCGTATCCACTCCCAGATAATCCGATAATTCCGCACGCGCCCCGATCCGCAGGATATGTCCTCCTGCAATTGCGACACCCCCGTCAATTTCTTTTTTGCTCTGTGGGATTACCACACCGTCGCAGAGTATGATCATTTCTGCTTCCATAGATTCGCCTCCTTTTCGACTCTTTTTTCGTTATATAAAAGAAGAGCTTCCTCTTATCCGAGAAAGCTCCTTTGCTAATCACCTGTTCTGTTTACGCCTACTGTAGCAGAAAACGATTGGAAACGCAAGTACACTCCCGTACCTTTTTCATACTACAAAAATACCAACTGCCAATATTCTTCCTGTATACTCTCTGTTCCCGGCAATCTTTGGTGCAAACCTGAGTGCATACTTTTTATCTTTTATTTGTGCAATAGCCTCATCCGGTGTATGATCTATCTTTAATTCCAGAATCATACAATCAGCAGTTTTATCACTTCTGTGTTATGGGCAAATTCAAGTATTTTTTCCATCACCTGAATCCGGTATCTTTTGAAAAAAAGAGCTGATCATGTTCGCCATAATTGTCTTTCCGAATCTGCATGGTCTGGTGATACAGATATGACGATTTCCCGCACTTACATACGGAAACAGTTCCCTGAGCATAAGTGTTTTATCCACAAAATACGCGCTTAAGCACTCACTTTTATACAAAGTATATGGAGTTATGCTGTTCAAATATGTTCCCATAGTGTTGGCTCCTTTTCAACATAATTATCTTTTTCTGTATATTTTATTATACATGATGGCAGATATTTTTACGAGCCAATTACAAAATTTACTGCAACTGAATATGTCCACTCTTCATCCAATATACCTCATCACACAGTGAATACCCAGTCAGTCTCTTCCGTCACTACTTTATGGTATGTGACTGTACATGCTTCTTTTACCTATAACGGAACTTTACAGTAAAAAGAAAGCCGTGATGCATCCTGATATGCACCACGGTTTTTCATACCCGTAAATATCATAAATCTCCGGCATATAATTTTATTGTGTCAGGCACCTCTGATTTTTGGATTGTTTGACGATATCTGTATTCCTGGTATGACGCAACTTGCAAAGGTTGTAAAACAAAATCATGCGATCGCTTTGGTGCAGCTTTTGAATGCGGGGATAAACTATTTACCATATGGGTCTATTGAAGAGATTCCCACAGATGTATTCCACGAATATAAGCAGGAGTTTGTTGATGCAGCGATTCGATGCCAAAAAGCGGGGTTTGATGGCATCGAACTTCACGCCGCTCATGGCTTTTATCTGGATCAGGTTATTGAGAACAGTAACCGCAAGGATGAATATGGAGGAACATTTGATCACCGCGTGCATTTGCTTACGGAATTGATCCAAGAGATTAGGTTGTGTTGTGGTACTGAATTTCTGATTGCTGTTCGTTTTGGCAATCGAAGTATTGAGAAATTGGTAGCAACGGGAAAAGCTATTGAATCCGCAGGTGGAGATCTGTTGGATGTATCGTCTGGTTTGGGAGTATATCAGAAGCCAGAGGATTTCCCTCTTGATGCAAAGATATACGCAGCATTCTGTGTTAAGCGGGAAGTTTCGCTTCCAGTAATTTGTGTAGAAAATATTGATAGTGGCACAGTAGCCGAAAGTATTTTACAGAAAGGATACGCAGATTTCGTTGCTGTTGGCAGAGGACATTTGTGTGATCCTACATGGAGAAATAAAAACTTGCATGGTAAGGAACCGTTCCATTGTGTTCGGTGTAGAAAATGTATGTGGTATATAGACGGGGAAAAATGTCCCATTGTCAAGAAAAGAAGAAAGGTTGAAGAAATATGAAGCATAAAGTAAAAGTAACTGTTTTGGATAAAAAGCTGTACCCGGAATTACAGAAGCAGTATTGTGCTAATCCTGATTCTGGTGCCTGTCCTTGTTATAATGTAGGTGACGAATTTGTATTTTATCGTGATGATGAACGGGATGATTTCTGGCACATGGGATTGAACACATTAGTAAAAACGAATGGCAATAGAGATACCGTTGCAGGCGGTCCCAAAATGCCATTTTGTTCTGAAGCATGGGATGCTATTTCACGTTATATTTATAGTGGATTGCAGGGAGGTTCTATTATGAAAGACTGGATGAAGAATGAGAACGAAATGATTACCTGTTGTTCAGATGGAACAAGACCTGTTGTTTTTAAAATTGAAAGAATTGACTACGAGGAGTAATAAAAATGAATAAAATTGGTCTATATGCGGTAAATGGTATGGGAAAGCAAGGGTTTATTGGATTGATTAACAATTGATAATGAGTAAAAAATGCGGTAATGATATATGGTAAAATCATTGTCCGCACCCTCGCCTGTGAAAAAATCTCTGTAAATTAAACAATACAACGGTCTTCTATGATAAAATATTAAAATCATAGGAGGCCTTTTATTATGGCAAATGTTTATTGTGTCAGGCACTTTGTTTACCAATGCCATTTAGCTTCTCTAGCTTAACAGCACTATTCCATTTTTAATCAACGTTTTCTTTCCCCTTATACTCATCCCATTTTCCGCCATATATACAGTCTTCAACATAAGCCATCATGCGGTTATGAAAAAAAGCATAGATCGTTACACCAATGAATCCACCGATGCCTCCAACGAAATAAACCGGTAAATCATATTTTGCCAGGGCAAGTGCAAAAAGCACCCATAAAACATAAACAATGACGATTGTCATAGCATGTTGTTTTAACCATTTTTTCTTAAAGAATTCCTGCTTTTCCTTTAAGCTAAATGTGCTCTCTTTTAGTGTTTCTTTAATGTTTGTTTCTGCCATCTCTTTATATTCTTCCGTGGATAATTTTTTACCACTTAGGAGTTCATTTATGGTCATGCCATACATCGTACTAAGTTCTTCTAACATCTCAACAGACGGCATGTAATTCCCTGTCTCCCAACGTGAGATGGTCTTATTTGTCACTCCCAGTTTTTCTCCTAGCTCAGCTTGTGTTAAGTTGCGTTCCTTACGAAGTTCTGCAAGAAAGCTTCCCATCTTTACCATATCCATTAAAGTGCCTCCATTTATTGTCGTAGCTTTACTCTAACATACAACGTCAAAAATGTATTTACCACAAACAGCGAACCCTCATAAATTCCTTAAAATCAGGCATTCGCTGTTTATGTCCAACAATTTCACACGTGGTTTAGTAAATGAAACTTACCTGGTCAGTTAAAACTGCGTACTTGATAATGTTTTCTTACTGTTTATTGTGTCAGGCACCACATGTTTCAATATTTCTACAACTTTTCGATGTCCGTAACCAGCATATCAACCTCGTCCTCCGTTGTTGCCCAGCTCGTACAGAAACGCTGCGTATCACCTTCGTCTTCAAAATAATATTTTTGCGCAAGCTCCTGCTTCTGCTGCTCCGTCAGAATAACAAACTGCTGGTTGGTAAAGCTCTCCACCGCAAACGGAACACCCTTGTCCTCAAACGCTTTCTTAATCTGCATCGCAAGCGCATCGGCGCGCTTCGCAGCCTCAAAATACTCGCCGCTCTCCAGCATCGTTGCAAACTGCAGTCCCATCAGCCAGCCTTTCGCAAGTACTGCACCATTCTGCTTCATGTAGGCCTTAAAGCGATACTTCAGATCCTGCGCAGTAATAATGAGCGCCTCGCCGAACAAAGCGCCACACTTTGTTCCGCCAATATAAAATACATCCGTCAATTCCGCAAAATCCTTCAAAGTAAGATCATTTTTCTCCGATCCAAGTCCATATCCCATGCGCGCGCCATCCACGAAAAGATACATCCCATATTTTGTGCACACATCATGGATCTCCTTAATTTCCTTCTTCGAATAAAGTGTACCTTTTTCTGTCGGGAAAGACAGATATACCATCTTCGGTTCGGTCAGATACTCCGGCTCGTCCTGATCGTAATACGCCTTGGCGCAAGCGGCGATCTGCTGCGCGGTAATCTTGCCATCTGTATTCGGAAGTTCCAGAATCTTGTGTCCGGTGTTCTCGATGGACGCCGCCTCGTGACAATTGATATGTCCGGTATCTGCAGCGATCACGCTTTGCACCGAAGATAATGCAGCAGCGATCACGACGTAATTCGCCTGCGTGGCTCCCGGAATGAATTTGATCAATGCATCGTCATCATCGACCAGCTTCTTTATGATGGTTTCCGCTTTATCGCACCACTCATCTTCCCCGTATCCGGCGTAGCTTGTGCTGTTCGTTGCGCCAAGTTCCTTCAATATGGATGCAAATGCTCCATGGTTGTAATCGTTATTAAATCTTATCATTTCTTACATACTCCTGTTCAATTAGAAAAGGCATCAAATAAAATGGTTTCAGTAACAAGTTTTCTTCCTTTCCAACATCCTTCTGCGACAATAAATATATATCATGCACATTTTTCGAAAACTTTTTATCGAATACCTTTATCGACTCATGTTTTCCAGATCCAGATGATTTAATTTCGAAAGCGTTCACTTTGCTTCCTTCCGAGATCAGGAAATCCACTTCATAATAATGCGTACTGCCTGACTTTTCCCATGTGTGATAGAAAAGCTCTCTGCCAGATGCCGCGATCATTTGTGCAACCAGATTTTCATATAAGAATCCGAGATTAGCCGGTAATTTGTCAGAAAGCAGCTTTGCGTACACATCATTTTCTGTCACCGGTCGATCCATAAACATCAATGTAACAAACAATCCTGTATCTGCGAGGTAGAGTTTGTAACTGTCAAAATCCTTTGTGTCTGCTAAACTCACACGTGGATCGGTTGAATTATAACACGGCAAAATTGTTTTTGAATCAATCAGCTCATATAATAATTCCTCTGTTTTTGCTTTACTCTTCTTCCCGATTGCTGTTGAAATCCGATATTTTTTTGAATCTTTGGCGAGCTGCGCCGGAATCGAATGATACAATGCAGAAATTCTTCCAGACGCATCAATTTTCTTAAAATCATCTTCATACAATGATATGATCTGTCTCTTGACCATATCAATTTCCGAGAAATTCTTACCTTCCGTGTATGCTTCTACCGCCTGCGGCATTCCCCCAACAGCCATATAAATACGCAGATCTCGCATTAATTTTCGATTCGTTGCCTGTCCGATTGCAGATCCTGTACCATAAATCTGGCGCAAGAGTTCATAATTACCTCCTGTGGCATCACAAAATTCTTCATAGTCCATCGGATATACCTGTATCTTCATCTCCTCCGATGGAATCAAAATGTCTTTTACATTTTTCTTAATCGAGATTAGAGATCCCGTTTCCAGATAACTATATCTGCCATCTGCCACCAGATGCTTGATAGCCTGCCTTGCCTGTGGAAAAAGCTGCACTTCATCAAATATGACCAATGATTCATGTTCGTATAAAGTCACTCCTGTTTCGGCCTGAAGACGCAAAAAGAACATATTTAAATTTCCCACATCCTCAAAACAACTGCGTATATTGTCCGTTGTCTTTGAGAAATCAATCAAAAGATAAGACTTGTATTCATTTTGCCCAAAAGACTCCGCGATCGTTGATTTACCGACTCGTCTTCCCCCCTCAAGCAAAGCCGCATATTTATCTGAGTATTTTGCTTTCCATTCTAACAATCTGTCATATGCTTTCCGTTTAAAATACATCATTACCTCCCAAATATATCCTTGTTATAACATGAACCGGGCATTTCTTCAAGATTATATTTTGCGTTTTTGTCCGTTTCTTCAAGATTTTCACCAAAAAAAGCGCCCTTGTCTGATATGATACCTCTAAAGTAGACAGATTAAATATTTATTGTGTCAGGCACCTCTGATTTCTGATTTCAGGTGCTTATTACCTGAAAATGAATATTTTTTAAAAAGTGGGAATAGAATAATGACAGAAGATACAGATTGTGTTAATATGTGTTTGAAAATTATATTACCGAAAAATAAAAAAATTTCTAAAAGTGGGAATAGGGGATGGCACCATGCAGCTTATAGTAAGAAAAAAGTATTTAGATGAACTGATTGAATTGTATGGAACACCAGATATAAAAGTTATCACGGGGATCAGACGAAGCGGCAAATCCGTATTGCTGCAAGAGTTTGTTACATACTTGCAATCAATAGTATTTACGCCAAAGGAATCTATGATATTTACATTACCGGTTCAAATGCATTTTTGCTGAGTTCAGATTTGGCAACACTTTTTACCGG
>Ga0256405_10002670_pt1 | contig 39615 bp, 39 predicted proteins | sample RumenRJG_02DNA_FD_189096 | JGI IMG/M metagenome (GOLD analysis project Ga0256405, IMG submission 189096) | Bovine rumen microbial communities from Lethbridge, Alberta, Canada - RJG_02 | ecosystem: Host-associated > Mammals > Digestive system > Stomach > Rumen | place: Canada: Alberta... | reverse complement strand
GTGAGGCTGGTGATAACGTTGGTGCTCTTCTCCGTGGTATCACAAGAGATCAGGTTGAGCGTGGACAGGTTCTTTGTAAGCCAGGCTCAATTCACCCACACACAAAGTTCAGCGGTCAGGTTTACGTACTGAAGAAGGAAGAGGGCGGTCGTCATACTCCTTTCTTCAACAACTACAGACCTCAGTTCTACTTCAGAACAACTGACGTTACTGGTGTTGTATCTCTCCCTGCTGACAAGGAAATGTGTATGCCTGGCGATAACGTTGCTATGGACGTTGAGCTCATCACTCCTATCGCTATCGAAGAGGGACTCCGTTTTGCTATCCGTGAGGGTGGTAGAACAGTTGGTTCAGGCGTTGTTACAAAGATCAACGAATAATCTTTGATACTTTAATTATCAACGACTTTAGGCGGTCGTGCCAGTTGGCATGACCGCCTTTTTACATAATATCAATACAAAAGGCAGGGTACAAACATGGAATATGTTCTTCAGACTCAGCAGCTTTGTAAAAAATACGGAAGATTCAATGCTCTCACCGATTTTACCATAAATGTTCCCAAGGGCTCTATCTACGGTATGGTCGGAAGAAACGGCGCAGGAAAAACTACCCTTATCCGTATTGTTACGGGGCTGAATAATCCGTCCTCGGGAGAGTTCACTCTCTTCGGGACAAAGAATACTGACGCTGATATACTTGCAAAGCGCCGAAAAATAGGCGCTGTTGTTGAAACTCCGTCACTTCACCCCGAAATGTCCGCAAAGGACAACCTTATCCAGCAGACTAAGGCACTGGGTATCTCTGATGAAAAGCTGGACGAGATATTAAATCTGGTGGGACTTCCCAATACAGGAAAGAAAAAGGCTAAGCACTTCTCTCTCGGTATGCGCCAGAGACTTGGCATCGCCTTTTCACTGGTAGGTGATCCCGATTTTCTCGTTCTTGACGAGCCTATCAACGGTCTCGATCCGCAGGGTATCATGGAGGTCCGTGAGATGATACTCAAGCTCAACCGCGAAAAGGGTATCACTATTCTTATCTCCAGCCATATCCTTGACGAGCTCTCGCGTCTTGCCACACATTACGGCTTCATCGAGCAGGGACGCTGTATCAAGGAAATGAGCGCCGAAGAGCTTGAAAAGGTGAGCCGCCGCTCGCTTCATATAAATGTCAACGATACTCAGCTCCTTGCACAGGTTCTTGACGGTATGAAGGCTGAATACAGGATATACTCGCCGACTGAGGCGGATATATTCACTCCGATGCAGGTAACTCCCCTTGTTCTTGCGCTGAACGAGAAGAAGTGCTTTGTAAATTCCATGACAGAGCACCATGAGAGCCTCGAAAACTACTTCATGGGACTTGTAGGAGGTGTTCGCAATGTGTAATTTACTGGCAGAAGGCTACAGACGTCTTTTCAAGGGAAAGAGATTTTACATCGTAATGGCGGTCATGGCGGCTATCCCAGCGCTGTTTGCCTTGCTTTACAGTGCTTCCAACAGCTTTATGGAAGCGGCTTCAAGACAGGACGGCGAGGCGGCTGAGATATTCGCAGATATGAGAAGCTACGCAGATGACCTGCTCTTCAGCCATACAGGCGTAATGGTCCTTCTTGTGGGAATCACCGCAGGTATGCTTATTGTTCAGGATTTCCGAAACAATACCATAAGAAACAAGATAATCGTCGGTCATTCAAGGACTGAAATATACCTTGCAAATCTCATCGTTTCACTGACGGTCATGATGATATACGAGGTAGTATATCTTGTTGTTGCCCTCGCTTTCGGCGGACTTTTACTGGGCTTCAGGGATTTCCCGAACACGGATATAATAGTGAATATGCTCCTTGTACTGCCTATTGAAATGGCGATGACCTCGCTGATAGTGTTCCTCTGCACATCTATGAAGAACGTAGGCGGCTTCGTGCTCTCAATCAGTATGCATTACATCGTGTCAATGTTCTCGCTGGCACTTCTGCTTCTTCATAAGCACCCGAAGATAATGGAGATAGTAAAGGAAGCCGTTCCGTCCTATCAGATGGACCTTATCGGCAATGGACCTATACCCGAGCACTGGCTGAGAATGATACTGTTTATGTTTGGCATCACTTTGATATCAACAATAGGCGGAATACTTATCTTCAAGAAATCAGACCTTAAATAAGCTAAAAAAGCTCCCGAAAGGGAGCTTTTTGCTGTTCAGAAGCCCATGACCTGCGCCTGTCGTGAAAAGATTCGGGGGAGCGCACTCGTCGAGCCTGTGCCGCCTGCATCTTAGTTATGACCTATAATTATTACAAATAAGAAAAATTACACTGTGAAATTATTACAAAAAAAATACAAATTCACAGTATCGCGGATTATTCGCCTCCAAACAGTTGACAATTCCCGTTTTTCTTGATAAAATAGATATGATGCCTATTTTGTGCATTGACTACTTTTAGGAGGAGGAACTGCTTTGGGAGATAGTAAGTTTTGCAACAGATGCATGGCACAGTATGACCAGTCTATGCACGTTTGTCCGTCCTGCGGATACGTGGAGTCAGACGAGCATAACCCCATGTATGTCCCACCAGGTACGATACTCCATAGCAAATACCTCTGCGGTGTTCTTCTGGAATACAACGGCGAGGGTGCGACCTATATAGGCGCTGATACAACTACAGGCAAAAAGGTGCTCATAAGAGAGTATATGCCTATAAACCTCTGCACCCGTGTCAAGAATAAGGCTATAATCAGCGTAAATTACAATAACCTTGCCAAGTACAAGGCTTTCATGGCTGAGTATACCGAGCTCAACAAGTCTCTTGCGAGACTCCGCAACAACTCGAATATACCGCCTGTTCTGGATATGTTCGCCGAGAACAACACCACATATACCATTTTTGAATACATCGAGGGCGTTAAGATACTGGATTACCTCAAGGAAAATGCAGGCGAGCTCAGCTGGGAGCAGGTCTCAAAGATATTCCCGCCGCTGTTCACCACTATCGGCATTCTCCATAACGCAGGCATAATCCACCGCGCTATCAGCCCCGATACAGTCTACATCACCGACAAGGGCGAGCTGAAGCTCTTCGGCTTCTGCGTTTCCGCTGTAAGAACTGCCAACGCAGGTCTGGAATATGAGCTCTTCAAGGGCTATGCGGCTCCCGAGCAGTATTCTGCAAGCAGCAGCAGCCGTCAGGGTTCATGGACTGACGTTTACGGAGTCTGCGCACTCCTATACAGAGCTCTCACAGGCTGTATGCCTGTTGACTCTATGAGCCGTCAGAACCACGATGACCTCCACGAGCCTCATATGCTGGATTCACGCATTCCGCGCCATGTTTCAAGAGTTATCATGGAGGGCATGAATCTCAACGGCAGAGACCGTATACAGACTATCACCGAGCTGGTTACAAAGCTCTTTGAGCAGCCTGCCGAGGACGAGGAAGAGCTTCTCGACAATACAAGCACTGTTCTTCTGGGCAGCGGTATAGGCAATACAGCCGCTTCTGCAATGCACGAAGCTCCTCAGCAGCCTGTATATCAGCACGAAAATCCTCAGAACGTCATTCACGAGCGCAGCGCTCCCGTATACAAGAAGCCCCGCCGCGATGACAGCTACAGCTACGAAAAGATAAATACCGTGGACAGGATAAAGGTACCGATAATCGTTGCTCTCCTGTTCCTCGCTATTATGATGATACTGGGCGTTATCTTCTACAAGCTCATCGTTCCGCCCGAGCAGGAATCCACCGTATCCAGCAGCAGACGTTCATCGTCAGTTTCGGATAAGGTCGTTGACGACAACAAGGAGTCCACCAAGGAAAAGAACATCGTAATGCCGAATCTGGTAAAGCAGTTCTATTCGCTTACCAAGGACAAATACAAGGAAGACTTCGCTCTCGACGCCGACTATGAGTATAACAACGATTACGACAACGACGTTATCTTTGAGCAGAGCGTAGAGCCGGGTGACAAGATAGCACAGGGCGACGTTGTAAAGGTCAAGGTCAGCAAGGGCAAGGAAACCGCTACTATCCCGGATTATCAGGGACTTACCATGGAGCAGTACAAGAACGCTCTTGATAAGGCAGGTATCCACGACCATAATTACCAGTTCGTAGAGTCAAAGGATTCCTACGGCAAGGCAAATTCTATCGTTGGCTTGCAGGTAGACGGCAAGACCGTTACACCTAACTCGACTTTCAACAATAAGAGCGGCAAGAAGCTCACCGTATTCTATGTTTCTGCAAATACAGTTACTGCTGCGCAGACAACAACAGCTGCTCCTACTACAGCAGCACCTACAACAACTGTTGCAGTAACAACTCAGGCACCTGTTCCGTCTACGGAAGCACCTACAGCACCGCCTGAGCCGATAACAAATCCGCCAGAGCCTGTAACCAACCCACCCGAGCCTGTTGAGCAGCCTGCTGAACAGCCAGCCGAAGGCGGCGGAGCATAATGAAACAAAGTCCGAAAGCATAACCATGATACTCATATAGAAGTTTTATAATTATTATTGAGAGAACCCCTTTTGAAAAAGGGGCTTCTCTCAAACTCTCTCCCTAAAACTTTCGTTTTGTTTTTTCTCAGATAGGGCGCACCTGCATTTTTGCAGGTCTTTTTTTATTTAAGATGCGCCCTATCTGTGAAAAACCAGATAAAAGTCTTTGGAAAGGGGTATGGGGGTGACTCCCCGCAGTGCGGGGAGATGTCACGCAGTGACAGAGGGGCGCGCCTCCGTCAGAGGAACCTTTCCTCAGAAAGGGTTCCCCCATAATTAACTATAAGCTTCTATATAAGTGTTGCGGTTACGCTTTCGGGCTTTTTATTATGGTAGGGGCGGATATTATCCGCCCGAAATTATGCATCATGTATTAAAAAAGCCACAGTACATTGTACTGTGGCTTTGATATTACAGATTACCGCTGTTTACTGAGAGTATCTTCATTGAGCTGTACTGGAACGTACCGTCATCTTTTTCGATAAGTTTGTACTCAGCCTGCTTTGCAACGGTCTTTTCCATCCACTGTGGGAGCTCCGCGATATAGTCAACATTGAGAGTATACTCATTGCCGTTCTTTGTGATAGACTTTATCTCGGGAGCGTAGGTATGTGTGATAGTCTTGACCTTGACGTTGTATGCGCCGTCGGAGTAGTAGAATCTGGACTCCACAGGACCAACGGTAGCGTGTTCAAAGGCAGGGATATTCTCGCCGAAGAGCTCTACTGCGTACTTTTCAACGTCAACATCGGGTATGCTGACTGTATCAAGGGTGAGCTCGTACTTCGATACCTTGCTTTCGTCCATGATAATAGACCATATAGTAGCGGTTATGACCTGCTCGGAGGTGAGCTGTGACGGATCGCTGAACGGCTCTATATCCATGATAGCGGCAGGGTATATCATCTGTGTGAAGCTGTCCTTCTTTACCTCGCCCGATGTGAAGCTCTTTGCAAAGCCGATACCCTTTGCGATAGTAGCGATGATACCTATCACAGCAAATACTGTGAGCACCACGCCAAGCACGGTATAAAGGCGCTTCTTCTTTGGAGTGTCTGTGACTGTATCTGCTTCTGAGCTCTCAACGTGCTCGCTTCTCTGAGCGATGAGCTCGGCAGGATCCTCGTCGAGTATCTTCTTGAATGTGGAGGGCTCTTTTTCTGCCTTTTCAGCAGGAGCCTCAGCCTTTTCGGGTTCTGCGGCAGTTTCCTCGGCAGTCTCCTCTATCTCGAACAAGCCCTCGGTGCTGGTAGCTTCGTTGATAGCCTCCTCGTATTCGTCAACAGCAGGAGCCGATTCCTCGGGAACAGCTTCTTCTGCGGCTTCGGGAGCTACAGCGCCCATCTGGGAGCGTCTCATGTCTATGACCTGTCTCTGCTTGTCGGGAGAAAGGGCGTCAAAGCGCTCCTTGAGGTCGGGAGTGAGACCGTTGATTATGTCCTCGTCTGTGAGAACCAGTGGTTCAGCGGACTTTGGAGTATTTATATCGGCAATAGCTTCGGCAGCGTCCTCGCGGATATTGTCCAGCATACTGCCTACGGGATCGCTGTAATTATCGGGAGCAGCGTCCTCGGGGTGATTTATAGCTGCAATAGCGGCGTCAATGAGGTCTGTAGCGGAAACTGCGCTGTCATCGCTCTCGAAAAGTCCCTCCTCGGGAGCAGTTTCAGCTTCGGTCTCTGGCTTTTCATCGTCCTTGCCCTTATTTTTGAGCTTTTTGAAGAAACCGCCTATCTTGCTGGTCTTTTCAGCTTCGGGAGCAGCTTCTTCTGCTGTCTCGGCAGGAGCTTCTGCTGCTTCACCGAGAGCTTCTATTGCGGAATCTACTTCATTTTCGGCAGCGGAGGAATTAACGATTATTTCCTCTGCAAGAGAAACGGGAGCGCTTTTTTCTGCTTCTTCTGCAAGACGGCGCATTTCCTCAGCCTGACGCTGTTTTTCTGCTTCTTCTGCAAGTCTGCGCTGCTCTGCTTCTTCTGCGAGACGAGCCTGCATTGCCATTTCCTCAGCCTTGCGCTGCTTTTCAGCCTCTATCTGAGCGATACGGCGCTGTCTTTCGGCTTCTTCCTCAAGTCGTGCCTGCTCGGCAGCCTCTGCGAGTCTGCGCTGGCGCTCGGCTTCTTCAGCCTCGCGTGCCAGACGGCGCTGCTCTGCTTCTTCTGCAAGGCGCTGTCTCTCTGCGGCAGCCTCGGCAGCTCTGCGGGCTCTTTCAGCGGCTCTCTGCTCCTCGGCAGCGTTCTCGGCAGCAATTCTTGCCTGTCTTTCGCGTTCCTGTTCCTCGCGGCGGAGCGCTTCGTAGTCGGGCAGTTCGCCTGTTATAACTATCTTCTTTTTCTTGACGGGCTTTGGCAGCTCCTCAGTCATGGGAACTGTGTCGAACACCCTTGTTGCCTCGGCAGAAGCCTCGGTATGCATCACCTCGTCGATGATATTGGGGACCTCCTCGGGCTCTGCTTCGGAAACAGGCTCGGGGACAGGTATATCCTGTGACGGCGGAGCAAATTCCCATACAGCAGGCGGGGTGTCATCGTGGACAACAGGCTGTTCCTCTATATGGTGCTTTTCCTCCTCGAGAGCGTGGAGCAGGTCATCGACGGACATATCGTCGAATTTGCTTTTTCTTGCAGCTCTAGGAGTATTATGGCTTCTTGCAGGAGTGCTTCCGCTGCTTCCGCCGCCGTCCATAAGGCTGTTGAGCATATCGTCAAGATCTTTTCTAATAGCCATTTCGACCTCCAAAAATCAAATAAAATGCTGTATTTATCTTATCTGACCGTTACCGTTTATCAGATATTTTACTGTAGTAAGTTCTGTAAGCCCCATAGGACCTCTTGCGTGGAGCTTCTGTGTAGAAATGCCTATTTCTGCTCCGAAGCCGAATTCACCGCCGTCGGTAAAGCGTGTAGAAGCGTTGACGTAAACTGCCGCAGCGTCTACCTGCTTCTGGAATTTCTGAGCGCTTTCCAGTGAGCTTGTAACTATGCACTCGGAATGACGGGTGCTGTATTTTCTTATATGAGCTATAGCCTCGTCGATATCGTCAACGACCTTTATTGCGATGATGAAATCGTTGAACTCTGTAGCGTACTCGGTCTCTGTAGCCTTTTCAACGCTGTCACCGAGGATAGCTATCGTTTTATCGCAGCCGTAGAGCTTTACGTTATGCGCCTTGAAGCGCTCTGCGATCATTGGCAGGAACTTGTCCGCGATATCCTTGTGAACGAGAAGGCTCTCGATAGCGTTGCATACGGAAGGACGCTGAGTCTTGGCGTTGTCTGTTATCTCCACAGCCATATCAAGGTCTGCGGAGGCGTCAACGTAAACGTGGCAGTTGCCTGCGCCTGTCTCGATAACAGGTACGGTAGCGTTCTTGACTACAGCCTGTATGAGGTTCGCACTGCCTCTTGGGATAATAACGTCAACGTAGCCGTTGAGACGCATGAGCTCTGTGGTAGTCTCGCGGTCTGTCTTTTCGATGACCTGTATCATATCAGCAGGGAGACCTGCCTCCTCGATAGCCTTGCGCATGATGTTTCCGAGACAGATATTGGAGTTTATAGCCTCCTTGCCGCCCTTTAATATGACAACGTTGCCTGCCTTTAAGCAGAGAGCAGCAGCGTCAACTGTAACATTCGGGCGTGACTCGAAGATGATACCGATAACTCCGAGAGGTACTCTTGTCTTGATTATCTGCAAGCCGTTGGGACGGTTTCCGCCGCCGATGATCTCGCCGATAGGATCAGCAAGAGCGATAAGCTCGTCAACGCCCTTGGCAATGCCCTCGATACGCTTTTCGTCAAGCTTGAGTCTGTCCTGCTTGGCTTCGGTCATGCCGTTAGCCTTTGCGTTGGCGATATCCTTGGCATTCTCTGCTATGATGAGCTCCTTGTTTGCAAGGAGAGCCTTTGATATAGCTGCGAGAGCGTTATTTTTAAGCGAAGTTGAAGCGCTTGCCGCAGCTGCCTCGGCAGCCTTGGCTCTTTTGCCCAGTTCCTCTGTATAACTCATATTTACACCTCTGTTACTTAGTATTGCGACTTGAAAAGAGTACCTATCTCCTTGTCCTCAAAGAGGTCGTAGAGCTTTTCGGGATCTCTTCCGTTCATTATTATCATGTCGATGCCTGCATTTGTAGCTATCTTAGCGGCGTTTATCTTGGTAGACATACCGCCTGTGCCAAGACTTGTACCTGCGCCGCCTGCCATAGCCTCTATCTCGGGAGTTATCTTCTCAACGAGAGGTATTGGCTTTGCGTCGGGATTTTCACGGGGATCGCCGTCGTAGAGAGCGTCGATGTCGGAGAGTATCAGAAGCAGGTCAGCTCCCGAAAGCTCTGCGACCAGAGCGGAAAGGGAGTCGTTCTCGCCAATTTCAAGCTCCAGCTCATCTATAGCAATGGTATCGTTTTCGTTGACTATGGGGATAACGTCCATTCCTACCAGCGATTCTACGGTAGTGCGGAAGTTCTCGCAGTGGCTTGGATTGTTGATTATCGCCTTTGTGAGCAGTATCTGCGCCACGGTAACGCTGTATTTAGCGAACATATCGTCGTAAACGTGCATGAGCTCGCACTGACCGATAGCGGCTACAGCCTGCTTGGTCTTGGTATCCTTTGGCTTTTCGGGAAGTCCCAGCTTTCCTGCGCCCAGACCTACAGCTCCCGAGGATACCATGATTATCTCACGTCCGGAGTTGTGGAGGTCGGAAATAACGCGGACCAGATTGGTCATGCGGCGTATATTGAGCTTGCCCGTCTTGTGGGCGAGGGTAGATGTGCCCAGCTTTATGACGATACGCTGTTTTTCGGATATATTTCTCATAGTTCTGACTTCTTTCAGTTGACTTTGTTTTTTGGTGAGCCGTTCTGCCAAGCCCTGATGTTATCGCATACGATATCCACAAGGCGCTGTCTTGTCTCCAGCGGAGCCCATGCGGTATGGGGAGTGATAACGCAGTTCTTGGCGCCCTTTAACGGCGTATCGGGAGACATCGGCTCCTTTACCAGCACGTCAAGGTATGCGGCGGCTATCTTTCCGCTGTTGAGAGCTTCTGCAAGGTCTGCCTCGTTCACTACTCCGCCGCGTGAGGTATTCACCAGCATAGCAGAGGGCTTCATATGTGAGAGGAGCTCCTTGTTGATGATGCCTGCGGTCTTGTCCGTGAGAGGACAGTGGAATGTAAGAACATCTGCCTTTTCTGCGGCTGTGAAAAGGTCAGTGACCTCGTATGGGCAGTCCTTTGGCTGAGTTCTTGTGCTTATGACGATATTCATGCCGAAAGCCGAGCCTATCTCGGCTACTTTTCTGCCGATAGAGCCGAAGCCTACTATGGAGAGAGTCTTGCCTGCAAGCTCCGAGGTGGGGACAGGGAAGTAAGAGAAAGCAGGAGAGCGCTCCCACTCGCCGTTTTTAACGGCAGTATCATAGTCTCTTACGCGGCTGAAGCGGTCAAGTATGTATGCGAAGGTCTGCTGAGCTACGGCGTTTGTGGAATACTGACCTGCATTGCAGACAGCTATGCCCTTCTGTGCGGCATAGTCTATATCCACGTTATTGAAGCCTGTAGCGAAAAGACCTACATATTTTATGTTTGGGCAGGCGTCCATTACTTCCTTGGTGATGAGCACCTTGTTGCAGAGGACTATGTCTGCGTCGCCGATATTAGCGGCAGTCTCCTCGGGCTTGGTGAGGGGGATTATCTTCACGTCGCCCAGTTCTTCAAGCTGAGTGGTGGGGATATCGCCGCTGATATTTATGGTATACCAGTCGAGAACAGCTATTTTCACGGCTTATTTCTCCTCGCTTTTCTTAGCGTCAGCAGCTTCCTCAGCCTTTTTCGGCTTGCAGATGAAAGTGGATATCAGTGCTGCGAGAATGAGAATGAACTCGATGAGTCCGACAGCGTAGAAAAGGGTTTTATTGTCGGATATCCAGAGAGCAAGGGAAATAGGCGGAGCGATAGCGAAAATGAGCTGGAAAGGTCTTTTCTGAGTTGCGAATCTGTAAGCAAAGAAAATGACCGATATTATAGCGAGTGCGATATGCATAGAAAAACCGAATGGGAATATGGAGGGGTGCTCCGTGTCGGATATCTGTGCAATAGAGTTGAGCATATTTAAAAGTTCCATGATTACTCCGTTCTTCCGTCCGAAAAAGCGCCTTTGCGCAGGGCGGATATATTAAAAGTTGCATAAGTCTGCACATTACAGTATAACACAAACGGCTGAAAAATTCAACTATTCTTTTAAAAAATACACAAAAATTTTATGGCGCACAGTCTCAGATTTTCGGCTGTTTTTAACATAGGGGTTGAATTTGCCGCATATTTAACGTATAATGGTATTTAGTGATTTTTTGAAATTATAAAGTTGAGAGTTGAGAATTGAGAGTTGAAAGTTGTGGTATCGCCTGCGGCGATATTATTTAAATAGTGTGAGCGAAGCGAACTCATAAACTCTCAACTGAATCTGAATTTACAAGGGGGCAATTTATGATATATATGCTTGAAGATGAACAGGGTATCCGCGATTTTGTGCTGTATGCCCTGAGAAACAGCGGCATGGAGGCAGAGGGCTTCGAGACACCCGGCGCTCTCCGCGAGGCTATGGAAAAACAGCTCCCCGAGCTGCTGCTCCTTGACAGAATGCTGCCCGAGGAGGACGGTCTGACGGTACTGAAAAAGCTCCGCAGCGCTCCCGAAACAAGAAAGCTCCCTGTGATAATGCTGACCGCAAAGGATACCGAGCTTGACAAGGTGGAGGGGCTTGACAGCGGTGCCGACGACTACATCGCCAAGCCATTTGGCATGAGGGAGCTTATGTCCCGTATAAAGGCGCTTCTGCGCCGCACGGCTGATATCCCCTCGGAGAGCGAAAGACTGGAGCTTGCGGGACTGTGTATCTATCCCTCGAAGCATGAGGTGTTTGCCGACGGCGAAAAGGTCGCTCTTACCCTCAAGGAGTACGATATGCTGCTGCTCTTAGTGAAGAACAAGGGGGAGGTTTTCTCCCGTGACAGGCTTCTCCGCGAGATATGGGGCTACGACTTCTCGGGAGAGAGCCGCACTGTTGATGTTCATATAAGGACTCTCCGCTCAAAGCTGGGAAACTGCGGCGAACTGATACAGACTATCCGCGGCGTTGGCTACAAGGCAGGTGACGGCAGCGATGACTAAGAAAATATTTCTCAGTATCGTGTCTATTTGCGGTATATCGGTGATTTCGGTAATGCTGCTCATTACGGCTCTGATGTATAATAAGGCTGCCGACAGCGCCTCCGAGCAGACTGGCAATGAGGCGAGGCTCATTGCATCGGCTGTGGAAAAGGGCGGCAGCGATTATCTCTTCGATACCGATTTTTCCGAGAATATCCGCGTGACATGGATAGACAGCGGCGGTACGGTAAAATTCGACACCGATAAGGACGCCGAGTCTCTTGAAAACCATGCTGACCGCGAGGAGATAGCACAGGCTCTGAAAACAGGGGAGGGCAGCTCCTCACGCTATTCCGAGACTATAATGAAAAAGACCGTCAACCACGCAGTAAGGCTAAGTGACGGCTCAGTTATAAGAGTTTCGGGAGCTCACAGCTCCTTTACCGCGCAGCTTCTGAAGCTGATAAATCCCATACTGCTCATACTTGCGGCAGCCGCGCTGTTTTCGGCACTTTCCGCAAGTGCCGTATCGCGCAATATCGTCAAGCCTATCAATGACATAGACCTTGAACACCCCGACGCGAAGAAGAACTACAAAGAGCTTGCGCCCCTGCTGGAAAAGCTCCGCACTCAGAATCACAAGGTCAGCCGACAAATGGACGAGATACAGAGCAGGCGAGAGCAGTTCAGCCTTATGACCGAGAGCATGAGCGAGGGACTAATAATCGCAGATCCGAAGCTCATGGTGCTTGCCTGCAATACTGCGGCGCTGAAGCTTCTTGGCACAGGCAGCTTCACTATGGGGCAGAGCATTTACGCTCTCAATAACTCCGATATTTTCCGCCGCTGCCTGCTGAACGCACTGGGCGGCAGGCGCTCCGAGTGCATACTCCGAACAGGCGGCGGTCAGCGCGAGGTCATCGCCAGCCCTGCCAACAGCATAGACATGGTCTGCGGACTGGTGGTATTCATCATGGACGTTACCGAAAAGCAGGAGCTTGAGACCATGCGCCGCGAATTTACGTCGAATGTATCCCACGAGCTGAAAACTCCGCTGACTACTATCTACGGAACGGCGGATATGCTTGCAGGCGGTATGGTGCAGCCCGAGGACGTTGCACAGTTCGGCGGAAATATCCGCAGCGAAGCCGAAAGGCTCATCAATCTTATCAACGATATCATCTCCCTGTCCAAGCTGGACGAGGACTCCGCTCCCCATGAGAATGAGAGCGTTGAGCTCTACAGTCTGGCAGAGGAAGTGCTTGGACGTCTGAAGCTCAGCGCCGAGGAAAAGGGCGTGGCTGTGTCGCTTACGGGAGAGAAGGTCTCGCTGCTGGGCAGCAGGACTATCCTCAGCGAGGTGCTGTACAATCTGTGCGACAACGGCATAAAGTACAACGTCAGCGGCGGCAGACTGGACGTGAAGATATCTCACGCGCCAAAACGTGCTATAATCACCGTCAGCGATACCGGTATCGGTATACCCAAGCAGCACATCGGGCGAATCTTCGAGCGTTTCTACCGCGTGGACAAGAGCCGCTCACGTAAGATAAAGGGCACAGGTCTGGGACTTTCCATTGTAAAGCACGGCGTAATGTACCACAACGGCACTGTCCATGTGGACAGCGAATCGGGCAAGGGAACTACGTTTACCATTGAGCTGCCCATTGAGAAGAAAACCAACGAACAAGGAGAAAATATATGAGCAGGACTATTACTGCCCCGGAGCTGAAAGACTTCGGGGACGCAATGCTTGTGGATATCCGCGACAGCTCCGCCTTTGAGTACGGACATATCAGCGGAGCCGTGAATATTCCGCAGGAGCAGGTGCTTACAGCGGAGCTTCCCCGTGATAAAAAAATAGTGATATACTGCAAGGGCGGTATCATCAGCGGTGATATCGCCGAACAGCTCTGCGACAAGGGCTATGACGCCTACGAGCTGGCAGGGGGCTATGTGGAATGGCTCCGCGGCAAAATGGAGCAGCGCGACGTCACAGAAGCAGTGGAGCTGAGCCTGCGTAAGAAGTTCAAGAAGTCCATATGGTGCAAGTTCACAAAGGCTATAAACGAGTACGAGCTGGTGCAGCCAAACGATAAGATAGCCGTCTGTATCTCGGGCGGCAAGGACTCAATGCTCATGGCGAAGCTCTTTCAGGAGCTGAAACGCCACGACAAGTTCCCCTTCGAGGTAGTGTTCCTCGTTATGGATCCGGGTTACAGTCCCGAGAACCGCCGTGTTATCGAAGAAAACGCCCGTTCAATGTCCATACCCGTCCATATCTTCGAGTCGGATATCTTTGACTCGGTATACAATATCGAGAAGAACCCCTGCTACATATGCGCGAGAATGAGGAGAGGCTACCTCTACAGCCACGCAAAGGCTCTGGGCTGCAACAAGATAGCTCTGGGACATCATTTCGACGACGTTATCGAGACTATCCTCATGGGTATGCTCTACGGCGGTCAGGTACAGACCATGATGCCGAAGCTCCACAGCACCAACTTTGAGGGCATGGAGCTGATACGTCCGCTGTATCTTGTCCGCGAGGCTGAGATAAAGCACTGGCGCGACTACAACGACCTGCATTTCATACAGTGCGCCTGCAAGTTCACCGATACCTGCACTACCTGCGAACCCGACAGCCGTTCCGTGTCAAAGCGTCTGGAGATAAAGAATCTCATCGCGGAGCTTAAAAAGGTTAATCCGCAGGTTGAGAAGAATATCTTCCGCAGCGTGGAAAACGTCAATGTGAATACAGTCATCGCTTATAAGGATAACGAGGGAGTACATCGTTTCACCGATAAATATGATGATGTAAAGAAATGAGAGCTTTTTGCAAAAAAGCAGCTTATATAGACGCCAGCTGAGAGTAAAACGGTTCAATAAATACGTTTATACTTTTTTATTGCGCTGATTTTAATAAATTTGTGCATTATTTTCCCTGTTATAAAAAATCCTTGAAGAAGCCATAATACTACCACGGCATCAAAAACTTTTTTAAGGAGATAACAGAAATGAGCAATAACAGCAATAATAATAAGGGCGTAATGACAGAAAAGGGCAGAGAGGCTCTCGAAAGATTCAAGATGGAGTCTGCAAACGAGCTCGGTATCAACCTCAAGCAGGGCTATAACGGCGATCTTACCTCCCGTGAGGCAGGTTCTATCGGCGGCAGCATGGTCAAGAAGATGATCGATTCTTATAAGATGCAGTAACACCGCATCATAAAAAAAAGGGAACGCATAACCGTGATACTCATATAGAAGCTTATAGTTAATTATGGGGGAAACCTTTCTGAGGAAAGGTTCTCCCCCATACCCCTTTCCAAAGACTTTTATCTGGTTTTTTCGCAGATAGGGCGCTCCATAAATAAAAAAGACCTGCAAAATGCAGGTGTGCCCTATCTGTGAAAAAACAAAACGAAAGTTTTAGGGAGAGAGTTTGAGAGAAGCCCCTTTTTCAAAAGGGGTTCTCTCAATAATAAATTATAAAACTTCTATATAAGTGTTGTGGTTAAGCGTTCCCTTTATTTTTACTTATTCTTACGTCTTACGACAACAGCCACAAGGTCAGGACCTATATTAGCGGTTACAACGGCGCCTATGCTGCCGAACATCTCAGCCTTTCTGCCCGTTTTTTTAGCAAGCTCCTTTTCGACTTCCTTAGCGACGGTGTCGTCCTTGCCGTGGAGCATGATATACGGAGTCTGTGGAGTCATATTCTTCTCGACTATCTCAACGAGCTTGGAAACGATATTCTTTTCGCCTCTTATCTTGTCAACAGTTTCGGTATTTCCGTCAGCGAACATGATAACGGGCTTGAGTCCAAGAAGCTCTCCCGCAAAAGCCTTCGCTGCGGAGATACGTCCCGATTTCTTGGCATATTTGAGAGTGAACGGAACTGCATAGATAGCACTTACGTTGAACCAGTCCTCCAGATAAGCAACTATCTCCTCGGGCTCAGCGCCGCGGCGTATCTTCTTTGCAGCCTCCATAACGGGATAGCCGTAGAAAAGGGTATAGCACTTTGAGTCGATATTGTATATGCGCATTTTTCCCTCTGCCTCGGGATTATTCTCGTAAAAATCGTTCTTTGCAAGGACAGAGTTATTGAATGTACCCGAGCCCTTTGAGTTTATAGACACACTGATGATATCGGTGTAGCCCTTTTCAAAAAGCTCCTTGTAGGTCTCCTCAAAGGTTATGGGAGAAATCTGTGAGTGCTTGGGTATCTCGTCGGTAGTTTCGAGAAGCTCATAGAACTCCTTTGTTGACTTGTCGTAAATCTCCCTGAAGCTCTCGCCGCCAACGGTGAGAGTAAAGGGAAGCACCTTTATGCCCAGCTCCTTTATTGTTTCTTTGGGAAGGTCGCAGCATGAATCGGTAAGTATAGCGATCTTGTTCATAGTTTTGTCTCCTTTACCATTCGTATTTTGTAAGCTTTCCCTCACGGGAAAGGTCGGGATAGTCCCACTGTCTCAGCACCTCGTAGACCGCTATTGCCACGGAGTTTGAGAGATTAAGGCTGCGCAGTTCATTGCGCATAGGTATTCTTATACAGCTCTCGGGATTGTCGTGGAGAAGCTCCTCGGGAAGTCCCTTGTCCTCCCGTCCGAAAACAAGGTAGGAATTATCGGGGTATTCCGCTTCACTGTGGACGTGAAGTCCCTTTGTAGTGAAGTAGAAGAAATGACCGCCCTTGTTTTTCTCGAAGAAGTCCGCGAGGCTGTCGTAATAGGTGATGTCCAGCTTGTCCCAGTAGTCCAGACCTGCACGTTTCAGGTGCTTGTCGCTGACCTCGAAGCCCAGCGGACGGACGAGGTGCAGTCTTGCTCCCGTAACGGCGCAGGTTCGGGAGATATTTCCCGTATTCTGCGGTATCTGCGGTTCTACAAGGACGATATTGAGATTTTGCATAATTATCCTTCTATATAGTTTTATTTCAACTCCGTCTGTGCGGAGAAAAAAGCCTGTTTATTTGGCAAAAAGCGCCTTTATACAGCAGTTATGGGGCTCAAAGTCAATATCCAGCGATTTTTTTATATCAGCGTCGGTGAGGTCCTTCCAGCCCGTTACGCAGTCATCGATGTATACAAAGGACTGTCCGCTTTCGGAAACTGTCCTGTATTCAGTGTCGCCGTAGTCGATATCCTCGCCTTCAACGGGAGCTCCCTTTTCATATGAGATGACAACGGCAAAGTCCGTAACATCAACGGGCTCATCAAGTTCTATGGTATGATAGCCGTGATAATCGAGGACAGCGTCCTGTGTATACAGGATATCCTTGAAGTCGGCGCTGTATACCTGTATCTTGATATTCTGCTCGTCAAAGTAATTATATGTTCCCACAGCGGCAAGCTTGCCCGATTTATGGAAAACATTTGCGGTATTTGTCCATTCGCCTGTTTTTATGTACTTATCCTGTTCATTGCCTGCGTCATAGCTGAGGATATCGCCGTATTTATCGGTTACGGAGTGGCTTATGCCATACTCTAAAGGCGCACAATAGGACACATAAAAAAATCCTGCCGAGCCAAAAGAGCTGTTATAGCAAATCCACGCACCGTCCTCGGAAGCAGGCTCTTTGAAGTAATCCTTCGGGAAGTGGTCGTCATAGCCGATTATGGTAATATCATGGTCGAATTCTTTTTTTGAATAATTAAGGGTATAATACTGTCCGAACCAGCCTTTATATTTTTCATCGGTATCGTTTACTCCGATAGCGACTCCGCCGCGGTTTTTCACAGCTTTTTTTATTGCTTCACGGTCTTTCACATCTAATATTACCGAGCTGTCGATAACATAGCTGCCGAATCCGTTAGTCAGAGTTTCTGTCAACATCCACTGCCAGCCGCCGAGCTCTTTAGGATCAACGCCTTCTTTCGGGAAAAAACCTTCATTCTTTTCATTTATATAGGTGATGTCGAGCAGTTCGAGCTGGTCTATCGAGGGATAGCTGCCGTACTTTTTAGCGTAGGCTGTTCCCATTCCTGCCACACCTGCATAAATCCAGCAGGTGCCGTATTTCTGCGTTTCCATTTTAAAATCGGATATTTCGTCCGTAATATTATAGTATCCGTCCTCACCGTGAACGTAGTCGCAGACCTTTTTCTCCTTTGTGGTTGTTTCAGCGGTGGTTTCAGCAGCAGTTGTTGTTTCGGTGAACTTATCGGAAGAGGTGTTATTATCCGAACAGCTGCAAACTGAAAGTATATTTGCCAGTAAAAGTGATATTATAAGAAGTTTTTTCATCGTTATTTTCCTTTCGTGATATCGGAATACTTCAGCGCTTTTTTCAGATAATATTACTGTCCGCCCTCGCGGATAATAAACAATGGAGTATTGTGTTATGAACTTGATGTCACTTGCAAAGGGTGCGGCTGCGGGAGCTGTAGTAGGAGTTGCCTGCTATGCGCTGTCCAACGCCCGTCCCATGAAGAAAATGAGCATAAAGCGCGACGCAGGGAAAACTCTCAAAGCCGCAGGAAATCTGCTTGACGATATAAAGTCTGTGCTTATGTAGGCTCGCCCGAGTTGCGTCTGTAGCCTAAATAGCTCTCGAGGATAAGCACTGCCGCCACTGCGTCAACTACAGCCTTGCGTTTTTTTCCGCGTGTGTTGGTGACGTTCAGCGCGTTATGTGCTGAAACGGTGGTGCAGCGCTCGTCCCAGAGCTTAACGGCAACGCCTGTGAGTTTTTCAAGCTCCTCGGCGAAAAGCTTGCATTTTTCGGCTCTTTCACCGACAGTTCCGTTCATATTCATGGGATAGCCCACCACTATCTGCTCGGCACGCTGTTCTTTTGCAAGAGCAGCGGTTTTTTCTATACATTTTGTGAAGTCCTTTTCGGCGATGACCGTCACGGGAGAAGCTATCATCTCGCTTTTGCCGCAGACAGCGATACCCGTTCTTGCGTCGCCGAAGTCAACTGACATTATGATCATTGTATTTTTCCTTTGTAATATTGTAGGGGACGGCGTCCTCGACGTCCCATTAAAGGGACGCCTTCTCTTGCAAGGCGTCCCCTCTCAAAAAATAGTCCACTGGACTATTTTTTGATTCACCCCTTGCGAGGCGCCTTCGTTATTTGGGCGCTGCCCAAACCCGCAAGGGCTGTCCCCCTAATCGGGTCCGTCCCCTCTGTCGCGTTGCGACATCTCCCCACCCTGTGGGGAGTCACCCTTGACCTGACCAAAGGAACACGTCCCTTTGGAATCCCGTTCATACGCTCAATAAAATGCAATTAAAACGCAAATTCTACTTACTGTATCACCACGGCTTTACCGTGCCGATGATATCCTTGACCGAAGCAATGCCCTTGCTGTCCAGCCAGTCGTTCATTTCCTCGACTATGCGTACAGGCGCATATGGATCGGTGAATATAGCCGCGCCCACCTGTACTGCGGAGGCTCCTGCCATCATCAGCTCGATAGCGTCACGTCCCGAGGACACGCCGCCCATGCCGATAACAGGGATATTGACTGCGTTTGCCACCTGCCATACCATGCGTACAGCAATGGGGAATACCGCAGGACCGCTCATTCCGCCTACGTTGTTGCGGAGAATAGGTCTGCCTGTGTTTATGTCTATCCTCATGCCGAGGAGAGTATTTATCAGCGATACTGCGTCAGCACCTGCGGCTTCAACAGATTTAGCGATGTCAGCAATGCTCGTTACATTTGGCGAGAGTTTTACCACAAGGGGCTTCTTTGTAGCTGCACGGACTTTTCTTGTGACCTCAGCCGCCATTTCGCAGCTCGTACCGAATGCCGCACCGCCCTGCTTAACGTTAGGACAGGAGATATTCAGCTCTATCATATGCACGTCTGTATCTTCCAGCTTTGCGGCTACCTCTGCGCACTCGTCGGGAGTCGAGCCTGCGATATTTGCAAGGACTACAAGGTCCTTTGTGAGCAGATAGGGAAGCTCGGTGTCGATGAAATGGTCGATACCGGGGTTCTGGAGACCTACGGAATTGAGCATACCCGATGGAGTCTCAGCTATTCTCGGAGCAAGATTTCCCGTGCGGAGATGAAGTGTTGTGCCCTTTGTAGCGATTCCGCCCAGCTTGTCAAGAGGGAAGAGCTCCTCGTATTCGCGTCCGTAGCCGAATACTCCCGAAGCAGGGATAATAGGGTTTTTGAAGTCCACGCCGCAGACTTTTACAGAAAGATCAGCCATTACCAGAGCACCTCCTCAGCATTGAATACAGGACCGTCCTTGCAGACGTGGGCGAAATATTCCTCGTCATTGCGCTTTGTCTTGCAGGCACAGCCCAGACAGGCTCCGATACCGCAAGCCATGCGCTCCTCGAGAGATATCTCGCAGAATATACCGTTTTCCTTACATATAGCGGATATGCCTTTCAGCATTGGCATAGGACCGCAGGCGTATACCGCGTCGATACCGCCTTTTTCGGCAAGCTCCTTGAATGGCTGTGTTACAAAGCCGTGTATTCCTGCGGAGCCGTCGTCGGTGCAGAGGATAGTTTCAGCGCCTGTCTTGCGGAGATCCTCCTGAAGAATAACTGCGGAAGCGTTCCTGAAGCCGCTAATAGCCACAGCCTTTTCGCCGTAAGCCTTTGCAAGGGGCAGCATTGGCGGAGTTCCGATACCGCCGCCGATGAGAACCACCTTTTTGAAGCTGTTATCCACTGTGAAGCCGTGTCCGAGAGGAGCCAGCATATCAATGAGGTCGCCCTGATTGAGCTTGGCTATCTCGGCAGTGCCCTCGCCGCGTATCTCGAAAACGATACGGAGAGTGCCCTTTTCCTTGTCGATGCCGCAGATAGAGATAGGTCTGCGGAGAGTATAGCCCTTTGCCCTAATATGTACGAACTGTCCCGGAGCCGCAGCTGCCGCCACCTCTGGACAGGCAATGGTGAAGCTGTATATCTCACGGGCAATAGCGGATTTTTCTTTTATAATGTATTGTCCCTGCGTGTACTTCATATTCTTCTCCTTTTTAGTGGTTTTGTAGGGGACGCCGCCCTCGGCGTCCCGCTGTAGGGGCGGATATTATCCGCCCGTTAAGGGAACGCCCTCTCTTGCAGGGCGTTCCCTCTCAAAAAACAGTCCACCGGACTGTTTTTTAATTCACCCTTTGCGGTTACTCCCTGTGGTACAGGGAGATGTCAGCGTAGCTGACAGAGGGTACTCGCTCCTGTTAGGAGCGCTTTGTAACTGCGGGGCTTTGCCCCACACCCCACCAGAGGCGCTGCCTCTGACCTAACAGGTACGTCCCCTCTGTCGCTTCGCGACATCTCCCCATTTTATGGGGAGTCACTCCGCCAAAGGAACACAGTCCCTTTGGAATCCCTTTCATAGTTTCAGCGAGGTTTTATGCTAACTATGATTTATATCATTATACCATATTGTCTGCAAATTATCAAGCTGTTGCCTGCAAATTTAAAAATGCGAGAAAAACTGCGAAAAAGTTTGAAAATCGATGAAATAATATGATAACTTCAAAAAAATATCAGAAATCCCGTAAAAACGTCCGCAGATTATACTTGCAGTTCAAATGAACCTGTGATATAATCATATCATCACAGGAAAGGAGACAACGACTATGAACAGGCTTATCCCGGGTACTACAATGAAGTTTTCAGAGCAGGCAAGAGAATCTGCTTTTTCACTTATATCACCCGTTCTTGAAGCTACAGGCGGTCTTACGCTTTCACAGCTCTCAAAGCTGACAGGTCTGGAAGGCACGACCATTCAGAACTGGATAAAGCGCGGCTGGGTATCGGCTACAAAGGGCAAGAAATACTCCGAAAAACAGATACTCCGCATACTGCTTATCAATATGCTCCGCAAGGCTATGAAGCTGGAGGATATTGCGAATCTTATGCGCTACATCAACGGCGACGTTGAGGACACTTCAGACGATATCATCGAGGATATACTCCTTTACGATATCCTTTGCAGGATAATCTTCACAGCCGAGGACGAGGGAGCCTTTGATACAGACCATATCAAGTCCCTTGTAGCCCGTGAGGTAGCGGATAACACAAAGGAGATAGCAGACGATGAAAAGCTCAAAAAGGCTATGTACGTCATGGTAATGGGCTACAGGAGCGGCTGTCTCAGGACAGAAATGGAAAAGGGATTGGAAGTCATTCTTGACGAGATGTAAGGTTTAGGGGTAAACATTACGGATATACGATATATGGGAGGTTTTGGAAATGAATGTTGTAACTGCAATACTTATGAGCAAGAAGAAGATAATCAAGCTTTTCGAGATTTCAAAGGCGTTTTCGGCAGACAGTGCCAAAACTCTGCACGAAATGGGGATCTACAATCCCGAAGCGACCTTTGAGCTGCTTTATGACAATGTAATCTCGGCAACAGAGGACGGTAAGTATTATCTTAACAAGAATTAAAGCTTAAACACGTATTTGAATGTAAAAAGGAGAATTATTATGGCAAGCGTTTTACCAGCATTAGTTTTAAGACAGAAAAGAATAGTAAAATTACTCGAAAAAGCAGGGGCATTTTCAAAGGATACCGCAAAGGGACTTGACGAGATCGGATTGCTGAATCCTGATACATTCCCGAAAATCACCGAAAAGCTCGTAAGGGACAACGTAATATCCGTTACGGACGACGGAAAATACTACCTTTGCAGATAAAATCTGCAAAATGCATATCAAAAGGAGAATCACTATGGGTGTTAATGTTAGGGAGATCAATGGAAATGCTCCCAGAAAAGCAAATTTAAAGGGCGTAAAATGGATAGTTATCGGAGCTGCTGCCATATTCGTTGCAGTAAACTCTTTCACTATAGTTCCCGCAGGTAATACGGGAGTAGTACTTACACTTGGCGAGGTATCGGCAAATCCGCTGTCTGAGGGCTTCCATGTAAAGGCTCCCTTTGTTCAGTCAGTCGAGAATATGTCCAATAAGATACAGGTCTATGAGACACCTGCTTCGGCAGTATCCAAGGACCTCCAGACCGTAAGCAGCAGTATCGCTGTAAACTACAGACTGGTTTCGGACAAGTCGCCTGATATGTACAAGAATGTTGGCGTTGATTATCAGACCATACTCATCACCCCTGTAGTTCAGGAGTGCATGAAGTCTGCAACTGCAAAGTACAACGCAGAACAGCTTATTACAGACCGTGAGTCTGTAAGCAATGAGGTCAAGACAGCTCTTGACAGCAAGCTGAATTCCTATGGTATCTATATAGAAAAGTTCAATATCGTGAATTTTGACTTCTCCGCTGAGTTCAACACAGCTATCGAAGCTAAGCAGGTAGCTGAGCAGAATCTGCTCAAGACCAAGACAGAGCAGGAGCAGGCTAAGGTAATCGCTAACACCGAGGCTGAAAAGAAGGTAATTGCAGCAAAGGCTGAGGCAGAGGCTATACTCAAGCAGGCACAGGCTCAGGCAGACGCTAACAAGCTCCTTGAGGAGTCGCTTTCCAACAAGGTCATCGCTTACGAGCAGATCCAGAAGTGGGACGGCGTAATGCCTAAGGTAACAGGCAAGGACGGCGGACTGCTCATAGACGTCAATATCGACGATAAAGCTGCACCAAGCGGACAGAATGACTGATCGAAATTATCTTACGGGGGGACAAATAAGCTGCTCTCGGAGCGGCAATAAATAGCTTCTTTCTCTCACAAGGGGTGGAGAAAGGAACTCATCTGACCAAGATAGGGATAGGAGCTCGGTCAATAAAGGAGCTCCAAACAAAAAAGTGCGGAGTCGGGGGACTGCCGCACGTTGGGGTAAACATTATTTCATATTGCGGAGAGATTTCCGAAAGCTTATGTAGGGGTACATAAGCTTTTCTTTTTTGTGCATTGCACAAAAAGAAAAAGTTGAGAGTTGAGAGTGAAGAGTTGAGAGTGCAGGAAAGGGATAGTTATTATTTCCTGAACTCATAAACGGGATTCCAAAGGGACTGTGTTCCTTTGGCAGAGTCCCGAAGTTACGGAGGCGCCCTGCAAGAGAGGGCGTCCGTTAAATTATTGCGAAATCAGATACCAAGCAGTTTTTCTGCGTTTTTGTAGAAGATAAGCTCTTTTTCCTCATTTGTGAGGGGCATACGCTCTATCATGGCTATCTCGTTGGCAGGTTCGTCCCACGGACAGTCGCTGCCGAACAGCACGCGCTCAGCGCCCTGCTTCTTTAATATGCGCAGGAGCTGGTCATCGTCGATATATCGCGATATAACGCTTACGTCGAACCACAGGTTCTCAAATTTGCCTGCGGTGTATTTCTCGATATCGTCCCAGAGCTTCATTCCGCCGAGATGTGCGGCGACTATTTTAAGCTTAGGGAAAGTCTTTGCCACAGCCGCGAAGCTCTTAGGAGTGGCTTTTATCTCGCCTTCCGAGTACGGATCCCAGCCGCCGTGGAATACGGCGATAAGTCCGAGCTCGGCTATTTTTTCGTAAATAGGGAACATTCTCTCCTCGTCGGGGCAGAAATTCTGATATTCCGAGTGGAATTTGACTCCGCAGAGCCCGAGGGAGCGTATCCTTTCCAGCTCCTCTAAGGCGTTCTCGGCGGCAGGGTGGACTGTTCCGCAGCAGTAAAGTCCGCCGCCCATTACAGAAGCCGCCCAGTTGTTGATAGTTTTCTGCTGTGAGGGCTTTGTGGCAACGGGGAGCAGAAGTGCGCGGTCAATGCCGTTTTTTTCAAGCTTGCGGCGAAGTCCGCTTACAGTGCCGTCTGTGGCAGGCTGTATGCCGCTGGTAAGGGAAAGCCCCTCAACAGCCCGATTTGCAAGGTCGTCGGTAAAAGCATGGGTATGGAAATCAAAGTACCTCATTGTTCATCACTCCATTACGTGCTCCATTGCGTGATAAAAAATGGTCTTTACGTGGTCATCGCAGATAGAATAGAAAATGGTCTTGCCGTCCCGTCGTGAGCTCACAAGACGAGCCTGCTTCAGCACTCTCAGCTGGTGTGATATGGCGGACTGCGTCATGTTTAACAGACGCGCTATATCACAGACGCACATCTCGCTCTGGCAGAGCACGAAAATGATCCTTACCCTTGTGGCGTCGCCTAATACCTTGAGAAGCTCCGCAGCCTCGAAGAGCAGGGATTCGTCGGGCATGACCTTTGCGACTTTTTCAACAATATCCTTATGCACTCCGTGAGTGCCGCAAATGTGTTCGTCCATGGGAGTCTCCTTATCTCAGAATCATAAATACTGCGGCAGCCGTGGCAATAGTCAGCAGAAAGCCGATAGTGCAGGTGGCGCAGGCGAATTTATCGTAAACGAATTTCTTGTTTTTTGCCAGAAATACCGTGGAGTCCTTATCGCTGCGGTATAGCTTGCTGCGAAATAAGCCCTCTTCGGGGAAAACGTTGGGGTATTCGGTGCCGTCGATAGTGTAGTAGGCTACCTTGAAGCTGCTTCGGGGGCTTTTGTCAATACGCGAGAACACAGCCTTGTGCTTTTTCGTGAAGAACAGCCGCACAAAAAAGAAGCACAGCAGCGCCAGCGAGACAACGTAGATAAGTCCGAGGAGTGCCGCTCCTGCTGCAAGGAGATATATAGTTTTTATGCCGAGTATAAGGCAAAGAACCACTATTATCACGATGACGAGAATAAACTCCATAAAACGTCCCCCTTTCCGCTGTTTATATAAACATTATACCATATTTCACAAAAAATAGCAATAAGGGGAGATATGCCTATTCAAAATATTCATATATTATTTCTTTTATTTCGGTTTCGTGGGAGCTGAACATATCAAGCTGCGCCAAAAGCTCCTCTGCACGGGCAAGGCAGTCGGCGGAGCTCTTACCGCGGAAGTATTTGTTCCCGCGCTTAGAGTCGGCGAGATAACGCACTGCAAGCTCGCCTGTGAGCCACAAAATGCCGTAATACAGGGAGCTTATCTCCAGTGGGCTCAGAATGACGTCAAGCCCTTGTGAAAAGCCCTTTGTCATACTGCGGACCGAGCTGATATCGAAGTCTTTGCTGCGGCATACCGAGCGTACAAGGTCGCCGTAGTCTATGGCGGCATAGCCGTACATGACGGTGTCAAGATCGATGATAGTGGGAGCTTCGCCGATTATGATGTTATCGGGCTTTGCGTCGCCGTGAATGACGCGCTTTTTCAGCGAGTCCGTGAACACCTGTCCCAGCTTGTCGCGGAGGCTGTCCAGTTTCCGCATTATTTCGGGCTCTGCGCCGCCCAGTGCGGCAAGCTCCGAGAAGTACCTGCCAAAATCGTGAAAGCCTGCAATTGCAGGCGTTTCATTCAGCTCAGTTCCGTCCATGATACGAATGAATCTTCCGAAATGCCGTCCCGCTGCCGCGGCATCAGCCGCGGCGTCTGCGGTCACCGCGATGTAGCTGTAGATACGCCATAATTCACCGTCGGTGACCGCATAGTTTTTATCGCCTGCGGCGATAAAATGCGGGACGGCAATATCCGAAGCTTCTGCAAAAGCCGCTTCAATGCGGCTGATGTTGTCCATAACTGCTTCGGGAGCGCGAAAAACGAAGCTGTTCAGGGATTGAAGCACATATTTTTTGCCGCCGCAGACCGCAAGAAAGGTTCGGTTTATGTGTCCTGCGTTTAGCTCGGAGAGCTTTTCGGCTTCGGAAAGACCGAAAAGGCAGGGGATTTTGCAGATATCCATAGTATCACCGTTCTTTCGCTGCGTAATTAAGAATTATGCATTAATAAAAAGGGCGTTTTATCCGCCCTTAAAGTCAAAGATATTTGTTTGGGACATTATATCCGAGGTCAGCAAGCTGCTGTGCATAGGCTCTGTCCATAAGCCTCTGCTCGGATTCTGCCTTTTTTCTGTCAAGGCTTTTCTGCTTTGCGCCTGATTTTACGCGGATAGCGTCAAATATACCGTAGCCTATCACCAGCAGGCTCATAACTGCCACGAATGCCAGCTTTTTGTAGTAATAGCCTTTGAAATGATAGGTAAGGAATGTGATACCGCCCGAAACAACAAGGATAAACAAGCCCATGAGCGCTATTTTTATGCCTGTTGAAGCTTTTAGGTCGCCTGCCCACGGTTCTTCTATGGCAAGCTCTCTGTAGCGGCTGTCAAGATAGGGCTGACCGCAGCACTTGCAGGTGCGTATGGGAGAACCGTAATCTGTTGACGAAGCGTTATAATTGCTTATAGGCTTTCCACAGCTGGGACATTTTCCGCCGGTTGAATTGATATCCGTCATAAAATTTCACCTCAGTTTTATATTTTTCCGCATTATCTGCGGCGTTATACAGTTTAGTTTTTAAGGCTCTGCATAGGTGCAGGGATACGTCCGCCGCGGTTGATGAACTTTGCAGGGGACTTCTCTCTGATAGGCATAACAGGACCGCTGCCCAGAAGTCCGCCGAATTCGAGGGTGTCGCCCTCCTTCTTGCCGATAGCAGGGATAAGACGTACAGCTGTGGTCTTGGAGTTGACCATACCGATAGCAGCTTCGTCTGCTATGATAGCTGATATGGTCTCGGGAGCTATCTCGCCGGGAACTACTATCATATCAAGACCGACTGAGCATACAGCAGTCATGGCTTCAAGCTTTTCAAGGCTGAGAACGCCTGCAACTGCGGCGTCTATCATTCCTGCGTCCTCGGATACGGGGATAAATGCGCCCGAAAGTCCGCCGACTGTTGAGGAAGCCATTACGCCGCCCTTCTTGACAGCGTCGTTGAGCATTGCCAGACAAGCGGTTGTACCGTGAGTTCCGCACATCTCAAGTCCCATTTCCTCAAGGATATGAGCAACGCTGTCTCCGACAGCAGGAGTTGGAGCAAGTGACAGGTCAACGATACCGAAAGGCACGCCGAGGAGCTCCGAAGCCCTTGCGCCGACGAGCTGTCCCATACGGGTTATCTTGAATGCGGTCTTCTTGATGATGTCAGCAATTTCATTTATTGAAGCGTCAGGGTATTTTGTAAGAGCTGCGCGTACAACTCCGGGACCTGAAACGCCTACGTGTATCTCGCAGTCTGGCTCGCCTACGCCGTGGAAAGCGCCTGCCATGAAGGGGTTATCCTCAACGGCATTGCAGAAAACAACGAGCTTTGCAGGTCCTATGCAGTCGCGGTCTGCTGTCTTTATGGCAGCCTCCTTGACTATCTGTCCCATGAGCTTTACAGCGTCCATGTTGATACCCGACTTTGTAGAGCCGATATTTACAGATGAGCAGATGTTCTGTGTAACGTCCAGAGCCTCGGGGATTGACTTGATGAGAGCCATATCTCCTGCGCTGAAGCCCTTATGTACCAGTGCCGAATAGCCGCCGATGAAGTTTACTCCGCAGGTGTCGGCTGCTCTCTGGAGCGCCTTTGCGAATTTAACAGGGTTACCGTCGGGGCAGGCAGCCGCAAGCATAGCTATTGGAGTTACCGATATACGCTTGTTTACTATCGGTATGCCGTACTCCTTTTCTATCTGCTGACCTATGGGGACGAGGTTTCCTGCCTTTGTGACTATCTTGTTGTAGACCTTTTCGCAGGCTTTGTCTATATCCGTGTCGATACAGTCAAGAAGCGAGATACCCATAGTTATGGTACGGATATCAAGGCACTCGTCCTGTATCATGCGGATAGTTTCAAGTATATTATATACGTTAAGCATTGAACGGACTTCCTTTCATCAGACGCTGTGCATTGAGTTAAAGATATCCTCATGCATTGTGTGGATAGAGAGTCCGAGCTCAGTGCCGAGGGCTGTCATTCTGTCAACGAGCTCCGAGAAATCTCCCTTTATTGCTGAAATATCCACCAGCATTATCATAGCGAACATATCCTGAAGAACGCTCTGTGTTACCTCTATAACGTTTACGTTGTATTCAGCGCAGATACCGCTTACCTTGTGGAGAATTCCCACAGTATCCTTACCAATTACAGTTACAACTGCTCTCATAGTCAAAACCTCCGTTTTATTGTTATTCGGTCATTGCCGAATGATTGATATAATTATATCATAGATATACGGAAAAAGCAAGTGTCAATTAGTGAATAGTGGGGAGTTGTTAGTGATTAGTGAATAGTGATTAGTGTAGGGATGGCGTTTCGCCGCCCGTGCCTGACGATGCGGTTTTATTCAAGGCTTTGTAGGGGCTGGCGTCCCCGACAGCCCGTTTGTTTACGCTGCAATTGCGGGACGCCGAGGACGTCGTCCCCTACAAATTTTAAAAAAGTATGGAAATTTTTTTCATTATATGCTATAAGCGCAGAGCCTGCGCACCCGTTTTCACGGCATAAAAATGATAATACGGGAATTTTTCTCCGCGAATCTTGATATTCAGAGGATTGTATGCTATAATATAAGAATATAACAAAAGGGGCTGAGACTATGAGACTTATGGACTGTCACACTCACACGCAGTTTTCCATGGATTCAGAGGCGGATATCGACCTCTGCGTCAAGCGAGCCGCGGAACTGGGACTTGCGGCATACGCCATTACCGACCACTGCGAATGCAACGGCTGGTACGAAAAGGAGCACTATCCCGAGGAGACATGGGAGCTTCTTGATTACTACAATTACAGGGCTGATTTTGAGAGCTCCGTATCGGCGGTAACTGCGCTGAAAGAGAAGTGGGCAGGAAAGCTGAACCTTATCTGCGGCGTGGAGCTGGGACAGATACTCCACGATACCGACGCGGCTAAGACAGCGAACGCCGACAGCAGAGTTGATTTTATCATAGGCTCGGTACATCAGGTCATGGGCGAGAAGGATTTCTACTTCATCGAATACGATAAAATGACCATGGACGAGATATACGGACTGCTGGAGCGCTATTTCAAGGAGGTATACACCCTCAGCAAGACAGAGCTCTTTGACGTTGTTGGACATATCACCTACTGCCTGCGCTACATGAAGCAGAGACACGGCATAAACGCCGATATAAGCCGATATGACGACATTATCGCGGAGACCTTCCGCAATCTCGCTCAGAACGGCAAGGGCATAGAGATAAATACCTCGGGACTTAGACAGGGCTTCGGGGACTGCTTCCCGAATCTTAAATATACAAAGCTTTTCCGCGATATGGGCGGCGAGATAATAAGCTTCGGCTCGGATTCCCACACAGTTGAGGACATCGGAGCCAATATAGCCGACGGCATGAGGATAGCACGAGCCGCAGGCTTCAAACGCGGAGCTTATTTTAAGAAAAGAAAGCCTTATTTCATAGATATTGAGTGACAGGAGGGGATAATATGCTGAAAAAGAGAGCTTTTGCCTTTATGGCGGCGCTTCTGATGACAGCGTCGGCGGCAGGCTGCGGAAAAAAAGAGCCTGCGGCTGAACAGAAAGCCGAGGTCACAACGGCATCCAAGACTACCGAGCCTGCAGCTACGGCGGCAGGGGAGAAAAAGTCCGATAAGGACGGCAAGGGCATAGACCTTACTATGGGTATGCTCAGCTATGTCAAAAAAAGCAGGAAGTCCTCGGCAAACGCCGCTGCTTCCACGCTTTACAAGGCGATAAACACTGTTCTCGTTGATAAGGGGCAGAAATTCGCCGATAATGTAATATATTCCCATACCGACGGCACCGACGAGCTTAACAAATATATGCACGATACCTATTATTCTCCCGAGGAGGATATAGAGTATATCATGTCTGCGGACGATGACGGCTATCCGCTGTGGGTATTGTGCAGCAAAAACACCAAAAAGGACGATTATGTTGGTGTTTTCGGCAGTAACAGCCGAGCCGACGAGCTCAGGGAGATGAACTGGGCAGATGTCCTTAAAATATACGGCTATGAACAGGGTAAATACTCCGATATCAGGCTGGAAAAGGACGAATCTGCCTATAACACACAGCCTGCCCAAAAGAGCATAAGCTTCGGCGACGGCAGGACCATAAACTATCAGGAGCTTGACGACCTTGACCTTATGGCGCTGTCTATCGGCATGGAGTACGACTTCGGCACATCTCAGAAGCCCTTTTATCTGTACGGCGTTTTCGGCAAGGACGAGCCCTTTACCGCTGACGTGCCCTGGGAAATGCCCGAGCACGGCGATGTTGAGTTCATCATTGAAATGGAAGGAGTCCAGATAGGAAGGGTAATGTGCTGGGAGACAGGCACCGACAAGTCCCTTGTGGGCAGCTATAACCTCCACGGCGGGCGCTATTACCTGTCAGACAGCAGCTGGGACGAGATACTTGAATATTTCGGCTATACTCAGGGCGAATACGTTGAATACTAATATATAATGAAAGGAACTGATACTATGAAAGACATAATCAAAATATTACAGCAGAATGCCCGTATCTCAAATGCGGCACTGGGCGAAATGCTTGGCATTTCAGCGGAAGAAGCCGCCGCAAAGATAGAAAAGCTGGAAAAGGACGGCGTTATCAAGGGCTACAGCGTTATCGTTGACGATGACCTTTATGACAAGTCCACGGTTTACGCTACTATCGAGCTGAAGGTAACTCCACAGCGCGACTGCGGCTTTGACGATATCGCAAAGACTATCATGATGTACGATGAAGTAGAGAGCGTAAGCCTTATGTCCTCGGGCGCCTATGACCTTGCAGTTGAGGTCAAGGGCAACGACCTCAAGGACGTTGCGTTCTTTGTATCCGAGAGACTTGCTACAATTGACGGTATTCTTTCTACATCGACTCACTTTATTCTCAAGAAATACAAGGAAAAAGGCATTTTCATCGACGGTGAAGAGCCTGATGAAAGGGGACTCGGCTGATCGTGATAGATTATGATAAAGTCCTTTCGGACAAGATCAAAAGCATAAAACCGTCGGGAATACGTAAATTCTTCGATATCGCAGGCACCATGGACGATGTTATCTCCCTTGGTGTCGGCGAGCCCGACTTCAATACTCCGTGGGCTATAAGAAAGGCTGCTATACAGGTCCTGGAGCGCAAGCACATCATCTACGGACCAAACAAGGGACTTGCTCCCCTGAGAGAAGCTATCTCACAGACTATCGAGAAAAAGCACGGCGTGAAGTATTCTCCCGACAAGGAGATAATCGTTACAGTAGGCGGCTCTGAGGCTATAGACCTTGCCCTCAGAGGACTTCTTGACAACGGCGACGAGGTCCTCGTTGTCGAGCCCTGCTTCGTCTGTTATGCGCCCCTTGTGGAGCTGGCAGGGGGCGTGCCCATATCTGTGCAGACCAAGATAGAGAACAACTTCAAGCTCACTCTGGACGATTTCAAGGACAAGGTCACAGAGCGTACAAAGCTCCTGATACTGCCTTTCCCGAACAATCCTACGGGAGCTGTCATGACTAAGGAGGATCTGGAGCCTATCGCTGATTTCCTCCGCGATACCAATATAATGGTGCTTTCCGACGAAATATACTCGGAGCTCACCTACGGCAGAAAGCATTTCTCCGTTATCGAGCTGGAGGGCATGAGAGAGCGTACTATCTACGTAAACGGCTTCTCAAAGGCTTATGCCATGACAGGCTGGAGACTGGGCTATGTTACCGCTCCCGAGCCTATAATCAGCCAGATATCCAAGATACACCAGTACGGTATCATGTGCAGTCCCTTTATCAGCCAGAATGCCGCTGTTGAGGCTCTTACCTCCTGCGACGCAGAGGTTGCCAAAATGGTGGACGAGTACAATATCCGCCGCCGCTATCTGGTAGGCGAGTTCAACCGACTGGGACTGACCTGTTTCAATCCCGAGGGAGCGTTCTATGTGTTCCCGTGCATCAAGAGCACGGGACTTACCAGCGAGGAATTCTGCGAGAGACTGCTCTTTGAGGGCAAGGTAGCGGCTGTTCCGGGAAGTGCTTTCGGAGACAGCGGCGAGGGCTATATGCGTATATCCTACGCTTATTCCCTTAAACACCTTATGGAGGCTATCTCACGTATCGAGAAGTTCCTGAAAAAACTGGAGGCTGAAAAGAATGAGAGTAAAAACTGCGGCTAAGATAAACCTTGCACTGGACGTCACGGGAAAGCTCCCCAACGGCTACCATGACCTTGAAAGCGTTTTTCAGACCGTGGGACTTTACGACGAGGTTGAGGTGGAGCTGACAAACAGCGGCATTGAGCTTAGCTGTGATGTTCCCGATGAGTTCGCAAGCTCCGATCCCATACCCTGCGATGAACGCAATATCGCCTATAAAGCCGCAAAGTTCTTCTTTGAGCAGAATGGCATGGACTGCGGCTGCCGTATACATATAAAAAAGGGTATCCCCTCGCAGGCAGGCATGGGCGGCGGCAGCACCGACGCTGCGGCTGTGCTGTACTGCCTCGGCAGAATGACAGGTAAGACCGTCAGCAATTCCGAAAAACTGGGAGCTGACGTGCCTTTCTTCCTTACGGGCGGAACTGCCTATGTGGAGGGCATCGGCGAGAAGATAACTCCCATTGCCGATTATTCGGGACGCATACTGGTCATCGCCAAGGGAAAAGAGGGCGTTTCTACTGCGGAGGCTTACCGGAATATCGACAGCCTGACCGCTCCTGCTCACCCTGAGACTCACAAGCTGGTGAAAGCCATAAATTCGGCTCCCGATACGGCTTACAAGTACTTCGGAAATTTGTTTGAGCAGGCTGTGGAGCTCCCCGAGGTGGAGGACATAAAAAGCGATATGCTGAAATACTGCGCTCGCAGCGCTGTAATGACAGGCAGCGGCTCGGCGGTTTTCGGACTTTTTGAGGACGCTGCACAGGCTGCCGTGTGCGCTGAAAAGCTCAGGGAAAAGGGCTATTTTGCCTGCGTTTGCGAGACTGTGGCGGAGAGCTTTATTGTTATTGATTAAGCTGAGACGATTGAGTTTTGGCAGTAAACATTAAAATTGTCAAGCTTAATAAGTTATATGCTTAAACTATAAAAACGGACGTGTACTGCCCGTCCGTTTGGCTTATTTTCCCTTTGTATCGTTATATCGCGGGTGGAAATATCTGCTCTGCACTATAAACTCTGAGACTTCACAACAGAAAATTATTTGACGTTTTGATGAAAATTCACAAAAACTATTGACAAGTCAGCAGTATTCAGTTATAATTATGATATAAATCGAATATGTTACGGTTTAATTTATACTTTTGCTGAAAGGTGTTGAAAAAAATCATGGGCAAATTTATCATCAAGGCTACTAAAACAGGCTTTACATTCAGCTTGAAGGCGGGCAATGGAGAGGTCATCGCTACGGGCGGAGAGGTATACAATACTCTCGCAAGCGTTAAGAACGGTATCGCAAGCGTTGCCAAGAACGCTCCCGAGGCTAATCTTGAGGACCAGACCGTCGAGGGCTTTCAGACAGTAAATAACCCTAAGTTCGAGATCTACAAGGACAAGTCCGGCGAATTCAGATTCCGCCTTAAAGCAAAGAACGGCGAAATTATCGCTGCCAGCGAGGGCTATGTCAAGAAAGACAGCTGCAAGAAGGGTATAGCAAGCGTCCGCAAGAACGCTGTTGACGCTCCTGTTATAGAGCCTGAGCCTGAAAAGAAATGATAAATAACGGACTGCCGCTTCGGCGGCAGTCTTTTTTGCTGTCATGCCAAAATTATGCATAATGCATTATGAATTATGGCTCGGGACACTAAAAAGTATTTTTCTTCACAAAAATCTATTGACAGAACGCCCAAAATATTATATAATAATTATGTTGTATTTATTTGCATAATATTACTATGGCAGTATATGCAGCTTTGTTTTAAATCATTATCCGATGCGGTGATAAATAAAGATATCCGCACGGTCTAAATATGATAACAGAACAAAATTTTGGACGGGGATATTACGTCCGTCTATCTTTTGCGGGCTTGAAAAACAGCTCTTCATCTATATATTTATAAATGAATAAAATAATGCGGCATTTACCGCCTTTAAGTAATAATTAAAACTATGATACAAACTTTTGATTATTTTTTACGAAAAGGAGGTAATGCACTGTATGGATCCAATCATCGCTATTGTCCTTATCATCGCTGCACTGGCAGCAGGCGTTGGAGTGGGTTATGCTCTGTTCTACAAAAAGGGCGTTGAGGCTGGTGTTGAAAAGCGCAAGCGCGACGCAGAAGCAATCGTAGGTTCTGCTGAACAGCAGGCAGAGCGTATCGTCGAGGATGCCGAAAAGGACGCTGACAATAAGAAGAAAAGCGCCCTCATCGAGGCAAAGGACGAAATACATAAGCTCCGCACCGAGGCGGATAAGGAGATCAAGGATCGCAGAGCAGAGCTGTCACGTCAGGAAAGACGTATGCAGCAGAAAGAAGAGAATTTAGACAAGAAAACTGATAATCTCGAAAAGAAGGAGGAGACTCTCAATCAGAAGATAAAGTCGGCTGACGAAAAACTCAAGGAAGCCGATTCTATCAAGAAGAGCCAGATGGATATTCTGGAGAGGATCTCTGAATTTACTAAGGATCAGGCTAAGGAGTACATCATTTCCAAGCTGGAGGACGACCTCGTCCACGAAAAGGCTGTAAAGGTACAGGCTTACGAGCAGATCATCAAGGACGAATGTCAGGAGAAGGCAAGAAGCTATATCTCCCTTGCTATCGCCAAGGTTGCTGCGGATCAGGTCTCAGAGGCGGCTGTTTCAGTTGTTCCTCTCCCCAATGACGAAATGAAGGGACGTATCATCGGCCGTGAGGGACGAAACATCAGAACTCTCGAAACTCTTACAGGCGTCGATCTTATCATCGACGATACTCCCGAGGCTATTACTATTTCCTGCTTCGACCAGATCAGACGTGAGGTCGCAAGGATCGCCCTCGAAAAGCTTATTTCCGACGGACGTATCCACCCGACACGTATCGAGGAAATGGTCGAGAAGGCTCGCCGTGAGGTAGAGTACAAGATCAAGCAGGAGGGTGAACGCGCTGTCATCGAGACTAACGTTCACGGTCTTAACCACGAGCTTATCAAGCTTATCGGACGTCTTAAATTCCGTACAAGCTACAGACAGAACGTGCTGGATCACTCTATTGAGGTTGCCAAGCTCTGCGGAGTTCTCGCTTCAGAGCTGGGCGTTGACGCCAATATGGCAAGACGTGCAGGTCTTCTTCACGATATCGGTAAGGCTCTTACTTCCGAGATCGAGGGCTCACACGTTCAGATCGGTGTTGATGTTTGTAAAAAATACAACGAAAATCCTGTTATTATACACGCTGTCGAAGCTCACCACAACGACGTTGAGCCGAAAACAGTCATTGCCTGCATAGTTCAGGCAGCCGACGCTATCTCCGCTGCAAGACCTGCCGCAAGAAGCGAAAACTACGAAAGCTACATCAAGCGTCTCCAGAAGCTTGAAGAGATCTGCACCTCCTATGACGGTGTTGAAAAATGCTTTGCTGTACAGGCAGGACGTGAAGTCAGGATCATGGTCACACCTGAGGTCATCAATGATGAGAAAATGGTTCTCGTCGCAAGACAGATCGCTCAGCAGATCGAGTCTGAAATGGACTATCCGGGACAGATCAAGGTCAATCTCATTCGTGAGAGCAGAGTTACTGACTACGCAAAATAACGCACTCTGCTGCGGTACGCTTTTACCGCAGAACGTTGGCTGTCGGGCATATTATGCTCGACAGCCGCTTTTTATTTCACTGTGGAGACATGAGAAAGAATTATTTCCCGTGTTTCCAGAATGAAATGAGGTTTAAAAGAGGAAAGAATAAGTACAGAGGGAGGTATTGATATGAAAAAAACAAAAATATGGGGATTACTTACATCTGCTGCGGCTGCGGCAGTACTGGCACTGGCAGCTGCTCCGTGGTCGGCTTCCGCCGCATGGGAGCAGATCGACAGCATGGGTGATCTGAACGGTGATAAACAGGTCAACGTGGCTGATCTGGTAACGCTGTGCAAGCACCTGCATGGTGCTCAGCCGCTGGGAGACAAGAGCGTCTGTACGCTCAGCAGCGGAAAGTATGCAATAAAGACTGCCCCCGAAAAGGTAATAACGGTCAGCGGCGGAACTTCGGTGCAGAAGGCTGACCTCAACAGGGACGGGACAGTCGATATATTCGACCTTGTGGAAATGAGAAAGCAGCTGATATCTTCGGATAAGTACGGCGAGATATTCTTCTGGCATGATGAGACCACCACAACGACCACTAAGCTCACCACGACAACTACAACGACGGTACAGACCACTACCACGACCACTACTGCTCCGCCTAAGAGGGAATTTATCTCTGCGCCTATCTATGATATGTACGGAACCCTGCCTTCACAGGGCAAGGCGAATATGATAATCTTCTACGTTGATTTCCCTGACTGCAAGTTCAAATATGAGCCGACTATGGAAAGGGTAGAGGAGATTGCCTTTGGCCCCGAGGATTCAAGCTCGCCGCTGTACCCCTATGAGAGCTGTGCGGCGTTCTATTCGAGAGCCTCAAAGGGCACCATGAAGCTTCAGGGCAAGGCTTACAGATACACCTGCAAGAAGAATATTGCGTCCTACCATAATGATATATTCAAGAAGGACTTTACCACCGAGGTAATAAAGAGTATGGACAGCACCGTGGATTATTCCCAGTTTGACGCCGACCATGACGGCATAGTGGACGCTATCCTCTTCTGTGTTCCCGGTACGTCAGACGAGAAGGAATGGTGGCCCTGCGCAGGCGAATACGGCGGAGACTACTGGCTCAAGCTGGACGGCATGGCTATTGGACACGTTATCACGGGCAATGCGGATATAGTTTCGGATACGGACTATTCAAACTTTACCTCCACATATCTCCATGAAATGGGACACTGTATGGGACTTCCCGATTATTACCTGTATGTAGATGACGGTGAGGATTTTGAGGGACTTCACGGCTCGGCAGGCTATGACCTTATGGACGAGGCACATTCCGATTTCAGCGCCATATCCAAGCTTATGCTTGGCTGGTACAGAGAGGATCAGATACAGGTCTACGACAGCTCAAAGGGCACACAGACCTTTACTCTCACAAACGGTCAGAGCGACGAGGGCAACTGCCTGATAATACCGAGGGGGACGCTGAACAGCGAATACAAGTCGGAATACTTCATTCTCGAATACACCACTCTTGACCAGAACAACAGCGACGTCAAGCGGAATTTCTGGTGGAGACCTACGGGCAGCGGCGTAAGGCTGCTCCATGTAGAGGCTACCGAATATAACGACGGCTGGTACAATGTGTTCAAGTACGAGAGCGGAAAGGACGAGTATACCAATTACGGCAAGGGCAGACGCTTTGTAAGGCTTGTCAATGACGGCGACAAGGATAATCTGCTCAAGACGGGCGATACGGTAAATAACAGCGTCAGCGGCTTCGCGTGGTATGACAGCAGCGGAGGACAGACCGTTGATCCTAAGCTCGTTATCACTGTAGGCGAGAAAAACGGCGACAGCTATACAGTTACCGTTTCACGCAAATAATTCTGCACGGCAGCAGGAAGGAATTTTTTAGCATGGCAAAAACTATTTTCAAAACCACAGAAAAATCAAACTTTATACTCAACATGACAGAGGAGCAGTATTCAAAGCTGGCTTCACGGGGACTCATAGCGGCAATGCTGGCAGTACCGCTGTTCACCATTATTCCAGAGGTGACCGACAAGGCGACATATGCCTTTTCGGCAGGCGGTCTTGCTGTAGGCGGCGTAATATGCATGATACTTGCGCTTATCGCTCTTATGAAGAAGTATATCGGCAAGGGCGCAGTAATACCTGTATGTGCTATGGGCGCACTTGTGGGCTGGGGGGTTATATCTCTTATAAACGGCTATGACCTCAACATTTCCCTCTACGGATACCCCAACAGAGGTGAAGGACTTCTTGCTTTGATGTTCTACTTCGGATTCTTTACAACGGCTGCGGCAATAAAACGTGAAAAGGCAATAGAAACTCTTATAAACGGCATCGTCGGAGTGGGACTGCTCAACAGCGCAGTATCCCTGATACAGATATTCGGCATAAATGATCATTATCAGTTTGCTTCTTTTGACTATGAGATCATGGCAGCTTCGGGACTTTCAATGTCTCCCATATTCCTTGCAATGGTGCTGACGCTTGCTCTTTCGGCTGCTTTGATAGGCTTTGTAACATCTGAAAACAAAAAGCGCAGGATAATCTTTATCTGTGCGGCAATGCTTTTCTCATTCGTTATGATGTTCACATATACTGTTATAGGTATCTGCGGACTTGTATTCTCGCTGATCGCGGCAGTTATCGCTGTGTTTGCACTTAAAGCTTCCAAGGTTCGCCTTGTATCTGTTATAGGTTCAGGAGCAGGAGCAGGAATGGCAGTGATACTGGTATGCATGGGCGTTATAGGAAATATCACGGGATACAGGACATACGACGGCAGAATAGCATGGTGGGCTGATGCTTATATGAGAGCTTCGGCTTCGGGCAACTTTAATTCAAGCGTTATCAATATCGACGATCCTGTGGACGTCTATACCTATATGAACGAAAAGACCATGAATATCATCGGCAAGAACCCTCTTACAGGTACAGGTCCCGAGCAGCTTGCATTTCCGCAGGTTTACAAGGTAGACGACCTGACCGAGATAGAGGATATCGTGACTGCAAATGATGGTATCTTCGATAAGACTTATAACGAGTATCTCTATACTGCGGCTACAAGAGGAATCCCCTCGCTTGCTGCACTGGCACTGGCGCTTATACCTGCGCTTATTATGGGCTATAAGGCTTTCCGCAGAAGAAAGAACGCCGAGGCGTTCACGGCATTTGTCCTCACGCTTGGCGGTGTACTGATGTTCTTCATAAGCTGCAGCAGTATCGCTTATGCGCCTGTATTCTGGGCAGCAGCAGGAACAGCCTGCGCTTATGTGGAAACCGAAAAGGAAAAGAAGTCTGCCGAGAAGCTCGCTAAGAAAAACACAAAGGCAAATAAAAAGGCATGACGATAAAGCTCTGAGAGTCTGACTCTCAGAGCTTTTTTGTATTCCGAAAACCCCTGGCTCTGCCAGGGGTTCAAAGAAGCTTTAGCTATGAGTAGAAAAAGAAAACCTCCCATGTTATAATGGTAATGGTCTGCCAACCAAACTGAAAATAACAAAG
>Ga0256405_10002669_pt1 | contig 39622 bp, 38 predicted proteins | sample RumenRJG_02DNA_FD_189096 | JGI IMG/M metagenome (GOLD analysis project Ga0256405, IMG submission 189096) | Bovine rumen microbial communities from Lethbridge, Alberta, Canada - RJG_02 | ecosystem: Host-associated > Mammals > Digestive system > Stomach > Rumen | place: Canada: Alberta... | reverse complement strand
AGCATTGGTTCCTTGGTTTGGGTTATTATATAACCCTCTTATAAATAAATATCACGCTGTTTTAAAAAGTGACTTAAATTTTAAAAGTTTTTCATATTATTTCTTAGACTTTAAACGAACTGTTCATAACCCCAATTGCCATAACTGGAAAACGAGAAACCAGGAATACCAGACGCTGAAAAACTACAGTCACTATGCATTTCTGTTTTAAACCCATGTTTTTTAGCATAATCATGGTCATTTGGACCATTCGGTTTCACTTTATAGTCGATGCTGCTTCCTGTACGGTATGCGGTTCTGAACGGCTCCTTCAATAACAATATTTCTTGTTCCATAATCAAATTTCACTTAGAATTTCATTTATCAAATAAACACACTGTTCATTCATATCATGAGACCTTTTTTCCCAATCAACCTCACTATCCTTGTATTTGTCTACCAACGCTTGCTTGTCGTGCCTTTTCCCTTTAAGAAGCAGTATAATGTCATTTATGTGTAAAAAATCACCATAATCATCCACAAATAGTTTTCCGTCTTCTAGATTAAAATGCCTTACTTTCATATATAAAAAAATTGTAAAATGCACCTGCAGGTTTTACAGGTGCATTCATTCAATAAATAAAAGTATTACTCTTTGTCTTCGTTTTTAATGTCGGAAACCATAACACGCACATTCTGTGCCATACTCTTCAGCTCCTGCATAAACTTGCGGACACGGGTGCCAGCAGCGTTGTTACCTTTTTCGAATTTCTCACCGTCAATGATTGCAAGCGTAAGAGTGTCTTGCATTTGTTTCAAAATGTTGTTGATTTTACCTTCCATAATTAAAATTTTTTAGTTATTAATTCTGTTATTAATATACAGAAATTTCAATTCTGACGAAAATTTTCTTTTAAAGTTTAATCAAGAAATCTTTTAATTTATTGATATCGCTAAATGAAATGGAATGTTTTTGAGATTCTTCTAAATATTCATCATTATCCAAATAATAAACCATTTGTAAATTATGTTCTGTTACTAGTTTTAATTTTAAACAATCTCTCTCCACTGTTTTAGTATAGGCTAATAAACCTCCAAAATATTCAACTGGTTCAAAATGTTGAATCCCTTGGCATTCAATTGCTATATTATAATCGGGTAAATAAAAATCTAAATTTTGTTTTTTTAACCACGAAAACTTTTTATAGCGTTCATATTTAATATTCATTTTATTTAACAATTGATAAACGCATTTTTCTAAATGGCTTTCGTTACAAGAAGGGCATCCCTGTCCTAGTAAATGTTTTTTGACTGTTTGGGTAAATCTTCCGTGTTTTGGACATTTTATACTAACTACACTATTATTGGTAATATAATCATCTAGTATATCATACTCATATTTGTTATTATGTATCTCATTAGCCTTTGATATAAAATCACTAACAGTTCTATGTCTATTTGACCATGAATTATTACATTTTGGACAACCACGCCCTTTTAAATGTGCACCAGCCAGTTGTATGAATTCACCATGTTTTGGGCATTTTATGTGTATATAATTTTTATTAACAATAAAATCACTATCAATTTCATATTCATATTTGTTATTATGTACTTTATTAGCAATTTCAATGAATTCATTTTTTGTTTTCCTTCTACCACTCCATTTATCACAACATTTTGGGCACCCATGTCCCTTTATTAAATCTCTAATTAATGGTCTCCATTTGTATTCACATTTTTCACATATAACTTCAGCTTTATGTTTAGTGTCAACATATTCTCCAATAATAGTAATTTTAGTACTACAATTATTGTATATTTCTTTCTGAATATCTTCCTTTGAAATTATTCTATTTTCAGAATTTTTTTTATCGTAACATTTTCTACACCCATGTCCTTTTAATAAGACATCAGGTCTTGTATACCAAACGTTATTACAAATATTACATTTACATTTGCCTTTGGTAATAGAATTAACATATTTAAATTCATCAACATTAATTTTATTACCATGAACCAAACGTATTTTCTCTTTAAACTCTTCAAATGTATATTTTTTCGGCATATTAATAAATATTAGTGTTTTGATATTATCTATCCAAAAGTTGTTTATTTTTAATAAAAAAAAAAAGAGGGGATACCTCCCCTCCTACTAAAATCAATTAAATTTCATTGTCTTCAGTCTCTTGAAACTCAATATCATTTTCTGTAACTTTAACACCTTCAGAAGCTATGCCTTGTAATTCTTTCAATATTCTAGATACATGTGACTTTTTATATTCTTCCAATGAATCAACCGAAATGAAACCAGTGTCCGTCGCGACAAGCGGTCCTTCATAACATACATTATGCGGAGCGTTGAGGTGGTTTTTTAAAACCTTAATCTTGGTCTCCGTACCGTAACTGTAGTTAAGACCCTTGGCTGTCGCTGTAAGGCGTTTTACACCAGCTGTCAATTGACCACCCATAAGAATCTCAAGCCTTGTTGCATATTTAAACGCATTGCCACCTTTCGGACGCATAATCGCTTGAGTTGGCGAGGTGGTGTTGTCCATCCATACTTTATTGATGTAAATAAATGTGTTAGTATATTTGGAACTGACTTTTCTTGATGACGGAATCAAATCGTTCACTACTTTCATGAATGCGACCGAAAGTGCTCCTGCAGCCCACATGTTGTTTGCTGACAGTGACTTGTATTCTTTGTAGCATCCAATTGAACCAACCGAATCCCAAATAAAGACAAGACCCTGGTCAATTTCTCCCTCGCGCTGGGCTATGATAAGTTCCTGCATACAGCGTGCAATGTCCTCAAGCACAGCTTCACCGCGATTCTTATTTGTGTCTTTTCCTGTACTGTAATCAAACGTGCCGTACTGTTCAGCCAGCTTGGTTGTGTTGTAGTACAGAAAATTGCCTTCCCAGTTGACAATCCGATTCTCAATATGGTATGACACCTCACCCGTCTCTGGGTCGACATCCTCAACCTGGACATCACCGTAGATTGGGGTTGCATCCAGACCCATCTTAACAGCATATTCAAACGAAAAAGCGTTCTCTGTGTCAAAATAAACAGGAATGTATCCCTGCCTCTGTGCCGATACCATTGCATGGTTCAGAAGTGTCGTCTTGCCCGTGTTTGAATGTCCGATAACCGATGTGACATAACCGATAGGGATGCCAGGCAGTTTTGTTGCATCCTGGAATGCTTCTGGCATTGTGAGCCATTCCATTGGTTTGTCTGCATTGCTGACAATCGTGACTTCGTTGTTTTCAGATGGTGTGTAAACCATCCCTTTTTTTTCCTTGAACGCGGCTATGCCTGCCTTTTTGACAATGCCTGCGCCTTTTTTTATTGCTTGTTTTGCCATAAATGATTAGTTTTACATTATTTATTTCAAATAGTTTTATTAAACATATCAGCGATACGCTTTTCCAGCATATCAAGTTTGTCTTCCGCTTCCTTGTATCTTTCAGATGTCAAAAGTACGGGGTTGATGCATTCGACCCGACATGAATTCGTGTCACAGTCTGGCACTATATATGTCTTGACATCAGGGTCGTGCAGTGATTGTCTGCATTCATTCAAATATTTTGGCACGTCGGCAGAATCAATATTCTTAACCCCCAGATAGAACACCACGATTAGTTTGGTTTGAGACGCTCTATTCATAAAGTTGTGCTTTTTGTTGGTTATTTATTTTTTCCTTGTAGCATTTACGACACATTGGCTTGTACATGTCGTTGCCACCAACCTTTATCTGTTCACCGTTTGTCATAATATCGCCGTCCTCGTTGAACCTGGCATTGATAATCGCTTTCCTACCACATGCACATGAAAGCTTTATTTCTTCAATGTTGTCAGCCAATTCAAACAGCCTCTTGCTTCCTGGAAACAGATGACCCATGAAATCGTTCCTGAGACCGTAACACATGACATTTATATTGTATTCGTCAACGATGGTGCTCAACTGTTCCACCTGCAGTTCAGTCAGGAACTGTGACTCATCACACAAAATCCATTTGGGTGTTTCCATCCCAACAGCCTCCATATTGGCGTTGTATTGTGTGATAATCTCCATTATGTCATCATCCGTGTCGATTGCCAGGCATTTCATTTCAAGCCCGACCCTGGATTTGATTACCCCCTTGCCGTCCCTGTCGTCAATGGCAGGCTTTATGCACAATATCGGAATATCATTCTCAAGGAAAGAATGTGCCTTCATCAGCAAAAAGGCGCTTTTACCCGTGTTCATTGGGGCAAATATAAAAAACAGTTTAGCCATAAAATAGATTAAAACGGTAATTCTTCGTCATCGTTCACAGCCACATTGGTGTTAGGTTTCTGCTGTGTTTGTTCTTTCAGCTCCTTGGCTGCTTCGATTTCAACCTGTTCCTTGTCGTTTGTCTCTTTCCAAGGAACCCACTTTTTGTTGTCCTGGTCAAAAACTGGTGTCTTGTCGTCAGCAATCAACGACAAATATTCGAACGACTTGGCGCGATACATGTCTTTCCAGTCCTTCGGGTCATTGACCCACATGTCAATCTCTTCGTCGGTGCCGAGAGGCTTAGGAGCCACATCTGCGATAATCTTGATTGCCGTCTTTTCAGTTGATGAATCGTTTTTCTTGGGTGCCTTTGACAGGGTTATAATTAAGTCGACACCTTTTTTGTAGTCAAACATGTTGATGCCAGCTTCATTATAAGCCAACCACAAAGCCTTGATGATGTCGAACGGACCACTGCCGTCGTCATGTTTGTTGAAACGCCAGAACTTTATGCCTTCGGATTCCTTGCCCCTTTCAATACAGCGCACTATATATGAGGTTTTGGTATCGAACGAGTAAGCCTGTTTGCATATGGCTTTTCTCTCGTTGGCGTCTTCCACTGAGTTGGCTTCAGCGAAAATCTGGTTTTTCTTTGCACACAGCGGACATCCTTCTTTTCCGAACTGTTCCTTAACATGCTGGTCATTCAGACAAATGAACGACTTGTAGCCGCCTTTGGCTACCATGTTCTGCCTGTTCTGGTTCAGTGTAAGCTTAAGTGAATGGATGTTTACTGGAATGGCAAATTTCTTCTTACCGTCAATGTCTTCGGTCAACACAACGCGAATCTTGATTTTTCTCTCTTTCTCGTTTTCGCCCAGTCTGGTGTTGAGGTAGTTTTTCACATTGAATGTCTTTTTTGTCTGTTGGGTCTCGGTGTTTCTGGTTGTACCACCGTCATCGAATAGTTCGTTTTCATTCTGGTTTACATCTTCTGTCATTTTTAGTTAATTGTTAATACTTTATTTTGAATGTTTTTGCATGTGATATAATATAAATATTATTATATATTGTTTTCATTATATAATATACAAAAATTTCCCTATATAAACAAAAAAGACAGCTTTGCTGATATTGCAAGCTGTCATTGTATCCCTACTGTTTTCGGTTTTTATTTTACAAAATAGTCATGCAGTGTGCGCGGCATGTCATCAATGTCGTCAAACTCGTTGTTGACCATCCTGTCGTTCACGTTGTCGATATCGCCTTTCCTTATCTGGTATTGCGGAGCTTCGTTGTTGGATGTTATGTTGTAATGGTTGTTGATATCCTCGAACTTGTCCCAAAATTCCTCTGGTTTCTGGTCAAAAGGATTACCACCAGCATTCAGACGAACATTCATTGTCTCTTCCTCTGTGGGTGTTCTTTTAATCAGTTCACTTTTCAAATCAGTGATTTTCTGGTCATTTGCATCCAATGCTTTGGTGAATTTGTCAACAACATTAAGCAACGTGGACAGTTTTGAGTCAACATCCTGCAGCTGTTCAGCAGTTTCTTCCTGCCTTGATTTCAGTTCATCCTGTGCATCAGTCAATGCTGTTATGTCAACAACATCGTCATCTGGTCCTGGCTGCCCGTCCATTGCGTTAGGGTCACCACCCATCATAGGGTCACCCATCTGGTCACCGCCATTCATGCCAGCGTTCGGTGCCAAATTTGCACCGTCAATACCACCGTCCATTGCGTTAGGGTCACCACCGCCCATCATAGGGTTGTTTCCACCACCAGGATTTCCACCCATGGTATTAGGGTCACCACCACCCATCATAGGGTCGTTTCCACCGCCAGGATTTCCGCCCATAGCATTAGGGTCACCACCCATAGCATTAGGGTCGTCAGCCTGAGCATCGTCTTCCATTACACCGTTGTAGAAAGAATACTCATAAAGCTGCTGCATTCTTTTTCTTGTCTCGTTCAAGTCCATTTTAGTCAGTAAGCATTAACTTGTTATCTTCAGTCAAAAGAATTGTACTGTTGCTGGTACGTTCATAAAGACCTTTTTCTTTTTTCATAACCTTGACTTTTCTCTCTGGCAGAGGCTGGTCATTCAGAATATCCTTGATGTTCTTCACTTTTTCGTCTGTATTCATTTTGCTTAAAGTGTTTGTTCATTATTTTCGTCGGCATTCTCCATCACAGGCACTGTAACCTGTACTGGCTTAGCCTGTTTCTTGTTGTGCTTTTTCGGCTGTTCGCTTTCGGTCTGGGCAGGGGACTCCAGAATTTCCGCAACACTGGTTTCAATATCCCTCTTAACGGGCTTAATGACCCTTATTGCAGTCCTAACATGTGTCTTTTTTTCCCTAACACCTTTTTTGACCACGTTTTTTTTCTTCATAATCATGCATTATATATCTTATTATATAAATAGTGTCTTTTGTTGAAATTAATTAAAATAAGTATACAGAACTGGCAAATAATGTGTGTTGCTCCCAACAACTTTCCTTATATCCTCGCTCATGAAGCTCAGGTCATGCACATATTGAGCATTCCTCAGCAATTTAAACACTTTATGTCTGTTCACACCGAAATATTCGCACAATTCAATCGACAAGCCGAAAACCGTGCTGTATTTCTCGCTGTATATGAACATAAAGTTTGAATTTCGTGTCAGGAACACGTATTTTTTCTCGTTTCCCTTCAGGAACTTGACGGTTTTCTTTATGCTGTCGAGTTTAAACCTTATCGGGTCTATGTAGACATATCTGTTTTTCTCGACCTCCTTGAGTATGGCATATCGGTAAAAATCTATTATGTCCTCCTCATATTCACATCGACTTTCCGTCTTCTTGAACGTCCACCACAAGTCACCATAGTGCTTTTCCAGGATGTTGAAACCGCCAATATGTTTCTTCGCTTCCTCAATTCCTATTATAAGTGTAGGAATTCCCATGATAATGTCGTCAAACGAATTGACGACATTGAAAATGTCGCCAAATATGTTTTTCTTGGTTTTCGTTACTATGTTCCCTATTTTTTTCACAAATATAATATACAAAATATATTTGGTTTTTATAAGATTCGAAATATTCTTTTAATTCTCGCCAAGTCATTACGTATTTCCAAGGTTAAATATCCGCCTTCTGTTCGGAAAAGAACTTGTCTTCTACTACTTCCACCTTTATATGATATATGTAAAAGGTCTATATTATGCAATTTATTATAAATTAACATATCATCTTCGTCACGACCAGTTAATTTAACATTTGGGTATAGTATAAACTGGTCAAACACAAATCCGTTATTAATCGCCCAATTAACAATGGTCTTCGCTATATTAAAACGGGCTTGCGCTTGATTGCCTCCGTCTAACCTAAAATCACAAGCTTTACCGACCATATGTTCACTAGTTGAACTTGCTCCTGGTAACGAACTATTATACTTCCAGCATCGATAACCACTTGTTGCTTTAAATTTTCCTGGTTTGTTTGATGTTCCATAAATATCCTTGCTATTTGCATCAATTTCTCTAACAATTGGCTTCAGGACTTTATTAACTAAAATTGTCAAATTGGTTTTCACTTCATTTTGGGTGACATTGGTACCGTTTACGACATCTATAACACCATCATTATCTGGGTGGGTGAATACTTTTATACTCTCTTCGTTTTTTATAAGTCCAAATTGTCCTTCACCAAATTTAAACGGCTTAATATCTGTATCATCCACATATACTGGTGGATTGGACGAATTGTTATCATTAAACGAATAACTAGTCTGTGTTTCATTACTCCTGTCATAATTACTGGATTCGGATGTCTGCTTAACATTCAATGCTTTGCAGTTCGCAAAATAAACTATATTATCCGAAGCTAACGATAATCGGCTTTTTTGTATTGCGATTACTTGTACTTTATTAGTTTGGTTATAAACAGTATTTTCAATCCTGTCAACGCCTTCAGCCACATATATTGCACCATCGTGCATACCAAGATATATTGCAACATGGTCTGGCACACCACTAACACGACCATTATGGTAACCAAACAGTAAGTCACCGACCACTGGTCTGGGGTTATTGGTTGTCATGTTGACAAATTTCTGGTTGGTTATTGACGGACTAAACGTTATTACCGACCAATTGTCTTTATTGGTTTTCAACATTTCTAGCATACTAACGCTATCATCTTCACCTGTTGAATTGTCACTAATCAAATTACCAGAAACTAAGTTACGAGTTTTACATTTTTTGTATTTTTGGACGTCATTGTATACTCCAACCACAAAATCATCACAATATAAGGTCTTGGATAAATTGTTATTGATGGCTCTTGCCAAATCACCGTCCGCTATATTGATTTGTGTTGGTGAACCAGTTTTGTCTATGGCGTTTAAATTGCCTCCACCATTTTGACTCTCGTCCATGTTTGGTGTTATTGGAGCGACTTTTTCCTTGACTGGCTTGGTGTACCAGTTGGATGCATACGGCACCTGTACTTTGGACATTTTCATTCCAGTGAATGTCGTGGTCATGTTTCCTGAGGTTATCTTGTGCTCGACCTTTATAATCATGTATGTACCTCTGAACATAGGGACATTCATCAGTTGGAAATACATCAAAGGCTGAATCTGTGCGTCGCCCATCATCTCGACGGTAACAAGATATGAATATGCTTGGTAAAGTGAATATATATCCTGACCGTAGAATGTTATGTTGTGTTTCTCACTGTTGCCCTTGTTGGCTATGTAACTTTCGGCAAGGATTGCCTGTTCAGTTACAGCGAAGTTATCCATGCTGATATTGATGTTCTTCCAGAACGAATTGTCCTGTCTCGAATAAGCTACACCGAACGCTGGCACCTTGTATGCCATTCGGCTGTTCGCGGTCAAAGCTTCTGTTGCTTGTGCATCATCCTCAGGGTTATTCTGGAAAATTGTGGGAGCAACCCCAGTACCCTGGTCATATGACCAGATGTCAAACGAGTCATGGACAAAATTGAGACGGTCTACGGTGTCCAATTTGTTGGCTGAATGTGTGTAAATCACAGTGAATTTGTTTGAATACTCTGGCTCACCTATTTTGTTTGCTGCCAACGGCGTAAAAACTTGTTTCATGTTATTCACCATATCAACAGACTTCTTGTTTCCGTATTTGTCAGTTTCCGCAAAATTGACGTTGTCTGGGAAATTGAACAGCATGCACATGTGATTGGAAGCGACATTGCCCAAATGGGCGACAGTTGACACACCAAGATGTGTCTGATTGTTCTCCTTGTTCATATATTCATTATAAACACTACTGCAGTTCAGCCTGAGCACGTCATATATGTTGTTGTAGAAACTGTCAATGAACATGAAGTTGTTGTCGAAAAAATTCTGTACCTTGAAAATGTCAAGCCCACTGGAAGCTGTATTTGTTTTTTTCGTGTCATGGTAGTATGTGCACAGCCACCTGTCCCAAATGTTTTTAAGTGTATAGTATATCTCACACTTGAAGTCTTTGACATCAGGTTCGTCGGTCTCAATTGACTGGTTGATTTCCTGTTGTTGGACATTAAGCTTGTTGCATTGTTTCAACATATCAGCAAATCCTTGGAAATATGAAATGACTGCCTGTTTTGTCAAATCTTGCTGGTTTGCATTTATGCTCGGTATATGGACAACAAGGCTACCGTAATTGTCGGCATCGTACAAATCTTCATAATATTGGTTTATATTGTTGTCGTCGGTGAAATAACCTTCTAGTGCTCCTTTGTACGGGAATATCAATTCATAATTGCCCGCAAAATTAGTTATTTTGAAATCTAAGCCGTTTATTGTTTGACTCGTATCCATTACTAATTCCGTTGCCTCACCAATTGTATTGCAGCCATTATAGAGTGTGTTATATAGATTCTGCATATCCACAGCTGTCAAAAGCCGTGTCTTGTTGTTGCTGTCTATTTTTTTTAACTCAACCGCTTTTTTTATTTCCTGAAATTCATAACTGACATAATTTTCAAATAATGAAACTAATTTGTTTTCTATTACAGGGTCATTAAACTGTACTATATCAGTGTATTTTTTATAATTTGCATGTTTTCCATTACCTAACTTTATACCTATCCGCCATTCATTGTCTAAATTTAATAACAATGAATCATATTCATTCGGAAACATAAAATTAATTCTTCCTTCTTTGTAACATATCGGGTCGGTATTGTTGTTTGCTTCATAATATCTTTTACGCCAAATCAAACCCCCAAGCAACAAAAGATAACCTTTCGGTAACGAATAGAATCCTCCTTTATCAAACTGGCAACTTATTTCCTCATATTTAAAATCTAAAGTATGAAGAAACAAAAGACATTTCACTTTATCCCTCACATCTTGTTGGTTTATAGTATTTTGTATATAATAAAACGGATGAGTAAACAAATTAAACGAATAATATCCACCAACATTAAACATATGGTTATGACTATATAAACCACATCGATGTATATGAAAATTTTCTGCAGCCATTAGTATATAATTCTTCGTGTAAAATTATTTTTAAAATCATTGTTTAACAGTTCGGATAAATCGACATTTTGGTCTTCAAAACTTTTGTATTTGTCAATGCTATTTCTGATTGGAACTGTTTCGGTGCCAAACCAGTTTACCACTTTATTGTATTCTTCTGAACTCTTATTGCCTACTTTAGTATTTCCAATTTTAAATGAATTATATTGTGTATTAACATTTTTCTGTTGGTCTGGATTATAAATTTCAAACTGTTTTGTGCCTGTGCATTCACCTATATATTTATTATCACTGCCATTAACAATAAAATAGTCACCTGTTTTTGAATATGGTGTTATATTATTCTGTCCATCAGATTTAAAATCGGTTGCTATCGGATTACTGTTTTGTAACGACTCAACCTTTTTCGTCGGAATGAATTCTTTATTGTTTGCTGCTGTCGTATAACTGTATTTGACTTTATTGTTGTCTTCTATGAAGATAGGATGCCTTCCTTTATGTTTATTGTGTATAAATTCATATTTGAGCGGGTCTTGATTAGCAAACTCGGTACAATATACTATTGAGTTATAAAGGAAACTAGCCAGATTAGACTCTTCCTTGTTTAACTGTTCCACTATATTGTATATATATAGCGGTTCTTTCTTCGCAAATATGTAAGCGTTATATTCACCGAGCTTCTTGGCTTTTTCACTATCAAGTTTACCGCCATGTATCAAATGCAGGGTGGTTTCAAGCTGAAGTCCGATGAAAAGGAGTGCCCCGTCGATTGATGAGTATGCATAGTTTGGAATTCCTTCATATATGAACGTGAACGGGTCGAAATCGCAACCGTCATATTCACCTGTATTGGAATTGAACGTGCTTAATGCTGTATTGGTGCCTTCGGTACTGGCGATTTGTGTGTTGTCATAAAACTCGTTTACCAGTTTCTTTTCTTCCCAATCCCCAGGAAAATCGCCAATCCAAACATTTTTTACTATGTTTCCGCTTTTGTCATTCAAGACACTTTCGGCTTCGGACACCGTCGAATATTTCTGATACACCGCGGGAAAAGGCGGCACCCCCTTACTAAACGTTTTTGAAGGTGCATCGGTCTGTATGTCCAGGTTGGTTATACCCAGCCGCTCTGGAGCTCTATATCCCTGGAGCATCTGGTTGTAAATTGTTTTCGCGCAATTGTCGAACAACGCCACAAACGTCTCCAAATGACACATCACCACCTTATAATACCGCCCAATGAACGGACTCATATGCAAGATATTTTGGATATCTTTCATTTTGGCTGACTCAAAATTATAAAGAATATCATTTTTTGCATTATCAATTTCAAGAACTTTTTGATTCAGTTCGTTCACACCTTTACCACAATCAATAGCAAAAACATATTTAAAGTCAATGTTTTGATGAAACCAAGTTAACTTGTTTAAATTGTCATAAAGGATGTTATCAAAACCGTCAACTAATTCAATATTATCACCATTGTATATTTTCGGCAATATTAACCCAGTCAAAGCAGAAATGTTTTTGTTATTAAACAACAATTTTTGTGAAGTTACCTTGTTGTTATCGATTTTCCAGTCATTATCTTGTTTATTTCCGAAATTCGGTATTAAATTCTCTGATATTGCCCCGCCAGGTTCACTAGCATAGTTTCTATTATAATCTTGAATCAGTTTTTTCAATTCATTTCTTTTATCACACATTTCTTGAGTTATCCTGGGTACAACTTTTTCATCTATAATACTGTTAGCACCCAAAACCCCTTCAAGACCACTATCATGAAAAACTACAAGTATGTTTTCTTCATCATTTGTACATTCAACCACAAATCGTGGGTCGAAAGCATTCTTAACAGCTGTTTTAAAATCATTCAAAGCTGTGATTATCTTTTGTACGTTTTGTATTTGTGTCTGATATCCAAGTACAACCGTTGTTGTATTTATATCAGCGGCATTATTTCCAGTGGTACTACTGTTATCATCCATCTCGCTTTTGACCAGACGGAAAAACTCTTTCAGTTTTATTGGCTTTTCACCGCCGTTTTTGTCCAATTGCCATTCAGGTGAATTTTCATGTTTAGCCCAATAATCCCTTCCATATGAAGTGTACGGTGCTTGCACCAGCAGTTCAAACGGTATGTCACCCAGCATGCCGTATTCATACCCAATAAACTGGACAACTATCTCAAAGTTACCTGTGGCTGAATTGAAATTCCCGTTGAAACTGGTACATGTGAGTTGGTATGTAACGGCTTTACCGTAAAAGCCTTTAACCTGCAGCTTGAATTTCGGATAAGGGAAAGACACAAAACAACTGAAAAAATTGTCAACCAAATTATTGTTTTCATCAACACTTAGATTTGAAAGATTACCATATTCGTTGTGGGTTGCCTCTTCACACCCGAAAAATCCACCGCCTCTTATGTCGACAAACTTGATTGTAATCTGCGGGGTCTGGTAGTTGGTGAAACTTATATTCACGCTCTCCATTTGCAAACCTTCAATTATCGTCCTGTCCTTCACCTCATTATAATCAATATTGATATAATCGGTTGTAAGAAAATTGTGGTCACCGAAATCCTTGCCCCTCATAACCGACAGAAAACCGCCTGGTTCTGTCAGATTATATGCAACACTTAAATCCTTGTTAGCCACGTTGTCTCCAGCAGCCTGGTTCATTGCACGCGAGTTCTTCTCGACATACAAATAGCAGGCTATGTTGAACTCCGTGTAGTCTGGAGTCAATGGCTTGCCATTAATGTTACCCCTTACATCATTGGGGTCGACATAGCATATCCTGTTTCCGTCGTTCATGTTATTCAGTGTGTTCGTTTAGCCAAATATTAAGCGAGCTTTCGTACCTAGACAATGCTGAATCAAGCGGATACGGTACTCTCAATTCCACCCCGTTGGGTATTGAAAATTCAAAACCGCTGTATTCTGGGTTTGCCTGCAATATCAGCCACCCGTAGTTAGGGTCTCCGTAATATTTGTATGACAGTGTGTCCATCCTCATCTTGGATTTGTCATAAGTCAAATAAACGTCACTGCCCACTTTTGATATCTTGGCAAACGGAATTATCTCCAATACTTGACCGTCTTTGGTCAGTTTACTGTATCTGTTGTAATATTCTGGCATATTATTTGTTATTATATATAATATAATTATTTAAACAGCAAAAAAACAAGGGAGCTGATTCATGCTCCCTCTCCATTGTCTTCATACAAGTTTCTCCTGTTTGGATAAATGCTCCTTATCACATCATAACCCTTGTTTTTCGGGTCTACGACTGCGCCAAGCGACAGCATCCAGGCTTCTACACCATAAACATCCCTTATTGCCGCTTTAGCCTGTTCATATGTGGCTCCACTGTCAACCACATTGTCAATCAGTATGATATTTCTTGTTGTTTTTAATGCTTTTTCAATTTTTTCATCCTGGATGACGTTGAAACCGAGATTAATTTTGGAAACATCAACACCTTTCCGTTTCTGTTTGTACAACATTTCCCTTGGATTTGAATAAAGTATGTCCAATACCCTTGACTTTGTTCTTTTTGCGATAAACTGAGCCAGTTTCAGTGTATATGTGGCTTTTCCTTCATGTGACGGAATGGGTATAAGCACCGAATTGACTGGCACGTAGTTCATCATTATCAACGATGCCTTGTCAATCGCGTCAAGATTGCCGCTTTTGACGTCATGTGCCAGATACCTGACCGAATAGTACTCAGCACCGAGGCAAGCACTTGTCTCGGCAATCAGCCTGTATACAACGCCGCTTATTATTTCACACAGTTTTGTCTCCGAAATCAACATATGTGTTATTTGTTATTACTGTTATCTATAACGGTCTTATTAATTAAAGGTGTGTTGTCATAATTCTTCGCCAGGTAAGCGTATGATTTTTCAGTGTCAATTTCGTTATTGTCAGCACCGCCCATGGTCTGCCAGTTGGTCGGCTGGTATTCGACCCTGTCAGCCCTGTTGTCATAGAATGACGTGTTGGCATAATAGTTAAACGACATTGCATTCTGGAGACGCTGGACTGGACCTGTTATATCGCCGCCGCCGATGAATTTGAAACTGATGTTGACCTTGCAAAGCATAGGCTGGACACCGTTTCCTTCTGGATTCAAGTCCCACTGCAAACCGTCCGACACATTAAAGTCAAACGACACACTGTCGATGACTATCATCTGGTAATAGAAATCGCCAAGCCTCAATACACAATAAGGAGGTCGACCAAACGCCAAGTTGTTCGCTGTTCTTCCATATTTATCGGACATTGTCTTCGTGTTGCCCTGTCTTGTACACTGCTGCAGGAAATTACATCTCATGTTAAATCCCTCTGGTGTCATTGAATGGAAAGCAGGATTGAAATATTTCAGTTTTTCCTGTAATCTCTCGAACATTAAAGGATGGTCTCGCTCATAGTTTTTATAAAAACGATATTCCTGGTCATATCTCAGTTTGTTGAATTCGTCTTTTCTGTTTTTAACCAAGTCTTTTCCGTATTTTTCAATATAACAACCCTGAATCAACATACCGTCACCCCTGTCAACCCAAAGGTTGTCTGTACATTCAGTGACATTGCTTACCCGTTTTTGGAGCATTTCATCATCAATAGCTTCGTTACACACTTCACGCTCTGTATTGTCTTCATGTTTGACTTTAGATACACAGTCCAGCAGTCGGTACAGAATTATGTAAGACTCCAACTCATTAATATTTTTCAATGATGTTTGTTTGTCATTTTCATTAAAAAACACATGACGAATGTAATTCTCTTCCTCATTTGTGAACTTTATTTGTCTGTCTGCTAAACTAATAGCAGCATTCGCTAGTGAACTATCTTCATTGACATTTCCTGCAAGATTATTTGCTTTTCCGTATTTCCATAATGTGTCAAACTCTGGTCTCTCTATATATGACAATTCGTCTGAACCTGTTATTTTTTTAACAACGCTTTCAAAACTTGTACATAACAATGCCGCAACTTTTTTACCTATAGCTGTAAGTTCCCAACCAAAACAGTATCCATTAGCATCATTGCCATCCGATTCCATTTTTGGCTTGAACAGTTCATTATTAAATATATCATACAATTGTTGCTCGGTAACTGTTGCTTCCGTTGCGCCACTATCATCATAATTGTTTGAAGTAGTTGCTTTCTGTTCGTAAAAATATGTGCTACTTTCTTTTGTATAAAAATGCCACAACTCACCTTCAACTATTGTTGAATCAAAATATTTAAAACCTTTATAATGAGGATAGTAATCTCCATTCTCATTGTCCTGAATTTCTACATCTTCATCTACGGTGTTGTTTACTTCTTTGTCAAACTTTAATGTGCATTCAGCCCTTCTGTTCATCTTGACATCCTTTGCACTATTAGCGCTGGATAATGCCTCATCTATCCTTGTTCCATCGGTATTAGTGGAAGGGTCGCTTACATTCTTCCATTTATCCACACTCCTAATCCAGTTTCCTATGGTATTAGCTCTCTGTGTAAATAAAGTTTCATTTTTACTACCAGCATTACTAGCACATCCTTTACATTCTATGGAAACCAAATTATAGTCATTGAAAATTTTAACTAAACCATCAACTCTGTCTCTTGTAAGACCAAATTTATTTGATAATAATATATCCGATAATTTATTACTGTCTCCACCTTTCACTTTATACAATGCAGCGGCAACTTCAGCCAATGAATAATATTTATCACCTTTAGCCAAATCATAATCAGTATTTCCAACCGTTACTTTTTGACTATTAATTGATAAATTCAGTCCATAGCATGTAGTGTCATTATAGTTAGCGGTTTTTAACTTCTCACTTTCTCTATCACTATCACATCTGTATGCATAATTTCTAATTTTAGCATCTCCTGATTGTTTATGATTTGTCAATCCATTTTGTCTAAAATTTCTCATCTCATAACCAGGAAAATTATCAATATTACTGTCGTTTATGTTAGTACTTTCATTAAGTGGAATATCCGCCAACTTTTGATTTTTTATTGTTTTCTGGGTGTAATGACCAAACAACAGGTACATTATAGCGTCAACATCACTGTCTGGTTTTGTATACCTGTCGTCTAAACCAGAATAATTGTTCGGGAAAAACACATTAAACTTAACTTCAATGTTTTCTGTGGCAGGCACTTGTTTAGGCACTTTTTTGGTTGTTTTCTCAGCCTGAACCAAAGGCGGATTGATATTGAAATATTCGTCATCCATATCAGGCGGACGGATTTCCAAACCGCCAGTATGTCCTTTACTGTTGTCTTTATCATTGTCAAAGCAGCCAGCAAAATACCTCAGATAGTCGTTTTCATTGTTTCTTTTGTTGTCCCACCAGGTTGCATAGTCGACTGAAGACGGATGGTCGGTAAGCATAATGAACGACAAGTTACCAGTCCTCTCGGAATTCACATATGTATACACGGGCTCACCCCTTCCGATAAACTCGTTAGTGTTCCATTTGGCACTTGCTGTCTCGTTTATTTCAATTCCGTATGGTGGGAACCACATTATCCTGCCTCCGAACGGTCCACGCTGTTCCCATGACAGCGCCTCCTCGAACGAATACGGGTCATAATCCTTCCACGCAAGATTCTCGATTGAGAACATGCACGACTTCGTGTGTATGTTTTTGCTCTCGCCACCAAGATATTTTGGCGTTATGTTGACAAGATTCGTTCCAGTGTTTTTCGGGTCAAGAACCGTGTTTTCCTTTCTCCTGGTTTGGTTATGTTCACCCCTCCATGCATAATAGTAGTTCTCACCTTTAGAACCCAAATATTTGGAATCGTCTTTCTCGTGTGTATCCTGTTTGCCGTCAATATCCACACCCCATTCGAAATTGTCCCATATGTTCATGTTCCCCTCAACCTTAACATCGGGCTCACTGGAACCGCCTCTGATGGTTCTTGCTAACGTGTCATATTTGTAATGTTGTGTCCACACCCTGCAGTACGGGTTGTCATATCCATGGGCATCATATGCCCCTCCTCCGTTTTCAGCTTTTTTTGTCAACAGGTTCCTGCCGTGGGATTCACCATACTGCTTGCTTCCTATTTGACCGTTATAACTTACTCCAGTGGTATGGAACTGGGATATTATCGTCTTTATTTTGTTGTTGTCTAACAGTTTTCTGGTTTTATACAAGATTGAATTCTTGTCAGTGTATTTTCCTGTGAAATTAGGCTGCAGATTTGTTATTTCACCCTTTGCATCAAAATACAGGTTGACATTTTCCTCACCAGCCGTCTGTATTCGGGTTGTCATCTGACCGACTCTTGAACCGTCGTGGGCGTCGACAACAAACTCCATATAGTTGTTGCCCCTGGTGTACGACGGGTACAGCGCAGGAGTGGCGGTAGCGTCACCATCACCGTTACGGTACGCATTCTCACCGACTGTGTTCAACGTGATTATCCTCTCATATGCATTGCGCATCATATGGATTCTCATGAAATCATGGTTCATTTTGTTGAAATTGCCGATGTTCGACGAACTCAACTCCATAACCAAGCCTCTCGCCATCGTCATTGCCGTGTTGATTGCCATGCCTGCCAGAATATCACTGAAACTGCCGAGTGAACCACTGTTTATGTCGTCATATTTTGCCATCTTGACCCGTGTTTATATCTATATTTTTACCAATATTGTCTATATAATATATTTAGTTGTTTGTTGAATTTTATACCATATAATTCCTACTTGGCTTACCACTGTTGTTGGTTTCGTCAATTCTGTGAATCATAGCAATCAAACTGCTCATAACTGACGGATTGTTTTTAATTAATTCAACAAGGTTGATTGTTGAGCCATTGTCTGAAACGACAAGACTACCATTCAAATTGACATTCATATTGTTGTTTAAGCTGTTTCTACCACTAAACAGCGAAACCAGCAATTGCAATCCAGGTATTATCTGACTTAAAATTTTATCTATTGGACCATTTGGCATTGCTGCAAGATATTGGTCTCTTGGATGTGTTCTTACACTGACAGCCCCATTGTTTGTAACTATACCATCATGTATCTGAGAATTATTGTATTGTCCGACGAGAATATATCGTGAAATTTCTTGGTCACCAATTTCTTTACCTGTTAATTTTTCAGAATCTGCATTTATTGCTTCATAATACGGAGCCCTTAAATATTGCGGTATTTCATAATACCTACGATTAAATCTAAGAACATCATCAAGACCATAAGTGTTAGATACCCCAGTAAATTGCGCTAGCATATCTCTCATAGCTCTATTATCAGCATTTTTTTCACGAAAATCATTTATTAATTTTTTTCTTTCATCTTCATCTTCTTCAATTAAAATCTGTGATATTGTACCAAGTAACTTGCTCATATTATCAACACCGCCTTCTTGCAAACTATTTAGTATACTTTTTTCATTATCTGATATAGCACTTATCTTATTTATTTGTTCTATTACAAAATTCCTATATTGTGCTATTACTGGGGCATCATTATTAATAAAATCTAAAGTGGCTTGTGTTTCTGCCGCCGCAATATCTGCAGTTGCTTTTATTGAAGCAGCCAATTGTTTTGTATATTCTGAGTCATTAAGCAACTTTTGCTGTGTTTCAATATTTTTCTCGGATGCTTCTTTTGCTGTTGAATACAACTTTGAACCAGTTACAGCCTCAAAATATTTTTTTGCTATCTCCTCAAGTTCAACCATGCTTCTTGTATTTTTGGCTATCTCAATAAGACTGTCTTCCTCATTATCTGGTAACAAAATAGCGGCACGGTCTTTATCCCCCATATTAGCAACATCTTCAATATCCATAACACCATTTGCTGTGTTGATTTTCCATTTTTTTTCTATAGTATCATACTCAGCCCTGTTACCTAATGCTGTCAAAGTGTCTTCATCCAACCCAAAGCCATTTAATATTCTATTTATGACACCTTGTTTCGCATTTTGCCGCGCCACATTAAATGCTTCGCCTCGGTCAATTCCAAGGGCTCTTGCAACAGCTGCTATCTGTTTATTGCCATAAAACCCAAATTCAAATTCACCTGTATCTTCCTTAAAGGTAGGTGTAATGTCACTAAGCATAGCCGCCATTCTTTTAGCCAAATTCCCGACATCTGCGCCAGAATCATACAACATTCCAAACGGGTCTGAATACATAGCCGCAGCACCGCCAAGCACTTGCAACCTAGCCGACTTTTCCAACACATCACTTAATGTGCCATCTATGAATGTATCAGCCAAAGAAGTTGCACTATTTAAATTAAAGCGTGTTTGTTGTGACCACTTGGTCATTTTCATCATATTTTCAACACCACCTTTAAAATTGTATTTTTGTGCCAACTTAAGATTGTTATTCAATTCTTTACCAAACTTTGTTGTTGACAGTCCCATTTTAGTTATTGTTTTATATATGTTGTTAAACATATTATAACCACTCTCCGCTGACACATTAAAAATGTTCATTGTACCCATAATATCGGACACCTCACCCTGAGAAACTCCGAAAACTTTGGATATTGCTGTCATTTGGTTGTAATTGTCACCCGTTAACATTAGGCTTCGGCTTGAAGAGTTAATGAAACTCTCCTGCATTGTTTTCATCTCTTCTGCCGTAATACCGAAAATCCTGGCTGTCTCAATTGCAGTCTTGCGCATTGATGATGAAAACTTGTCACCAACAAAACCAAACATCAATCCAGTATTCTTATATATTGTATCGGTTTCACGTATATAGTCATTTACAGCATCTGCTGCACTATCAATCGAGTCCACAATTTTTTTTACTTTATCCACAACTTGTTCAACGTTACCCATTAACATATCATACACTTCATTCTGCTGTTTAATCTTTTCAAGACTAAATTCTTTTTGAGCAATGTTCATACTTGATTGAGTCTCTATTACGGTTGAAACCATTCCAGTCAATGCATTTACAACTGCACCGACAGCCTGACCCAAAGGTCCAAAAAACGCAGTAACACTACTAACAATACCTCCAACACCTTTTACTATACTCACACTTCCTTCTGTCACAGTCTTCTGTTCGGTTATTTTTCGCTCAGTTTCAGCAACAGCAAACTCCCTTTCAGCCATTTGTGTGCTTCTTGCTAATTTTATTCTAGCAGCAGCTTCCTGTTTTGCCCCTTGTCTCAAATCCCTAGCCGCCTCAGTAGCCAACTTAGTTGTAAACGATGTTATTGTTGTAGCAACGTTTTCAGCAACGACTGTTGACATTGCCATATTAGCCTCAAATATTTTCTGTGACTTGTCAAATAAATTTTTTTGTTCTTGTAAAGCTGATTTTTTATGTGCTAATGGAATGTCGGTAAATATCGCTTTAACAGCAGGTGCTCCTGCTGAAACTAATTTATTTATTTGTTCAAGTGTGTTGGCTACATTTTTTGTGTGTCTAGTCCTTAAACTTTTAAATGTGTCTTTTTCTTTTTCGGTTTTATCTTTTCTTTTTCTTAATACCTTTAATTTTAATTTTTCATAATCACTTAACCGATTTCTAAATATAGGACTATTATTATTATTGTTATTATTATTTTCTACAGTAGAAAACCCTGTTGATATAGCGTCTGTTATCGCTTTTTTCAATTCTTCCAATTCAGTGTCTGTCATTGTATAAAAATTCAATGTATTATCAAATATAAATACAAAAAAAGGCAACTTTTACGTTGCCTTTCTATTCATCTTCTCGTTTTCTTCCTCCACAATCTTGTTGTGTATCTGTATCAAATCCCGTCTGAACATTACTGGCATGTCGTACAATTCATTGAACGGTATCTTCAAATTCTTGTGTACAGTGTAAAGTTCGGTCTGAAGGTTCTTTTCATAACCGTCATACATTAATGAAAATAGTTTCTCCGATTGATAGAAAGGTGTCAAAAGAGCCACCTCCCATTGACTCAGGAATTGGAACTGTTATGTTAAGGTCAACACCAGGGATGTTGTCGTTGACGTACTTTCTGTATTCGATTGCGTCGTTTGCCCTCATGTTCTCCACGTATCCCTTGATGTATTCCCTGTCCGTGTTTCCGTTGACCGACATCGTCTGGGCAACCATCCTGTCCGTGATATATGTCGAATACACCTGCTTCTGTGCGCTTTCAGCTGTGAAATTCACATTAAGGCACCAGTTCTTCACCAGTTTCAAAGCCTCAATGACCTCTTCCTTGTCGTTACTCTCAACACCGTCGATGTAGTTTATCGACTTGTCCATGTTCTCAACAATGCTAGACCTGTTGATAATGTCGTTAGCAAGCATATTATTCTTCACCAGGTCGCTTTCCTCACCAGAAGTCAGAATCTTAAACTTGATTTCGTCGCCGTTCCCTGTTTTGTAGTCAAACCAGCCGTTCTCGTCACCTTTAAGGTTAAAGTCAAGAAACTTGATGTTGGACAGGTCTATCGTGCTCTGGATTTCCTCGCCTTGATAAGTGGCGACAATAGGGTAATCGCTGCCATATGCGGTCGCCCTCAACCAAATTGCAATCGCATCCCTATCACCCTTGCACAAGTCAGCAACCCTGATTGACTTATCCAGGATTTTCCTCTCCAATATGATATCAATCATGCTACCGTTCTCATACATGTTCCTTGATGTGATGAGGTTTTCGTCAGCCGCCGTAAGATATGCCACTGGCAGACTGCCCTTCTTGTGTGGATAGCATTCACCCTTTGATGGAAGAGGAATAATGTCGTACTGGACATAGCTGGGCACATCCCTTGGGTCGAAATCCTTGCATTCTTTCATTTTGACCCCGCTTGGCTTGTTTTCACTGACAACATGGACAGCTTCCTGGACAATCTCTTCCGTTTTGTCACCGTTATTCTCTTCGGTTTCACTGATAGGTTTTCCAATATCCTCAAGCGGTATGTCATCGAATGTCTCGCCGATAGGCTGCAATGTGATATCGCCAGCGTTAGGTGCAATGATTTCCTCGGGCGGTATCTCCATCATCATGTCATCTTCCTCGTCTTTGTCCACCTTGTTCTTGGAATTGAGATTCCTGAGGCGTTCCGTGAGTTCAGCGAGTTTTGACTTCGGTTTTTCTGTGGTTTTCGCAATGTTCTTGCCTGCCTTGGCTTGCGTCAAGTCTTTCTGATGCAGTTCCTCGTCGGATTTCCCTTGGCGTTTGAGCCTGTCATAATAAGCCTTTTCCTCATTAGGACTGACTTTGTTGTACTGTATGGATTCGACTTCATGTTGGCTTGCTCCAAGATAACTCTTGGCACGTTCAAGATTTTGTTCTTTGGCTACGTCGATATCACTCAAAAGCTTTTCCGTTGTATCGCTCCCTTCGCCATATCTTTTGATAATGGTTTCCTTAGTGCTTTCAAGCATTTCGTTTGAAGCTCTAAGTTGTGCAATCTGTTTGTTCCTCAATTTTCTTTTCTCGTTCAATGCTTTTTGTTGTTCTTCTTTTGATGCCATTTAATCACGGTTTTTTAAAAAAATTATTTCGTCAACCAAAAACGCGAACGTATGGTTGTTGACAATGTCAATCATTTTTGTGTCTTTCAGCAACGCGCTCGTCTTGTTGCCTGGAAATTCAAGCTTAAGGTCTCTCTTGGTGAAACCAGTTATCTTTTCCTCGTCCGTCATCTCAACACAGTTGTTTATCTTACTGGTTTCACGAATCCACCCCTTTATTTCTGGTTCAAGCTCCTCGTTTTTCTCGTATATCGGCAACTGGATGTCTATAATGAACATCTCACCGCTTTTGTAAAAATTGATAAGGTCTTCAATGAAAATCTCCTTGTTGTCAATATCCCTCACGATAGCTTTCGTGTCGGTAAAATAGACTTTCTGCTGTTTGTAGTTGGTTTTCTCTTTCTCACCCTCGTTGTTGATTGCCAGATTTGTGCCGAGCTTGTGAATGTTTCTGTTTATGATTGGTTTGTATTTCTTATATACGGAAACCATTTTTTTCTCGTATTCCTGTTTCATTTGTTTCCATTTCATAACAGATTCCTCAGTACCGTCAAACACGAACTCCTCGCTGCAGTCAAAGTCATGGTCTGGGTCTGAATAATTATATGGCACTTTAAGAATCGCTTCCATAGTGGTTTTGTTTTTTAGTTATATTATACAATAATATATGTCATATTGTAAAAAATTGCAAAAAACCGTTTTAGTGGGGTTTGTTTTTCCTGTCGTTTATCCGTTTCCTCCTGTATCCGTCGCCAAGATACCTGTACAGGTCGTCGAAAACTTTCTTAGGGTTGTTCCTTATGTCATATTCCCATATCCTCAGCAAAGGCAACCCATGCAATCCGCTCCATCTGTCTTTGATAAAATCAACAATTTTGTTGTGTTTCTGCATCGGATTCAGCTTGCGTTCGTTCACAACACGCGGGTCGCTGTGATAAAAACCACCATCCACCTCAATCAGAAACGAAACTGGAAAATTCTGTCCTTCCTGTTTGACACATTCAATCCCGTCTTTCTCTTCCATGATGAAATTTATGTTGTTGTACGCAGTGACAGCAAAGTCAAAAAATCTTCCAATATCTTTTGCTTCATACTGGTATATGTACTTGACCCCTATTTTGTCCAGAAATTCCCTGGCAAAATCGGATTCCAGTTTGGACGTTCCGTATTTTGGTTTGCTTACCCTTTTTATCACCCGCCCGCGTGGTCCTTTCACAAGCTTCACCTTGCGTTCATCCTTTATTGGAACTGCATTCGTCTTTTTTGTCGGTTGTTTTTTCATGGTTTCCGATTTTTATAAATAATTACCCTAAAATTCAAAAACTGATATATTTATTATATATAATAATCGAAAATAAAGTATTTTAACAATATGAACAAGAATACTGACAATACCAGACAACTGATTTCCGAAATGAAACAGCTGTTGAATAAAACCAATACCAGGAAAATCACTCTGGAAGGTCTTGTGTACGGTGAAGACGGGGAAGAAATGATGAACAACCAGCCTGGACAAATGCCACAGGAAGGCGGAATGCCAGCCGAAAGCCCTGAACAACAGATGCAGGGACAACAGCCGATGGAGGGTCAGGAACCAAACCCACTGGATGAAGACCCAGAGGTTGCCAAACTTATCACCAGTATACGTGTTTCGACACTTGAAGGTCTGAGAAAACTTGCACAGAATCCAGAAAGCGCACAATATGAACTTTTGAAAAAAATATTCTTGCTGGTCGACAAAGCCGTTGAAGATAAGGTCAGCCCAGAAAAATAAACAAATTTGTTTTACACCAGAAAAAAATCAAAGCCTGCTGTTCATTCAACCGCAGGCTTTTTCCATACATATTTGAACAATCCGCAATCCCACACCTTATAAAACCCCAACTGTTTGCACATTTCATTCTCAGTCATGGTCAATGGCAATTCATACTTCTTTGACAATGTATTTTTTCTGAAATTAAATTTATGCCTTCTGAACTGTCCTGCTCCGTTTGTATATCTATAATCTGGAGCCTCTATTTTATCCAATTCAAAACCTATCTTGGTATATAGGTTATTATCTTTGTCAATAGTCCATCTTCTATCAGCAAATGTTTTAATTTCAATTGGATTATACTTATCTGTGAAATATTTTAACAATTTACCAGAAACACCAACACAAATATAGTTGTAATTGGTAGCAAACCTGGTTAAATCCCATTTATCAACACCATCCTTTTTGAATGTCATTACACCAACCAGTTCATCATTATAATAACAACCAAGATATACAGAAGCCTTTCCGTAGCCTTGTATATGATATTTTGATAAAAACTCCTTTGATGTATTGATATCAATATCTTTGATTACGGTTTTCCTGGCTGGTACGTGTTCAATACCGCCTGTTTTATTTAATAAATGTTTAATTTTACCAAGTATTATCTCTTTATGTTCTTCATATTCATCCTCAAATATTTGATATAGTTTAATACCTTTTTCAAAACATTTCTCCGTCTTCTCTAAATGATAATATTTACCTTTATTGAATTTTTCAGAGTGCCATACAATACCATTATATTCAATTCCCATTTTAAGTGATGGTATATAAATATCAATTTCTTTTCCATCCAAAATATTCCTATTACGTCTTTCAACGTTTTCTTTACCAATTAAATTACTAATGAAATTATATATTTCCTCCTCACCCCTTGATAACATTACAGAACACGAAGGACAACCATGACCATTCAAGTGGTCATAAGCCAATTGTTCAAATTCACCATGTTTAGGGCATATAATTTTAATTTTATTATGAAGTCCATTTAATTCAACATTTGAATAATCATACTTATTTCCATGTATCTCATTAGCACGCTCAATATATTCTTCCTTTGTTACCTTTGACATTTCACCATGACGTTCATGCCAACATAACGGGCATCCTTGTCCCTTTAAATGTTTGGTTGCTGTTTGTTCAAACACCCCATGTTTAGGACAAATAATTTTTACTTTTGTTTTTAATTTGCCTTTAGTAACAAGTGAATAATCGTAGTAGTTATTATGTACTTTATTAAATTCAACAATTAATTCCTCCAAACTTAAATTTTTGTGATTACATTTTGGGCAACCGTGACCAGTTAAATGTGAATAAGGTAACTGCCAGAATTCACCATGTTCTGGGCATATTATACATATTTTAGTGTCTGGATTTACATAATTAACTTTTGAATAATCGTATTTATCACTATGTACCTCTTTAGCCTTTTCAATATATAACTCAGTGGTCATGGTTCTTTTACCGCGCTTGGCATTTGCACATAAAGGACAACCATTTCCTCTGACATGTTGTGACGGTGTTTGCCAAAATTCACCATGCTCAGGACATATGATACATACTTTAGTTCGACTATCCACATATTCTACTTTTGAATAATCATATTTATCACCGTGTGTTTTTTTAGCTTTTTCTATAAATTTTGTAACTTTTTTTCCTTCCATACTATATATAACCAAAAAAATTATTTCTCTACTATTTATATACAAATAAATGATAAAAAAACAGAAAAGATATGAGTGATTTGTTAATAAAAGCTCCTGTAACATACGAATTATTGAGAAAAAACAGGTTTTTGCTCCGATTCCCTTCAGACTTGGGTATTCAAGAGTGGTGGGTTGCCAGCTGTTCACGTCCTGGTATTACCCAGAATTCAGTTGAAATACCTTTCTTGAACACCAGCAATTATGTTATCGGACGCTACAACTGGGAAGAAATCAACGTCACTTTACGCGACCCGATTGGACCGTCAGCTTCACAGGCTGTCATGGAATGGGTACGTCTCCATTCGGAAAGCGCAACTGGTCGTCAGGGTTATGCAGTAGCTTACAAAAGAGACTTGATTCTTGAAATGCTTGACCCTACTGGTACAGCTGTTTCGCAGTGGATTATAAAAGAGGCTATGATTACTTCAGCCAAGTTCAGCGAACTCGACTATTCTGGTGACGATATCGCTACTGTCGAATTGACCTTACGCCCGTTTTATTGCATTTTGGCTTTCTAATTTCTCAACAAATAATAAATTTCATACTGAAATATTAATCAACACACTAATAATGTGTTGATTTTTTTCTCTTATCTGTTTATATTGCTTTATATAACTAAAATATAACAGCATTATGAATAGTAATATTAAATTAAAAAATTTCGAAACACCGTCTGATGAAAAAGTTCTAGAAAGATGGGAAAAATTCGGATTTACCGACGGTATTAAAAACGAAGAATTGAAACTTAAGCTGTCATGGGCATTTGAAAATATGGCAAAAGCCTTAGTTTTGGAGGAAGTTGAAGATTCAGAACACACAGTCCTAAAAATGGAATGCAGGGAATGGATAGCGACGATTATTTTCCCGATTATTCGCAGAACGGTTGTTGAATATTATGAAAAACACAATGAAATCAAAGTAATTGATACAAAAGACTATATTGATTTTCTTATCAATTCAACTTTATCTGATATCATCGACAATGATTACTGGAACAGTGATTATACCGACAACCAAGATTTCAAGGCAAGCATTAATAGAATCAAACAAATTTTCAATATAATTTTCGATTATGTTGACAAAAACATGAAAATAATTGACTTTGATTTTCATGAAATAAACATGAATGTCATCAATGAAAGGTTGGAAAAAGAAAATCCTGAAAAAGCTTATCATCCAGAAGACAAATACAACGAAAGACGGTATTCGTGTACAACAATAGATGTTGAAGCAATATTTGTTACCATGATTAGTGTCCTTATTGTTAAGGAACTATTTGAAAAATAAATAAACAAATATAGTTAAAAACAAAAAGCCCCGCATTCCTGCAGGGCTTTAATTTTATTGTCTGATACCCATTGATTATGACCACTGCACACCAGCAGGAGTTACAACAAGTTGAATATCAATGTATTCAAGTATCTGGGTAGGTTTGATGAAGATTTTGGCTGGAAGCTCAAGTCTGTCTCTTGCCTCGTCGCTGTCGTCAACTTCAATCCTATAATCATAGATACCACGGTTGCTCTTCACATCATCAAGCACTGCCTTGACACTGCTTCTGAACGATTCAACAACTGTCTTGTCGTTCGGGTCGAAAATAAGACCGATGCAAGCATTCTGGAGCAGGTTTTTGAGACGGATAAGAAGTCTCCTTTTGGTAATCCTGTTCATTATATTGTCAGCAACCTGCAGGTTCTTGTCACCCCAAATCTTGTCGCCTTCCTTGGCAAACGAGTTGATGAAGTTAATCCTGCCCTCATAAAGGGTATCCTGCTCGCCAAGTTTAAGCTTGCGTTTAGGTTCAACACCTGTTATCTCGCCACGGTTCCAGCCAGCCGATGCAAACCAAGGATACTTGATATTGTCGGTGTAAGCCATGTTGCGAACCACGTCAAGGGTAACTGGAAGATAGATATACTGATTGTTTGCACTGTCATAGTATTTCTCCCAAGGATAATAAGTACAAGCATAGTTCGTGTCGATTTCAGTTGCTTCAAGATTTGCTACTGCATCCTCTGGAGTATACATTTCAATCTTGCTGTCACCAGCACCGAAAGGTTTGTCAGGAGTTGTCACAACATAAAGCGAATCACCCCTGTCTTCCTCAATGATGTTGATAATTTCTTCAACAAGAAGCGTCTGGTTGACATAGTCAATACCTGGAGTTGCGAACAAGTTGATTGACACCGTCTTCGGATTGTCCAGCTGTTTGACGCCAGCAAGATATGCGTAGTAGTCAGAGTTTATGATTTTGGTTGCACTGTCGAAACCGTAAAGTTCGGAATCCTTGACATATGAGAACATTGTGCCGTCGCCGCTAATCTTGTTGATTGAACCCTTGTATTTGTTCGCACGGAAATCGTCACCGTTCGAACGGGAAGTTCTGTAATAGTCCCAACCGTCCCATCCGCCGTAGAAGCAAAGGGTAAATTTGCGGTAAGCCTTATCTTCATAGATTGTGCCTTCCATAACATCATCTGTGCCGATTCTCGGTTCAATGCCAGCGTCAGTCGTTTCAGCCATGCTAACAGTAACCCAAGTGTAGCCAGTGGTTCCGTCAACATCAACCACTTGTTTGTTGTTGTTTTCGTCCGAAACAAAATACACACCTTTACGGCTGTCATACATAGGTTTTCCGTTGAGTATACGCGCATCAAGGTGGAAGCAAGGAGTCAGATAGTCTGGGTCGTCGTTGTAAGCCTCAACGCCTTTGTATGAAAGTATGTCTTCGTCGATACCGATAAGGTCTGACATACCGAAATACTGTTTTTTGGCTCTCAGTTCATCGTCAATTGTGTTATTGAACTTGATATAAGGCTGTTTCAAAGGTGTGGTAAGTTTTTCGTTCGGATTAGCGAATTCAAACAGACCGAGACCATTGTAGTTTCTCACAGGATATCCAAGGAAGCCGCAAGGTATTGACTGCATTGTAATGTCATCCTCGTTGATTTCGACTGTCACATAGGCAGACTGGCTGACATATGTTTCGTCGAGAGTACCAATCTTAAGTCCGAGATAGTTGCTTTCACCTGGAACAAGTGAACATCTGCTGTATCTTTCGAGAATGTTAGGATTCAGGTCGGTATCGTAGAATGAACGGATTGAAACATCGAACAAACCGCTATCTGGGTCAATGTTTTCGATTGAAACCTTCACTTCATTGACTGAGTTGCTACCATCAGAAATCGTGTGGAATCTGAAAAGTTTGTGGAGTTTTATGTTCTCACCGCTGCCTTTAACCTCAGACACAATCCAAGGTGTTGAAGAATAACGGTACGGTTCCTTATAGTTGTTCAGGTCGAACGTGATTGGCATGACATCGCCTTCATTGGCTGTGTCAGTTTCGTCGAAATCGACATACACGTAATACATGTCATCAGAAGCACATTTCACAGTGTTACGCAAGATATAGTCGTTTCTCACAACATCCCTTTCGTAGTTGTACATGAGCAGATATTCAGCATCGTCACTGTATTCACCGTAGAAATATTCTTTCTTGCCAGTTTCAGGATTGTTCCATGACAAAACTGTGTAAATATGACCAACCGAACCAGTTTTTTCTTCCCATGTGGTACCGTTGTCGCTGCTTACACGTACTTTGATACCGTTTTGGGCGGATTCAGAATAAGTGTAGAGATAACGTTTTCTCATGTGTTTTTTGGTAAGGTTGCTTGAGTCTAGTGTCAACAGGTCATCAACTGGCTTATGGTCTGGAATTATATTCACTGAAGGGAATTTTACCAGTTCGCTGTTGATTGCATTGATTTCACCTGCCATAATCAGCTGTTCAAGCGCGACATCATAAAGTTCCTCAACATACACGTCAGCATCACCGACTTCTGGGTCAGTTCCAAGTACTTTAGTGATATAGTTTTTGTCGCTTGGGTTCAGTGAAACTGAATATGAGTGTTTGATATACGAATCGATACCACACAATTCACAACCCTTAATGGAATCCACGTTGATGGTGAATTTTCCGTAGTTTGAAGCATCTGCATTGAAATCACCAGTCACAGTGTTGTAGCCAGGTGTACAGTCATCGTTCAGGTTAAGTGTTGTGCTTGGAACCAGTTCGACTTTCTTTGCGTAATATTCAATACCGTCGTATTTGTATACTGGGTTACCACATTCGTCCACACCGTTTGCGACAGCTCTTTTGTGTTCGCCGCGTGAACGGAGAATACCGATTACAACATTGTCAAATTCAGCTTCAGTATCTTCAATAGATACAGTTTGCTGTGTGGTATTGAGTTCATATTTAAGGAACTTGCCAGTTTCTTCTATGATTGTGTTGCCGCTTTCATCTTGGTTTGTGTAATTATACTGATAAGCGTGTATTGTTGTTGTGTTGAAATTGTAGTTGGCATCATAAGTCACATCACTACCAATCCATTCATTGAATTGTTCTTTGGGTAATATGATATACCTATATGTCACACTATCACCATCACCGTCAGTTTCGGTATAAACTTTAACTTGTTTAAACTTATCTTTATATGACTCATCTTCCAATGGCTTGCTGTCATCAGTATCACTTGAATCATAAACATATACAACTTTACCTTCAGCGTCTTTTTCATAAATGATAGCAATTTTACCGTCCTTGACCATGGTATTGTCAACCGATGAACCTAAGTCAATTACACATATTGCGCCAAGTTCATTGTCAGTTGCATATTTTCTAAGTTCGGATGGGTCATCGTTGAAATGCTTTCTCAAACCATATGGAAGACCGTTGAACTGTGAATCAAAATTCTCATCAAAATAATATATGCCTAGACTTGTGTTGGTATGAACGTCAGCAAACCAAGCGGTTTCTGGTGCATTCTCAGTTGAAGTAACTGGTTGAGGGACAGTCAAAGTAACATTATTTTCACCTCTATAAAAACCATTTTCCTTAAGCATACCAGTCTCAAACAGGTTGTCAAGCGTTTCTGGTTCTTTGGTTTCTTCGTTAATAACTTGGTCATACACATATCCTGAAGCGGTATTGTATTTGGTGGCAGTCAACACCCATGCAGGACCAGCGTTAACACCAGACAGACCAAGTACCCTCACAACCTCAAGCTGTTTTGACTGTTTCAAATATTCCTGGGCTATATAAGGTAGTTCATACTTTGGATATTGAGAACCACGGAATTTCTGTGGGTTTGTTCCACCGAAATATGATTGGAATTCACGCCAATCTTCAATTGGTATTGACTGGAAAGCAGGACCTTTTACAGTTTCTCCTGATAGACCAAGCGTAGTGATACCCAAAGACTGTGTTGCATACTCAAGCACTGTTTCCTTGTAGAATATGCCAGGACTAACATGAGTTCTTCTTGTATTGTTCTTTTTAGCCATATCGTATTAAATTATTATTATTATATAATATAAATATCAGATAAATATCAAAAGCGCTAAAATAACAGCTCCAATTTTCCGATATCAACAACATCAATCACAGGATTATCCGTTGAACCGTTTCCTGCAATACAGTAAATGTCCTCGCGCGTAAGCCCGTATGTGTCAATGTCAACTGGAGAATTAATAATCGTTTGGTATATAACTTTATCAGTATCACTTAATTCTTTGTTGTTTTCAACTATATTTGGTAGTACTTCAACAATACGGTTTATTGAATATTCACTGATTTCATTCAGTTCGTTTTTCAATCGATACAGTTTATACCCGATGTTCACTGGATATTTGACATGTTCTTCAAACAACATGTTTATCGTGTCGTTAAGAGTCAAAACTTCGCCGACACTTAATGTTTTCTGGTTATTCTCCATCAAATAAAAAAATTTTCTTTTTTATATTTTTCTTTTATAGGTCCTTATAACTAAAGTATATTAGATATAAGTAAAAAAATAAAATATTTATTATATTTTATTTTTTATTTAGACTTAAAGTATAAGGACCTATGACTTAAGTAATGGATTTTTGAAAATAAATTTCAATCTAAATTAAATCACATTTAAAAACCAGTTCGGAAGACTTCAATCTGTTCGGCTGGACAATCTTGATTGTGATTTCATCATTCGGACATATCTTCACAAAACCAGACTTGATGTTTGTTTCTTCACCGTTGACCAACATTACAACCTTATTGGCATTGTCCTTACTGACCAATTCCAGTCTGCACTTGTCTTCCAGTGTAAAAGTCGTTTTTGAAACGTTTTTGCTGAACTTTACTTTTAACAAACAACTTTCCTCCGAATCGCCCTCATAATCCATTGTGACAACTGATTTGTTGTAGTCCCTGAGATTTGTCGTCACTTTTTTCCGTTTTGGTACTATGTTTACCTTTATGTCATCTTTTGGTATGATATACGACATTAGTGTTATGTCAGCTGTTTGTGAATAGAATTTACGACCGTCTATTGTATAATCTGTGACATCGCTTATGTTTTCAAGTGTCATTGGCATGAAATGCCCGTTTACACACAAATAACACTGTCTTGAACTGAACATTGAATTCATTTTGACATTGAACTCGTTAAGGTACTTGAACTTGGCTGTAACGATGCTGTACCTGTAGTTTATGTCAGTCTGTAACGGTTGGCTCATCGACGTTATTTCGTAGCATTCGACACCAGTATCATCCACAATGTCCCTCATCAAAACGGTAAACCTGTTATTGCCAGGTATATTGTAACTGCCACCATACAAATTGCCCCAATTCGGGTTGTTTTCCCTTGTTATAGTGAAAAAGTTCATAAGCAAATTACCATCCTCGTCGTCATGACCCCATGTCTGCGAGAATTCACTGAACCTTTGGCTGCTGAAAAAGGTATATGTGTCGAATTTTTTCCCGTCCTCGTCAGTCATCACCAGATTGTTTGTAAAATATTTATAAAAAGCGTTGTCTATGTCTTCATATTCAACAGGATTGGGTACAATAGCCGCGTTTTTCAGTTCATTTTCCTGAAAAAGCAGACGTTGACCGTCCCCATAATAATTTCTGTTCATATTCAAGCTTCTCATAAAAAAACAAACTTAATTTAATGAATTATAACGCTTTAAATTCAGCGTCGGTAACTGGGGCAGCCTCTATAATCCTGAATCCTGTCTTGTAAGCGCCTAGCACCAACTGGTTTGCTGTGTTGACTTTGCCGTCATTGGTCACAACCCAATAATACATTCTGTTTTCCTCAATAAGCACACCGATATAGTCGCCGCGCTTTATGTCAAAGTCGTATTTCTGGAATGACAGGAGATTCACATACAGTTTAAGGTTGCCGCTTATCGAATACACACCAGTCTGTGTTTTTGATTCATATGATTTCAGGGTCTGGTCTTGTATCTCGTACAGACAAGGTATCTCGACTGGCGGCAGAAAGTGGACTGTTGTGTTGGTTTCCTTGTATATGTCGTTAATCTGGGTGGCTTTCCTGTCAACCTGGTACACCACCACTGTCTGGTTAACGTCCTCCTCCATATACCCCTCAACCAAGTCCATTTCCAAGTCAAAGTCTTCCTTGGAATAGAACATGTTGTTCCTGGTAACGGGTGTGTATGTGTTGTTGGGCATGTCTTTCAGATTTTTATATAAATATCATTGGATACCAAAAAAAGTTGTATATTACTTGTATATAATATATATTATATATTATGGCGAAAACTAACACTGTAAGTAAAGCATATGAAATTCTCAAAACCTATGACGGCACGAACAACCAAATCCGTTATTACAAGTCGTTGTATGAAAACAACAGGCTTATCCTTGAGGATTTCGGTGTCCAATATATATTAAAAAACTATGATTACGACCCAATCGAGGTAAACAAAAACGTAAAAATAGCAAAAGAACTCGGGGAAACCATAAAAGAAAAATTCAATCTTGACTTCATTCCAGACAAAATCCATATCACCAGGATTATCGGTGAAATGGGCGGCAGTTATCATGGATATGTCAAATCGAAAAATGGTTCCCAGTTGCTGTATCTCAAAAAACGGTATATCCTTGACAAGCTTGTTGACATTGACTATAACACTCTTGACATCGATTTTGACGTTTATGACAACATGCCGTCGGCAAACGGGAGAAAACTCAAGGAGCATCAGAAAACTGCAGTAAAATTCCTTGTAGCCAACAAAAAATGTATCCTTGCAGACTCCATGGGGTTAGGAAAAAGTACGTCAGCAATCATATCTTCATTAGCTGGCGGCTATAAAAAAATATTAATTATATCTCCAGCATCGTTGAAGTCTGGGTGGAAAAAAGACTTGCTTTATTATGTTCCAGAAGAGGATATCGAGATTGTCAACGGTTCAAAATGGACGCCAGGCAAAAAATACACGTTGATTAACTATGATATTATCGACAATTTCTATGAAGTTCCAATGGAACCAGTGTTCGAAATTGAAGAGGTGTACGGTCAGGACGGCAGGGTTGTTGAAACACTCCGTGTTCCAGTTATGGTTAAAGACAAAAACACAGGTAAACTGGTTCAGAAGATGCAAAAATCGAGGAAAAAAGCCGACATTCAGAAAGCATTGGGTGAATCACCGTTATTTTGGGAAAATTACGACTGTGTCATCATAGATGAAGCGCAGAAATTGTCAAACAACACTTCCATACGTTATAAAACTATCTACGATTTTCTAAGAAAATCAAATCCAAAGGCAATTTTCCTGTTGACTGGCACACCGTTGACCAACAGACCAATCAATCTTTATCATATTCTTAAGCTTATCGACGCCGACATCACAAGGGACTACAACTATTTTGTCAAACGTTACTGTGGCGGCGAGGAAATCCATCTTAAAGACGGGCGTACCATTATCAAAAGCGGCGATGCCACAAATCTGGATGAATTAAGGGAAAGAATCAAGGATATTTACATCAGGAGACTTGCTTCTGAGACGGGTGAAATGGTCGGAAAGACCGTTTTGAGAAAATATTACGACCTTGATGACAAACAAAAGGTTGAATATGACAGATTATGGAATGAATATCAAACGGCACAGGAAAATGTCGGCAAATATGACAGTGAACAGTACCGCCAATTGGTTGAAGGTATGCTTGTGAGACAATATCTGGCTAAAGAAATGACTGCACATACAATTGACTTGGTTGATGAATATTTAAGTGAAAATGAAAAGGTTGTAATAATCACATGTTTCCAGGAAGAAATGGATAAATTCCAAAAACACTATGGGAAAAAATGTGTTGTATATAACGGTAAAATGACAACAAAACAAAAAGACAAGGCACAAGATGAATTTCTTAACAATCCTAAAGTCATGGTGTTTGTCGGACAAATTGAAGCTTGCGGCACTGGTCTTAGCCTTCCAGTATCGAAAACAATAGTTTTTAATTCATACAGTTGGTCAAGTACCTCAAATAAACAGGCTGAAGATAGGGTATACCGTTTAACCCAGACCCGTGACGTTGAGTGTATTTACCAATTATTTACCGACTCCATCAGTCAAGACATGTTTGATAAGGTAATATATAAGGAGTTGATTGCAAATCAAACGATTAAATCAGAAAAAGAAAAAGAATTAATAAAATAAAACGCAATATTATGATATCAGAATTAACTACTTTGAAACAAAATAATGAGAATAGTGTTGCTTGGAAGAATAGTGGGTTTTTGGACGGCATTCACAATGAAAATGATATAAAAAATTTGATTATATCTTATGACAGTCTATACGATTATTTTATAACAAAGGATGAATTATCCGAAAACGATGAATACTTAGCAACAATATTATTCCCTATTACCAGGAGAGTTTACAATAGCCTGGAAAAAAAGGAACCTGTCATGAGTGAAACTATTATTAATGCTCTTAAAGAAATAAAAATGAAAGACGTTTTTGGTAGTTGGTTTAATAACTATTTTAAAGAAAAAAAGAAAGAAGTTTGTACTATTTGTGAAGAGAATAACTTTACTGAATGTCAGATTTATGAACTTAATCTTTTAAATCTATACGACACTTTGAGAAACCATTTTCACTGTTTTATTGACTTTGAAGCTGAATTGTGTGCTAGTCTTGCGGATGTCATTATTGAAAAATATTACAAGAAATGATGAGTGAAGATATAACCAAAAGATTCTTAATCAACAATGATGAAACGGGCAGGTTTATTGTCAAGTCACAAAAAACTGGCAAAACATATTTCGTCGAGGCTCTTGACAGCGATGAACTAACAAAATGGGGTGATTATAACCCAGCAACAAAAAGATTTGAAACTGAAAACTACGGTCAGAAATACAAAGGCAGCATATCCCCAGACGAATCGATGATTACCGAGGAAAACGGTTTCACAAATATCAGAACCTTGGGTGTCGGCGTGTCTCCGATGGGATACATCATCAAGATTGACAATGAGTATTATGAAAAAATAATTGGATTAAAGTCTAACTAATAAATGACAAGCGATGAATTCAAGGAAAAATATGGAAAATATATTACGGAAGCCAAGAAAGACGAGGATGAAGCTGCAAAAGTAATTGTAAATACATTCGGTGGCAAATGTTATCACACCACACCAGAAATTGATGTAAAATGCCACACTGATTTAATTTGGGAATCACCTAAAGGTTATTTGTGTGCAATAGATAAAAAGGCCCCAAAGAAAATAACCAGAAGTGATACAAAAGAAAGTAAATTTGCTGAATGGTTTGAAGTACAGAATGTGAATGGTGACCCAGGTAGTGCAACGCCAATGGTTAAAAATCTCGCTAAATATGGTATTATGATTTCAAGTAAACATGATTATATTATGCAGGAAGCGATTGATTCATACTTATTCCTCCAGAGATACAAATTAATGGAACTGATTAAGAAAAACACTGACTTGGAACATCCAGTACACAAAAACCCTAAAAAACCTTATATTGCATATCAAAGGGAAAACAGAAAAGACATTATAGTTTTGGTGCCAATTGAAGATTTGGACAAAATTAAACATTTCGGTATTTATAAAAATTTCTTGGAAGATAAAAAAGAAAATATATGAAAATTATTACAGAAAACACTAATTATTTTGACCTTTTCACATATAGTACTTTTAAGGAATATGAACCTTATCAATTAACTGAAAATGAAATTAAAATATTAAAAGAAAATAAAATAATTAATACAACGCCAGTGTCGGATTGCTATAAATTAAAAGAAGGTGGTATTACATTTGATATTGGTTTTACTAGATGGTATGTTAATTTTGAAAAAGATTTCGCAATTATAATAAGTGAGGGTTGTTAAATATTAAAGAAAAATATAACTAAATATGGCAATTGACGAATTTGAAGTGGAAGAAGCCAATGCTGTGGTTTATGTCAAGAAACTCGGAACGGAAATTGATGGTATGAACATATACCACATTTATGTGTCTGATAAGCCAGAAGAAGTGTTTGCTGAAGGCTGGGGCGACATGCCAGCGTGCGTCGTCCCAAGAAAACTGATTGACTTGGATGAAGACATGTATAGCCATGTGGTTGAGGTCAAGACAGACGTGTTGCTTGATTTGGCTCAGGACTGCTGCTGTTTCTCCATGCAGGATTCCAGGGACGATATTGTTGCTCTGGCTTATGAAAACCTTGACAATGCCGAAGAATATCCAGACCCAAGGATTATCATACATTTCGGCGATAATATTGAGAATGTTGAACAAATGTTTGCAAAACGCGATATAACAGTTAAATACATAAAATAAATGAAGGCAGAAACAGTGTTTACAATCAATGGTGTCACATATAAGACAAAAAAATACACAAACAAAGATGTTGCCACCATCTTGCTTCCTCAGATTTATGGGGAAAATATCAAATTTTTGACATATGGTCAGCTTGCTTTGATTACCGAAATGTTGAATCATGGGTGGGATTTCATACCAGGCTATATGGTTGATTTTGAAAACAACGTAAAAGTCCTGAAACCAAATTTCAACTGGTTCAACCTTTGGTGTGATTATAACGGTGTTCCAGAACGCTATACTTGCTATATACATGATGACAATGTAGTTGATTTGTTTGTAAACGGTTGCCAGATTGCTCAATTCCTTACGATTGACGCTATGTTTGAATATGTGGAACGCCTGGAGAATACGGAACCAATCAAATGTGTTGAATATTCGGATTCAAAAACCGATAAAAATCTGGACGGATTTGACAAATATGGGTTGGACGGTGAAATATATACCAGTGAAACAAAAGTGTTTGATTGTATAGTGAAAGACAATTTCAACATGATTATTGACGCAAATAAATGGAATAAATAGAATTAAACAATGAATAACGACAACATCAAGGACTATGTCCCTTATGAACAAATGACCGACGAAGAAAAACGCCGTGTCGACATGCTTGTTGAACAATACAAGGCAGGTCAGCTTAATTCTGAATATTGTGGAATTGGCGACAGCGCTGTCGATAATTTCATCAACACAAAACTTGACCTTGACCGAATGAACCGTATCAACAACAAACTATTGGAAGATGAAGCTTCCAAAAACTATGAAGCCAACATGATGAGATACCAGTTGTTTGAAGACAGATGGAAAAACGGCTACTATGGAAACGACAGGCGAGTGGTGCCGTCATCACCAGTCAACGTGAACATAAACAACGACAGTAATGAAGTCAAGGAGCTTAAAAATGAAGTGAAATCGCTGAAGAACGACATTAACGAACTTAAAGAACTGCTCAAGCAAAATCTTAAATAAAATTAATTGATGTCTTGTGTTTCATATCAAACAGGAAAGGGTTATGAACAGTTCGTTTAAAGTCTAAGAAATAATATGAAAAACTTTTAAAATTTAAGTCATTTTTTAAAACAGCGTGATATTTATTTATAAGAGGGTTATATAATAACCCAAACCAAGGAACCAATGCTCAGAGGAATAAAAATACGGATATACCCGAACAAGGCGCAGACGGAGGATTTGAACAAAA
>Ga0256405_10002668_pt1 | contig 39624 bp, 39 predicted proteins | sample RumenRJG_02DNA_FD_189096 | JGI IMG/M metagenome (GOLD analysis project Ga0256405, IMG submission 189096) | Bovine rumen microbial communities from Lethbridge, Alberta, Canada - RJG_02 | ecosystem: Host-associated > Mammals > Digestive system > Stomach > Rumen | place: Canada: Alberta... | reverse complement strand
TAAGGAAGCTGTTGATAAGGCTTGCTCTGAGTTCACAACATTAGGCGCAAAGAGAGTTGTTCCTTTAGCAGTATCTGCTCCTTCACATTGCCCACTAATGCAGCCAGCAGCTGACAGATTAGAAGCCGCTTTAAAAGATATTAACGTAAAGGATGCACAGATCCCTGTTTATGCTAACGCATATGCAAAGCCAGTTGTAAAAGCAGCTGACATTATTGATGCTTTAGTAAAACAGTTAACTCAGCCAGTGCGTTGGGTTGAGACTGTACAGGCATTAAAGGCAGAAGGCGTTGAGTCTTTAATTGAAGTTGGTCCTAATAAAGTTTTAAGCGGTCTAGCTCGTAGAATCGACAGATCTTTAGGTACAGCTAACGTATGCAACGAAGCTACCTTAGAAAAAGCATTAGAAGAATTAGCTTAAAGGTAAGAAGACATGTTTAATTTAGATTTTAAAGGCAAAGTAGTTTTCGTAACTGGTGCTAGCCGTGGTATTGGTAAGGCAATTGCTCAGAACTTCGAGCAGTTAGGAGCTACTGTATACGGTACAGCTACATCAGAAAAAGGTGCACAGGGCATTACTGAGTACTTAAACGGTCATGGTAAAGGCTTTGTAATGAACTCATTAGATAAGCATTCAGTTGAAGATTGCTTCAATGCAGTTGTAGCAGAAGCTGGTACTTGCCCAGATGTTTTAATTAACAACGCAGGTATCACCAGAGATGGTCTATTCATGAGAATGAAAGACAATGACTGGAATGACGTTTTACAGTGTAACTTATTTGCATGCGTACAGTTAGCTAAGTTATGTGTAACTCCTATGATGAAAAAGCGCGCTGGTAGAATTATCAACATCGCATCAATCGTAGGTCAGGATGGTAACGCAGGTCAGTGTAACTACTCAGCAGCTAAGGCTGGTTTAATTGGCTTTAGCAAATCATTAGCTAAAGAAGTAGGTTCACGTGGCATTACCGTAAACTGCATTGCTCCAGGTTTCGTAGCAACTGATATGACAGCTGCATTAAACGAAGAGCAGTTAAAGGCTTGGACTAACACCATTCCTTTAAAGAGAGCAGCAACTGCTGATGATATTGCAGCTTCAGCTGTATTCTTAGCATCTGATATGGCTTCATACATCACTGGTTCTACCATTGATGTAAATGGCGGTTTACACTGCAACTAGTTTTTTAGGCGGTCAGTATCGAATTGATGCTGACCAAATATAGTTAATTTTGTGCTAATAATGTGATCTGTCACTTTTTATTGTAAATATAAGCATAATTTACTACCAAAACTGAAAGAAAACATATATAATTAGCACAAGTTTGTTTGGGACCTAGCATTGGGCTGGCCCTTTTAATTTGAATAGGACAGTATCTGCATTTTGCAGTCTGATCAAGGAAAGAAATGAGCAACAGCAATATTGAAGAGCGCGTAAAGAAGATTATCGTAGACATGTTAGGCGTAAAGCCTGAAGATGTTGTACCTGAGGCATCTTTCGTAGATGATTTAGGCGCTGACTCACTGGACACTGTAGAGCTAGTTATGGCTTTAGAGGAAGAGTTTGGTACTGATATTCCTGATGAGGAAGCAGAGAAGATCAATACTGTTCAGGCTGCTATTGATTACATTACCAATCACAAGGAATAATAACTTTTAGTTATTATCCATCAATAGGGATGGGGACCCCATCTTCTGTTATTTAATAAATAGACTGGAGATGAATTTCATCTCCATTCTTTTTTCAAATACATTTACGGAGATCCAACGGTGCAATTACGTAGGGTTGTAGTTACCGGTATGGGCATGTTAAGCCCAGTTGGCGGTACACTTGAAGAATCATGGAAGAACCTATTAGCCGGTAAAAGTGGTATCAGCACAATAGATCACTTTGATACTTCAGATTTCACAGTTAAAATCGCTGGTCTTGTTAAAGATTTTAATGCTGAGCAGTGGGGCATTGCTCGTAAAGATGAGCGTAAGATGGATTTATTCATCCTGTACGGCATCGCTGCAGGCGTCATGGCTATCAATGATTCTGGTCTTGAAATTAATGATCAGAACCGCGACAGAATCGGAACCATGATTGGTTCTGGTATCGGTGGCTTAACCTTAATCGAGAAGAACATCAATGGTTTAGCAAATCGTGGTCCACACGGTATCAGCCCATTCTTCGTACCATCAACCATTATTAACATGGTTTCTGGTCAGCTATCAATCATGAAAGGCCTTCGTGGTCCTAACTTATCAACCGTTACAGCTTGTGCTACCGGTACTCATGCTATCGGCTTATCAGCACGTTTAGTTGCTTACGGTGATGCTGACGTAATGATTTGTGGTGGTGCTGAAAAGGCTTCTACCCCAATGGGTATCGGCGGTTTCTCTGCTATGAAAGCTTTATCACATCGTAACGATGATCCTGAGCACGCATCTCGCCCTTGGGATAAAGATCGTGATGGCTTCGTTTTAGGCGACGGTTCAGGTGTATTAGTACTTGAAGAGTACGAACACGCTAAGGCTCGTGGTGCTAAGATTTATGCTGAGTTAGTAGGTTTCGGTATGTCAGGTGATGCTTATCACATGACTGCAACTCCTGAGACTGGTGAAGGTGCAGCACGCTCAATGGTTCATGCATTAAAGGATGCAGGCGTAAAACCAGAGCAGGTTAACTACATCAACGCTCACGGTACTTCAACTTCAGTTGGTGACTTATCAGAGTTACGCGCAGTTAAGAGCATCTTTGGTGACGCTCCTAAGAACTGCTGCATGAGCTCAACCAAGTCAATGACCGGTCACTTATTAGGTGCTGCTGGTGCTATTGAAGCTGTTATTACTGTTATGTCAATCAAGGATCAGATTTGTCCTCCAACCATCAATCTACAGAACCCTGAAGATGAAGTTGGTGATTTTAATCTTGTTCCTGGTACAGCTCAGAAACACGATATTGAGTACGCTATGTCAAATAACTTCGGTTTCGGTGGCACTAACGGCTCATTACTATTCAAGCGTGTTGACTAAGATTTAGTCTTTTATCGCTTTTAATCCCGTCTTTATGACGGGATTATTGTCTCTATCACACCCTTTATCTGCTCTCTTTTTACAATTCCAAAGTATCTGCTGTCATATGAATTCTCTTTAGCAGAAGCTACGATAAACTCACCGTTATCTAAATATCTGTCCATCGAGAATATAGGCATTTTGCGTTTAAGATTGTCATACTTCGAAGGCTTTGAGTCTGTAAGTAATCTTCCGTTAACCTCAATTCCGTTATCACTTATCTTTACAAGATCACCTTGTGTTGCAACAACTTTCTTACCAATAGGTGCTGACTGAAAGGCGCAATTGCCTCTAGTTATGTAGTGCCTGTCGACAGTAATTTTTGCAATTTCATTTTCAAGACAGAATAAGATGTAGTCTTCCTTTTGTGGGTACTTAGTAACTTTTTTATAGATCCCGTAAGGAATAGAAGGGGAGACATTGATCCAAAGGTTAAAAACATTTGGCATTAAAGAGATGAAGTAGGCACAACAGAGCACCGAACACAGACACTTACAAACAGTTGCCTTCTTTGATTTCGTCTTTGTACGTACCTTTCTTAATATTGGAGAATTCTCTCTGTCTTTTAAACTCATTTTCTTACCTCGGTATAGCATTCTTAGCTATGAAATTCTAAGGTATGAAAAAAGACAGAGCCTTAATTTACTGACAAAAAGTGCAGATTTTAGATGAAAATAAATAGAAATGAGGGGGATTTGTAAAATTAAATTCTACTGCAGAGAACTGCAGTAGAAATTGGTTGCTTAATCATTAAGCTACTAGTCATTAGATGATGAGAGTGACTCAATAGCATCCTGTGTATCCTGCTTAATCTTAATGGCTTTTTCACCAATTACTTTGATAAGCTCAATGTAGATTAAATCGATGATAAAGAACACACTCAATCTTGAGTCAGCATAACCATGTGCTAGATCATAGTCATGCACAGCATGTAAAACTGTAATATCGGTAAAGGTGTAAAGAGGGGAGGCTGTCTCTGCTGTAATCGCACAAATCATAGCGCCCTTTTTAGCACAGATAGAAGCTGATTTTACCAGTTCACCAGTTTTACCAGAATTTGAAATATAAATTACTAAATCCTGACTGTTAGTCATTACAGAATGGGTCATGATCTCATGAGAATCTGTATAACAGCGGGCATCAATACCGATACGGGCAAATTTTCTGGCAGCATCACGTGCTAAGAAACCAGAACTTCCAATACCAAAGAAGAATACGTGTCTTGCTGACACCATCTCTTTAGCTAGTTTAGTCACTTGCTCATAGCCAATTTCAACGGCAGTCTGTGATAAAAGAGTCTGGTTTAACTGCAGCAACTTCTGAGCGGTAGTTTCACAACTTTCTTTGAGGTTAATAGCGGTTCTCTTGCCTTTGTTATCACTGTCTTGAGCGCCAAGATCCTGTGCTAGAGAAATTTTGAAGTCTTTTAAAGTATCAAAACCGAATTTTCTAGCGAATCTGGTGACTGTTGCATGGCTGATATCACAATCAGCAGAGATCTCTGATATAGATGAAGAACACGCTTTAAGACCGTTAGATAAAAAGTAGTGAATTAGTTTGTTATCTGATTTAGATGCTTTAATCTGAGGGTTACTTAGTTTCTTTAAAATGCTCACGGTCTTTTCCTAATATTAGTATTTTCTTGTAAGGTCTTGTACAAAAATTCCATTATTGAAAATTATTTTACACTTATAGAAAATCAAATGTAAATTTTTTTGAAAAAATTTGAAAAAATTGCGTAAAAAATGTCGAATTTTATCGTAAATTTTCATTTAGCTCACATTTGATGCATTCTTCATGACAATATTTTTCTTTTTGTAAAATAAATAATACATACCTTTATTAAATGCGCATTTCCCATTACAATGAAGCAACTTTATGAGGAAAGAAAAGTGAATCCAATCTTTATTGTTCTACCAATTCTAACCATTCTGACTTATTCATTAGGTCTTACCTTAAAGTCCGATGATTTTAAGATGTTATTAAAAAAGCCTCTACCTATGGCTGTAGGTCTTACAGGTCAGTTAGTAGTATTACCTGTAATTGCCATTGCTATTGCTTACTTTATGGGGTTAGATACTGTTTTCTTTATTGGTTTAGTTTTAATTGCCTGCTGTCCTGGTGGCTCATCTTCTAATATCTTTTCATACATAGCTAAAGGCGATGTAGCTTTATCTGTATCCATGACAGCTGTAAGCTCCATTGTGACTTTGGTGACTTTGCCTGTCATCATGTCTTTATGTGTATCCATATTAAATGCAAACGGCACAGAGTCTGAATTTGGTGCAGTACAACTTCCAGTAGGTAAGCTCTTAGTTCAAAACGTAGTTTTGATGTTAATTCCAATTATCTTAGGTGTACTTACTCAGCATTACTTTAAAAATGCAGCTGTAAAGATCTCAAAGGTATTATCTAAATTTGCCTTTCCATGCTTAATCCTTTTAGCATCGATCTTTTTTGTAAAGCACTATCAGAACATTGCTAACCACTTAGATAAGTTAGGTTTAAGTGTGTTACTGCTAGTTGTCTTTGCTGTCATTGCAGCATCATTACTTTCAAGACTGTGTCATCAGTCATCAAAGACAAGACGCACAATCGTCATTGAAGTTGCAATGCAAAACGCAGCTCAGGCCATTGCTATTGCTTCAAGTCCATTTGTCTTTAACTCTGAAATCATGACTATCCCTCCAATCTTATATGCCTTAGTCATGAACTTAGTGTTATTAGTTTATGTAGGAGCCATCTTACGTAAAGACGAGAGTTCTACACTCATAGCTGCTAAGACTGAATAGCTTTAAAACAATATACTTGTACAAAGATCTTTTACACAGCGATCTTTTACACAGCGACTCAATTACAGAATATCCTCATAACAGAATATCCTCATAACAGAATATCCTCATATTTGAGTTGCTGTGTATTCTAATAGCCTCGTCTGATGTCTCAAATTTCTCTTAAAACTCACACCGTTTGTAAAATAAAAAGTTCGCACCAAAGTTGATCTTTTGAAAATAATTCTGTATAGTGCAAGTTTATTTTATAAGTTAGTCAATGCTAACGTAAATTATAAAGAGCTAACCGCAATTATATATAGCTAATTTAATTTTTATTTTAAATCAAAGAGTTTTTACCCAACAACTATGAGCTTATCTAAAATAATTGAATTTCCATTTGAGCATTACTTAAAAAAACACACCTCACCTACAGGTGAAGTTGATTTCTCAGAACTTGTAGAAGAGTTCAAAAAGATGGGAAAGATGCTGATGCCTAAATTAGGTGGTGCAGCTCCTAAGATGCCTATGGAAAAAATGATGGAGCAAATGGCAAAAGCACAGAATTTAGAATTAGATTACCGCGCTAAGATAAGTTCAGATCCATTAGAGAATGCCTTCGGTGAAAAGAGCATGTCTCACAACAGCTCTAACGTGAAAGTGGTACCTCATCCATTTGTCCCATATGCAATAGATATTCTTTCAAACGTTAAGAGAACAACCAAGAGCGCTATTTATATTAACGTGCCATTCTGTCAGACCAGATGCTCATTCTGCATGTTCTATATCTCTCCTTACAAGAAAGAAGAGTCAAAGCGCTATACCGATGCTTTGATTAAAGAAATGAGAATGTGGGAGAACTCAAAATCAGTAGGCACTTCTCCAATTCATGCTGTATACATGGGAGGTGGTACTCCTACAGCTTTAGAAGCTGAAGACTTACATCGCATTATCAAAACCTGTCATGAGATTTTCCCATTAGCTAATGACTGTGAATTTACAGTTGAAGGTCGTCTTTCATACTTTACTGATGACAAGATTGAAGCCTGTTTAGCAGCAGGAGCTAACCGCTTTTCCTTAGGTGTACAGTCTTTTGATACTGAAGTGCGCAGACGCATGGGCAGATTAAGCTCAAAAGAGGATCTTATCCGTGGTCTTGAGCATCTGTCCTCATATGACGATGCTGCTGTCATCATCGATTTAATCTTTGGTCTGCCAGGACAGAATGACAAGAACTGGGATGAGGACTTAAAGATTGTCTCATCTTTACCAATTGACGGTGTGGATTTATACCAACTCATCATGCTCGAAGGCTCTCCTTTAGAGAAGCTTGTAAAGGCAGGCAAGATGCCTGAAGCACCTTCAAAAGAACAAAGAGCCAGAATGTACAAACGTGGCTTTGAGTACTTATTAGATAACCACTTTAGAGATCTTAGTGTGTCTCACTTTGGTAAGACCTTCAGAGAGAGAAATCTATATAACGTCTTAGCTAAATCTGATGCTGATACTTTAGCTTTTGGACCAGGTGCCGGTGGCAAAATTCAGGGCGTAAGTTTCATGAATGTCAGAAGCTATGAGAAATGGTTAGAAAAGATTGATGAGGGTAAAAAGAGCGCTCTGATGATGTTTGTACCTGAAAAGAACTGGCGCTTGTACAAGAAACTAGGTGAACAGGTAGAACTTGGCTTTATCAACTGGGATTACTTTGAACAGAACTTTAATGTCAACTTAAAGGACTCTTTAAAAGAGGTGATCTCTCAATGGCAGAGCGCAGGTTTGCTGACAGATAAAGGTAAATTTGCAGATCTTACCTTACCAGGTCGTTTCTGGGCAGTAACCATGGTGCAGCTTTTAATTAACTATCTGCAGCATCGTGTATTTGTGACAGCTTAAAAGTCACACAACCTAAAAAAATTCAAATACATATATATCCAACATAAAACAAGGAAAAATCATTATGAGAAAAACTAAACTTGCTTTAGCTTGCACTCTAATTTTGACATCAGCTTTTACCAAAGCTTATGCAGAGGAGGTTAAGACCAAAGGTATTGAAGTTACCGCAACTAGAGTTGAGCGTGACTTACTACAGGTACCTGTAAGTGTTAGCGTGGTCTCTGAAAAACAGATTAAAAAGTCAGGTGCTAGCACCATCGGTGATCTTTTAAAAGATGTACCTGGTGTTGAGGTTAATAATGATGGTTCTCAAGGTTTAAAACGTATCGGTATTCGTGGTGAGGATGCTTATAGAACTTTAGTTTTAGTTGATGGTCAAAAGATCTCTGAGCATAAATCAATGTCAGGCACTCCAATGTTAATTGATCCTGCATCAGTTGAGAGGATCGAGGTAATCAAAGGTCCTAACTCTGTTTTATACGGTTCAGATGCTATCGGTGGTGTTGTAAACATCATTACTAAAAAGAATGCTGATAAGCCTTTTACAGCTGATGTTGCAGCAGGTTATGACGGTTCAGGTGACGCCTGGCGTGAAAGTGCTGGTGTTTCAGGTAAAGTTTCAGGTGTAGGTTACAGATTTGGAGCTGCTAACGTAGAAGCTGGTAACTTACGTGTTCCTCATAAGGTAATTGAAGGCACTTCATATCGTCAAAAGAATTTTGATGGTCTGTTATCTTACGATTTTACTGACAAGGTTACCTTAGGTGTTAATGGTGAGTATTTTGATTCAGACATTAACTCAACTACAGAAGATACAGGTAGCTATGATGACTTTGGTGTGGAGATCCCTGTATGGAAGCGCAGTAAGGTAAACGTATTTGCTGAGTTAAAGAATTTAACTGATACCTTAGCACGAGTAAGAGTAGATGCTTACCATCAGTTAAATCAAAAGATCATGGTAAACAGAATTAAGCAGTCAGAGAGTAGCTCATCTACTACTGTAAAAACATCCCCTAAGGGAAGCATTACTACTCAAAGAGATATTACAACCTCAATGACTGTAAACTCTGGTGCTAAAAACACCATTTTAACAAATGCAGCAACAGCTCAGACTGAGTGGACACTAGGTGATGCTAATTACTTAATTGCAGGTGCCGGTGTTGAGAACGACAGCTTTACCTCACAGACAACTACCAAAGGTCATATGGATATGACTATGGATGTAACAATGTCTGGCATGGTAAATCAGAATGTTCATCAGAATGTATCACGTGATGTTGTAAACAACAGAGGTATTTTATCAGGTGGTCAGAAGACCATTTACGGCTTCTTATCAAACGAAACTCAGTTACCATTTGATTTTGTTGCAAACTATGGTCTGCGCTACACCAAGGTAAAATCAAATGCTGATACCAACCTTAAGGTTAACAATCTAAACGGTTTAATCACCTCATCAGATACTGGCGATTCAACTAATAACCGTACTGTGTTTAACGCAGGTTTAGTTTGGAATGGTCTTGAAGATACTGCTGTAAGATTTAACTTTGGTCAGGGCTTTAGAGCACCTATTTTACAAGAGAGATATTTCTCAACTTCAATGGGTGGCGCTACCGTTTATGGTAATCCAGATCTTAAAGCTGAGACCTCAAACAGCTATGAATTAGGTATCCGTCATGCTTCAGACAGATTCTTTGCTGATGTAAGTGCTTTCTTAACTAAGTCAAAAAACTTTATTGCAACTAAAGAGACAATTTCAAACCTGCAGGCATTACGTCAGTACTACAACGTAGCAAGTGCTAAGACCTTTGGTTTAGAGACTGTACTTTCATATGACTTTGAAGCAGGTATCACTCCATACACCAGCATTACCTACATGCGTCGTCGTTTTGATAATGAAAGCTCAATCTTAGGTGCTACCTATGACACCAATACTCCAAAGCTTATCGCACGCTTTGGTCTGCGTTATGAGCATGACTTTGGTAACTGGACTTTAAATACTGATGCATATGCTCGTTCACAGAGTGCTAGAAACTACACCAAGGTTGTTGACGATGCAGTAGCAACAACTCATCAGGGTGGCTTTACCACAGGTAACTTTGAAGTATCAGGAAGCTTTGGTGAGAAGCGTCAGTATGTAGTAACCGCAGGCTGGTTAAACATTCTAAACAAGCGTTACTACACTACAGACGCGATTGCAGAGCCAGGTTCTCATGGCTTTGTAACTGTGTCAGCTAAGTTCTAGTAAGCATGGTTTACAGAAATCATAATTCCAAATAGCTTTGTTCCAATAAAAAGCAATTAAATCTAAGAGTAGAAGCTTAGCTTCTACTCTTCTTTAAAAAGACATTATGAAAAAAAGATACTTTAACTGTCGAGAATTAGTAGTAATAGGCGTATTTGCAGCCTCTGTAAAAGTAGTGACCATGATCATTGCTCTAGCAGGTGGTGGTCTAAATCCTGTCTCACTAATTCTAAAGAATCTGGTTTTTACAACACTTATGGTTGTTCTTTTGTACAAAGTAAGAAAAACAGGTGCTTTAACTCTGTTTTCCTTAGTAAGTGCACTCATAAGTTTTGTACTGCTAGGTGGTGGTATTACCTCTATTCCTTCAAGTTTGCTCTCAGCTATGTTAACCGAGCTGTGCGTGATTTTAACTGGTGGATGTAAGAGAAGTTACGCTCCTGTAGTGGGAGCCTTTTTCTACGATCTTATCTCAAAGACTGCTTCACTGCGTGTCAGCTACATCATGGTACGTGAAACACCTGGTGTAATTTTTATGGTCGTAGGTATTGTAGCTATTGGCTATATAGGTTCACTTTTAGGTTTAGGTACAGGTGTGTACTGCGCAAGAGAATTAAAACATGCTGGCATCATTAACCGTTAATAATTCCGTTTTATATAAGTACAACGTCAAAAGCAAAATGCTTTTGTCGGTGTTTTGCTCAATCTGCGCTTTGTTTATGACAAAGTTTGAGCCTTTATTTTTAATGTTTGTAGTAACTTTAAGCTATGCCTTATTGATGCAACGCTACAGGATCTTATTTGTAAGCTACATGTTCATGACGGTGGTCATGATAATTTCACTTACCTGCGTCAATATCATTGCTATCTACATTCCAATGGTAAAAGACAGTGCTGATTTTACAAAATTGGCAGTGCCTTTTATGCGTGGTGCCTGCGTGATGAATGTGGTGATGCCACTTACTCTTACCATTAGAATGCAGAATCTTTTGACTACCTTACAGAATCTGCACTTGCCTTTCATGATTTATTTGCCAGGGGCTGTGATGATCCGCTTTGTGCCTACCTTTATCAATGACATCAAGCAGGTCTTTGAGGCCATGAAGATACGTGGCTTTGAATTTTCAGTTAAGAATATTCTAAAGCATCCATTGTTACTCATAAGACTTAGCTTCTCTCCATTAGTCTTTATGTCTTTACGCTCATCTGAGGATCTTGGAATAGCCTGTGAGTTAAAGGGAATTGGTCAGAACAAACACTGCAATATGAAAAATCAGTGTCTGCATCGACGTGATTACTCACTTATTGCTCTAGCTGTAATCGTCTGTGCTGTAAGTTTGTATCTTGAGTATGCATGTGGAGGTTCATTTATTAACAAGGCAGGACATCCATGATTGAATTAAAACATGTAAGTTATGCTTATGCTGATGAAACCAAATCTAATTTAAAAGATATCTCAATTACTGCTAAAGACGGTGAAATTACCTTATGTACAGGTGTATCAGGTTGCGGTAAATCTACTTTATTAAGAGTAGTAAACAGTCTGTGTCCAAATTACTACGGTGGTACTTTAGAAGGTGAGATCCTCATTGATGGTATCAACATCGTAGGTGAAGAGTTAGCTTATGTAAGTACTTTAGTAGGTACTCTGTTTCAGGATCCTGAGCGTCAGTTCTTTGCTTTAAATGTTGAAGACGAAATTGCCTTTGCACTTGAATGGAAAGGACTTACCAAAGCTCAGATTATTGAGCGCGTAAATTCTGTAATTGAGATGTTCTCACTTGAGGAGATTAGAAATCAGGCCATTGACTCTTTATCAGAAGGTCAAAAGCAAAAGGTAGGTTTAGCTACAGTTGTAGCTATGCAGGTAAAGAACATTATCCTCGATGAACCTACAGCTAATCTTGACCCAGAGTCAACTGAAGAGCTCGCTAAGATCCTCAATCGATTAAAGCAGGATAACTACTGCATCATGGTAGTAGATCACCGTCTTTATTACCTAAAAGGCTATGCTGACAAAGTTTATATCCTAGAGCAGGGCAGTGTAGTTGAAGAAGGTGACTTTAGCGTGATCTCAAATGAGATCATCAAAAAGTATGGTCTAAGAAAAACTGTAGTTAACGATCGCCGTGAGAGCTTGAAGCGTCTTGAGTTTTCTGATGTTGAAAATTCTGATGATTGTATCGCTCAATGTAGAGAGCTCTCTTTTAAATACAAAAATGGCAAAGAGATCTTTAAAAACTTAAATGTAGCTTTCCCATTAGGCTTTCATGTCCTTTTAGGTCGCAACGGTATAGGTAAAACAACCTTATCAAGACTTGTCTTTGGTTTAGAAAAACCAACTAATGGCAAAGTAATATTTACAGATGATTCTGTAAAACATCCTTTATCTTATGGCTCTATTGTCTTGCAGAACACAGATTATCAGTTAAACATGAGTTCTGTTCACAATGAGCTTAAATCCTGTTTCGAGCTTTCAGGTAAAAAGTGCACCAATGAGAGTATTAAAGAAGTTCTAAAGGAACTCTCTTTAGAGAACTTTGAATACCGTCATCCTCAATCCCTGTCAGGTGGTCAAAAGCAGCGTTTAGTCATCGGTTGTGCCTTGTGCAAAAATCCTAAGATTTTAGTGTTAGATGAGCCAACCTCAGGCTTAGATGGTGAAAATATGCGAAAAATTAAGCAGATCCTGCTTAATTTCTCCAAAAAAGGTCACTGTGTCGTCGTCATTACACATGATCTTGAGTTGATCGATGAAGACTACTTTGATGCAATTGAAATCAGGAACCAAGACTAGTTAAAACAAGGCCAGTTAAAACCAGAATAAATTAAACCCAGAATAAATTAAACCAAGAGTGAGATAAACAAATGAATGATTTAAAAAATAAGATTGAAGAGATCCTATCCTCAGGTAAGTGCATGGGCCTTATGATGCTTAAAAATGCCTTAAACACCACTGAACTTGAAGTTTTACAAAATCTTAATCAGAAAGATACTTTGATTTTAGATAATAGCGTCTTTGATAAGGTCTGGGAGTTTTTAACTGGATTTAAAAAGTTGACCTTATTTTTAGAAAAAGCAGGCAATATCTTTGAAATTGATACCAAGATAGGTCCTGGCAAAGAGGGCATGGGCTATTTCAATCTCTTTGAAAAAGGCTGTCTAAACGGACATTTAGTAAAAGAGTCTGTAACTTACATAGGTCTTTTAAAACTGCCTTTTATGCACCTGACCTCTTATCAAATCGTCTTTTTAGGAAAAGATGGAAACTCTATTTTCTCACTCTATTTAGGTCGTGAGAATCATAAGCATGACGAGGCTGAAGTTGAGCGTTTCATGTCTTTTATCCTAGAAAATCAAAAGTAATAAAAGCTTTTTAAAAGGCTTATCCACCAAATTTAGAATGTAAAGGCAAAATATGAATACCCAAATTGTTGTAAGTTCAGTTACCGGTAATACTTTAAAGGTAGCAAAAGCTATCTTTGAGAATTTAGTAAATTCAAACAAGGTGGATAAATGCACCTTAGTTAAGGTTGATGATTATAAAAACTCTGATGACTACGAGAATGTCTTAGTAGGCTTTTGGTTAGATTCAGGTCATGCTGACATCAAAGCTTTAGAGGTGATTAAATCTTTAAAAGACAAGAATGTCGGTATCTTTGGCACATTAGGTGGCAGACCTGATTCTAAAGGTGCTTTTGAGGTGATGCAAAAGACCTGTGAGAGTCTTGATAAAAGCAATGTCCTGTTAGGCAATATGTTCATTCAGGGTAAGGTTAGCGCTGAGGTGCTAGAGAAAATGTATATAGCTTTTCCTCATTTAAAGAATGATGAGAATCATCAAAAAAGAATTAAAGAAGCTTCAACTCATCCTGATACCACTGATCTTGAGATGGCAGCAATGACCGCTAGAAGATGGATTGAACAGAATTAACAATTAAAGCAAAGATATAAATAATCAAAATGAATTTAGAAAAACTCTATAACCTCTCAGGTCCATGTGGACTTGTGATTGTTCTAATCGGTATTGTCGCTATCTATATCAGTATTAGAAACTATCTTTATACTAGCTTTGCTTGGAAGAGCTTTAAAAAGACCTTTGTAAACACTTCAACCAATGAAGAAAAGTGCTTAAAAGACTATCATGGTGGTAATCCCTTTTTGAATATCATCTATGCGATGGTAACTACCCATCAGCAGCATTCTGATGATTTAAGAGCAGAGGTAGTCTATCTTTTTAATAAGAACTTCCGCTCTGTAACTAACGGCTTAATTGTCCTAAAGCTAATTACCGTAATTTCACCTTTATTAGGTCTGTTAGGTACGGTTTTAGGAATGCTTACCATCTTTGAAGAGATCTCCAAACTCTCAAATCAGGATCCGCAATTATTAGCCTTAGGTATCTGGCAGGCTTTAATTACAACGGTAATGGGACTGTGTGTAGCTATTCCTACTCTAGTTATGTTCTACCTTCTGTCGATGCGCATGAAGATCTTTTTAATGGAGACCATTGAGCATACTTATCAGGCTATTAGCTCCTTTAACAAAGTAGAAAGAGCAAATTAGGCTTTAGGACAAAGGCAAAGAGATGAAACTTGATAAAGACATCAACCTGATTTCAGATGATGCGCATATCGATCTGACACCTTTAATCGATGTCATCTTTATGTTGCTCATCTTTTTTATCTTGACCATGAGCTTTTCTCAGACAGCTTTAAAGATCACGCTGCCTCAAAGTCAGTACTCAGAAAAGATTAGAGAGAACAATCTAATCAGCATAACTGTAACTACTGAGGGTAAATACCTTATCAAGAAAGATGAGGTAACACTTGATAAGCTTGCCTTAATGCTAGATGAGAATAAAGAGGCTCAATTGAACATTGCAGCTGACGCTAATTGCCCATTTCAGGCTTTTTTAGATCTTGTGGATCTGGCTAAAAGCAAAAGAGAGGGGAAGTTTATCTTAGCTACAAATAACAAAGCTACAAATAACAAAGCTACAAATAACAAGTCTATAAATAACAAGTCTATAAATAACAAAGAAGATGGCATGAAAAGTAATGCCAATGTTGAGAGTATGAATAATCCTGCTCCCACTGCAAAAGATAAAGAATAAAGCACGTTTAACACAAGATGAACCTTTACGATAAGTACGAGCAAAAAGCTAATAGAGCTTCTTTTCTAATCACACTCTTAGTGTTGATAGTGCTTTTGTCTGTCTTTGAATTTAATACCTCGGTTGAAGTTGAGGCTCAAGTTGAACCACAAGCTGCATATGCTGTGACGGTTATGGACTCTAATGTAGTCTTAAAAGAGCCTAAGGTTGTAGAAGAAATTAAAACAGAAGAACGTGTAAACCCTGTAAATGAGCATGTAAAAGACGATTTTCAAAGTGAAGAGAAAATCGAGACCAAGGTAAAAGAAGATAAGAAGGTAGACAAAAAGGTAGAAAAGAAAGTAGAGAAAAAAGTAAAAACTAAAAATGAGAAGAAAATTGTTAAAAACAAAGAGAAAGTAGCTAAAAAAGAGATAAAAATAGCTAAAAATACAGAAAAATTGGCAAAACAAGGCGAAAATCTTAATTCTACTAATAACAGCGAGAATGAAAGCAAAGCCAAAATTGCCTATGAAAGAGAACAGGCAAAAATCTCTTACAAGAATGCCTTTAATTCTCTGTTAGCTTTTTTGTCTTCAAAAAAGCAGTATCCGCTTAAAGCTAAAAAGTTAAACCAAGAAGGGGAGTGTGTCATTGTTTTTAATGTAGATAAATTTGGAAAAGTTGTATCAGCTTCGCTTAAAAAGTCATCTGAATATCCACTGTTAGACAGAGAGTGTAACTCTCTTGCTTCAAAAGCAGTAGGCTTTGACAGCAAAGTTTTAGGCAAAGAGCTTAATGTTTCTGTGCCAGTTAAATTTTCTTTAACTTCAAGATAATTCAAATTCACTTTTTTATTATCATAATCCTACCTCTGTAAAGCTTGAGCCCTCTATGCCAAGTCTTTACAGAGGCTTTTTATAATCGCAAATCATCACCATCTAAAGATGAGCTCAACAAACAATAATCTGTGAATAATATAGAGTTAAATCCTCTGTAATTTGGTAAAATCTAGTCACAATTTATAGAGGGCAGTATGGCAGAAGATTTTAAAAAACAAGGAATGCACAATGGCTTTGAAACTCTGGTTAAAGCTATTGAAGAACTAGCAGGCAACAAGGTTGATCTTTCCGATATAAAAGAGAAAGATGATGTTGCTAAATTAAGAGCTATGGATGCTAGAAGTGCTAGTTTAGAGCTTGCAAAAGAACGTCTTGAAAATCATAAAACCTTTGTAAATAGTATCTATGAGAGCAAGAAGGTCTTACCTAACAATACCTTTGAAAAAGCTCTACTAGATGATATGAATCGCGAAGCTTTCAATACTGCCAAAGCTTTTTGCTCTATGGCCTTTTTATCAGGTCAGTTTTCAGCTGCTCCTGCTTTATTACTGTTACAGGGCGCTGCAGGTACTGGCAAAACCTATATTTGTAATTGTGTTGCCAACGAAGTTTTAAACAAAATCTGGAAAGAAGTTGAAATTTGCGATTACAACCAAATCAAAAAAGCTAAAGTGCCAAGTCAGGCTGACACAAGCTATGATATTGATGCAAAGAATAAGGCATGGCAACGCTTTGTAACAGTTGATCTGTTAATACTAGATGGTCTTTGCAAAAATAATGAAGCTCTGACAGCTTATGATAAACAGCTGTTACCAGAGTTATTAAGAGCAAGAAGAGCAAATAACCTGCCTATGGTAATTACTACTCCTTTGCAGCCTACCATGATGCATAATCACTTAGGTGATGAGTGTTTTGAGTCTTTAAAAGACTATTCTGTAATGACCTCTGCCTTATTCGGTCCTAGCAGAAGACAACCAATCTTATTTGGTGGAGCAAGATTAAATTGAGTACCATTATCTGTTTTGACTTTGGCACCTCACATATTGGTGTAGCCACAGGAAACACTGTAACTAAAACCTGTACCCCACAAAAGGCAATACCGGCTAAAGACGGTATTCCTAATGAGGTAGCCTTAAAAAAACTAATCTTAGACTGGCGTCCATCTCTGTTTGTAGTAGGTCTTCCACTGAATATGGATGGTACAGAACAGTTGATGACTAAAAGAGCCAGAAAATTTGGCAACAGACTTTCTCAGAACTTTAAAATTCAGGTTGCTTTTGTCGATGAACGTCTAACCTCAGCTCAGGCTAAAGATGAGATCTTCAGTCAGGGCGGATTTAGAGCTTTAGCTAAAGACAAAGGGGCAATTGATTGTCTGTCAGCTGTAGCTATTCTTGAGCAGTATTTTTCTGAACAGTAGTTTTCAGAGTAGCAATTTTCAGATCTGCAATGTTCAGAGCAGTAATGTTCAGAGTCTTATTTTTTAGAGTCTCAATTTTTAGAAAATGAATAAGCTTAATAAAAAAGAACAGGTTGTTCTTTCATTATCAAATATTCAAAAAGAACTTAATAAATTAGGTCTATGGTCTGATGGTAAGAATAGACCTGAAGACAGTGCTTTTAACACTAATACTCCTTTTTTCATGGATACCATGGAATTTCATCAGTGGCTTGAATTTGTACTGTTTCCTAGAATGATGGAAATTGTAAATTCTGACACTCCGCTACCTCAAAAAGTGCTCATTCACACATATGCGCAAGAAATATATAGAGGCAGGTGGCAAGAATACAAAGATCTTATAAAAACCTTGATAGAGTTTGATAAGATTTTCGAACTGTAAGGCATATAAAATGCTTGTTACAGTAAAAATATAGTGATTTACGGAATTTTGACACGTGGCAATTCTAGATAAAATAAAGGTTCCTGCTGCTATTACCAATTTTATTGGAGCAGCAAAACGCAATGAAAAGGTAGCAAAAGGTCTTGCAATAGGCAACACCGCCTATAAGAAGATCTCTATGTTCAAGATAGGTACTCCTATCCTGGTGCTAGCCTGTCTGTCTATGATCACTCTGCCAATGCCACCATTCTTACTGGATATGCTGTTCTCTTTGAACATTGCTTTATCCATGATTGTGCTTTTGGTAGCTATTTACTCACAAAAGCCACTGGACTTTGGTTCTTTCCCATCAGTACTACTGTTAACCACAATTTTAAGACTGTCATTAAACGTAGCTTCAACACGTGTGATTTTGCTGCACGGTCAGGATGGTACCTCAGCTGCTGGTAAAGTTATTGAAGCTTTCGGTAACGTGGTTATGGGTGGTAACTACACTGTAGGTATCATTGTATTTGCTATCTTAATTATCATTAACTTCCAGGTTGTTACCAAAGGTGCTGGTCGTATCGCTGAAGTATCCGCAAGATTTACCTTGGATGCTATGCCTGGTAAGCAGATGTCTATTGATGCTGACTTAAACGCCGGTATTATCGATCAGGATACAGCAAGACAAAGACGTATTGATGTAACTAGAGAAGCTGACTTCTACGGTTCTATGGATGGTGCTTCAAAGTTCGTTAAAGGTGATGCTGTTGCAGGCTTGCTGATTATGATCATCAACCTTGTAGGTGGTATTATCATCGGTACTTTTAACCATGGTTTGACAGTAGGTGAAGCTGCTTCCATTTTCGCTATTCTAACCATCGGTGACGGTCTGGTAGCCCAGATCCCTTCCTTACTCTTATCTGTAGCTTCAGCTATTATCGTTACACGTCAGAGTAGCTCAAAACAGGAAATGGGTCAGCAGGTGGTTACAGACTTGTTCTCAAAGCCAAAGACAATGTACATTGTAGCTTCTGTTTTAGCTGTAATGGGCGTAGTACCAGGCATGCCTCATGTAGCATTCTTAATGCTAGCTTCAATTTGCGCCATCATCGGTTTAATCATCAAGAAGCATAAAGAATCTCAGGCTCTAAAAGCTAAAACTGAGGTACAAAAGGGCGGTGCTAAAGCAGGAGCTCCTAGTGCTGAACAAAAAGAATTGTCATGGGATGATGTCTCTGAGGTTGATGTTATCGGCCTTGAGGTAGGTTACAGACTGATCCCAATGGTTGATAAGAATCAGAATGGTGAACTGTTAAATCGTGTAAAAGGCGTAAGAAAGAAGCTGTCACAGGATTTAGGTTTCTTAATTCCACCTGTACATATTAGAGACAATCTTGATTTAGGACCTAACTTTTACAGAATTACCATTATGGGCGTAACCTTTGGTGAAGCTGAAATTCAGCCTGAGCGCGATATGGCAATTAATCCAGGTCAGGTCTTCGGTGATATTCCAGGTCTTAAAGCAAAAGATCCTGCTTTTGGTCTTGATGCTGTATGGATTAGCAAAAACGATAATGATAAGGCTTTAGGCTTAGGTTATACCGTGGTGGATTGTTCAACTGTAATTGCAACCCACTTATCTCAGATCTTAGTGAACAACTGCGCTTCATTATTAGGCCAAGAAGAAGTTCAGAATATTCTTGATATCGTTGCAAAGTCACAGCCAAAGCTTGTAAATGGTTTGGTTCCTTCTGTAATCAATTTAGGTTTATTAACTCATATTCTGCAGAACCTCTTAAATGAAGGTGTACCTATTCGTGATATGAGAACTGTACTTGAAACATTAGTTGAGTACGGTCCTAAGAGTCAGGATCCAGAGGTATTGACCGCAGCTTGTCGTATCGGTCTGCGCAGACTGATTATTCAGGATATTGTAGGTTCAGAGAATACCATCCCTGTAATTACATTAGCTCCAGATTTAGAGAAAGTTTTACATAAGTCTTTAGAGACTGGTGGTGCTGAAGGTATCGGTATTGAGCCTGGTATGGCTGACAGATTACAGCGTTCACTTATGGATGCAACCTCTAATCAGGAGATGGAAGGCGAGCCTGCTATCTTATTAACCTCAGGTATTTTAAGATCGACCTTATCAAGATTTGTTAAGAATACAATTCCTGGTCTTAGAGTTCTCTCTTATCAAGAAGTTCCTGATGACAAACAGATTAAGATTGTCAGTGTCGTAGGAAATCAGAATAATCAGCAGAATTTAGGTATGCGTTAGCAAAAGTTTTAAAGATTATGCATTTTTAGCCAAAATTGCATAATCTACTTAACAATATTGAATTTAATATACGTTTAGTCATTGACTTAAATCGCACTTTTACAGAAAATTGTACAGATTTTCATAAGTGTCACTAAATTATAAAAAGAACGAGTTCTAAATGAAATTAAAACGCTTTGTTGCTGCAGATATGCGCTCAGCTCTTGCCAAAATTAAAGAAGAGCTAGGTGCAGAGGCTGTTATTATGTCTAACAAGCGTGTTGCAAATGGTGTTGAAATCATTGCTGGCGTTGAAACTAAGACTGTAAGCGTAGAAGATCTGTCTTCAAATGCTGCAGATGACGGCAGCATCACTCAAAGATTATTAAAAGAGGATTCTCCTCTTTCAAGAATCATCAAAGATGATGAGGTTACTTTAAGCTCATCTAAAAAAGCCTCTACAACTCCTGTATCTAAAGAAGCCTCTAAGCCTAATAGCGTAGGTGGTTCAAAAGCTGAAGGCTTTGCAAGAAGCCTTTTAGAGATCTTAGAGCGCCAGAAACAGGAGCAGAATAAAGCAACTGATGCTAAAAAAGCCTCCAATACCTCATTTAATAACAAGGTTCCTCCAGCTCCTTTATCAGAGCAGTCAGGTCTTAAAGATCTGTTTGTAAAAGAAAAAGATAGAGATTTAGCAAAGAAGGTAGAGACTACACACGGAATTTCCTCATACGAATCTAAAGAGTCTTTAAATGAGAAAAATGAGCTCTCTAAGATGCGTCAGGAGGTAGATTCTATTCGTCGCCTCTTGCAATTTGAGCTTGCAGGCCTCATGTCAGATAGTAAGAAAAGAGAAGAACCTGTTAGAGCCATGATTTATGAACTTCTGTTAAGTTCAGGCTTTGAAAAACAGCTCTCACAAGAACTCTCTGAAAATATTGATGCTGATGCTTCATTCAATTTTGCCTGGAGACAGTTAGCTTCTATTGTTGAAAAGAGACTTACTGTAGGACAGGACGAAATTGTAAATGAAGGCGGAATAGTGACACTCATAGGTCCAGCAGGTGTCGGTAAAACCACAACTTTAGCTAAATTAGCAGCTAGATTTGTGATGAGATATGGTCCTGACAGAGTGGCTTTAATTACAGCTGACCATTACAGAATTGGTGCTGTAGAGCAAGTAAAGACTTATGGAAGAATTATGGGATGTTCTACCTTTGCGATAAAATCGCTCGATGAACTTCCAGAAATGTTATATACACTAAGAGACAAGAGCTTGGTTCTAGTTGATACTGTGGGTGTCGGTTTGCACGATGAAAGATTTGGCACACAAATTGCACAGTTAAAACAGCAGTCAAAGTTAAAACTCAAGCACTATTTAGTACTACCTGCAACTGCTCAACGCAGGGTGCTAGAGCAGGCTTATGAGCACTTTAACTCAATAGGACTTAAAGGATTGATCTTAACTAAAGTAGATGAAAGTGAGTCTTTAGCAGACGCTTTATCTTTGTGTATCAAACAAAAATTGACACTTTCATATATTACAGATGGTCAGAGAGTCCCAGAGGATCTATCAGTTCCTGTTTCAAGAACTCTGGCAGTCAAGGCTTTAAGTGCTGTTGAAAATGACGTTGCAAAGATAGCTTTAGAGAAAGAAGCCTAACAGATTTTATTATAAGAAGGATAAAAAATGGCAGAACTAGCAAACGGCAAACGCAAAGTAAAAGTAATCACCGTAACAGGTGGTAAAGGTGGTGTGGGCAAGTCCAGTGTTTCACTGAACCTTGCTGTAGCATTATGCCAGATGGGCAAGAAAGTTATGCTGTTCGATGCTGACTTAGGTCTTGCTAACATCGATGTTATGTTGGGTCTTAAAGTAGATAAGAACTTAGGTCATGTGTTAAACGGTGAGTGTGAACTGCAGGATATTCTGCAGACCGGTCCTCATGGCTTGAGAATTGTTCCTGCATCATCAGGTTTAAAACAGATGGTTGAACTTACTGTTGAGCAACATGCCGGTTTAATCAGAGCTTTTTCTACCTTAAAGGAAGATATTGATTATTTTATCGTTGATACCGCAGCTGGCATCTCTGACATGGTTCTATCCTTCTGCCGTGCAGCTCAAGATGTTCTGATGGTTGTTTGCAACGAGCCTACATCTGTTGCTGATGCTTATGCTCAGATGAAAGTTTTATCTCGCGATTATGGTGTAAAGAAATTTAAGATCATTGGTAATCAGCTACATTCATTAGATGAAGGTAAGCTAATGTACCAGAAGCTTGTAACCGTAACCGAGCGCTTTATTGATGCAACACTAGAGTTAGTAGCATGTATCCCTGTTGATATGAACATGCGTAAGGCTATTCGTCAGCGTTCATGTGTGGTTGAGGTTTTCCCAACTTCACCTGCTGCAAGAGCTTTTAGAACTTTAGCAAACAGAATTACCACATGGCCAATTCCTGAGGTTGCAGGTGGTCATTTGGAATTTTTTGTTGAAAATTTGATCAACAACAATAAGCAATAAGAGCAAAAACGCTTATCATAAAAGAAGATAACGTTTACAAAAGAAAGAATATTATATGGCAGGTATGTTAAACGGAGCAAAAGCTTATCAGGCTCAACAACGTCTGGATATGAACAGACTTGTAGAGTCTTATGCCCCATTGGTAAAGAGAATTGCCTTACACTTGAAGGCAAGACTACCTGCATGCGTTGAAGTAGATGATTTAATCCAGTCAGGTATGATTGGACTTATGGATGCAGCCTCACACTATGAAGATGGTCATGGTGCTGTATTTGAAACTTATGCTTCAATCAGAATTCGTGGCGCTATGATTGACGAATTGCGTCAGTCAGACTGGGCCCCTCGTTCAGTTCATCAGAATACTAGAAGTATTTCTGATGCAATCTCCAGACTTTCAAACAAATTAGGTAGAGAGCCTAGAGATTATGAAATTGCAAACGAACTTGGAGTTGATATCGATAAATATCATCAGATGCTTAATGATTCTTCATCAAGTCAGATGATTGGTATTGAAGATCTTGGCGTAAGTGCCGATGTTATTGCAGAGGGTGGAGATAACACCAAAGATAAATTATTTGATACTCTTGCAACATCAAAATTTAAGGTTTCGCTTGTAGAAGCTATTAAGAAGCTTCCAGAGCGTGAACAGCAAGTTCTTTCTTTGTACTATGATGAAGAATTGAACTTAAAAGAAATAGGAAAGGTTCTTGATTTAAGTGAATCAAGAATCAGTCAGTTACTTTCACAATCAATGGCAAGATTGAGATCTCTGCTCAAAGATTGGTGTTCTAAGTAGTGACAGTTAACATTTTTTTTTGAATTAGGTGGTAATTTAAAAATAAACTGCCTATAAGTATAAAGATAGACGGATCAAAACGACCCTGAATCTGTGCAAAGGAGATAATCTTGGACAAGAATATCAAGATACTGATTGTTGATGATTTCTCAACAATGAGACGCATTATTAAGAATCTGCTTCGTGATCTAGGATTTAACAATACTCACGAGGCTGACGATGGCGCTACTGCTTTACCTATGTTAGAAGCAGGTGATTTTGATTTCGTTGTAACCGATTGGAATATGCCTATTATGCAGGGTATTGACCTATTAAAGGCAATCCGTAAGAGCCCTAAGTTAAAGGCTCTACCAGTGCTAATGGTTACAGCAGAAGCAAAACGTGAACAGATCATCGAAGCTGCTAAAGCAGGTGTTAATGGCTACATTGTTAAGCCATTTACCGCTGCTACATTAAAAGCTAAGTTAGATAAGATCTTTGAGCGTTTCGAATAAGGTTAAGGTAATGGCTGACGTAGTTACGAAAGAACTGACAGTCGAAGATTTAGACGATATTAAAGCTTTAGTAGAAGCAGGAATGCAGGAAGAAGCTCAGTCTAAGTTGTTGGCTCTTTCAAGAGTATTTTCAACTCCTAAAGAGGATGAAATCTTTGCTGAAGTAGGTACTCTTACACGTGATCTGCACAATGCAATTAAGTCTTTTGCCGAAGACGAAAGATTAAGAGTAATTGCAAATGTTGATATGCCAAGAGCATCAGAGAGACTGTCATCAATTATTAAAATGACAGATTCTGCTGCATCTAGAACCTTAGATGCTGTTGATGCTTGTGAACCTATGGTGAAGAGTCTTCAGATGGCAGTTGAAAAACTAATGCCTGCATGGAGCGCATTGATGCATGGTCGCATTGATAGAGATAATTTTGTGACCTTGTGCAGAAATGTTGATGGACTCATTCATGATACTAAAACAAATGCCGAAAAGGTATGTGAACAGTTAAATGCAATTCTGATGGCTCAAGACTATCAGGATCTTACAGGACAGATGATTCAAAAGGTCATTGCTCTTGTAGGTGAGGTGGAAGATAAGTTGCTCAAGTTCTTAATGAACTTCTCTGACGAGGACAGATTATCACTGTTAGATGATGACGCAACTTCAGGTATTAACCCTCAAGGTCCTGCTTTAGAGAGCGTAAAGGAACAATCAGACAATGTTGCTGCAAGTCAGGACGATGTTGACGATCTGCTTGCAAGTTTAGGATTCTAATAATAACGGAGACTGAAAATGGATGACGAGATTCTACAAGACTTTATAGTAGAAGCTGGTGAGATTATTGAAAATCTTAACGAACAGCTAGTCCAGATTGAGAAGACCCCTGACGATAAGGATCTTTTGAATGCTATCTTCAGAGGATTCCATACTGTTAAGGGAGGCGCAGGTTTCTTGCAGCTGAGCAGTCTCGTTGAAGTTTGTCATGCTGCTGAAAGCTTATTCGATGAGTTAAGAAACGGCCGTATCAGCATGTCTCCTGATCTGATGGACGCTGTGCTTCAGGCCTATGATGAAATCACCAACATGTTCGAAGCTGTAAAGAATGGTGATACTCCTGAAGATGCTCCTGCTGATCTTATTGATAGATTACATGCGCTAGCAGCAGGTAAGGCAGCTCCTGCTGCTGCAACTCCTACACCTGCACCAGAACCAGCTCCTGCTCCAGAACCAGAGCCTGTTAAAGAAGAGCCTAAGGCTGAAGAACCAGCTAAGGAAGAGGCATCTGGTGATTCATCAATCGATGATATTACAGAAGAAGAGTTTGAAGCATTATTAGACCAGTTACATGGTAAGGGCCATGCACCTGGTTCTGATGACGATGCAGCTCGTGATGCAACCGATGCTGACTTTGACAAGATGATTGCTAATGCTCATGAGGAAGTTGAAAAGGCTCATGAAGCTCAGAACAATGACAAGTCAGAGTTAAAGGTAGCTTCAGGCGAAGATTACAATAAAGCTAATGAGGCAGCAAAAGCTGCTGCTGAGGCTCCAAAGGCAGCTCCTGCTGCACCATCAGGCGATGACAAGAAAGCAAAGCCTGCAGCAAAAGCTGGTGAAGGTAAGTCTGCAATTGAGACTGATACTACTGTTCGTGTTGATACTAAGATCTTAGACGACATCATGAACCTAGTAGGTGAGTTGGTTCTTGTAAGAAACCGTTTGGTTAATATGGCATCACGCCGTTCTGATCAGGAAATGTCAAAGGCTATTTCTAACCTTGATGTTGTAACTGGTGATTTACAGAACTCTGTAATGAAGACCAGAATGCAACCTGTTAAGAAGGTATTTGGTAGATTCCCTCGTGTCGTACGTGACTTAGCTAGAAAACTTGGTAAGAAGATCGAGTTACGTATGGAAGGTGAGGATACTGAGTTAGATAAGAACTTGGTTGATGCGCTAGCAGATCCTATGATCCATATGGTTCGTAACTGCTGTGACCACGGTATTGAATCTCCTGCTGATCGTATTAAGGCTGGTAAGCCTGAGACTGGTGTAGTTTTACTGTCAGCATCTCAGCAAGGCGACCATATCTTATTAAAGATTTCTGATGATGGTCAGGGTATGGATCCTGATCAGTTAAGAGCAGTTGCTGTTAAGAAAGGTCTTATGGACGAGAGTGCAGCAGACAGATTGTCTGATGCTGATGCTTTGAATTTAATCTTTGCTCCAGGCTTCTCAACTAACAAAGTTGTAACTGATATTTCAGGTCGTGGCGTGGGCATGGATGTGGTTAAGACCAATATCTCTAAGTTAAATGGTATTGTTCATGTAGTATCAACCTACGGTAAGGGTACCACCATTGAGATTAAGGTTCCATTAACCTTAGCAATTCTGCCAACATTGATGATTTCTGTATCTCACAGAACCTTTGCTCTACCATTGACTTCAGTATCTGAAATCTTCTACCTAGAGCTTGATTCAATGAGAAACGTTGATGGTTTAAATACTATCGTAATTCGTGACAAGGCAATTCCTTTATTCTTCTTGAAGCAGTGGTTCGAGAATGTTTCAATTCAGGAATACATGAAGCACAAGGCTCACATTGTTCTTGTTCAGGTTTCAGCAGCTCAGTTAGTAGGCTTTGTTGTTGATGAGCTTTTAGGACAGGAAGAAGTTGTAATTAAGCCTTTAGATGACGTTCTCCGTCATACTCCTGGTATGGCAGGTGCTACCGTAACTTCAGACGGTGGGATCGCTCTAATTCTGGATATTCCAGGCTTAATGAGAGCTTATGCTCATAAGAATGCTGAGAGAGTACAGCCATTACCAGAGCTAAAAGAAGAAAAATAATTTAAATTATAATTATAAGAATTATTAAGGAACTATCTATATGGCCACCAAGGTTTTGATTGTGGACGATTCAACCTTCTTTAGGAAGCGTTTGAAAGAGATTGTTGAGTCTGATCCTACAATGCAGGTTGTAGGAGAGGCAAAAGATGGAAAAGAAGGTGTTGAGTTAACTCAGAGATTACATCCTGACGTTATTACTATGGATGTTGAAATGCCAGTGATGGACGGTATTACAGCCGTTAAAGAAATCATGGCAAAATGTCCAACACCTATTTTGATGTTTTCATCATTGACTTTCGAAGGCGCAAATTCAACTTTTAAAGCACTAGAAGCTGGTGCTATTGACTTTATGCCTAAGAACTTCGATGACATCGCTCACCGTCGTGAAGAAGCAATCAAGACTTTAATTGGTTCTATTAAGGCAGTTTCACGTAGCCGTGTTCGTGGCTTCAGACCTGCAGCACCATCAGCTGCTGCTCGTCCTGCTGTAAGCACCGCTACAAGTGCAACTAGTGCTACATCAACACTGCGTCGCACTTCTACACTGACATCTACACTGTCTTCTAGCACCACCAGAACTTCAACTTTAGGTGCTACAAGACCTGCATCTACATTATCATCTCGTACAACCTCAACTTTAGGCAGTTCTACTTTATCAAGAACTACAACTCCTGCTGCAACAGCAGGTGCTGCTATGGGCCAGTACAAGAAGATCAACGAGATGTTATCTTCAGATCAGGGTGTACCTGCAGCTGCTAGAAAGTTTACCTTTGGCGATCATAAGTCAGAGACAACTGCATTTAAGAAGTCAGGCAAGTTACATTCAATCGTAGCTATCGGTAGCTCAACTGGTGGTCCTATTGCATTGCAGCAGATCATTCCTAAGTTACCAAAGTTATCAGTACCTGTAGTAATTGTTCAGCATATGCCAGGTTCATTTACCACTACCTTTGCGTCTCGTTTAGATGCAATGTCACAATTGCATGTAGTAGAAGCTAAAGATGGTGATATCCTAGAAGCAGGTACCTGTTATATTGCACCAGGTGGCAAGCAGATGATTTTTGAAAGGGTTGGTGTAAAGACTCGTGTACGTATCATTTCAGATACTGGCAGAGTTTCATACAATCCTTGTGTTGATGTTTCATTTGCTTCTTTATGCCAGATTTATGGTGGCAAAGTTCTTGCAATGATCCTAACCGGTATGGGATCAGATGGTTGCGAGGGCTGTTCATTATTGAAGAAAAAGGGTTCAGTAATCTGGGCTCAGAATGAAGAAACATGTGTGGTATACGGCATGCCTCAGGCTGTTGTAAACGCAAATGTTGCTGATTTAGTTTTACCTTTAAACGAAATTGCAGGTTGCATCGTTAAAGAATTAAGCTAAATCATAAAAATCAGCACAGCTTTTAAAGCTTAATACTAAGTAAGGCGGACATATGAACTTTTTAGGCATTTTCTTAGCAATCGGCTGTATTGTAGCGGCGATGATGATGGAAGGTACCAATCCTACCATGATGCTGGTTCTGCCTGCTTTCTTGGTTGTGTTCGGTGCTTCATTCTTCGCATGCGTAGTTCAGTTCCCAATTGCAACTATTGTAGGCGCTCTAAAGTGCTTTATCTGGACTATCGCACCTCCACGTAACAATATGGATGCTCAGGTTGAGCTTTTAGTTGGTCTTTCAACTACCGCCCGTCAGCAAGGTCTGTTAGCCCTTGAAAATTCTATTGCATCAGCATCAGATGACTTTACCCGCGATGGTATTCAGATGATCGTTGATGGTGTGGATAAGGATGCCTTAAAAGAAATCCTAGAGCAGGGCATCGCTGTTGAAGAGGCTAAATACGAGCCTTATGCAAAGATGCTAGAGGCTATGGGTGGTTATTCTCCTACCATGGGTATTATCGGTGCGGTGCTAGGTCTGATTCACGCGATGTCACTTCTTGATAGACCTGATGAGTTAGGTCCTGCGATTGCGGTGGCATTCGTTGCTACTATTTACGGTCTGGTTCTAGCAAACCTAATCTGTCTTCCTGCTTCAAACCTTGTAAAAGGTATTGTGGCAAATCAAACTCTATACAAATATATGACTCTTGAGGGATTGGTATCAATCGCTGCAGGAGAAAATACCATGATGTTAAAGCGTAGATTAGCTGTTTACGCTGGTGAGAAGAACGAGAACGCTTAAGGTTTAAGGGGTAGAAATGAAAAAGAAACCTCCTGAGCATGAAAACCTTGAGCGATGGATGGTGTCATATGCTGACTTCATGACACTGCTGTTCGCACTGTTCGTGGTTTTGTATGCATTCGCTATGGCAAAACAATCTGATGCTAAGTCTATTGCCGAGAGTATCGCACAGGCATTTACAGAAGCATCAGTTGTCAATTCTCCTGGTGGCGCTCTGTTAGTACCAGGTTCAATGGCTTCAAAGTTATCTGAAGATGTTCAAGAGGCCGTAAAGGCTCAGTTAGATGCAAATCAGGGGGATACTGGTAAACAGATCATTGAAGATGGTGGTGTGATGATGAACTTCCAAACCACCTCTACTGTATCTAATGAAAATCGTGATGACACTACCTCAGGCTCTGATGATGAAAGAGATGGACAGAATAACTCTGATTCAGCTACATCAGCAGGTGAGTTAGTGATCTCAGAGAACACCGTATCAAAGAATCAGAATCCTAAGTCTAATAACCCAGATGGTGGCGCACAGACCGGTGATGGCGGTTTCCAGGCTGGTGGTAGTGCTGATAAGTTTGAAAACGGCGGTAGAACCGACGTTGATGCAGATACTCAGGCTGAGGGTAAAGTTGGAACTCATTTTGATGCTGTAAGACGTTCTATCTCAGAGGCTATCTCTGAGTCAGGTATGGAAAAGTATATTGATATTGAAGAAGATCCACACTGGTTGTCTATCAATATCAACTCAGGTATGCTCTTTGCCAAGGATAGTGCATCTGTTCTAGCTGCATCTCGTCCTGTGATCTCTAGAATTGCTGTAGCTTTATCAAACATTAACAACTACATCAGAATCAGAGGTTATACCGACAATACCTTTATTCCAAACGGTATCTTTAGAAACAGTTGGGATTTATCAGCAAACCGTTCTGTATCTGTTCTAGAAGAATTAGAAAAGGCTGGTATTGAGCCTGAGAGAATGGCTGTTGAAGCTTTCGGTCAGTATTCAAATAAATACTCAAATAAGACCGCAGCAGGTCGTGCCTTAAACCGTAAGGTAGTGATTGCAATCTCAAGATATGCAATGGAAAGAAAGCCTGAATTAGATGCTACAAACGTACCTCAAAACGGTCAGTCTCAGACTGGTGAGGTAAGTGGCAAGGCTGGCTCTTCAGATATTGAAGTAGTACGCGGTGAAGGTAATACTATTGAGTTAAATTTCAATCAGAAATAATTGAATAGTAATTGAAAGCTCGAGTAGTAAATTTAGTTCGTAGATATTAAAGAGTAGGGGAGCACAAGTGTTAGTCTGGTCAATTGCAAGTCAGAAAGGTGGTGTTGGTAAAACAACAACTGTCGCTTCATTAGCAGGTTGGTTCCAAAAAGAGAATCTGCGTGTACTCATGATTGATACAGATCCTCATGCTTCTTTAACCAGTTATTTAGGCTTTGACTACAATAGCGTAGCTAACAGCCTTTATGATCTTTATACTGCTAAAGAACTCACCAAAGAAGGTGTAGAGCAGTGTATTACTCATACCAATTTTCCAAATCTTGATATTATAGCTTCAAGCATGACACTAGCTACTATCGACAGAAAACTGTCGGGTAGAGTTGGTGTTGGTAGAATTCTAACTAAAGCATTAGCTTTAATCGATGACGAGTATGATATAGCTTTAATTGACTGTCCTCCTGTACTTGGTGCGTTAATGGTTAATGCATTAGTTGCAAGTACTTCAGTATTAGTTCCTACTCAGACAGAATTCTTATCATTAAAAGGTCTTGAAGGTATGGTTCGTACTTTCAATATCATGAAGAAAGCAGACGGCCAGTGTAATATCAATTTCACTGTTGTGCCTACTATGTTTGATAAACGTACTAAGGCTAGCAGAACCTCACTTGAATTTTTAAAAGCACATTATAGAGATAATCTTTGGGATGGTCAGATCCCTGTGGATACTCTGTTTAGAGAGTCTTCACAAAGGGGTATGCCTATTACAATGCTAGATGAGAAATGTCGTGGTGCAGTAGCTTACAGAAAGCTTCTGACCGATCAGCTTGTAAAAGAATTATCTGTAAACCCTGAGAGAATTTCTCCTAATGCGGCAGCTTTAGTATCTTTAGAATCTGAAAAGAAAAAGAAGAAAGATAGTGAGCTAGAGATTGTCGCTGATGACATGGGCTCTATGCTTGGTTAAACCATAAAAGAATTAAAAGGATAATGTATGTCATTTAATGAGATTGATGACACTTTAGTAGCTTATTTCAAGCAAATGCTTGATGAAGAGACTGCTCAGTCAGATGAAGACTCTCAAGATGAAGCTTTAACTGATACAGAGAAGAATCTCTCTGCGCTACAACAGGAAGTTACACCAATTGAAAATGATGAAAATACAGAGGCTCAAAGCTTATCTGCAAGTGACGATATTGACTATGCAGCAGATGACTATGTTCCTCCTGTTCAGGAGCAGCAACCAGTTCTTGCTCAACAGGAAGTCTATGAACCTGAACTTCAAACTCAGAGTGTAGCTCAAGAAGAAACTAGCTCTTTGCCTTTTGCTGAGCACAAGTCTTTACAGACACTCTTAGAGAACGTCAATGACGTTGCTACTAAGACTGAGACAGAAACAAAGACTGAGACTGAAATCGCAGAGCCTGTTACTGAGGTTAAGACAGAAGTTGCTGAACCTGCAACTGAAGAGAAAACTGAGGTTGTACAGACTACAGCTGATGTTAAATATGAAACTCCTGCGGTTGTAAAAGACAAGATTGATGAAACACCTCATGAGAACCCATATGAGTGGGAAAACATTGAGATGCCATCAGAGTTCCAGGCTTTATTCTTCTTGGTAAAAGGAATTCGTTTTGCAGTACCTTTAGTAAACTTAGGCGGTATTTTCCAGTGTGAAAAGATCACTCCATTATTTGGTAAGCCAAAGTGGTTTATGGGTATTGCTGATATCCGCGGTAAGAAAATGAATGTCGTGGATACATTAAAATGGGTAAAGTCAGACGCACCTTTGTCCGATAAGTATGAATATATGATTGCTCTTGATAAAACATTATGGTCAATTGGCTGTGATGAATTAGAAGGCAACCGTATTTTAAGTAAGGACAGTGTGACCTGGAGACAGACAGCAGGCAACAGACCTTGGCTTGCTGGTATCGTTAAAAAGGAAATGTGTGCGCTGTTACATGTAGACGCTTTAATCAAGATGTTTGAAAATGGTGTTAACCTCAAAGATCTTGATCAACAAGTGAGTGACTGATCAAATATTTAGGATCATCACATTAAAAATTTTAAAAACTCTATTAAAATTGGTAATTAGATTGGAACGTAATGTTATGTAACGATCTGTAAGGTGCAATTCGTTACAAAACGTGTTCAATGATGAGGATTTTTTAGATGTCAGATAAAGAGCAGAAAAAAGAAGAAACCAGCGCAGTTAACGAGAAGAACGGCGAACTGTTACGTTGGGTTACTTTCAAACTGGGAAATGAAATCTACGGCGTAAATGTAATGCAGGTCCGTGAGGTTTTGCGTTATACAGATATTGCTCCTGTTCCAGGCGCTCCATCTTACGTTTTAGGTATTATCAATTTACGTGGTAACGTAGTTACCGTTATTGATACAAGAGCTCGTTTTGGTATTCCTCCAGCTGAGGTAACCGATAACACCAGAATCATGATCATCGAGTCAGAGAAGCATGTAATTGGTATTTTGGTTGACTCTGTAGCTGAGGTTGCAGACTTAAATACTGCAGATATCGATGATACTCCTAATGTTGGTACTGAGGAGAATGCTCAGTTCATCAGTGGCGTATGCAACAGAAAGGATGATCTGTTAATCCTGATCGATTTAACCAAGCTATTTACTGAAACCGAGTGGAAAGAAGTAACTAACTTAGGTTAGTAATAGATTTGTTGTAAACTCTATCATAATAAGTTACCTCCTATGAAAAATGCAGCTAGGGTTATGTCCTAACTGCATTTTACTTTTCAGAACCTTAATTCTCTAAATTCTCTTTACTCAGACTCACTCAAGCCTTAGTTCAGGCAGTTTTGATACAAATTAGATGTTCCATCTATAACTTTATCAAAGTCAGTTACATGCACTGAGAAGACATTGTGATTGGCGTTTTTTATAAGATAAAGCTTAGTTTTATTCAAAGATGAGTAGTACTCTTTTTGGTATTTGTATTTGAAGATCATATCAGCATCAGAGAGTAGCATTCTGTCATAGATAAAGCGAGTCTTAAAGTTATTATCTTTTGTCAAAGAGTTATAGTAGCTTTGCAGGGCATCTAACTCCTGATTACAGGACTTGGCCGAACGCATACAGGAGTGCTCATTGAAGATCTCAAGTTCTTCAAGTGACTTACACAAATACTTTTGACGAAACTCTAAGAAGTTGGTTACATCGATGCTTCTGAAGATCTTTAAAATATTCTCATCAAGACCTAAGTTCTCATCAAAAAGATTGATATTACCGTTAATAGCAACCTTAAGCTCTACCTTTGGCAATTTATTGATAACTAAGGATGTAACAAAGACACCTGCTGAATAGGCAATTAAGTAGAACTTTTTGTACTTTGAAAAATCAAAATCTATCTTCAAATCGTCATAGTCATAAAAGATCACCAGATCTTTAGTTGAGGTAATGCCTTCAAACTGTTTATCGTCACAGCCCCAGCCAGACATAAAGATAATCAGCTCATCAGAGTGATTGTTTAGAAGAAGTTTTGATTTCATATGTGCTACTCAATTATGTAAATTTTATTAAATTATATAAAACTAATCAGTTTAGTAGGTATTATTATAAACACTAAAAGATAGAAATTTCTAACATTTGATTTTTGATCTATATCAATGCTTTTATGTATATGGCTTAAGATTTTTTGCGCATAATTGAAAGTAGTGATATATTTGTTATAAATCAGATAGAAGAGAGCTATATGCATTCATATTTAGACATGTCCATGATGATTGTAATCAGTACAGCAGTAGTGCTGTTGCTGTTTATTCTTATCTCTTTTATCTTAACCTCTCACCGCTGTTCAGTTCTTGAAAAAGAGAACGCTAAGTTAAAAGCAACTACTGAAGAAGCTTTAAAAGCCTTAAAAGAGCTTACAGATAAGCATGAAGAGCAGTTAGAAACTTTTGAAAGAAAAAGCAAAGTTTCAGAAAGCTCAATTCAGTACCTAACCGGAAAACTTCAGGATATTACAGATAAGCAAAAGGACATTAACAGTCATTTTGATAATATCAACGTAAAGTTAGAACAGCAGAAAAAAGAGTTTGAAAACAATTCTGTTGAGAATCAACCTATCATTTTAGCTAAAAGACTTCTAGCTCAAGGCATGAGCATCAATGAAGTTATTGCTAGAACTTCTTTACCAAGCTATGAAGTAGAGATGTTAGCAAAGGTTCACAACCTTTCAGCTCCAGCTCCTTCTGTAGCTTCATCAGATCAAAACTCAGCTCCTGCTGATTCTTCAAGGAACACTCGCTCTATTGAAGATGAGGTTAATGCTCAAAGAGCTAAGTTCAGTCAACAAGCAAATAATGCTTTAAATGAACAGACCCAAGAGCCAAGACCTACACATCATGTAGCTAGCATGAAAGCTCGTGATGCTTATGGTATTGGTACTCGTTCAGCTTTACGTCGCCCAAGATAAGATAAAAATGAAAGATAAGTTATTAAAAGAGATCTCTAATCAAGCATTAGGGCTCAAATCACTTTATGCAAAATACCATGATATCTATGTAACTGCAGAATCATTAACAGCAGGTTTTATCGGTGCTTCTATTGTAGAAATACCAGGAAGCTCTGCTTTGTTTGATAGAGGTTTTATTACCTATTCAAATGAAGCTAAGATGGAGCTTTTAGATGTAAAAGATGAGACTCTAAAAGCTGTAGGTGCTGTAAGTGAAGACACTGTAAAGCAAATGGTAAGAGGTGCTTTATTACACTCATCATTAGCAACAGTAGGTGTTTCTGTAAGCGGTATTGCAGGACCTGATGGCGGTTCTGCTCAAAAGCCTGTAGGCACTGTGTGGATGGGACTTATGAGAAAAGGTGAAGAGCCAATTGCTCACTGTTTCCATTTTACAGGTGACAGAGAAGAGGTAAGACTTAAGACCGTGCTAAGAGCAATTGAAGGCTTAGCTGCAATTACTCAAGGTAAGACTCCTGATTTTTCAGATCTATAGGCAAAGATATGTATACCATCGATAAGCAGTTTGAGTTTGAATATGGTCATAGAGTCTGGACACAGACTTTAGATGAGAGATTTAGCCTTGATAACAGATGTGTATGTCGTCATCTGCATGGCCATCATGCAATCGTTAAGTTACACCTTGCAGCGAATGAACTTACAGATGGCATGGTAACTGATTTTAAACATTTAAACTGCTTTAAAAAGTTCTTAGATGATGTCCTTGATCATCGTTTTATCATCGACGAGAATGATCCTCTGTTCTTATTAGATTCAGCAATCATCACTAACTATATCGATCATGGCTTTTATAGAACAGCTGATCTGTCTACTTTAGATATTCCTGAAACTCTGCCTGAGGACATCAAATTATCGGTTGTAGAAAAGTATGACAGCTTTGTCATTGTGGACTTTATCCCAACCTCAGAGAATATCTGTAAATGGCTTTATGACATTGCCAATGAGATGTTAGATGATCTTAATGTATATGTCTCAAAAGTAGAGTTCCAGGAGACTCCTAAATCTCACTGCTCTTACGAAGAGTAGGTTCATAATCACCATAGCTAAATCATGTCAACTAAACTTCCTGTTGTAGAGATCTTCGACTCCTTGCAAGGCGAAGGTCCTTATCTGCATCCTGCTATCTTTTTAAGAACAGCTTTGTGCTGTTTTAAATGCAAAGGATTTAATTGTACTCTAAATGCGCCTGATGGCTCATGTGTAACAGGTTGTGACACCATAAGAGCAGTCTCACCTAAATTTAAGGATACCTGGACATATTATGAGGATAGCTCCTTACTTATCCATGATTTAGAAAAGCATCTTAAGCATTATCCTCATTCAAGTGTCTTGCAAGATTTGGTGCTTACAGGCGGTGAGCCTTTACTGCATTTTAGCAACCCTGTCTTACTTGAAACACTAGAGCACTTTATCTTATTAGGTCATAAGCTTACAGTTGAGACTAATGCTGCTCTTCCCATTAACTTTGAGCATGAATTCTTAAAACAGGCCCGTTTTTCTATGAGTGTAAAGTTATCTAACTCATTAGAGACAAAAGAGAAGAGAATAAATTACGACACCATCAGAGCCATTGCAGATAATACTAAAGACTCTTACTTTAAATTTGTAGTTTCAAAAGCTACCTGGGAGCAAGACAAAGACGAGATCTTTGAAATTATCGACAACGTAAAAAGAGATATTCCTGTATATCTCATGCCTTTAGGTGGTGATATTAAGTCGTTGCAGGATAACACTCAATTTGTAGTAGAAAAGTGTATAGAGCAAGGCTTTTACTATACAGACAGAACACATATCAGAGCCTGGAACACCAAGGAAGGTGTATAGAAAAAGTCTTATAGGCTCTGATACTTACAAAGCTGTATTAGCTACTCTGAAATTACAGCCTTGGCGCTAAATGGCGCAATGGTAATTTCTTTTTTAGATACAGGTAAATTGGTGAACAGATCATTACCTTTAGCTTTTACAGTAATTGGCATATTGATCCAGTTAAAGTAAACATCAATCTTACGAGAGCTTGTATTATCTTTAATTACAAAGTGAGTAAAGTCGTCATCATAACTAATGCTCTTATCCCACTTTTGAACCTCAATTAACTTATCAATGTGGTTAAAGTCCAAAGGCTCAAGCTCTTTTAAGGAGTCGCCTAACATGAGCACACCATCTGAAACTAAGGTTGCGCATAAGTGGAAGTTAAAGTCCTCCTCAGTTGCAATCTGATTTTCAAAGTTCTTAAGGCACAGGCAATCAGGATCGTTAATCCATAACTCTTTGTTCATCCATTGTCTTGAGAAGGTCTCTTTAGCATTGTGCTCAATCCAGAATCTAGTTCTCTGGATATCATCACTTACTCTCATTGCATGAACTAAGCCTAGGCTTGGCCACATAGGCGCATTGCAGCCTAAAACAAAACTGTCTTTACCTACAACAGATAAGATTGCCTTTAAGCCTTCACGGTAGTTGTCAATTCTTGAGTAGCCATTTGAGAACTTGTAGCCATTGATAGCACCCCAGTAGCAGGCATCTAACTTGAAGTACTTAATGTTAAGGCGATCATGGAAGTAACTGAAGACATTCTGAATATAGGTAATAACCTCAGATTTAGAAAAATCTAAAGTGTACCAGTTCAGATCTCTCCAGCCACCGTAGGTGATTTTTTCAGCACTGACTAGATTACCTTCATAGTCGGTAGCAAACCAGTCAGGATGCTTTTTGAAAAGTTCTGAGTTTTCACTAGCAATAAAAGGAGCTAACCATAAAGCAGGCTTCTTTCCTGCTTTAATAATATCAGATACAACTCTTTCAAAGCCTGATGGAAATTTGTCGGTAAAAGTTAACCAGTCACCCATATGAGTTTGGTAACCGTCATCTATCTGCACATACTCAAGATTGTCGTGCAGCTTCATATCATCAAGATTGGTATAAACAGCATGCTCGGTTAAATTTGCATAGTAGCAGTACCATGAGCACCAGCCTGTTGGTGTATGGTCAACTTTTAAAGGAGTATGGTGAGTGTTGATGATTGAAGCAAACTCTTTTAGAACATCAGCTTTGTTCTTACCTTCAAGGATGGTGAAATATTCTGATTCAATCACTTCACCGCACTTAAAGCTTTTTCCTTCTAAAAGAAGCTCGATCTGTAAGCTTCCGTCTTTGAAGATCTTAAACAGACCTGTGTAGTGCTCACATGAGGTAAAGCCTAATAAATGCCATAAGCCATCATGTTTAAAGATCACAAAGTTATAAGCTTCTTTGTATTCAGGATTTCTATTTTTATGGCTGTAAGGAGGTTCATCATCAGGGCAACGACCGATGTTCTCAGGATTTTTAAAGGTACCACCTGTCTGAGACAACATCTGAAAACCTTCAGCATAAAGCTTGTCATCAGGGGATGCTACCTTACCTGAAAACACGGTAAGACTACCTGTAAAATCATAGGTAGTTATAGCTTTCCTTAAAAGGAACTCTTTATTGCCATTAGGAATGATTGAAAAACTACTGTTAGAAGCTGTTTCTTTTAAAATCTTTAAAAGATAGTTCTCAGACATCATGAAAATCCTTATATGCGATGAATGTATGGGCTGTGCCTATAGGCTTAATTTTATTATGAAGTGACAAAGCTTTAAAAGATAACCTGTCACAGTAGAATGATTGTAACAGTATGCAAAAAAGATAGGTAAGGTAATTTTAGAAAAACAGACAATGATCTGAATATTGTAAGTTCAATAAAATATACGATTGACAAAGAATTATCTAAGATAGAAGCTCGGTTATAAAGACCGAGCATCATGTGATTTTGCGTTTAAACTTATTTTTTAGGCGCAAACAGGAGGCTTGATACAATACCAACAAAGAGAGTTACTACAATCACTATCAGTGAGGTATAAACGTCAATATCAAGTCCGTAACCTGTAAGGTGTAGTGAAGCTGCAGCTGCAAGTTTAAATGCTACAAAGAACAGTAAAACGATCACCGCCTTTTCAAGATACACTAAAGCATTTTTAAGAGCATCAAGGATAAAGTACATAGAACGTAACCCTAAGATCGCAAAAATCATACAGGAGTACACGATAAACGGATCTTTAGATACAGCGATAACAGCAGGTACTGAATCAAAAGCAAACATCACATCAGAGGTCTCAACAATAGCTAAACACAGGAAAAGTGGAGTTGCATAAACAAGACCTTTTCTCTTTAAATCAATGTGCTTGTTCTCTTCTTTTTTGAGTTCTTCTTGTACATGAGAGTTTGAAACAAAGAAATTATGACCTACTAACTTTGGATAAACAGGTACAAAGAACTTTACAAACTTGTAAGCTGGGTGATTTGAAAAGTCAGAGATACCAGTGTTCTCTTTCTTTTTCATCATCAGGAAAGCTGACAGTGCCACCATTATGGCAAAGACAATCTCAATATATGCGCCTAATGAGAACAGACTGGTGCCGATTAACACAAAGATAAGTCTGAATACTACGGCTCCTAATACACCCCAGTATAAAACTCTGTGGGTATATCCTGAGGAAATACCAAACCAGGAGAATACAGCCATGATCGCAAAGAGATTATCTACAGAAATTGCCATTTCAAAAGCGTAGCCTGCAAAGTACAAAGATGCTACTTCTTTTGAAAAGTGATACCACAAAAAAGCTCCGAATAAGCTTCCTACTGCAATCCAGAACAATGACCATAATGCAGCTGCTTTTACAGAGATAGGTTTGTCTGCACGGTGGGCAAATAAGTCAATTAAAAGACCTGCTACTGCCAGTAATGAAAAGATAACAACTGATTCTTTCTCTAAACCGATATGAGGAGTAGGCATATTAGGGATAGTTTGCATTAAAAATCCTAGATATTTTGCTTTGCTATTGTCTAAAAAGCTGTAAGACTTGGTAAATACAGCCTAAATCTTAACAAGGATCTGTAAATTTTGTAAATGGTCAGAATTAAATTTCTGACCTGTTATTTCTGAGCCATGTTCCATGGCATCAATTTATCCAAAATCTCATCAGAAATTGAGTGAGATTTATAGCCTATAATCGTACCTCTATGATCTTTTTCAAATTCGATTTC